>Ga0163150_10007736_pt1 | contig 12500 bp, 10 predicted proteins | sample OliLakLV19P2IB_FD_148628 | JGI IMG/M metagenome (GOLD analysis project Ga0163150, IMG submission 148628) | Freshwater microbial mat bacterial communities from Lake Vanda, McMurdo Dry Valleys, Antarctica - Oligotrophic Lake LV.19.P2.IB | ecosystem: Environmental > Aquatic > Freshwater > Lake >...
GTTTAATAATGCGTTTTGGGCGGTAAATGAAAGGGTAAAGGATCAAAAGGTCAATGGTGAAGGGAATTACGAACCTGTTGTAGCAGTAACTACAAAAAAGTTAGGTGATAAGATATCGATTTCAGTGAAGGATAATGGTAGTGGCATTCCTCAAAAAGTCTTGGACAAAATCTTTCAACCTTTCTTTACTACTAAACCAACTGGGCAAGGAACGGGGTTGGGATTGTCGCTGGCTTATGATATTGTGAAAGCCCACGGCGGAGATATTAAAGTTATTAGCAATCAAGGTCCGCCCGGGGATGGTTTGGAAGTAAAGAGTGAAGATGGATCAGGAACTGAGTTTATCGTCAGTTTATCAATCTAATCATAATTATGAGCGGTATAAGATTGGATGTTCGTGCTATTGTCCCGATTGCTATCGGGATTATCCCGTAGTCATTGCAGGATGATTTTCACCGCATAAAATTGCAGTGTAGAATATTATTTCACCCAAAAACGCAAAGACACGAAGACGCAAAGATAAAAGGACGGAAAGACGGAAAGGTTTGATGTTTAAAGAGTTAATATTTTCAACGGTACTTGGTATTTTACTAATACCCTTTTTGGGTCACTCTCGAAACAAGAGAGCAAGAAAGACGCAATTCACTAATGATCGTTTCTCCACAATGGCTTGAATAATAGGGGTTTAATCACACTTTAAAATATTTGAAGTTGTGATTTTTTTCAATTTGCTGCAAACTTGCTATAATGAGTTGAATGATTTGTTCTACATCATTTTTGTGTGCCATTTCCACAGTAGTGTGCATATATCGCAGGGGAATGGATATCAGGACGGAAGGTACCCCCATGTTGGAATAAGCAAATGCATCCGTATCAGTGCCCGTACCTCTGCTCGATGCTTGTCGTTGAAACGCAATGGACTTTTCTTTAGCCGTATCAGCAATTAACCTGAGCAGTTTCTGGTGCACTGCTGGGGCATGGGTCAAAGCAGGCCCGTCACCGCACTTGATATCCCCATCTTTCTTTTTATTCATATGTGGGGTACTCGTATCATGAGTAACATCTATAATGATTGCCACCTGTGGCTTGATCCGGTGAGCAATCATTTCGGCGCCCCTCAGGCCAATCTCTTCTTGGACTGCATTGACGATATATAAAGAATAGGGAAGGGCAATATTGCCTTCTTTTAGCCTTCGCGCAACTTCGGCAATACAATAACCCCCCAGCCTATTGTCCAGTGCACGGCCAACATAATAGTTTTCATTCAGGATAAAAAAATCATCTTCGTAAGTCATCACGCATCCTACATGCACCCCCATTTTACCCACTTCCTCCTTGTCTTTGGCACCTATATCTACGAAAAGGTTTTCTATGGTAGTTTTCGGGTCTTCCGTTCCCGCAGCCCGGGTATGAATAGCAGGCCATCCAAATATACCCTTAATGATACCCGCGTCGGTATGGATATTCACTCTTTTAGACGGAGCGATCTGGTGATCAGAACCGCCATTCCGTATCACATGAATCAAGCCATTATCCGTAATATAATTTACAAACCAGGAGATTTCGTCGGCATGTGCTTCGATTACCACCCGGTAGTCCTGGCCGGGATTGATGATTCCATAGGCCGTGCCATAGTCATCCAGGTCCCAGGAATCGACGAAAGGTTTTAAATACTCAAGCCATAATTGCTGACCTTTTGCCTCATGGCCGGTGGGCGAGGGGTTATTGATATAGTTTTGAAGAAATTGTTCGGCTGAAGTGTTCGACATAAATGTTTTTAATTGATTGCTTGATGTTGTGCAGACCAGGCTTCCGGATCTTTATTCCAGGAATTCAGCAGGTTATGCTCTGTTTCAGTAATAAAATGGTGGCTGGCAGCGATATTTATTAAAGTAGAATAATCAGTAAGCGTTTGAAAGAGAACTTTAGCCTGCGCAAAGGAATGTTGACACGTCTGCAATCCATAAGAAAAAATGGCTATTACACCCATAACCATGCTTCCTGCCTCCCTGATGGCATGAACAGCCTTAAGACTGCTACCTCCCGTAGATAAAAGGTCTTCAATCAGGAGTACCCGCATACCCTGTTCAAGTTTCCCTTCGATCTGATTGCCCATTCCATGGCTTTTTAATTCCGCGCGGACATATATAAAGGGCAGTTCTAGCCGATCAGCTACCAATGCACCATGGGCTATCCCGGCTGTGGCCACCCCGGCAACTATATCAAAAGGGACATAGATTTTGGCGCTTTGAATAAATGCATCTATAAGATAACTCCTGAACTCAGGATAAGATAATACTAACCGGTTGTCACAATAAATAGGTGACTTCAATCCGGATGCCCAGGTGAAGGGTTTTTGCGGACTAAGTTTAATTGCTTTTATTTGCAGAAGTTGAAGGGCAATTCGTTCAGCGTTCATCATGGATATTAAAGCGCAAAAATATAAAATCTCTATCAATAGCACGTGGTTGGTGCTTATAGACCAGAAACAACGGGACAAGCTGGACCCTAAAGAATATCCCGTATTAATGCTGCTGTTTGCTCCGGACATGGCTGAAATACATCGATGCATCCATCGTATGTGGGATAATCCCAATTCACTCCCAGTCATAATATGCACTAAAAAACCCGCACTGGTCTGGGAAAAACTGCTAAAATCCCTACCCCTGATTTATGCAGCAGGCGGGGTGATACGTGGCCCGGGGAAAAGATATCTTTTTATTCAACGGAGAGGGTGGTGGGACTTGCCAAAAGGAAAAGTTGACCCGGGTGAATCCAACGTCAAAGCAGCACTCCGGGAAGTTAGAGAAGAAGTCGGATTAACCTGTACCATAATCGGAAAACTCCAGCCAACCTTTCATTTTTATAAGATTAAGAAGGGTTTGGTTTTAAAAAAAACATTTTGGTTTCTCATGGCTTCAGATAAAAGGAAACCCTTTTTACAGGAGGAAGAAGATATCACGGATTATACCTGGAAATCAGCAAAACAACTGCCAGCCATGAAAACCATGGTGTATCCCAATTTAGGGGTATTATTGGATGAGATCATGAAGACCGGATAACGAATCTCAAGGTTTAAGTAAGTCCCTGGCGATGACTAATTTTTGAATTTCAGAGGTGCCTTCTCCGATGGTGCAGAGTTTAGAATCCCTAAAGAACTTTTCTACCGGAAAGTCTTTGGTATAACCATACCCGCCGAAAATCTGAACAGCATCAGTGGCCACCTGGACACAGATTTCCGAAGCATAATATTTTGCCATGGCCGATTCACGGCTCATCTTTAATTTTTCATTCTTAAGATAAGCGGCTCTTCGGGTTAATAGTTCCGCCGTTTGAATTTTAGCCTGCATATCAGCCAGCTTAAATGCGATGGCCTGAAAACTTGAGATGGGTTGGCCAAATTGATGCCGTTGTTTGGAATATTCAACTGAAGCCTCGTAAGCTCCCTTGGCTATCCCTAAACTGAGCGCGGCAATTGAAATACGACCTCCATCCAGTACACCAAGTGCTTGTTTAAAACCTTCACCGATTTGTCCAAGCACCTGGGATTTGTGGACACGGCACTGATCAAAAATCATTTCAGCGGTTTCAGAAGCCCTCATGCCTAATTTATTTTCTTTTTTGCCGCCTGAAAATCCGGGTGTGCCCCGTTCTACAATAAAGGCCGTCATACCATTATTGTCCAATAGATTGCCCGTTCGCGCAATGACAACCGCTACTTCTGCCGATCTGCCATGGGTGATCCAGGATTTGGTCCCCTGGATGATAAAATAATCTCCTTCCTCTTTGGCTACACATTGCATCCTTCCGGCATCCGATCCGGTATTAGGCTCCGTAAGCCCCCAGGCACCTATCCATTCACCCGTAGCCAAATGGGGCAAATAATTATTTTTTTGTTCTTCATTTCCAAATTGAAGGATATGTCCGGTACATAAAGAATTATGAGCAGCAACAGAAAGTCCAATACTTGGGTCAACTTTCGCAATTTCTTCGATAATGGTAATGTATTCCTGGTAACCCAGCCCTGCTCCATGGTATTGCAAAGGGACCAGTACCCCAAGAAATCCGTGTTTCCCCATTTCTTTAAAAGTCTCCACCGGAAAGTGTTGTGATTCATCCCATTCCATAACGAAGGGTTTGATGTGTTGCTGGACAAAATCCCGGCAACTTTGCTGAATCATCTGCAGTTCATCGGTCGTATGGGTCATCAACATGCTGGGACAATGATACTCAATTTTCAAAAAAGAGTAAAGAGCGATTTGCCGGTGGTCCCGGATAAAACTGCCTTTTTTAACAATAATTCTTTGAGTTTAGACTAACTTTAAAAGGAATACCAGCGTATAGTTTATCAAAATCGATACTAACATGAACTACAGAATTTTTATCCTCTTTTTTCTTTGCCTGGGTGTAAGTCTGATCCAGGCTGAAAATTACTTGGTTACGGTGTATGGCCGACTGGTGGATGGTGCCGGCAAGGGAGTTGCCAATAAAACAATTTATATCAACCAGGCACCCGGATCAAATTTCGCCGTCAGCGAAAAGGCAACGACATTTGAATCCGGTGAATTTAAATGGCCTGTCTACCTTCACGATTCAATCAGGCATGGGGTATTAATCCTCAGTTTTGTGAATTGTGATGGAAAAGAAGTTATTTCCCGCTATGAATTTTCGAAAGCAAAACCACTGATCGAAGCTAAATTGGTGTTTTGCGACAGACCCGGTAAAGATTGTGTTTCCAGTGTGGTAGTAACCCGAATCAATGACAGCATGGCTCATGCTGTGGTAATAGCCAAGGGTACTGCACCGTTTACGCATAAATGGACGACAGGTCAGGATGGCGATTCGATCATTTATAATCCTCAAAACAAAATCAGAATATGTGTGGTCACTAAAGATTCTGCAGGTTGTGTAAGTGAAGCCTGCATCCCGACGACTAATGCACCCTGTGCAGTCCATATTGAACAACGGGATAAATATTTATATGCGATCGTTAAAGAAGGCCAGGTAAAATCGTACCACTGGAATACCGGTGCCGATGGCAATAAAGTGGAAATTAAGGAAAGTGGTGAGTATTGTGTAAAAATACTTACGACTACAGGTTGTGAGGCAAAGGCATGTATAGTAGTTCATCCGATTTCCTGCCAGGCCGAAATTGTAGCCCATCGAACCGGAGACAATGGCTCGGTTCAGGCGTATAAATTATATGTCAAGGCAAGCTTTGACCTTAAATTTATCCAATGGAGCACCGGTGAAAAAAACCATGAAATCATCGTTAAAAAATCAGGGGAATATTGTGTATCCATCAGCGATGAAAAAAATTGCAAATCCTTTCTCTGTAAAAAGGTGGAATTGCCCGATGCTGACTCCTGCAGAGTCACTATACTTGCTGAACGTATCCCATTGACAAACACTGCCGATGTTTTGCAGAAAGTTAAACTAACTGCTAAACCATATTTCCGTCCGGTATTATATTACTGGAGTACAAGGGATACTACCCCTTCGATTATTGTACAGTCACCGGGTGAATATTGTGTTACCGTAAGTGACGGAGTACATTGTAAGACTTACGCCTGTATAAAAGTGGAATTGCCGGACGGTAATTCCGGGAAATGTGAATCTACTATAATTGTACACCAGCGCGTTACCGGTGAATTGCAACTCATACCCAGGGTTGCCGGAAAAGCTCCTTTTACTTTTTTATGGAGCACAGGGTCTAAAGATGCCCAGATCACCGTAAAAACAAGCGGAAAATATTGTGTTACAGTCAAAGATGCAGGGGGGTGTTCGACCTTAGCCTGTACCGAGGTATCCTTTGAAAAACCAGGTGGTGGCTTAAAGGCTCCTGAATCAGACAAAGCCAATACCGGTGCACTACAATTAAATCAAAAAAATAATATCCAACTGACCATTCATCCTAATCCGACTTCAGATCAGCTCATCTATCAAATCAATTCCCGGCTCAATGAACCCGGTAACTTGTCGATTACCAATTTGTACGGTCGGGCAGTGTACCAGGAAAAAATAGCGGTGCAGGATGGGTTATCTGCAGGTCAACTGGATCTGTCCTTTTTGCCACCGGGAGTATACATGATTCACATTAATCAGGATGGCTTCCATTCGACGAAAAAACTAATAATTGAACGATAATACAGCTCAGTAACACAGAAGCCTGTGCAATTAAAAGTTGCCGGGCTTTTGTCGTTTTGATTTATGCAGATTGATCCGGAAATATTAAAAGGGTGTATCCAGGGGGACCGGAGGTCTCAATTCAGGTTATATGAACATTGTTATCCTTATCTCATGAGTGTCGCACTTCGATATCAACATCAAAATGAACAAGCTGCCTCTGCAGTCAATATGGCTTTTTTAAAAATCCTGAACCACCTGCACCGCTTTAAAGAAAATGCCTCCTTTACCGGATGGATCAGACAGATTCTGATCAATACCATAATAGATGAATACCGGAAATCCTCCCGGTACCTGGAGCAAAAAGGGCATGTCGATTATGAAAAAGAACTCGCTTTAAACGGCTTTCATGTTGAGTTTAACCAGGCGGAAAATAACCTCAACGTAGAACAGCTGGTGCGCTTCATTCATCAATTGAACCCACTTACCGCTAATGTCTTTAATCTTTTTGTTTTGGATGGATTTGCCCATAAAGACATTTCTGCCCTGTTGAAAATTTCTGAAGCTGCTTCCAAATGGCATTTGTTCACAGCCAGGAAACAATTGCAGGAAATGGTAGAAAATGCGTCCAAAAACCTGAATACCAACCATATGCCAACCATAAAATATAACCGAGTATGAAAAATGAACCATGGATCGACCGGGTTTATAAAGAAAAAACAGAATCCTGGAAAATTCCGTTCGAAGCTGCGCATTGGGAACAGGCAGCTGCTTTGATTGACGATCAAAATCAAAAGAAAAAGAAAAGAATACTCTGGTTTTGGGTACTGGGACTGGTGTTGTTGTTGGCTTCACTGTTCGTGGTTTTTCTGCCTTTTAAAAACCAAAAAGAGGTTTCACCACAATCTATTCCGGCAGTGCCGGCTGCAGAACCGATGGCAGGTCAAACAGGTCCTGTCATCCCGATGGATCCGACCATTCAAAATACCATTACTGATCCAGCAGCTAAACTGGATTTGAATTCAGCGGCCTTGACTGGTTTGTTAGATACTAATACACCATCGGAGTTGAGGAATAAATTAATATCAACAAACGATGTCCTGAATAGGCAGGATAAACAAACTACGCAAGAGACTTTTACAGTTTCAACCGAAAGCTTGCTTCCACAAATAACTGATGTAGACCAATCTGAAATATTGATAGTCAACAAGATAGAAGATGCAAATAAAAGCAAAGCTGTTAATCCTTTAGGCAGAAGGATTGACGAAGTAAGTCCACTTCAGTTTCATCCTATAGTAATGATCGATGAGGAGCAATCGCTACAGCTACCTGAAATATTGATTCCGATTCTAATCGAACAACATGGCAGGAACTGGAAAGAATTTGGTTTGAGAATAGGCCTTGCCAAACAAACTCAGGCGGTGCGGACAAACGCCATCAGTGCCCTGGGGCTCGAAGTATTTACCCAAAAACAATTGGGAAATAAAGGTTATTGGGGAATCAGTCTGGGTTACAATTCATTTTTTAATCCATCCCTGTATTCAGAAGTCCTGACCGCTTACCAGTTTAAAGGATTTGGATCTGTGGTGCAGAATTTTGGTATCAAGCCGGAATGGATGCACTATCTCTACTTGCAGGCATCTATGGGATTTCAGCTGAAAAAACACAGGGCATTCATGGGCGTAAAACCCGAATTATTGCTCGGGGCATTAGGCAAAGTTGACCAAATCAAATTTAAAGAAGGGGCCGGTATAAAGGACCTGGCGACCGCTGAGGTCTCCCGGATAGGTAACGGATGGTTACAAAAGGGGGCGCTGCACCAGGTCTTGTTTAATACCCAACTGGGGTATGAATATCAGGTTCACACTAAGGTCAATGTCGGGGTTCAGGCCAACCGGCATCTTAACTCACTTTACAAACCGTTGCCAGGGGATATTACACAATCGAATGTAGCTAAATGGAATATTGGTATGCGCGTTTCTTATAAAATCAAATGAAGATGATTATAAAATATTGCGGGTTGATCTTTTGCCTCCTGATGTATTGGAGCTGCAATAAAATTGAAATACCCATCAAAATGGCAGAAGCGCCCATCTTTGAAGTGAAGGCCGTTATAGGCTCACAAAATTTTAATCTGGCAGCCGGAAGAGAAAATGTAATCCTGGATACCCGATTTCAACAGGAAGAACTGGGGGTGTTAAAACTTATCGGTGAATTAAAGAAAAAGGATTGTGTCCCGCCTTGCCCTTCTTCTTTAAGGATCACTTTAAGACAAAACAACAGGGAATTTATGTCCAGCCCAAACAGGTCGATCAAAACCGGTCGAAGGACATTCTTTTTGACCTCCGTGGACAGCTTGCTGGTCCAGTCAAAAAATACTTCCGTATTCTCCAATACAGGCGGAGCTTCCAGATACTCATTTGTCTGGACAGTAAACGATAAAAAAATTACAGACAAAGAAAACATTTCATTGCGTTTAAATCCGCTGGTAAGAAATAATGTTTGTATGCATATAGCCCATCCGGAGGGGAGTAATGCCAGCCAATGCCAGGCGGTGGACTATAACCTGGCAGACAGTTTCCCCGGGTTAAAAGTGAATTTGGTGGCCAAAAACATAGCCAATAAGGGTTGGATGCTGGTGTCTGAAACCACCGGGACAGGCCCGTTTAAATATTCATGGAACAACAAATCGGCAGAGTCCTCTATTGAGCTGGACATTAAAAAACAGTCCAGTGCATGCGTTACAGTGACCGATCCAAGAGGTAACAAAGCATCTGCCTGTGCAGATTTTAATCCTGAAGCTAAAATTAGGAGTCTGGCCAATTTTGATTTGATGTACGATCAGTCCCGGTTAAAGGAATTTACCCAGTTCAACACAGTGGAAGTCCTCTTTATCGATGATCAGGGGTTCGTCTTTTCGAGTTCAGGCCAACTTCAACCGGCAACCTCTTTTTTTGAAATCCTCGAAGAAAGCCCATATGAAGAAAACGATCAGAAACAAGCCACCAAAAAACTGAAACTCAATTTTGACCTGATTTTATATGGAAATAACAAACCTAAAATGACGTTCAAAGGGGGGGGCAGCATTGCAGTCGCCTATCCCAAATAGGGTATTATTGCGAACTTATTAGCCCTGTTTTTTATGAAGGAATTGTCCGCAACTGAAAACCCCAGTTTTATTAAACTCTATACACCCATTTCGTGTCTATAGTCATTTTAACCCAGGTAATGCGATATTTCAATTTATCAATTACTGTATAGATTAAATGGGCATCCATCTGCGCGCATAGCTTTGTTGCCGCGCGTTATCGACATGGCATAGAAATTCACATCAATATTTTCGTGTAAGAATTTCAAACAATAGTTCAGGTTCATTAGTGGTAATCGCATCAAACCGGTGTTTGATGAACCACCGTAAATCCGCCTCTTCATTCACGGTCCAGACATTTAACTTCTGGCCATTTTTTTTAGCCTGTTCAATCCATTCCGGATTTTTTTTAAAAACCGGATATTGATAATCCAACCCCCGGATACCCAGGGTCTTTAATTGATCTGGGGATTGGTCCCCATTGAGGTATTGGGTTTCCGCTTCCGGGTCTTTTTCAAGGATGGCGGTCAATATATTCAGGTCAAAACTGATATAGAGGACACGGGAAGATATATTCATAGATTTGACCAGAGCCACCGCTGCATGGGCAAGCTTTCGGCCTCTGCCGGCAGGGGAAGGTTTTAATTCTATGACCAATTGAGTACCCGGATTGTCCTGTATACCGGAAAACAGGTAATGAAAAAGGGTTGGAAGGGGTTCCCCGTTGGATAAGGTAAATTTAGACAGTTGCTCATAGGTGGACTTTTCGATAACCAATCCATGAAAATGCGGGTCATGGTTTACAATGAGGCTATCATCGGACGTCATCCGGACATCAAATTCAGTCCCCATACATTTTAATTTAATCGCTTCCCTTAATGCAGCGATTGAATTTTCCGGAAACTGGTTTTTTTTCCAGGCTCCGCGATGGGCTACTACCGGATTGGAATTAAATTTCATTTGACACAAACCTAAATGATTCGACAAACAGAAAACAATAACAAGGAATATAACGTTAGCCTGCATAAATTAATAATTGTATTTATCCTTCCACCATTCAACCAGGCGTTCTTTTATTTTTAATTCAGACGGGTTATCCTGAGGATGATATAAGGTGGTTCCTTCCAACGATTCGGGAAAATATTCCTGTGGGGTAAAATTATGTTCAAAAGAATGGGAATATTTATAATCCTTGCCGTAATCCATTGACTTCATCAAGCGAGTAGGGGCATTCCGGATATGTAAGGGAACAGGGTGGTCTCCGGTATTTTTCACCAGGCTCAGCGCTTGCTCAATGGCCGATATGGCAGAATTGCTTTTTGGTGAGCAAGCCAGATAGATCGTAGCCTCGGACAGGATAATACGTGCTTCGGGCATCCCAATCGTGTGGATAGCCTGGAAACAACCCTGTGCAATTAATAATGCGTTGGGATTGGCCAGGCCAATATCTTCTGCGGCTGAAATGATCAATCTTCGGGCTATAAATTCAATGTCTTCACCTCCTTCCAGCATCCGGGCCAGCCAATACAATGCCCCATTAGGATCACCCCCGCGGATCGCTTTGATCAGTGCCGAAATCATGTCATAATGCTGGTCCCCTCCTTTGTCATACCGGGCCAGATTTTGTTGCACTGCATCGCTGACCAGAGCATTATTTACAAAAACCTGGTCTGAAGCATCCTGGGAAGCAAATAATATCTCCAGCACATTATACAATTTTCTGCCATCGCCACCGGCTAATCGGGTTAAGGCCGCCCATTCTTCAAAATTCCAGGTTTTTGTTTTCAGATAGTCGTCTTTTAATACGGCGTGATGGGCCAATAGAATCAGATCATCCTCAGACAGCGGTTTGAATACATATACCTGGCATCGCGAAAGTAAAGCCGAAATCACTTCAAAGGATGGATTTTCTGTCGTCGCTCCAATAAGACTGATAATTCCTTTTTCCACTGCGTGCAACAAGGAATCCTGCTGGGATTTTGAAAAGCGGTGAATTTCATCAATAAATAAAATCGGATTTGGCTTGTCAAAAAAACGATGTCTTTGGGCTTTTTCAATGGTTTCACGGACATCCCTTACACCGGACTCCACGGCACTTAATGGGAAAAAGGGCCGTTGCTGAAATTCGGCAATAAGCCGTGCCAGGGTGGTTTTACCTGAACCCGGCGGGCCCCAGAGGATCATCGATGGGGAGTTTGTCGATTCGAGTAATTTTCTGAAAACGGCATCTTTACCCATCAGATGGGGTTGCCCAACAAACTCGTCCAGCGTTTGCGGTCGCATCCGTTCAGCCAGCGGTACCATGTTATAAAGATGAGGAAAATCCCAGGCTTTGCCAGCCGGGTAAACCCCAAAGAATATAATGCCGGATCAATTGGTTTTGTAATTCTTATCTATCCATTGAAGGATATTGGGACAGGATTTAAATAAGGGATCTACCCTGACATACGTGGTGGCGACATGGGTTTCCAGCCATTTTACCAGGATTTCATTCTTTTTGGATTCTTTCGCCAGATTCTGGAATTTGGAATAATCCTGTTTAAGATTGGCCTGGTGCGGATCAGTGCGGGTATTGAGGTACAATATCTTGTAATATTTTTCACCCGTAGGGGCAACTAGTTCAACCGGGGATGAAATACCTTTGATTTTCATCGAGTCCAGTGTGAAGTATACTTCAGGTTCCAGATCTTTGATCTCAAAAAAAGTATCCCCTGATTTAGGGTTGGTTAAGCGGCCATCATTGGTAAAACTTTGTTCTTTTTTATTGCCGAATTGTTTGACTGCACGTGAAAACGTGATTGAATCGTTTAAAATCATTTGACGTGCCCGGACCAAAGTGATCCTGGCCAATTCCAGGTCAGACGATTCAATTTCCGGTTTGATCAGGATGTGCCGGGTATGTATGGTGTTCCCCCTTAATTCCAGTAATTGGATCAGGTGAAATCCGAATTCAGACTCAATGATCTCAGAATATTGACCGGGCTCCAGATTATAAGCAGCGGCTTCATATTCTGGAACAAAACTGCCCCGTTTAGCCCATCCCAGGTCCCCGTTATTTCTCGCAGATCCCACATCATCGGAATAAGTACCGGCCAGCTCTTCAAATTTTTCACCTGCTTTTAAACGGGTTTGGATTTTTTCCAGCTTTTCTCTGGCCCTTTGTTTGGAGGAATCATTCGGTGTAGGGTGGATGACGATTTCGGAGACCTCAACTTCGCTGCTTAGATAGGGGAGACTGTCCCTGGGAATACTGTTGTAAAATTCCTTCACTTCACTCGGGGTTATT
>Ga0163150_10007738_pt1 | contig 12499 bp, 12 predicted proteins | sample OliLakLV19P2IB_FD_148628 | JGI IMG/M metagenome (GOLD analysis project Ga0163150, IMG submission 148628) | Freshwater microbial mat bacterial communities from Lake Vanda, McMurdo Dry Valleys, Antarctica - Oligotrophic Lake LV.19.P2.IB | ecosystem: Environmental > Aquatic > Freshwater > Lake >...
GCTTTGAAGCCCCCGACCATATCGAGCACGTCCGGGCGTCCTCCTTGGGCGAGAACGCTGGCCGCAATCGCGGAGCGGTAGCCCCCTTCGCAATGCACGACCAGCGAGCGATCCTTCGCAATCTCTTTCGCGCGCTCCCGCAAATGATTCAGCGGGATATTCAGGCTGCCGGCGATATGCCCGGCGGCCCACTCCTTTTCGCCCCGCACGTCCACCACGGTCGGCGCGGTGGTTTTGGTCAGTTGCTCAGAGAGCGCAACGGCCGTGATGCGGTCAATCTTACCGACGAGGTCTGGCCGCTCACGTAGCGCATCCATGCCGTCCCGCAGGTAGCCAGCCACATTGTCAAAACCGATGCGCCCCAAACGCATCACTGCTTCCTGTTCCTGTCGAGCTTCGGCAATGACGACGATGGGATGTTTGTGATCAAGCACGGTTCCGCACCAGGTCGCATACTTCCCCTGGATGCCCACGTTAATGGCGCCAGTCAAATGGGCGCCCTCGAAGTCGATGGCCTCGCGGACATCGAGCAGTTGTGCGCCTTGGTTCTTGAGCCGTAGTACCTCCTCTAGGGAGAGTGCGTTCAGTGATTCAGACAGTGTTTCGTCCAGATTCGGACGTTCCTGGCGATTCAAGATGGCGTCATGGACAAAGTAGCTGGGAGCTTCCGGTTGCTCGGCGGTGACGATCCGCTTGAAGTCCTCGCGGCTCATTGGCTGCAAGGCGTAATTGAACTTCTTCTGCTCGCCGATCGTGGAGACTGTTTCTTTGCTCAGATTCTTGCCGCACATCGAACCGGCGCCGTGAGCTGGATAAACGAGCGTCGCGTCGGGCAACTTCACGAGCTTATTCGTGAGAGAGTCGTACAACATGTCGGACAGCTCGTCGGCCGTCACGCCGATCGACGCGAGCAGGTCCGGTCGCCCCACATCGCCGATGAACAGCGTATCGCCGGTCAGGACGGCTAATGGTTTTTCCGTGCTCTTGGCAAGGTCGTACACCAGGATCGAAATGCCTTCCGGCGTATGTCCTGGCGTTTCCAGGATCTCCAGACGCACATCGCCAAACTCAATCCGATCTCCATCTTTTACCTTGGTCGCTTGAAATTCCGCTTCGGCGCGCTGGCCGAGGTAGATTTGCGCGCCACACTTGTCTCGCAATTCAATATGGCCCGCGAGAAAGTCCGCATGGAAGTGCGTTAGGAAGACGTGCTTGATCTCACAGCAGACCGCAGCGGCGTCTGCGATATATTGCTCGACATCCCGCTGTGGATCGACGACAACCGCAGTGTGCGTCTTCTCGTCGGTGATCAAGTACGAAGCGTGCGATAGACAGCCGAGATAATACTGCTTAAGTTGCATGGCTAAGGGCTCCTTCTGTGTGAGAATCGTTTACTGCTCGGTGTGGGAATTCACTGGCCAACGGCTGTGGAAAACCCTGCCTTGAGCAAGTCCGCGTAACCCGGCTTTAGAGGCCGCGCGTCGTAACCCTGTTTCTTCAAAAGCGTGGCCGCCTTCAGGCAGCGACCACCCGCGGCACAATGCAGGTAAATCACTTTGTCCTTCGAAAGCACGCTCGTAAGTTCTTCTTTGCTCACGCCCTTCGCCAAAGTGCTGAGTGGCAGCAACACCGCATCGCTGAGGTGCCCCTCTTCCCACTCTTTCTTTTCACGCACGTCAACCAGCACGGCTTTCTTTTCCGCCAGGCCGCGTTTGACGGTCGCGAGGGTATCGGAGGTGTGTTCCGCGGCAAAAGTCGTAGCCGGAGCGAGAATCAAAGCGGCCAAGAGGAAGCCGCCCACGCGGCAAGCGGCGCTCGACGTATTCGATGGTCCCGAGACTTTATTCCAGGGCATGCGGGCCAGAAGCATTCCCATCCCACAGGTATCCGTAATCCCCGCGAAGACGAGGCCGGCCCCGACAAATGCCGCCAGACCGATCCAGTAGGGGCTGACGAAGGCTCCCAACACCGATCCCACGACAACCAATGACCCAGCGGCGATGCGAACTTGCCTTTCGAGTGACATGGCCTGCTGGCCACGAACGACCGGCAGCGCCGCCTGGTCCCAGGCCTGCGTGCCCCCCTCGACGTTGACCACGTTTGTAAAACCGGCCGCGAAAAGTTTCTCACACGCCTGTTTGCCACGGCCACCGGACCTGCAAATCACATAGAGCGGCTGCCCTGATCCGCTACGTCCGGCGGCAATATTTGCGGCATCCAACTGATCGAGCGGCACGTTGCGAGCGAAACTCACGTGGACCTCGCGGAACTCCACAGGGGTTCTCACATCGATCAGTTCCACGTCCTGTCCCGCTTGGACAGCGTCATGCAACTGCTTCGGGGAAATAGTGCTGATGCTCATGGCTTGCTCCTATAATGACGCTTAGCGTTTAATAGGTCGATAAGTCGGTAATAGTCGATGTATGTGGCGAAAAAAGGCTTACCGGATTCCGCCAGTTACGCCAAAGCGATCTTCGATGCACTTCAAAATACTCTTCAGGTGCGGCTCGGCGACTCGGTAATAAACCTTGCGTCCGTCCTTCTCGCTGGTCAGAAAGCCGCAACGTTGCATCAACCGCAAATGCTCGGAAGCCATAGCGCTAGGCAGTTCGCACGCCTCAGCCAACTCGCTAACGGTGTAATCCCCCTGGAGCAACATCTGCACCATCCGCAAGCGATGCGGATGAGCCAGCGTCCGGAGGCACTCCGCCGCCTCCCCGAGCGCCGCCAGTTCTGTGAGTCGCGGTTTTACAGTCTTCATGAAATCCTCCCCCCCTGTATAGTCAATCGTATCGACATGTTGCGACATGTCAAGTAGATGTTTACTTGGCTAGCATAGAAATGTGCCTGGAGGAAAAAGAAAGCCCATTTCACCACCGCGTCAGGCACGCGGATGCCTTCAGGATTGGGCTGGTCCAAGGCTTCAAAGCGTGCGGCAGGATTTGAACTCGCTCCCGCAAAGCCTTGATTTGATTGGCCTCGCATCAGGGCCAGAACGCCCAGAATTGGCAGCCGAGCGTCATTCGCAGAAAAGGGATGCCTTTCCGGGACTCGAAACCGGTCCCGTCAAAGGATTGAGTTTTTGACAACGGCAGCGCGAGTCATCAAATGGTGGTTTGTCGCGAATCCCAGACTTGAAGAACGCCGCAGATGTCGCCCGGACACGCGTTTCAGGCGCGCCCATTGGTGACAACGCAGACTTTCCTCATGCCTTCACAGGCTCGGCTATTTCTTTGCCTTGCCCGAGTGCTGGTTGGTTTGCGTTTTCTCGGGCTTCTTGTAGTCGCCGATGACACCTTTTAAGGGGCAGACAGAAAATGCCGGGCATTTCTTGCAGCCGACTGCTAAAGCGATTGGGCATAACGTCATATCACTTCTCCCTTTTTGTCTGTGTGCGCTGCGGGTGGACACGAGCTTCGGAATCGATTTTACTCCTCGGAAACCGGAGCTGATCCCCCTTATCCTTGTTCTAGCCAATGATCTCAGGCGCGTGCGGACCATTCTGTGGCGGCGCTGAACATTCTACCAGAGGACCACCACAGCCGCGGTACGCCGGCCGCACACGGCATCAATGGGTCAAATGATGAACTTTCTTGCTCCCGCGAACAGCTTGCCTAAAACGCTCGACGCCTTCAATCTGTCGTCGATTCGTTAAATGGCGTGATCTTCCGGCTGCTTCTTTTTAATGTCGACAACCGGCTCTGACCGTTTGGAGTCATACTCATCCATCAGCGTAGAGGGACACACTTCCTGTTCGCCGCATTGATGGCATAGCACGCGGATCAAGTCCGACCCACCGAGCTTCAGATCCTGGTCCTGGCAAAGTTTGTAGAGCTGCTGCAGATGAACACATGTCATGGCCCGCCTCCTTCAGTCAGTTGGCTAACTGCAACATAATAGCAGCTTTTGGATCGCGCCTCGCATCTGAAGCAAGCGTTTAAGTAACGATACGCTGGTCACCGCGCTGCATCGCCCGTCGGAACTAGGTGTTCAGCGTCATTCACTTCCGGTCACCACTGAAGCCGCCAGTGCCAAAATCGGTGGGTTGATGAGACGATGCCAGGAGACCGCCCCGACCGCAGATAGGGCCCTCCACCGCTCCAAGCCCCTCAACCGCCTCGCAAAAAGGCCACTTATTTGGTGTTTTTTTGTTGGCGGGGCGGTGTCCTCCTAGGATTCGAGACCCCATCGACTAAGATAACGCTCAACTCTTCGGGCGGCTTGCCCGGCTTCGGCCGGCACCCAAGGCGCAGAATTCCGGAATCGCGTTACACCAATTATCTCCTTTGAGGGCAGTCCGCCAATGCACCGCAGCAACGCTTCGCAAAATCGTGCATGTGCGACACGTCTGGTTGCCTCGTCCAGCCCGATTCACGCCGTGGTAAATCGTCTCGCCGTCTTTCGTCTTCTCTTTGCTCGCCTCCGAACTTTCGCTGTGCCAGCTAGCCTCATCCTCGCTGCCACGTCAATTTGGGCAGCCACGTCACGTCCGGCCAGTGCTGCCACGGTCTACTCGAACGATTTTCAGAGCAACACCACAGGCTTCACTAACGCCGGCGTGCTTCCAGCTCTCACGCGGACCAGCCTACCCACCGACGGGGGCGGACTGAGTTCGCCTAATCAGTCGATGTGGCTGGGCCGTCTTGGTGAAAACGTTCCGAAAAGCACGACAAACAAGGAAATTGTGAACCTAAATCTTTCTGGCCTGACGCCAGGCCAAGTTTATGCAGTCGCTTTCGATTTGCTGACCGGTGCGTCCTGGGATGGCGCGGCCAACGGTTACGGCACCGACGCATGGTACTTCTCAGTTGACGGCACCCGCCTCGTCGACACTATGTTCTCGAACGGCGACCAAGGTGTGGACTACGGTGCTTACTCTCCGCAGCGCTACAGCGACACACACTATGCCGACCCCAATGGGCCGGACGTGGCCGCCTTCACAGGCGCTGAGTTCTCTCGCAAGGAGGGGCCTGGCTATAGCGGCTACTACGGCATCTACTATTTCAGCCACGGCGCAGGCAACCCGCTTTTGACCTTCACGGCTAGCGGTACGACTGCCACTTTGGAGTGGGCACGCTATAGCGGTGGTATAAACTCCGGCGATAGCGGTGACGAGTACTGGGCACTAGACAACGTGCTCGTGAACAGTGTGCCGGAACCCTCCAGCTTGACGCTGTTGGTCGCCGGAGTGCTATTTCTGAGTGTCCGCCGATGGCGACGAACTTTCTGAAGCGGAATTCGCGAGAACTGTACATTACACTCGTCGTGGCTCAACCCCAGCATCCACGAGGATCCGCTCGAAGTAGTCCGCGTCGCGCCGGATAGTACAGTTTCACGAATCGGGACGGCTTCAACAAAACGGCCGACCCGCGCTGAAGATGTAGCAACATCCCGGCACGGTGTTCGAAGGCACTATGCCGTGGCTGGGCTGGTACGACAAAAATGCTCGCGAATATAAGCAAGAGGCCCGACGACCGGATGGTCGAAGGCCTCTTGGTTTTTATTGAATGGAGGCGACGGGATTTGAACTCCTAAGAATCGTTCCATTTGCGACATTCGTCCGCCCGCGACCAGTCTTATTGGCAATCTCGCAGGCTAGCGTTCCCAAATTGCCGTCTCGCTATTCAAGGTGCCGCATCGCCGTCAAATCGGAGGTGTTCGGTGCGGCACCTTGCCGGGCGATTTCTCGCACCGATTCCTGCCCCTTTCTTACTTTCGCGTTGACGTTCCACCGGCGCGCCGTAGCCTGGCGGCCATGGACTCGGGCGACCGCACGCCCGACCAACTCCAAGCCCTGGCCGACTAACTGCGGCCGACGCTGGCCTATCTGTACCGCCTGCTGTGGCGCATGGAGACGGAGCGTTCCCGGCGCAGGACAAGCTCTATAGAGCCTCCTGCGAGGCGGAAGACCGGTTCGTGCACCGAAGGTGACGGGGGGCCACTTAAGTGCGAGTGAGACGGGGCCTGCCTTTGGGCGATTCGCCGGGCCGGGCGAGATGGCATCCATGTGCGCACGAAAGTGGCAGCCCATTAAGCAAACAGGCCCGGCACTCCTAGTGCCAGGCCTGTTGAATTGTTTGGTGTATTGCGACTATCAGCGGAGTGAATAATCTGGGACTCAGCGTTTCCGTCGGCAGCTCCGTGCAGCCAAGCCGATGAGCCCCAAAGCGGCGAGCACAAGGCTGCTGGGTTCCGGCACGTCGATGTCACTAAACGCAACGACGTCGTACGAAAAAGCCTCGCCCAGCTCGGGACGCGAGAAAAACGCGTCATTCGGGAGAACGCTGATAGGAGGTAAGCCTTCCTCTGTCGAATCCGACACGAATGAAAAAAGAAACTGTTGGATGTCGAGCGTGTCGCTCAGGCTGGGAATGCGGCCTGGTTCCATCATGTCGAACAGGTACGGGCCACCAGCAAAAGTGACGGGTGTCTCGGGTACGGTCGGGGAATCGAAGAGATCGAAATGCGCAACTAGAGTCCCGGCGATGAGGACGTCCACGAAGTCTGATAATTGTCCACCGCCGTTCGGGTTTTCGACGTCAGAGCCAAACCGTAACGAGATGGGGTTGAAGTTCTCGGAAACTTGCTGGACACCGGGAATCGTTCGACCAGGCCCACCAACGGACCCCGGCGGGTCCGACTGAAATTGAATACTGTAGGGCTCGATGATCAGCCGGTCGCTAATCTGAGTTTGCCCGGTGACACCCAGTTCGGTGAGCTCAACAATCGTTCGCGGAACGTCGATTGAGAAAAGCTGCCCCTCCTCCGATTCAGAAATGGGACGGGCCACAAAAACCTGACCGTTAAACGAAACTCGCACGTTGTCCGAGGGTCCCGGCGGATTCACCTGCGCTTGGGCGGACGCAGCCGCCAGCCACAAAAAGACGGCCGACCCGAGCAGAACTAAAACGGCCGGCGAATTTGTTTTGTGAAAACGCTTCCGCGAGATGAGCTTGCTCATGAGCGATAACCCTTCAGAAAAGTTGTGGAGGAAGATCAGAGGCCAATGACAAGCCGAACCAATCGATGAGATTGATCCCGCGACAGCGGTAACGCGCAAAACCGATTAAGCGGTTGCGCGGAAGCTGTTCATTAGCGTCCCTCCAGGAACTTGTCGGGTTATCGCAGCATTAGCAAGTCAGAACGAGAGTCGCGTGGTTGAGATTTCGTGGCCGGGAACTACCAGTCGCGGGATGTGAATATAACGAGCGAGCAGCGACTGTCAAACAGTTTTACTGGAATTTGTCATATGAATTGCCGTGCATGGGATCGCCCGCCCGTATCGGTTGCAGCACCTGCTGACCGTGCTGCACTACCTGGGATGCGCGGAGGTTACGGGGCGGCGGGGCTAGTGCTTCCGTCTCCGCAGGCGATAGGCCGCGAGACCGACCAGGCCGATCGCGGCTAGGGCGATGCCCGAGATCGTTTCGGCGAACAATCCGGTGCTGGAGAGGGCTTTTCTATGCGCTGGCCGACTTAGCGCAGCGCCAGCCAGAGCAACGACAGGCCGATTGCCACGCCAACTGTCGCCAAAAAGGTGTCACGCACTGCCCAGGGGCGGACGCGGTTGTCATTGTCTTTGCCCCCTTTTCGCATGTCGACCCTCTAGCCGATTACTAGGGCTCTGGTCCGATGGGCTCGTGGGCCGTGGCCGCACAGGCCTGCCAGAAAATGAAGTGTGTCGAGCCCGTGCTGATTGCCATCAGTAGGAGCACGGTCACTAACGTAGCGATGGCGGCTTCTGAGCGCGACGTCATTAAAAAAGTCCCCTCGGGGAAGCCTAGCTTTTTTCTGGGCGTCGGGAGCTGAAATTTAGGCCTCGCTTCGGTCAACTCATATAGGAGTACACCAGCTCAGCGATTGTGAAGGCGAGCGTTAAAATCCAGCAAGTCAGCGCGAGAATCCCTGCGGTTCTGTTGCTCATTCATCGTCCGGATCGGGTTCTGGGGCAGCGTCGATAAGTTATATGCTCAAATCCGCTTGGCACCCGTCATGCTTACGAAGGATTAACGAAGTCGCGGAACCACCATAGGCCATCTTGAAAGTGCGCGGGGCCGCTCGTTTACTTCCGTCTCCGTAGGCGATAGGCCGCCAGACCGACCAGGCCGATCGCGGCGAGAGCGATGCTGGAGCAACGAGAAAGGCCCCCGGCCAGTACCGATGATTGCAGTCTGAATCGCCGCCGATCCGTCTATGCCCGCGATGGCGCGACGCGTTACTGGCCCGGGGACCGAGTGGGATTAAACCGTCACGCCGCGGGAAATGCCATAGCCGTTATGCACTATGGGCGGGATCGCTCGCGGGGCGGCCAATGGCGTCAATTGGCCGATGGATTGAAGAGCGGCGGGGCTATCGGCAATGGAGCGGGGGCCGTGCCGACAATTGCTTGGGCTGGCTCATAGCGGCTGAAGTCACGTACGACAACGACGACGGCCAGAATTGCACAATACCCAACGAACATGGTAGCGAGGATCGCCAGTGACTTCGAGCTCATGCTCACCAGCATATCTGAAATTGCTGGATGGCGTGAAAGAAAAAGGGGCTCGCCGCATTCGAGCCCCCTAGCCAGCCTCATCGCCGCCGCCCGCTCAACATGTCTCCGCGACTTCCCTGTGTACATCGGTCACGAGGGAGCCCACTGTGTGTACCGCGCGGATAACTCGCTCGCGCGTGACGCCGAATTCCGACGCCCAGTAGTTGAGATTCTCAAAGTCACGCGACCAACCCGCTCCAGCGGTCGGACCTCGATGAGTTCCTGGAGTGCTACAAGCCCGGTGCCCGGCAGAAGCGTAAGGCCACCTGGACCGACAAGAATCTCGAAGGCCGCTGGCGGGTGTACGACTACGACGAGCTGGCGAAACGTGACAAGGCGAACCTCGACCTGTTCTGGCTGAAGGACAACAGCCTGGAAGACAGCGACGACCTGCCCGACCCCGACGTGCTGGCCCAGGAAATCGCCGACGACCTGCAAACTGCCCTAGAACAGTTCCAGGCGATCGCGGGGGCGCTGAAGGGGTAGTGACGCGGGTGAAGCGTGACTGGGTCGTTACCCCGAGAGACACCGCCTCGACCGATAGCCGCCAGATACAGCAAAGAATCGCCGGCCGCTGCAAATAAAGGCGTCGACAGAACGTCACGAATCTTCGACGGCTGCTCTTTCTGCGGGATTAGGGACGGGTCTGGCTGTTCCATGCCCCACGAAACCCGCTGCAGGTTGGCCGGCGGGCATTTGATGCCCAGTTTGGGTGCCAATTCGATTCGCGGCACCCCCCTCGCGGAGCGGCAAAACCGAGCGCAACGAATGGCCCAACGGCCCCCGTTTAGCCGAATCCCCCCAAACCGCTCGTTTTCGGCCAAAAGAATTATTTCTGGCCCCTCTGTAACACTTTGGCTCGCTTCACGCCTAGCTGGATAGATGAGGAACCCGCGATGGTCGCAAGGTTCCCCCGGGTCTTCTCAAAACAAGCAAGCGAGTGTGAATCATGTTCTCGATCAAAAGAATGCAGGGTGCGGTTGCGGCGGCGGTGGTTGCGGGTCTGGTTTCGCCCCAAATGGCCTTGGCCCGGGGCGGTAATAACGGCGGTTCGCACCAAAGCGGCGGACATTCCCGTCCGGTCATGATGCAGCAGAATTTCAAATCGCAGCAGACCTTCAAAACCCCCATTCAAAACTTGGTCAAAAGCCAAAACACACTCAGCAACCAGTTCAGCACCGTCAAGAACAACAGCTCAGCCAAATACAACGGCAACTCAGTCAAGAGCTTTACTCCAACTTCCAAAAGCGCGACCTCCAAGGTCATTAAGAAACTCCCCAGCTCGCCGACCGGCCCGATTATTTCCACGACCACGCCCGGCTCTACCAAGGTCGGTCCGTTTGAGAAAGTCAAAAACGGGGGCAAGTATGGCGACATCCTCAAGGGCACCGGCGGCACGACTCCCACGACACCGACCACACCCACCACTCCGGCCACGCCGAAGATTCCGAGCACGCCGACGATTCCGAGCACGCCGACGACTCCCACGACTCCGACCATGCCGCAAACGGGGCACCATGGTCCGTGGATCCTGCCGATTCCGGTGGGTGGCTTGGGTGGCGGGTACGGTGGTGGCTACGGGGGCGGAAATGGTGGCGGATATGCGTCGGGTGGAGTGGTCCAAGAAGCAGCCGTGGTCCCGGCCTCCTACGTCGCGGCTGGCGGAAGTGTCGACCTGGTTCTGGAAGACGTGCAAATGGCGGAACCGGCGACTCTGGTGGCCGGACCGGCTTACCGTGTGAAGTTCCGCAACCAAGGGCTGCAAGCCGCCGGTGCCTTCCGGGTCGGAATCTTCGCCGCAATCGACGAACAGCTGAGTGACGACGCCAAGGGTGTGGTGGAAGTCTCGGGCCTGGCTGCCGGACAAGCGACTGAAGTCACACTGCGTCTGCCCCAGTCGGCCCTGAGAATGGTCAGCACGTCGGGCCAGCCCGCCGTCTTCAACCGCCTGGCCGTGATGGTCGACGTCGACAAGGTAGTCGTCGAGTCCGACAAGAACAACAACGCCGCCGTGGTTGATCGCGGAGCCATCGAGAACCGCTAAACCTCAAGTCCTGCGACGAAGAGTTCTATCCGCGGTGTCTGGCCATAAGCTGCCAGGCACCGCGGTTTTTTTTGCGGGTGCAGGCGGGATCAGCTTCCCGCGGGATGCGTGTCCGGCAGGTCGCCTGATCCCGGCCGGTCTACTAAGATAGACCACCATGAACACAATCCTGAACGTACGCGATCTGATGCAGATCCGTGTCCATGCAGTCCCGTCCGATATGCCACTGGCGGAGCTGGACCAGGAGTTTATCGACAAGCGTGTCAGCGGCTTTCCGGTGGTTGACGCCGGCCAACTGGTCGGGATCGTGTCGCGGGCCGATATCGTGCGTCAGCTCGAACTCGAAAGGCAGTTGGCCGAGAATGTTTCCGACTTCTACTGGGACCGGTCCGGTTTCCACGAAGAGCCGGTTGAATCCATCCAGCAGATAGCCAACCGGTTTGGGCAGAGCCTCGAAGGTCTGCACGTCAGGGACCTGATGAGTCAACATCTCGTGGTGGTCTCGGCCGACGACTCGCTCACCGTCTTGGCCCAGAGGTTCGTAGAGCACCATATCCATCGGGTCCTCGTCGTCGACCACGGACGGTTGGAAGGCATCGTCAGCACCCTGGACTTGGTCAAGCTGTTCGCAGACAAGCGTGTCACTTTCAACTGAGGTCGTGGACATGGGGGCTCGCATCTACCTGCTCGACGGCGACTCGGCCCTGGTGCCGATGGAGGAAGCCCCCTACGACTCGGAGGCATTGCTCCAAGAACTGCTGGCCTCCCACCAGGACCTGCTTGTCGGCGAGAGTCAGTAATGGGTGGTTTTTCGGCTTGTCTCAGCGTTGACGAGTTGATGAGACAAACCCGCCGTCTCTACGGTTGGCTTAACGGGCATCGCCCGCAAGACCGTGGCAGGTCGCCTCGAACGCATCAACCAGCTTTATGAGCAAGGTGCGGACGCAATCCGCATCGGCCAGTACGTGCGACGGTGGATGCGCTGGGCCAGCAGTGGATTGAGCCCTTCAATCGGCACGTGGACAACGCTTCCGTCGCCAGCCCCAAGCAGCCAAGCCGATGAAACCGAATGCGGCGAGGGCGAGGGTGGAGGGCTCGGGGACGGTGTAAGGTCGAGAGTAGTCGAAGCCCGATTCGGACGTGATTGACCAATTGAGGATCGGCTCACCTGTATCGGCATTAATTACGTTGGTGATTCCTCCCCAGCGAAGCGTATGGGAATAATCAGCATCAAAAAACACGGATGCAAATGGAACACTCGAACTCAGACGAGCCGTCGCTCGCGCTGACGCGGATACTTCAAGTGAATTCTTAAACGTAAACGGTAACCCGCCAATCGAGCTTCTAGAAAATGGGATGTCTAACGGCAGCCGAATATTTAACTCCCTGTCAGGGGCGTTAGCTTTGTAGGCTTCGCCCTTCACTACAGTCGATCCATTGGAGAGAGAGACTGTGACATCAGTATCAACAGCAGCCGTGCCGCCATTCGAAACGGAGATATTTGCATTCAAATCACCCGACATAGACCAATGGCCAGTGAACAAAATCTTTGTGCCAGGATGATCCAGATCCTGGATCGTCAAGACATCGGTCACAGTTGCCAACACGATCGCAGCATCGAGTTGAGCCAGCGCATCTCGTGAATGGTTAACAGCTGGAAAAACAGGATGCTCTATGATCGACTGGGCTGAAAGATCGCCCGATACGGAAGCCGACAAAATCCCAAGCCCGGCACTCGCGGTGCCATGCACCGTCACATGAGCGTTTGGCAATGCGGCCGTGCCCCCGTCGAACCCTAGCAGCCCGTTGAAGTATTCCGGAGTCGGCTGTGGTTGACGGTTGTGGTATTTTACTGGCGGTTGTAGGAGGTAGTCGACAAGGAGGTTGTGAGCGATGGCGATGGGTAATCGGCGGCAGAAGCA
>Ga0163150_10007739_pt1 | contig 12497 bp, 10 predicted proteins | sample OliLakLV19P2IB_FD_148628 | JGI IMG/M metagenome (GOLD analysis project Ga0163150, IMG submission 148628) | Freshwater microbial mat bacterial communities from Lake Vanda, McMurdo Dry Valleys, Antarctica - Oligotrophic Lake LV.19.P2.IB | ecosystem: Environmental > Aquatic > Freshwater > Lake >...
ACGGCAAGCCGATGGCGAAACGCGAGTATCTTTACTGGGAGTTCCACGAAGCGGGATTCAGCCAGGCGGTGCGGCTCGACAAATGGAAAGGTGTGCGGCGGAAGAATCGCTCGGCGCCAATCGAACTGTACGATGTCACTCAGGATCAGGGTGAGCAATCGAATGTCGCGGCCAAACATCCGGACGTGGTGAAGCGCATTGCCGAGATCATGCAGACGGCTCGCACGGATTCGACGCTGTTCCCGGTGAAAGAAGTGGCAACGCCGGCTACTCGCTGACCAGTTTTTGCACCAGAGGGCGCATCTCTTCGAGGGTCATGCGCCCCGGATGGTACAGGCGCACGATGCCCTGTCGGTTCACCAGAACGAGGGTCGGCGTGGTGCTGGCGCCGTAGTTGCTGAACGTAGGCTCATCAATGGGCGCGGGCATCTTCAGATCGGCGTAGAATTTCTTTTGAATGGAGACGATGTAGGCGGTCTCCTGGACGGGAGTCGCATCATTGCCCGACTCGGCGTAGCCATAGTGCTTCGTGGGACCGATCACGGTCAGCTTCGGGAATTCCTTCTGCAATTGCACGATGACTGGCGCCATCGCTTTACAATCGCCGCACCAGTGAGCCCAGAAAAACAGGAGAACGGGCTGCGCGGGCAGCTTCACACCTTTGATGGGAGGCGCCTTCCGGCCTTCGAGGCTGAGCAGATTGATGTTCTTCAGCAGGCGCGTGCGAATCGACGTCTTGCCGTATTTCGCCAGTTCGCCCGTCAGGTAGCCGACACCGCTGCCTCGGCCTTCCACAGTGCCGAGCACCTGGCCTTTCACCTCGATGGCCGCGCCGAGGGCAATCGGGAGGTGGCTCTCTTTGTCGAGCGTGGCAGCGGTGGCGAGCTTCAGGACCTGCTTCTCGGTTTCGCCGGCGTAGCGGAGCGCTTCGTCATACTTTTTGGCTGCGAGGGCTCCGCGCGCGAGCCATGAGTACGCCTCGATGCTCTCTGGCGTGGTCCCGGCGGACTGGCGGAAGTCGCGGACCAGCTTCTCGGCGCCGGGGAAATCTCCGGAAGTCGCAGCTGTGCGAACGTCTCCGACGATGGTGAAGAACAACAGGGAAGAGATCAGGACATGCGTCAAGCGGTTGCTCCAAGGAACGTTTTCAGCCACTTCATGGAGACGGCGAGGTCTTCTTTTTCCATGGCCTGTTGCTTGTCCTTCGGGACGACACGGTCCGGACGGGGCTTGCCGGCTTCGGCAAGGGCTGCAAACTGGGCGAAATTCCAGGCGGGCACCGTGCGGTAGGCGTCCCAGAATTTCGATTCGTAATAGGGGAACTTGCGGCCGTTGGTGACGATGATCTCAAGCGAGATCGGGCGGCCGGGGCACAGTTCGATGTAGCGCTTCAGGTAGCTTTCGATGCCGATATTGCCGTCGCCCATGCGGGTCCAGGAGACCATCGCGCCTTCCGGGCATCGCCACACCTGGCTGTCGCGGACGTGGCTGGTGACCACGTAGGGCGCCAGGGCTTCCAGCGTCTGATGCGGGTCTTCCAGCGCCCACACCGGGTTGCCGGAATCGAGCACAGCGCCGACGAAATCGGAGCCCGCGGCTTCGATGAGCTGGCGGAGTTCCCGGCCCTGCATGTCGCCTGCGTGGTTTTCAATGGCGATTTTCAGGCCCATGTCCTGCGCCCTGGACTTGCTGGCCCGGAGCACCTTGACGGTGTTTTCGATGTGGGCTTCGAGCGGAAGCGGCCCCTTGCGGTCTTCCATGGTGCCGAGAAAGGCGCGCACGATTTTCGAGCCGGCGAGTTTGGCGGCTCGCATCACGCGCTCCAGCTGCTCCTCGGCCGTGCCTTGCTTGGGGTCGAACGCCTTTGAAGTGGGGCAGATGGACCGCATCCCAACTTCAAGCTCAATGCCGAGCTTGTCGGCATGCGCTTTTACCTTTTTGACGTGCTCGTCTTCGAGGCTGCCGAGAAAGCGGATTTCGGAGAAATGCACCAGCTTCGCTCCGGACTGGGCGGCGTGGTCGAGAAATTCGAACGCGCTGAAGCCGGAACTGCGGACGCTGAACAGGTCGATTCCAATCTTCGGGGACGTGGTGGTGGCTGCCATAAGTGCGACGGGTGCGCCGGCGAGTCCGGCATTGAAACTTCGACGGAGCATGACCGTATTATGCCCGTAATTGCGCCGCAAGTGCAGCGATGTCTTCGGCGGAGGCTCCGGGCGTCTCCAGCCGGCAGCGGAATCTCCCGGCGGTGGACCCAACGGTTCGGGCCGATTCGGGGGTGAGGCCCTCGGCGGAAAAGCTGAGGGTGGCGCCAGCGGCCCGGACGACTGGCGCGAGCTCGGCCACATTCTCGACGGCGTCGGGCAGGCATACCAGTTGGGGCGAGACCCCGGCAGTTTTCAGCTCCTGGAGTTTGCCGGCGAGCTCGGTTGCGGGCACCGGCTGGCGCCAGACGAGTTCGATGTCGGGCAGGCGGCGGACGCGCTGAATTTTCGAAACGAAGCCAATTATCGAGGCCGTGTCGGCACCGGTGACGTCGATCCGAAATGTACTGTACTCGGCCGAAATCTCGCTGTTCAGCCCTAAAATCTGCGTTTCCAGCGAGTAGCCATGTCGCCAGCCGGCGCGAATCGCGGCCCAGGCGCAGGCCACAGGGGCACCAGGAAAAGAGGAAAACGAAGCCAAATTGACGCCGCCGTGGCGGCGGATTAGCCGGAACGCCTCGAACGCGGCGGGCAGGTCCCGGGCCGGGTCGGCGGCGGTTACGGAGACGGCGCTTTGCATCCCAGACGGCCGCGGGAGGAACGCATCGTCAATTTTCTCGACGAAAAGCCGGACCGCCCCAGGGTCGCCCGAGCCGAACGGAACCGCATCGACCACAATTTCCCGTCCCCCGCCGGGGCGCAGACGCCCGATCAACATGGCGCCGGGGTAAACAGGATTCGACGGAGCGGACGCCAAAGTCAGGTGGAGCAGAAACGGCAGAGCCACACCTTCGACAATCGAATCCGCCGCAATATAGTAGGCCGACCCATACAACGGATTGCGGGCCAGCGATCCGGCGAACGGAATCAGGGACCGCAGGCCGAGCGAGGGAATGCGTCCGCCAATACGAGTCCGAAGATCGTCGTTGAGCGTTCGACCTTCGGTCATCTGGAAGATTACGTCAGCCAGGCTGGCAACTTCACTTGCCTTGACCGGTAAATCAACAGGTATCGTAAGGGACCTCCCTGCCTCAGAGAGACAGACTCTTCAAATATTCTCGGAAGGGGCCGCCCAGATCATGCCGTTTCAGCGCGAACTCGACGGTTGCCCGCAGGAAACCGAGCTTGTCGCCGGCGTCATAGCGGGTCCCCTCAAACAGCAATCCGTATATAGGGCGATTTCTGAGCAGGTGACGTAACCCATCGGTGAGCTGAATTTCACCTCCCGCTCCGGGCTGCACACTTTCAATGGACGTAAAGATTTCCGGTGTCAGGACATAACGGCCGATAATGGCGAGATTTGACGGTGCCTCGGAGGCTTTTGGCTTCTCCACCATGTTGCGAATTCGGAAGAGACGGTGTTTGGTGCCATTGTGCTCGACTGGTTCGGCATCGACGACGCCATAAGCGGAAATCATATCGTTGGGCACTTCCATAAGCGCCAGCACGGAAGCGCCGAAGTACTCGTAGATATCCATAAGTTGCCGGAGACAGGGCACATCGGAATCGATGACGTCGTCCGAAAGTACGACAGCAAACGGTTCCGGGCCGACGAGTTCCTTAGCGCGGAGGACTGCGTGACCGAGACCGAGGGCTTCCTTCTGACGGATATAAGAGACGTCCATCATGTCCGAAATACTCTGGACATCGGCGAGTAACTCCCGTTTCCCGCGAGATTCCAGGAGGTATTCGAGTTCGAAACTTTTATCGAAATGGTCTTCAATCGACGACTTTCCACGGCCGGTGACGATAATGATGTTCGGAATGCCGGAGTGGATGGCTTCTTCGACGCCGTATTGAATTAGCGGCTTGTCGACCAGTGGCAGCATCTCTTTGGGCTGCGCCTTGGTGGCGGGCAGGAATCGTGTGCCAAGCCCGGCCGCGGGGAAAACCGCCTTACGTACCTTCTGTATCATTTCTCGTCCCACTGTAGACAGTACCACTGGCCACGAGGTTTCCTTCCGGCGCTGCGCAAGTGCCTGCTATCGGACTACTTGGCTGCCACGGTACACTGAGGAACAGTGTCCGGCGTCCTCGTTTCGGCAGGCGAAGCATCCGGCGATTTATATGCCTCGGAGTTGGTTCGCGCGCTGGCGGCCCGGCACCCTGGAGTACCCTTTTACGGCTGCCCCGGCCACCATATGGAAGCTGCCGGAGTGGAGCCAATTATTCACGCATCCAGCCTCGGCGTAGTGGGCCTGGTGGAGGTGGTGCGGCATATTCCACGAATTTATGGCGAGTTCCGAAAGCTGATCGCAGGTGCGCGCCGCCGGCGTCCCGACGTGGCTATTCTGACGGACAGCCCGGATTTTAACCTCCGTGTGGCGGCCGAAATGAAGAAGCTCGGCGTGCCAGTAATCTATCTCATCGCCCCACAGGTGTGGGCGTGGCGACAAAAACGAGTCCGGCGATTCCCCGGCCTCATCGACGAATTGTTGTGTATCTTTCCCTTCGAAGAAAAATGGTTCCGCGACCGCGGGGTGAACGCCACGTATATTGGCCACCCACTTACACATATCGTTCGAACCACGAGATCCCGTGAGGATTTTTTTTCGCACCACGGACTAAATCCAGCCAGGCAACTGGTGACGCTGCTCCCGGGGAGCCGGATTGGTGAGATGGAGCGCCACCTGCCGGCGGTGGTCGATGCGGCGCGGCGGCTGAAAGATGTCCAGTGCGTGCTGGCGACACCCCCTGGTTTCGCGGCTCGCGCGGGAGCTGCATTTTTCCGGGAACGGATTTCGGGCTCATCCATCCAAGTAGTTGAAGGCGAAACGTCGGATGCTCTTGCGCACGCCGACGTGGCGCTGGCCGCCAGCGGTACGGTCACTGTGGAAGCAGCGGTGCTCGGAACGCCAATGGTAACGTTCTACCGGGTATCTCCTCTGAGCTGGGCGCTTGGCCGACGGCTGGTGAAGGTGCCATTCCTGACCATGGTGAACCTGATTGCGGGGCGGCGTGTTGTACCGGAAATAATGCAGGATGAAGTAACGGGGGAGCGGCTGGCCGCCGAAACGCAGGCGTTGCTGGTCAACCCCTTGAAACGGGAAGAAATGAAGCGCGAACTGGCGCTGGTAACGGATGCACTTCGGACGCCTGAGCATCCCATGGTGCGAGCGGCCGCTATAGCCGGCAAATATATACCCTGATGACAACAAGCATGATTGCTCCCCTGTCCCGATCCCGGAATGCGGTAATCGCCGCCGCTCTTCTGGTGGGAGTAACCGCCGGACTGGCTCCGGCCCAGCAGGAACGCCGAACGCGGCTCGACGCGAGCCACTACACCATTGACGCGGACATCAATCCCGCGACGCAGACGTTGAATGCCCAGGTGCGCGTTCAGTTCACGCCGACCGACAACACGCAGTCGGCCACATTTGAGTTGAATAACGCACTCAATGTGTCGCGCGTAGTGGACGGCGCAAACCGCCAGATCCCGGCATCCCGGTCGCAGGGCGATTCCACCATCCGCCTCAATTTCCCTGAGATTCTGCCCAAGGGTCAGCCTGTGACGCTGACCATGACTTATGACGGACGGCTCACCGGCAATGAAGAGTCGCCTGTGTACGGGATCAAGTTTGCGTCGATCCAGAACGACCATTCGTTCCTGATGTACCCGGCTCGCTGGTTCCCGGTGACGGACTACACGGTGGACCGGTTCAGCGCCGATCTCCGGATCAGCGTGCCGACGGGTTACAAAGTGATCGCCAGCGGGCTGGAAGAGCCGGTGAGCGACAACGGCGGCAAGCTCACCTATAAGTTCGCTTACAAGCAGCAGGGATTCCCGGGCAGCATCGCCGTGGTGCAGGGCCAGCCGGTTCGCACGACGTCTGAAGGCGTCAGCACCGCTGCCTGGTTCCGCGAAGCCAAAGACATGAGCACCCAGTGGGGCGAGGAGACGGGCAAGATCCTGGGCTTTCTCACCGGCATCTACGGCATTGCCCCGCAGGCGTCGCTGACGCTGGTCGAGACCGAAGCGGGCACTCCGAACGGCTACTCCGCACCGGGGATCGTGTTCCTGAACCCGCGGGCTCTGAAGCAGCTGAACCCTCGTCTGCTGGCAAACCAGATCTCGCGCCAGTGGTGGGGCAATCAGGTTTCGCCCACGACCCGCAATCACATGTGGCTGGTGAACGGACCGGCTCGCTACGCCGAGCTGCTGTATGTGGAAGCGCAGAGCGGGGCGGGCGCGATGGAAACCGACGTTCACGATACCTACGTGGAGTCGCTGACGCTGGACAATATTCCGGTGATTCAGTCGGGCCGTCTGGAAGACTACTCGCCTGAGTACTGGGCTGCGACGTCGGGCAAGGGCGCGGCGGTGCTCCACATGCTTCGGTATGTAATAGGCGAGGACAAGTTTAAAGAGACGCTGAAGACATTTCTGGACGCCTATGCCGGGAAGTCGGCAGGCACCGAGGATTTCCGGACCGTCGCGGAGAAGATATCGGGGCAGAAGCTGGACTACTTCTTCCTGCAGTGGATTGAATCGAGCGGGGCACCTGAATTCAAGTTGGAGTACACCGTATTCCGCACGCCGAAAGGCTTCCGCGTGATGGGCAAGGTGGCTCAGGATCTGGACACGTTCCGCATGCCTGTGGAACTGCGGATCGAGACGGAAGGGAATCCGGAAGACAAGAAGACTGAGGTCTCCGGCACCTCTTCGGAGTTCGTGGTGGAGACGTTCGGCAAGCCGAAAAAAGTGACTATCGACCCCAATCTGCGAGTGCTTCGTTACAGCCGCGACATGCGCGTTGCCGTCGCGATCCGCCGGGGCGAGATGTTTGCCGAGATCGGCGAGCTGACCGAGGCGCTGAAGGAATATCAGAAGGCGCTGGATGTGGCTCGAAACAGCTCACTGGCTCACTACCGGGTGGCGTCGGTGTTCATGCTGCAGAACAACTATCAGTCGGCTGCCAATGAGTTCCGCGAGGCACTCAACGGCGATCTGGAACCGCGGTGGACCGAGGTGTGGTCGCATATCAATCTTGGTAAGATCTTTGATATCACCGGACAGCGGGAACGCGCGGTGAATGAGTACACGCTCGCGGTCCGCACGAAAGATAATTCGCAGGGAGCCCTTGAAGAAGCGTCTAAGTATCTCAAGACACCCTATGAACGTCCGCGCCCGACACAGTAATTTCCTCAGCCTCGTTCTTGTTCTGATGGCTCCTGTGGTGCTTTGCGCGCAGCAGGAGCCTGAGGATTCCAACCCAGCCGCAATGTCCGAACTCGCACGCAAGTACGAGAAGGGCGACGGCTGTCCGCGCGACATCGGCAAGGCGCTGGTGTACTACAAGCGCTCGGCGTCACTGGGCGAGCCGACCGCGATGGTTGCGCTGGGAGACCTGTACCACGAGGGCGTGTGTGTCGCGCCCGACCTTGCCTACGCCACCGACATGTTCCGGCAGTCCGCTGAGAAGGGGTTCGCGCCGGGCATGATGCGTTACGGCGAAATTCTGGAATCGAGCGGCAAGCGCAGCCAGGGCATGATCTGGTTTCGGCGGGCGGCGATGAAGGGCTACGGGCCTGCGATGACGCGGCTCGGCGACATTCTCGCTGACGTGGAGTGGTACCGGCGGGCGGCGCTCGCCAAGCATCCTCCCGCGTTTGCGAAGCTGTCGGAGAATGTACCGTCGGTAGAGGCGGTCGCGCTGCTGAAGGAAGGCGCGACGCTGGGGGACCCGGTAGCGCAGTCGCGCTACGGGCAACGTATCGAAAAAACCGACCCGAAGCAGGCCATCGAGCTGTTTCGCGCTGCCGCGCAGGCTGGCGAACCGGCCGCGATGTCCCGCGTTGCCTTCTACTCCGAGACGGATGGCGACAAGCTGATGTGGTACACCAAAGCCGCCGAAGCGAACAATGGCGATGCGCTGTACTGGATGGCTCGGCGGGCTGAGACATCGGGCGATAGGGACGGCGCGCTGCGGCTGTACCGGCGGGCTCTGGGCCAGGGTCATGCGGGTGCGACGGCGCAACTGGCAAAACTGACTGGCGACAAGACGATGATGAAGGCCGCCGCGGAAGCAGGCGACGCGGACGCGCTGTACGCCGTTGCTGTAGAGACTGGAGACCAGGCGCTGCTGGCGCGCGCGGCGGAGCTGGGGCATGTGGAGGCGTTGGCGGCGACGGGTCAGACGGAGAAGGCCGCGGCGAAAGGGCATCTCGGGTCGCTGGTGAAGCTGGAGCGATGGGAAGAGGCCGCGAAACAGGGCGATCCTCAGTCGATGTACCGGTGGGGTGCGTCCCGTCCGGACAAGGCCGAAGGCACCCTGTATGTGCGTCGTGCGGCAGAGGCTTTGTACCCGGCTGCGATGCGTGAGTACGGGCTGAGGCTGGAGCTCGGCAACGGTGCGCCCCGGGATCCGGCGATGTCGAAGGAATGGCTCGACAAGGCGGCCCAGGCTGGCGATGCGGTGGCGATGGCTAAGCTGTCGGAAATGGCGAAGGCAGCGGCGCGGATGGAAGAGTCCGGGCGCGCGGCGCAGGTGGCTGCGGAGTTGAAGGCAGCTAAAGCTGCACGGGGTAAGAAGGCTCCGGAGAAGCCGAAGCAGGTTGCCGCGGCAGTGGCGCCGGCTCCGGGAGCTTCTGAGCCAGTGGTGGCCGAGGTCGCGCAGATTGTTCCGAAGCCGCAACCCGTGGCGGCGGCCGAACCTTCCGATCCCGAGTCACTGGTAGCACTGGCGGACAAGACGAAGAGCCCGCAAAAGGCCTACAAGATGTACCTGCAGGCTGCTGACAAGGGATATATGCCGGCTATGCGTCGACTGGCCGAATGCCACTTAAATGGCCGGGGCACATCGCTTTCGCCGATCGACGGAGTCAACTGGTACCGCAAGGCCGCGTGGGCCGGGGACGCCGAATCGGTAGCAAAGCTGAAAGCGCTCGGCAAGACCCTCTATTAGCGGATTCGCGGGTGACTTTCGCGCCCGGCATGCACTATTGTGATTGCATGTCAGAAGCAAGCAGTCTTCCCCGAATCGGCGAAACGGCGCCGGATTTCACCGCTGTTACGACGCTTTCGAACGCCATGAAGTTCTCCGAATGGAAAGGAGATTCCTGGTGCGTCCTGTTTTCCCACCCTGCTGATTTCACGCCAGTTTGTACCACCGAGTTGACGGAGTTCGCGCGGCGGGCCGACGAGTTCGCGGCGATGAATACGAAGCTGATCGGCCTGAGCATCGACAGCATCCACTCGCACCTGGCGTGGCTTCAGAACATCCGGCAGATGATGGGTGTGACCATTCCGTATCCGATGATCGCCGACATTGATATGAAGGTGGCCACCCTGTACGGCATGCTGCACCCCGGAGCGAGCGCAACCGCAACGGTGCGCGCGGTGTTTGTCATCGACCCGAAGAACATCATTCGAGCCTTGATCTACTACCCACTGAACGTAGGTCGAAATGTGGACGAAGTGGCTCGTCTGGTCCAGGCTTTGCAGACAGCGGACACGCAGGCGTGTGCGACTCCAGTGAACTGGCAGCCTGGTGGCAAGGTGGTGGTTCCCGCGCCCAGGACGGTCGCCGACGTGGAGCGCAACATGGCCAACGCCGACTACGAGAAGAAAGACTTCTACCTGGCGTTCAAGGCTGTCAAAGCCTGACCGCCCGGCCAGCGCTCATTGGGGCCTGCCGTTTCGCGCAGAGTACAGCGTGAGCGGCGGGGCCAGAGATACACCGATTACGCCGTTAGTGCCCTTCGGCTTCGAGGAAGCGCTCGACTTCAATCGCGGCCATGCAACCCGCGCCGGCAGCCGTGATCGCCTGGCGATACACCTTGTCCTGGACGTCGCCGGCATGAAAGACGCCGGTGATGTTGGTGCGTGCGCCGCCATGCGAAATGAGATAGCCCTCGCTGTCAAGTTCGAGCTGGCCGATGAACGGCTTCGTATTGGGCACGTGGCCGATGGCGACGAAGAGCCCATCGACATCGCGACGCGCTACCTCTCCAGTCACGATGTTCTTCAGCGTGACGCCTGCAACAACACCCTGCTCATTGTCATGTACGTCCTGGACCACCGTGTTCATGACCAGCTCGATCTTCGGGTTCGCCTTCGAGCGGTCGACCATGATCTTCGACGCGCGGAAGGAGTCGCGGCGATGCACCAGGGCGACCCGGCGACCGAAGCGGGTGAGGAAGTTGGCTTCCTCGAGCGCGGTGTCGCCACCGCCGACGACCATGATCTCTTTTTCGCGATAGAAGAAGCCGTCGCAGGTGGCACAGGAACTGACGCCCCGGCCGATCAGCCTCTGCTCGTTCGGCAGATTGAGCCAGCGTGCCGACGCGCCGGTAGCCACGATGAGCGTTCGGGTTTCCATCCACTCGCCGTCGATGTTCAGGCGGAAGGGCCGCTTTGAGAGGTCTGCTTCCATGACAGAGCCGTTCATGTACTCGGCGCCAAAATGCTCGGCCTGCTTTTTCATGTTCTCGACGAGGTCGGGGCCATTGACGCCTTCCGGGAAACCGGGGAAGTTCTCGACGAGACTGGTGATGGAGAGCTGACCGCCGGGCTCGTGGCCGGCAACTACCAGTGGGCTCAGATTGGCGCGAGCCGCATAGACGGCAGCCGTATTACCGGCGCATCCCGAGCCGATGATCACTACGTTTCTCATGGAATTCAAACCGTAAGGTTAGCACGCGGCTCCGCTGCCGGGACCGCGCCAGCACTACGGTATTGGATATCGGCGCTGGCACAATCGACTGCGAAATGTCGGTGGCCGCAGGTCCAGGCGCAGTCTCGTCGAAACCGGCTCAAACAGGGCTTACACTGGTAGCAAGACGCATTGATGCCCAACCTCACCCCTGCTGCCCCTGCCCGGCAGCGAATTCGTTCCACCACCATCCTGTGTGTCCGGCGCAACGGCAAAGTTGTAATGGCCGGCGATGGCCAGGTGACCCTCGGCTCAGAGGTCCTCAAGTCCTCGGCGCGCAAGCTGCGCAGGATCTACAAGGACCGTGTTGTTGCCGGATTTGCGGGCTCCACTGCGGATGCCTTTTCGCTGTTCGCACGGTTCGAAGCCAAGCTGGAACAGCACAACGGCAACCTCCCGCGATCAGTCGTGGAACTGGCCAAAGACTGGCGCACTGACAAGATTTTGCGGCATCTGGACGCACTGCTTCTGGTGGCCGATGCCGAACACACGTACATCATCAGTGGCACCGGTGATGTGATTGAGCCCGACGATGAGATCGCAGCGATCGGCTCGGGAGGCGCGTTTGCCAAATGCGCCGCGGTCGCGCTGATGGAGAACACGAAGCTGGCGGCGAAGGAGATCGTCGAGAAATCGATGGCCATTGCCGGACGCACGTGCATCTACACAAACGAGAACATCGTTTTCGAGGAGCTTTAGCCGATGGTCATCTATCTGCCTACACAGGCGAGTGGAGAGGGCCCTCTGCTCGATGAACTGACGCCCCGCGAGATCGTCGCCGAACTGGACAAGTACGTCATCGGACAGGCGGACGCCAAACGCGCTGTCGCCATCGCCCTCCGCAACCGGGTTCGCCGCCAGAAGCTGGAGCCGGATCTGGCCGACGATGTAATGCCGAAGAATATCCTCATGATCGGGCCGACCGGCGTGGGTAAAACGGAGATCGCGAGGCGGCTCGCCAAGCTGGCCAGTTCACCGTTTCTGAAGGTGGAGGCGAGCAAGTTCACCGAAGTCGGCTACGTGGGCCGCGACGTGGAGGCGATGATCCGCGATCTGGTGGACATCGGCATCGATATGGTCCGTGAGGAGCGGCTGGAAGAGGTCACCGAACGGGCGGAGCGCAATGCCGAAGAGCGGGTGCTCGAGCTGCTGATGGAAGGGCTGGCGGAAGGCCAGGACCGCGAGGCGTGGGAAAAAGCACGGGAAAAGATGCGCGAGAAACTGCGCGCCGGCAAGCTCGACGAGAAGATGGTGGAGATCGAAGTCCGGGAACGCACGCCGGTCTTCGAGTTTTCAGCCAACGGCTTCGAAGAGATGGACATCAATCTCAAGGATGTCCTGCCTGGTCTTTTCGGTAACCGCACACGGAAGCGCACCATGCGAGTAGAGGAAGCCATCGACTATCTGGTGCAGGAAGAAGAGCAGAAGCTCATCGACATGGAGCAGGTGACGCGCACCGCGCTGGAACGCGTGGAGCGGAGCGGCATCATCTTCCTCGATGAAATCGACAAGATTGCCGGGCGGGAATCGGGTCATGGGCCAGACGTGAGCCGCGAGGGTGTGCAGCGCGACATTCTGCCGATTGTGGAAGGCACCACGGTCAACACGCGCCACGGGTTCGTGCGCACCGATCATATCC
>Ga0163150_10007740_pt1 | contig 12492 bp, 7 predicted proteins | sample OliLakLV19P2IB_FD_148628 | JGI IMG/M metagenome (GOLD analysis project Ga0163150, IMG submission 148628) | Freshwater microbial mat bacterial communities from Lake Vanda, McMurdo Dry Valleys, Antarctica - Oligotrophic Lake LV.19.P2.IB | ecosystem: Environmental > Aquatic > Freshwater > Lake >...
TTCCGGTGGCTTGCGAAACGCCGGGACTTCAGGCAGGCAGGTCTCCCCCGGGCTTTTCCCGCCAAAAAATCCCCCCATAGTGTGGCACTGGTTCCGGAAATGATTTTGATTTCGGGGCCAGCTCTGGCGATACCTTCAGCTTGGAGGACGTGCGAAATTCCACACTATTCAGTCTCAGCTAACGCAAATACCGGTCTTCAGGTAACCGTTTCAGCCGGCCGGATCAATTGGGGAACCAATTTCCGGGCTGCTGCATAGGCTGGAACCCACCGGTAGAATCAGTGCGGTGTACTTCGAAGTGTCCCGGGATGTTTGCCGGAGAGTGTTATGAAGGGAATTGTTGCGAAAAAAGTGTGGCCCGGTTTTTTGCATGGCTGGGTGCGGTTTTTTCTTTTTCTGTTGATCGCCAGTCCCCCGACCGCAATCTTTGGCCAACAGGTGATTTCGCCGGTCTCGCCTGAATCGGCAGCTTCGGCGGCCGAAGTTTCGATTGCGATCAATCCCGTCAACATCAACAACATCGTTGCGGGGAGTCTGATGCAGGGGTATCCCGACTCCAGTGCTCCCGATTTCAGTTTTTGGTCCAAAGACGGCGGGAAAACATTCAGCCCCGTTCCGGTACCGAATCCTGACGACCGGACCCAGGGGGATGATGTCATCCTGTTTGCCGGCGGTGGCATGTGTGTTCATGCCTTTATTACGTTCACCGGTTTGTGGGACCAGGCTCCCAAACGGGCTTCGAACGGGATTGCCATCGTTCGCAGCGGCGATGGCGGTGAAACCTGGGGGGACCAGACGGCCGTGATCGACCATTTGAATTCCAAAACGCCGATGGAAGACAAACCCTGGCTGGTCTTTGACCGCTATACCCGTTCGCCCCAGTACGGAAATCTTTATTGCAGCTGGACACGATTTGACGTCTACGGCAGTGCCGATCCCCAGGACACTTCGCAGATCATGTTCGCCACCAGCCGCGATGGCGGTGAGAGTTTTGATCCGGTGATCCGCATTTCCGATTCCGGGGGCGATTGCCTGGACGACGACGGTACGCTCGAAGGAGCGACGCCCTCGGTCGGACCGGACGGAAGCGTCTATGTCGTCTGGGCCGGTCCCCGCGGACTGGAGTTTGACAAATCAACCGATGGAGGAAAAACATTTGGCAAGGATCGTGTAATCGGAGACATTTCCGGCGGATGGAACAGCGACGTCGATGGAATCCTTCGGCACAACGGAATGCCTGTCACTGCGGTGGACCATTCCCAGGGTGCGAACCGGGGAAGGCTGTACGTCAACTGGATCGATGACCGGAATGGCAACAAGGATGTGTTTCTGGTCAGCAGCGCCGACGGCGGCGAAACCTGGACAGATCGGGTGCAGGTGAACGCGAGTGAAGGGGACAATGGCCGCGACCAGTTTTTTACCTGGATGGCGGTCGACCCGGTCGATGGTTCGGTCAACATCGTGTACTACGACCGGGCGAAGACCGAGGGGACGATGACGCGGTTGACGCTGGCCCGCAGCCTGGACGGGAAATCGTTTCAATATTTCCCGGTCGATATTCCCGAATTCAAGTGCAATTCGACGGTCTTTTTCGGTGATTACATTGGCATCGATGCCCAGCAGGGGAGGGTGGCGATCGGCTTTATGCATTTCCGTGAAAACGGCCAGCTGGGAGTTTCATCGGCGGTAATGGATTTCCTTCCCAACACCGTCGAAATGATCGAACACGGATCGCGGATGGCCGGCCAGCCGGAACGAATTACCGTCCAGCATATCCTGATTGGATTCGAAGGCTCGTTGCCGGGCAAGGATGTGACGCGGTCGAAAATGGAGGCCGAACAGCTGGCCAGCGAACTGTTGAAACGTGCCCTGGCCGGTGAAGATTTTGATGCGCTGGTGAAGGAGTTTACGGACGACGAGCATCCGGGGATTTATCAGATGGCCAACTTCCATTCGATACCGGATACAACTCCGGAAGTGACAGCCGACAAGATTTTTCCACGCGGAGGAATGGTGCGGGGTTTTGGCGACGTCGGGTTTTTGCTGGAGGTTGGCCAGGTCGGCATGTCGGAATATTCTGCAGCCAAAAGCAAATACGGCTGGCACATTATCAAACGGATCAAATAACGGACGGTCCGGTCGGGAGACCGGAACATAGCGCTGTAGTCCAGTCACCTCTCCCCCAACCTGTTGGGGGGAGAGGTCGAACAGGCCGTTCAGGCCATGTTCGGGTGAGGGGGCCAGAAATTCGACAATGCGTGGATCAATTTCACGAACTTGGCGCTGTCCTGCTAAAATGGAATCCCGATCGCTTCGCACAGGAATTTCATGTACGGCGTACTGGCCCGGAACGAGTCAACAACGATGTTCAAGAACTTTGGGTTTTCGACTTCGGCCCGCTTGACCGGTTTCACTCCGATGAAATCCTTGCGTTTCAAATCATGGATTGCCGGGTGATCGGGATCGATTCCGCGTGGTGGACGTTTGAGTGAATTGCCGGCCAGTTCGAAATTGCGGCTGAAGGATCCGCCTGCGGAACATTTTTTCCATTTGCCTGGATCGTTCAGAATCGCCTGGCGGATTTTTGCCAGTGTCGGATTGTCCGGGTGCCAGATACCGGCCCCCAGAAAACATTCGTCGGGAGCGAGGTGGATATAGAAGCCCGGTGAATGGACGTCTTTGCCGATCTGGTGACGAAAATGGATTCCGACGTTGGTCTTGTATGGAGTCTTGTCTTTGGAGAAACGGGTGTCACGATAAATCCGCATGACCGACCCGCCGGATTTTTTGGGTTCCGACAGAAACAGGGGAGATATATTGTGGAGCGGTTTTGCGAACGCCTCTACGAATTCCAGGGCAGGGCCCAGAACGTCCGCCTCGTAACGGGACTTGTTTTTGGCAAACCAGTCGCGATGGTTGTTCTTGTTCAGCTGGGTCAAAAACCGGATCAAATCGGGTTTGAAGCCGGGGAATGGGATTTTCATGGGGGTGTGTGGTGGAGAAGTGGGGAGGTATTGGGAGTTGATTGTTTGGGATGTCATCACGGCGGAGCGTGATGACTACATTGGGTGATGACCACATTGGTTTATGGTAACCCGGGAAAGTTGATGGAGAAATCACAGGATTCTGGTGAGTTCCGGTTTCGGCAGTTTGCCGTCCGGCATGACAGGTGCGGAATGAAAGTCGGGACCGACGGAATTCTGCTGGGTGCCTGGGCGGATGTTTCGGGTGCCAGGGCGATTCTGGATGTCGGCACTGGATGTGGGCTGGTCGCCCTGATGCTGGCCCAGCGAAATGGGTTCGCGCAAATCACTGCGGTGGAACTGGATCCGGATGCGGCGAACCAGGCGACGGAAAACGTGGCTGGCTCGCCCTGGGGTGACCGGATCCGCGTGATCAACCTTTCGTTTCAGGATTTTCTGGCGGGGGCAGGCGAGCCGACACCGAAGTTCGACCGGATCGTCAGCAACCCGCCCTATTTTCAGGGACAAATTGAAACGACAACTTCGGCCAGACAGGTTGCTCGGCACGCGGTCGGGCTGACACCGGAAGACTTCGTTACAGGGGCGGCCATGCTGCTGGAACCGGCAGGAAAGCTGGCACTGATACTACCCGTCGATTTGGCCGGTCAGGTTGTGCAGCAGGCGGCAAGCAACGGCTTGCATCTGCAACGGCATACCGGAGTGCAGCCCCGTCCGGACCTTCCTCCCAAACGGGTATTGCTGGAATTCGGTTTCCGAAAAGCCGTAACTCCTGCACTGAATTCGCTGGTGGTGGAGAATGCAAAACACGTCTACAGCGAAGCATGGAAGGAGCTGACAGGCGAGTTTTACCTTGAATCAGCCGGGGAAGCTGCGACGGGAAAATGATTCGCGATTCGTATAGAATTGATTTCATGAACGAACCAGTTGACCAGTCCGATCTCCCTGTTGCGATTACGCCCGCCGATTTGGACCGGTCGCGGTGTGGGACTGGTCGCAGGTTGCTGCCTCCCCCCAATTACGCTGGACGGGCCATGCGATTGCGGCTGTACGTTCTGGTCGGGTCGCTTTTGCTGGTCATGGTGTTGATGGAGCAGGTGCGGGATCCGGACCTGTGGCGGCGGATCGGATTTACGGAACAGCCAGCGGGAGCGAAAACCGGCGAGCCGGTTTGGACGGAAGTGCGAATCGCGCCTCCCGGAAGTGACTCGCAACAGGAGCAGGAAGCCGAACCTGCCGGCAAAAACATAAGTGATCAAACCGGGAGTGAAGCGGCCGGGGAGTCCGGGACCGAAGCCAAAAACGGGGACGACCAGTCCGCAGTCGCAACGACCGACAGCGCGGAAGAATTGTGGAGGGGACTGTTTCGTGGACTGACACCAGAAGAATTGAACCTGATTGCTGCGCGAATGGTCGCGGGTAGCGGCCCGGATCCCGATACCGGAATCGCGGGTGTCGCACAAACACTCGACAGGCGGATGGGAAGTGAGGTGACCCTTCGGCTGGAGCAGATTGCCGGAATCAGCCGGTCGGACCGGCCTCGCGCTGCGGCGATGGCTGAAAGCATTGCCCGAACCCAGATAGAGTGGAGGGAAACGATCCGGCCGTGGCTGGAGCAGGACAGCCCGTTCGATGGCTCCGCCGCGATATTCGTTCCTTTTGAACTCGCATTGCGAGCGGTTGCGATCGAACGGATTGAGGACAGAACCGGCCCCGCCCGCGTGGTTGAGGGAGCTGCATGGTTGTTTGCACTTCAGCAATCGTCCCGGATTGTGAGGCTGTTCAATCCGTTACCCGAACCACGCGTCTACCAGATGATGACGATGCCATCGGAATATCGCGCCCATCCCGTAAGGTTTTCGGGGCAGTTGCTGGGGACCGAATCAGTAAAAACGGCGGGCAATGCGTTGGGGGTCGATAGGTATTGGGTCCTGTGGATGGGTGATGATTCGGGCGGGATTGTTCCAGCCTGCATCTACCTTACGGAAAAGCCCGAGGACATTCCCGGAAGTGAATTGGAATTTACCAAATGCAATCTGCCAGTCCGGATCGACGGGATTTTTTTCAAGTTGCGAACGTACATAGCATCCGATCGCAGCAGTGCAGTTTGTCCGTTGATTCTGGCCACCTATGCAACGGTGATTCCTGATAACGCCGCTAAAGCCGATGTGGCGGCGGATTCCGGTGGTTTACCGGAAGGATGGCCCTGGATTATTGCAGGATTGATCACTCTTGCAGGTGGCGTGGCGTGGATTGCCTGGAAGAATACACACGCCGGATTGAAACATCCCGAACCAGCCGGATTGCGCGCCGGATTGAAGTCGTTGGCCAATGATTCCGAAATCCTGACAGATCGTGAGCAGGTCGCCCGTTTGCAGGAGCGCAACCAGTCATGAGGTGTGGGAATTTCCTGGCGTTAGTCGTGGCTCTTTCATTCACGGTACTAACCGCAGCAACGCTTCAAGCGCAGGCCCGGTTTAACACGGCTGATGTTGAATTGTCCGGATTGGAACCGAGTGAAGCGGCCTTGATCGCGGCGTCGGGAGTGCTGGAGCCGGACCACGAGATCATCTCGCGTATGGCCTGGCGCGTTCGCAAAATCCGTCACTCGCAAATAATCGACGGTGTTCGGGAAACGGTTGGGAGCGGGACAGAACCGGAACTGGAGTTTTCGGATGACCCCAAACGGTTTCAGTTTCTACCGGTAACGGTGCGGGGAAGGCTGGTGAAGCTGACTCGCTGGACGGAACTTGATCCGGTCGCCCAGCCTCCGTTCTGGCGATTGGAAATGATGACGGAGAATGGCCAGACGGTGATGGCAGTTGTATCCAGGGTCCCCGAAGTATGGATCGACGGATCGATGCCGGTTGAAGACGTTGCCGTAAGCGGATTGGCTGTTGGACCGGTCAACTGGACGGGTGCCGTGGGAGGAGAACCGGAGGATCGCGGGGTGGTCTGGCTGGTTGCCGGACAGCGGGCCAGCTGGTTTCCGAAGTGGACAGGAGATTCGGATGGTGCCGGACTGGATGTGGGAATTCGTTTATTGACGGGGTCCGGTTTCGATGCAGGTTGGCTCGATTCGATTCGGCAAGCGGGTTCGAAACCATTAACTGTTGGGGAACGGGATGCGTTTGAGTCGTTCGTTGCTGCAGTCGCCAGGGTGGGCGACCAGGAATGGCAACAGCTCGAGTCAGCCGGTTACCCGGGAACGATTGTCGATCTGTTGCAGAACGCCCAGCGGGCCACCGGGTTTCCTGTTTCAGTCGAGGGGCAGGTCCGCCGCGTGACCAGTCTGCCTGGCGGAATTCAGCAGGTGGAGCTGTTTGTCGAAACGGGAACGCGGGGTGTGATCGTCACCAATGCAGCCGGAGAGCGGCTGAGATTCGAATCGCGGTTACCGGTCACAGTGAATCTGCCGCCGGAATCGCCCGACGTTTCGGCGATGGATGGAACGCGGGTACGTGTGGACGGGTTTGTTTACCGCTTTTGGACTTATCAGTCGGCTTTTGCCGAAGAGCAGGGGGCCGCATCGGGCCAGACCGTGCCGCTGGTTATTGGCTGGCGGATGGTCAGGCCCGACTATGGCCAGCAGACCTTTGACCGGACGCTGCAGTATATGCTCCTGGGTCTGGTGGGTTTTGTGTGCCTGATGGTCGTGGCCGTTTTGCGAATGAACCGGAAAGACCAGAAGGACCGGGACGAACGGCGAGACATGCAGCGGCCGGATTTTGGCTGACAGGTCCGGTCACATTCCCGTGGCACTCTGGACGCCGGTTGAAGCTTGTGTTGAATCGGCGCAGCCGCCTTGAATTGGCTGGCCAGGTGCGGGATATTCGGGACTCGAATGCGCGAGGCGCCTTTTGGAAGAGGTGCGGCGCGGTGAATTACCGGAACTCAATTTTATTTCGCGGAGTGTATGACCAGATGAAACGGGCCAAGATCACGGTCGTTGGAGCAGGCAATGTTGGAGCGACCACCGCACACTGGTGCGCATCGATGGAATTGGGGGACATCGTATTGCTGGATATTCCGGCAGCAGGCGACATGCCAAAGGGAAAAGCCCTCGACCTGATGGAAGCCTCGCCGATCATGGGGTTCGACTCGAAGATCATTGGCACCAGCGACTATGCCGACGCAGCCGGGAGCGATGTGGTCGTGATTACCGCCGGGATCGCCCGCAAGCCTGGAATGAGTCGCGACGACCTGCTGGCAACCAACGCAAAGATCGTCACCAGTGTTTCGGAAGAAGTCAAAAAGCATTGCCCCAATGCCGTGGTGATCGTAGTCAGCAATCCTCTCGATGCGATGGTCCAGCAATGCCAGAAGGTAACCGGATTTCCGTCCAGCCGTGTGATCGGCCAGGCGGGCGTACTGGATACCGCCAGGTTCCGCACCTTTATTGCTATGGATTTGGGCGTCAGTGTCGAAGACGTTTCGGCCATGCTGCTGGGTGGTCACGGTGACACGATGGTTCCGATTCCCTCCTGCACCAGCGTTGGAGGAATTCCAATCACCCAGTTGATGGACGCGGAGACTTTGGAAAAGCACGTAGACCGGGCCCGCAAGGGTGGCGCCGAAATTGTGGCGTTATTGAAGACCGGCAGTGCCTATTACGCTCCGGCCGCAGCGGCAGCCCAGATGGTCGAGGCGATTGTGAAGGACAAAAAGCGGCTGATTCCCTGCGCAGTAATGTGCAACAAGGAGTACAACGTCGGCGGCTACTATGTCGGTGTGCCGGTTATCCTGGGGAGTGCGGGGGTCGAAAAGATCATCGAGCTGTCACTGACCGAATCCGAGCAAAAGGCCTTTGACTTCAGCGTCGCCGCAGTGAAGGAACTGGTGGGAGTGATGGACAAACTGATGTCGGCCTGATTTAAAAATTCCTGTTTCAGCAATTGTAATCCGCTCTAAACCGGCGAAGACAGAAATCCGTACTGGCTGGCCGACGGAAGTGCATTGAACCGGCCAGGCAAACTGGTGGACTGGTCGAATACCGATTGCAAGTCGATACGCGTTGCGGATCCTGACGAACTCAACAGCGCCAGAGATTCGATGCGGGATTGGGCGTTACCCATTCCGCGAATCAGGATCGAATCAGTGCTGATGCCGGGATGTCCGGCCATTTCCAGGCGAATCATCAGATCGTTGCCCAGTCGCTGGCTTCTGGGGAAAGGGCTTTGCTCCCTGATTGTGCTTCGATCTTGCGAGATGGGTCGAAAAAGGTCTATTGGGATGTGTTAATTGTTAACTACGCACATTCATAGAAATGCGTCGTGGAGTTTCTGACTAATTTGAACCCTGGATTCGGCAATCCGTCAATCAAGTGGCCATTTGCCAGACAAAAAAAGAACTGGAAATGACGAACGCAGGTCGCGTTTGTCATTTCTTTTGACGGGGGGCGTTTGCGGTTTGTTCGGCGTAGGTGTCGTACAGGTCGAGGATTTTGTTGGCCAGCGATTGATTCCCCGGAAGGAGGGGGCTGGAGGATTGGGTGTAGGGGAACGTGGTCAGGATATAGGCGGCGTCGTCGCGGTCGATGCCGTAAAGATGAAAGTAAGCGGCGTCAAGTTCCGCCATCAGCCCGGCCCGTTCGGTTTCGTCCCACCGGTTCAATCGTCCGCCGTACTCCGTTTTGAAGCTCCCCGATTTGAAATCACAGGCATCGGCCAGCGGCAGCATGTCTTCGGCGGTGCAAGACAATTTCAACACCCGCTCACTGATCCATTTCTCCAGTTTGATTGTCGGCTGCCAGGGGGCTGGTTTGGAGTAGGCGTCGGGAGGAAGGGTTGGGATTTGTTCGACGATGAAAAAGTTCAAATGAAGATTGCTGACCTTTTGACGTGTAACGAAGTCGTATGCAAAACTGTTCAAGTTTGCGAGTAGGCAAATCTCACGCCGTTGTTCCTGATTCGTCAATACAATTGGTGCCGAATTCACCACGCCAGTTACGGGGATCATTGCCGCAATCATTGTTCGTTGATTCGTCGGACTCGTTACGTCCTTGAAACAGAGTAGTCCGTGAGGGACAGATTCAAATTGTGCTGTAACTTCCGAACTCTCGACCCAATATCTGGGCATGGAGCAGTATTCCGGGTTTTGGTATGAAGCGAGTGTCGTTGGTTCCGTTTGACCCTGCCGGACCCAGTTGGCTTGTGCTGTGGTCACGCTGGCAGGACGATGATCAAACATCTGAATCATCTTTGCTTCGTATACAGGTAGCCAGATTTTCTTTCCTTTCGTCCAGCGATTTCCTTTTTCAATTGCTTTATCCGACTTAAGTTTTGTCGGCTCCGAAAACTTTTCAGCGTCATTTGTCTGGTCAAACATTCGTCGAAAGGAAATTCCCCACGGATTGCCCGTTGGCCCCGTTCGACTTTTGTCAATCAAGATTGGTATTCGCTTGTAAATATCCTTCGTAATGTCGGCATCACGTCGCGAGCGGAAGATTGGACATGTGCGAGTGTTGGGGTTCAACAGTTTGATGTCTTCGCCCGATAACTCGACCTTCCGGGATTTCTGGTCCAACTCTTCAACCGCGTGGGCAAAGAATACGAATTCGGCGGATTTTTCTTTGTGCTTGCTGCCACCGAAATTGAAAATACAAAATTTGAATCGGCTATCAACTTCTTTGAAAAACTCTTTGGTGCGGTTTTCAAAATCGAACAGACGGATCAACCGTTTGCTCTCGGCGATCGCGCCAAAAAAGTCTTTGGTTGTCATGTCTGATGCGATGCCGGATGGAGTCAGCATGCCGACTCGTCCGTGCGGGGCGACAATGTTGTAGGCCAGTTCCGTGAAAACGGCGTAGGTGTTGATGTCGCCGCGACCGGTCAACGGATACTTGCCCGAACGGCGGCAGTAGTTCAACAGCGATTCGGATTTGGCCAGCGCGGCCTTGTACGTTGCGTAGATTTCCGGCGATTTTGTTTCCAGTTCGGCGACCAGAATTCGACGCTTGGCGGCGTTCGTTGCGGTTGCAATCTCCGGCGAGGGGATCGAAAAGAATTCCCGCTCCTGCAACTTGATGCGTTCCCATGGCGGGTTGCCAATGACGCAGTCGAATCCGGGTTCATCGCGATCGAACACTTCCGGGAAACGTTCCTGCCAGTTGAATCCGGCGGGGTGAACGTCGGTATCCTGGACCAGCGAGTTGCCATGGACGATGTTCCTGGACAAGTTGGCCAGGAGTTGCCCCCGTGCGGCGGAGCGTATCCAGAGTGCGAGTTGGGTGATCTCGACTGCTTCGGGGGACAGATCGACTCCGTAAATGTTGCGGTTAAGAATGTCGTGTGGAATTTGCGCGGCGTCGTATTGGCCTGTCGCGCTGAGCCGCTGGAGGTTTCCATAGACCTGAAAGTAGTGGTGTTCCAGCGTGTCGTAGGCTTGAAACAGAAACGCGCCGCTGCCGCAGGCGGGATCGACGATCGTGAGGTTTTGCAATATCTGGAGGCATTCGTTCCAGTATTCGCCGGTGTCGGGCGTGATGTTGCGGCGTGCATCGGCCGCGGATATCCCGTGGTCGCGGGCCAGTGCCTGGAATCGGTGGACGATCAGTTCTTCGATCGTGTACTGGACAATGCGGCTGGTCAGTTCGGGTGGCGTGTAGTAAATCCCAAGCTGTTTGCGCCGCACCGATTGCGGCATGGTGGCGTATTGTTCCGCTCGCTCCTGATCGGCCAGAAAGAAGGCGGTCTGTTTGAGCTTTTCGATCTCGGTGATCGATCTTTCGAACAGGTGGCCGAGTACGTCCAGGTTCACTTCGTCGGCAAAGTGGTATCCGCCTATGGTCTTGAAAAAATTGCACCACGGATCGTCGTCCAGTTCGATGTCATCGACCGGGTGGGGCTGAAATAGACCGCCGTTGTATCTGGGGATGTTGTACCGGTTGTCTCCGGCGTCGATGAAGCGGAACAGGTTTTTGAATTGCTGCCAGCGTGGATTGATGGCGGCGTGAAAGCCATCGAGTTTGTGGGCTTTTTCGATCGTGTTTTCGGGAAGAAGTTGGCGGTCTTCGCAAAAGGCGATGAAAATGATCCGGTCGAACAGCCGTTGCGCCATTTCAATGGCCTGGTTTTGCCCGATTTTCTTTTCATGGATCAGCAGGCGGATGAGTTCAATCCGGTTGGTCGAGTAGGCGTCGTAGAGTGTTTCGCCGACTTCGCGCTGACGGTTGCGTGTTGCATTCAGCAGGCGTGCGCAGAGCGGGTCTTTGTCCCGCACGATCTGGGTGTCGGGCCGGATCAGCCCGGTAGGACATAACAAAACATAGAACTGGCGAAAGATTTTGATGTCACGGAGGGACTGGAGGGAAAAGTGTTCGTATGCCCGTTTGGTTGAGTCGCGTTCGTAGAGTCGAAAGCTGACCATGTTGGAGACGATTCCCCATCGGCATCCGGGTACGTTGGCGAGGTAGTCCCAACACTGATCGACGGCGCTTCGACCACTCGAACGGTCGCGATCAAGATGAACTTTGGCACCCTTCAGCTCGATGATCACTGCGGCTTGGTGGGGTTGTCCCTGACGAAATTGTCCAAGGACTGCGTCTGGGGTTTCGCCGCCAATGGAAAAATGTTGTTCGAGTGTCCATGTATCAAGGTTTTCGGTGGCGCGGATGTATCCAAGAGCCTGGCCAAAAACTTCGGCGAGGAAATCACCTTGCAGTTGGGTTTCGGTAAGTTTTGCGAGGCGGCCTTTTGTTTCCAGGTCTGCCCATTTGAGAATCACTGCGTGGGCAGCGTTGATTATTTCCTCTTCCAACCGGACGTCGCGGGCGGCATCGGTGACAAGTCGGTCCAGGAACAAGCGGTCCGACTTTGGGTGCCTGTCGGCTTCCGGGGTCAGTATGTCAAACAATTTGTTGGCTGGCATTTCGATTATATCGAATCGTCAAAAACCTAGAGCTTACCTACTTTGATTCCCGCGCCCAAGTTGGCCATCCCGGGGCCCTGATAATCTTTGCCGAAGGGGAGGATCATTGGTTCTTCGAAGGGGCGGCCGGGGAGCATGGCGGCGATTTCATCCAGTCGGGTGAGGATGTCAGCGGGTAATGGGCCGGCAGTGGCGAAGCGGAGACTGGTTTCCAGCTGCTCCATCGTTTTGGCACCGATCAGGACGGTCGACAGGTCCGGGTTGCCGATGGCAAAGCGGAGACACATTTCGGTGATCTGCATGCCGGCTTCGTCGAGCAGTTTGTAGAAGGCGAGGAATTGCTGGCGGCGAAGTTCCGACATCCAAAACGGGCGAGCAGTCAGGTGCTGGTCGAAGCGGCGGCCCAGGAATCCCTGGCCGTAAACCGATCCGGCGATGATTCCCATCCCGCGCCGGGCGGCTGCCGGGATGACCTCCTGGGCTGACTCGCGAAAAAGTGCGTTGTAGTTGAAGGCGGTCAGCACGATCTCAAAGCGGTCACTGCAAATCAGCGATGACATTTCCGAAGTGGTGGTTCCGGCCAGCCCGGCATGCAGGATCTTTCCGGACTTTTTCAGCTGGTCGATTACATCCAGGACGGGGC
>Ga0163150_10007743_pt1 | contig 12486 bp, 8 predicted proteins | sample OliLakLV19P2IB_FD_148628 | JGI IMG/M metagenome (GOLD analysis project Ga0163150, IMG submission 148628) | Freshwater microbial mat bacterial communities from Lake Vanda, McMurdo Dry Valleys, Antarctica - Oligotrophic Lake LV.19.P2.IB | ecosystem: Environmental > Aquatic > Freshwater > Lake >...
AGGCGCGACGCTCTACGACGTGACGCACCTGGCCTGCCGCTCCGCGCGCTATACACCGGCGGCAATTGGTGGTTCGTGCTCGCCGGCCAGCGCACGGAAGACGGCGTTTCCCGTTGCGCCAGGGGGAGTGATGCCTCCGGTCGCGGGCTGCACGAAGCAGGACTATGCGGTGCTCATCGTGAGAGGCGTGGGCGTAGAAGACTAGCAGGATGCGGAAAAAGTCCGCCAGCGGCGTTCTCGCATCGCTCAGAGGCTCAACGTACCGAAGCGTACGCCTCGCCTCTTCGCTCACTGCGGCCTTGCTGGACGGCCTTTTTGCGCATCCTGCGAGCTATTCTGACACCAACACGACACGTGAATTGATCGCGGCGTATCACGCAACAATCGAGTTTTTCCGCAGCCTGCTAGACGCCGGTGGCGCACCGACGGACGGCATAGCGCGGCGAGCCTGGCCGCTCGAATGACGGCGCCGTTGGGCTCCCTAACGGTGTAAAAGAACAAACTACACAGCACTGCATGCATCTCACGGTACTGCCGAGGAATAATTTTCTTTAAGGTAAATTGAACATTTTTAGCGCTGTCGCAGATTTCACAGGTTCTGTAATAGAAGGTCAATCGTGTTTGTCCTGATTCAGTTAGGCCCTCCGCTTCTCTCATATCGTGCCCAATATTCTTGCAAGCGTCGGAAGCCTGAATCTGAAGTTATACTGGGCTCCGTTGAACTGATTTGGTCCAAACAGGTTTTCAGATCTTCGGCAGGCCATGGATCATCCTCATCTACAATTGCAATGAGCAGCGACAAGGCGTCCAGGGGGTAACTTGTCGCAAGACCCGATTCAGCGAGTTCACTTAACGGTAAATTAAAGTTCTTGGTTTTTATCAAGAACGGCATCAAAAAATCCACCGCGTCGGGGAAAAGTGAACGAGCGTGAACACAGATCCTCGCTAAAGCAGTCGACTCATGACTGGAACGCTTTTCGTGCGATTTTGGCCAGATTGATTCAATGAGCGGCTTAACCCGGTTACTCCAATATGCTTCACTCCGATCCGCTGCACCCTCAAGAGACCGCGCTAACATCGCGGCCGATTCAGCTAACCCTTCTTTAGGCAAGGTATTGAATGCCTCCCTCAATTCATTTTTTGTGAAATGCTGATCTAGCTCCAAAGCGACCACTGTGAGCAGGGAAGCGTATTGCGAGTCGTGTTTGCCAAGGTCACTGTAATGGTGAGCTGTCGCAAGAAAATAACTCTTAAATGCATCCAGCAATTCAGCATGTATCCTTGGCACCCACAAATAACCCTCCCATATACCTTTCGCCTCAGCGGGGTTGGAGGTCCAGTTAAAATAGGGTAGCAGCATTTCCGTGGTCCATGTTGGGTCACCTGAGTAAAGTGAGCCTAGATGTCTAGCCATGATAACCCGACCATGAACGTAACCCTTCGGCTGCGGTTTGAAAAGTCTCGTTAGTCTAGATTTAACGGGCTCAGGCAATCCTGATCCTTGCGCCGGTTCACTTTGATACCAGAAATCTAGAATAGCCTCTGTGGCTTGTCCAACCGGATTGTTGATTGCCGCGCTAACAGCCTCCCCAGCCAAACTATCTACGTCTGTGTCTGCATACTCCAAGATCTTGTCGAGGAGCTGAAACCACAATTGATGCGAAGATGCCGGTATCTGCGTAGCTAAACTCTTGAGCCACCAAGCATAGGCGTGTCTGAGGTTGGAGAATGTATCTTTGGGTACATGAAGCAGGTAAGGTCCAATCTCGCTAAGGCTTGTCAAACCAATCTCACTCTCAGCAAACACCTGCAGCGCTACTCGCCAAACACCAGCGTTCCAGATCCCATTTTCTCCGAGGTCACGAATGGCTGCCAGCGCCAGATCAGGAGCCGTTTGACAAATATCCTTCCAGTCATCTTCGTACCAATGATCATCGAGAGGGCGAGTCTTGAGTGCATCCACCAACTCCTCAAGTTGTCTTGGCAGGGCGGTATGCGTGCTAAAATTTCCTCTTGAGCCAGACTCCATGCGATAGGGGAATTGGTCCTGGTCATCTGATGAAAGCTGCCATTGTGGAAATCTACCGGAAATTTTGGCAAGACGGTCCTTCGCTTCACACGGCATCTCAGAACCCGTTTTTTCCCATATTTTTAACCGCAACCAAACTTTCTGGTCCACGATTCCACTCCACTCTTCATCCTGGAGGTCTTCGCTATACATTGTCCGAGGTGGCCCCTCCAAGATAACGATGCAGAGTTCACCCCTCTGGGAACCATCGAGCCTGTCTGTGAGATGTATTAGCAGGCGTAGGGATTCTCTTTGAGTTTCAGGTGACCACAACCACCAAGCATTCTCCTGCAACAAGAACTCTAGCCCCTCAGTGAGGTTAACGAGAGGAGATTCTGTTGCAGCATGGAAGACCAGCCTCTTGAAGAGCGGGTACTTGATCAAATTCCATCTCACCAATTCAGACCTTGCCAGAGCAGGGGCATGTGTTGCTGCTGAGAGCCATGCATCTCGACAAATCTGGATCAGAACAGTCCAATCACGGAAATTATTATTTTGAGGATGGTCAGAAATAGATGGACGGGCGATGTATGAAAGATCGCTTTGCCATGACGCTTCACCCAGCTCGGCCATTAGCTCCAAGGCTTCTTGCAGACATGTCGTGAATTCAGAAAGAGAGCCCATTGCCAGTTTGGGCCAGTCCGTGCTCTCTTTAATTTCTTTTAGTTTCTGCCAGGGAGATTCTCCAAGCCTAAGACAAATTTCCCAGCTAGCGTAGTCCCCAGCTCGTTTCGCTCTAGGGGTATCTCTTTGATCCTCCTCGGCATCTTCCCATTGAGCATCCCACTGAAGTGGCTCCCTGAGTCCCACAATGGGGCGAAGCATCTGCAACAATTCTCGCTTTAGGGAAACACTCCAACCAAGCCGCTTGAACCGGCTGCACCAGCGGTATAGAGACATAGAAGAGTAATTCCGCATGCTCGTCCCGGTTCCAGCACAAATAAACTTCCAGATCAGAGCAAGAGGTCCAGAAACCCGAGGAGGATCGGCATTTAGCTCTTGGGTTACCAATTCTCTTAACTGTGGGTGGAGTAAACAGCCGCTCTTGATGACCCATGTGAGCACCTTTTGTTGGCCAAGATGACGGCATATCCATCTTGCGATATGCCACAGTACCTCATCCAAACGAGGTGCCAGAGAATCGGCATCTGCGATTGACACGAGTGCCATGTTGGAGTTGTTATTCTGTGGCGCTGGACGATATATCAAAGAAAATGATTTCACATCGTCGATAGAAGATGGCTGTCTGACCCCAAGGCTGCAAAGATCGGATATTTTGAATCGGGGCTCAGCAAGAACGTCGAGCCATTCAACCGGCGGTGTAGGATCTAGATCTGCGAAGGCTTTAGCCGCCGTTGGATCCATCAAAGCCCAAATTACTCGATCAACCTGGCCATCACTTGCATTGCGTGAAGGAGGCATAATGGCTTCATGGTTTATGATGGCTCGCTTGCCAGTCATTCCGTCTCGGTATAGTCCGGCCCATTCAAAGAGAGTCTTGTGCAACAGATCATGGCTTCCAGCTTCACCATAGAGAATGGGAACAACTCCTTTGGCTTGCCAGTCTCGTTTCTCTTCGTCTTCTCGTCCTTCGCTGAACGGAGCAAACGTGAAGACATCGTCCGATTCTTCCCCAAGAATCCTGTCTGCCGCCAGTGCATCGAGCATATATCTGAGTACAGGATCGCCGAGGCTATATCCCACAAAGCAGACGATATAGTTGCGAAACAGCTCGGTGACAAATCGGCTAGCCCACCGCTCGGTAAGATAGGCCAGACCAAAGTCCCCACTAGATACGACGAGGTTATTCAGTGCTGTGGGATCATTGTCTTTCGGAAGCAAACCATGGAGATGAACAAGGCCGTTCCATCGGCTTTTCTTGGGGATCGGGAGCAAGGGGGCAGCATACGGGATCAAAGTGGGGTCGACTTCGAGAAAAATTCGATCAAAGTTTGTTGTAACTACTCTCAGAGAATTGTCTTTTGACTTTCCCAGCGTGAGAATTGCCTTGTGAGTATCTGTTGAAACGGGATTCTCCAGACTGAGAGGAGTAAGGATCGCCTGAATCTTCTCGCGGACCATCGGACGATTCCTGATTCTTCTTTCCAGCAGGTCAATAGCCACATCAAACCGTTCTTCCTCAAAAGCAGCTTTCTCAGTAGAGTTAAGGTCCTCGCCGAGATCCTCAAAAAGTCTTTGGGTAAGCCCCTTGAAGCCCGGCAATCCAGCTGGATACGAAATGCCTGCGCCGCAAAAGAAAACGACCTTGCCATCTTCATGAGACTCCACCAATCGGTCTGGAACTTCGGGGCCGTTTTTAATAAATCGCACTGGGATGTCGCCTCAATGAACAAAGCTATTAGGCAAGGAAGTATACGTCAGAATGATTAGATCAGAAAGGAGGGGTTTCTTGTGCAAACAGTGGTGAGCGCGAGAAGATCGGTTAGTTTTGCTCCAACGGTCACTAATGTGGTCACGCAGATCTTGACCAGCTAGCGGCTGGCGGATTGGGGTTAGCCGACTGCACAGTGACCTTGTCTGTCCGATTCAGTACCGATGAATGGATGTAACATTTCACGTCCTTGAAAGAGGCCCTGCGACAAACTTGCCCGCCTGCATGACCCCGACAATCCTGCTGCGATCACGGAGCTGCTCGATACTGCGGAGCGGATTACCTTCGAACAAAATGAGGTCCGCCAGCTTTCCTTTCTTGATCGTTCCCACCTGATCCTGAATTCCGATCAATTGGGCGGCTGCGGAGGTCGAGGCGAGAATCGCCTGCATCGGGCTCATTCCGAGGGCGACCATTCGTTCAAGCTCCTGAGCATTCTCGCCGTGGAAGTTGAAGGGCGTTCCGGCGTCCGTTCCCATCGCAATCTGGATACCGTCCCGCAATGCGTTCTTGAAGCTCACGTGATGGCGCTTCGTCATGGATTTCGCTTTGTCCAAGGCGCTTTCCGGAATGCCGCATCCGAGGCGGCAGGCGGCAGTGGTGGCCAGCGCGGAGAGTGTCGGCACCATGAAGACACCCTGCTGTTTCATCATGGCCGACGCTTCTTCGTCCATGAGCGTGGCATGCTCGATCGAATGGACTCCGGCGCGGACGGCATTTTTCATCCCCGACGACCCATGGGCATGGGCGGCAACTTTTCGCCCAGCTCGTTTCGCTTCGTCTACGGCAGCCTGGAGTTCCTCTACAGTCATTTGCGCCTGGTCCGGCGAGGTGCCTGGCGTGAGGACGCCGCCCGATGCAATGACTTTAATGACGGCAGCCCCAGCGGCGATTTGCGCGCGCACGGCGGAACGGACTTGTTCTGTTCCCTCCACCTCTTGCCCGATAAATCTGGCGTGGCCGCCGATCATGCAAATCGCCAGGCCTGCTCCGACAATGCGCGGCCCGGGAACGAGTCCTCCCTCGATAGCCCGTTGCAGTGTAAAGATGGCGTGGTCACGCGATCCCACGTCGCGCACGGTAGTAAAGCCTGCCTCCAGGGTGGCTCGTGCGGCTTGGCCAGCTTTCAGCAAGGTCAGCGCGGACGTTTCTTTGGCGATTGCTGCGACGACATCCGGTTCAGCGCCGAGGCAGAGATGCACGTGACAGTCGATCAAGCCTGGTAATAGTGTGAGTCCCCGGCCATCGAGTTTGGTCGCTCCACGTGGGATGGAGAGGTCTCGATCCGATCCGACAGCGGCAATTGTGGCGCCACGAATGACAACCGTGGCCCGTTCGATTGTTCGACCGGTTCCGTCGATGACGCGCACTGAGCGAATGGCAATGGACTTCGTCATGGTCTATCCAAGGGAAGGGTTATCGTACAGCCCATCACAGCGCTGACTTTATCGGCGCGGGCTTGTCTGATGGAGCGGGAGCCGGCTCCATATGATCGGCCAGCGTCAGCGCGAAAAATAAGTATGCGATCATGGCGATAAGGGCAAAGGCCCCGAGAGCGAGCATCCAGAGTGATGGTCTTTTCTTCATGCGATCAACGTTTCCCACCGTCAGGAATTTCTACGGCTATAGACCCGCGCGGCGGCCTGGAGTCCAACGCCGGGAGTGGACATCCACCCACCGCGGATACACAGTTCTTGCAGCGCATTGAGCAGGGTCAAGACATTGGCTTCGGTCGACGATTCACCCATTAAGCCGATCCGCCAGACTTTCCCCTTGAGTGGCCCGAGCCCGCCGCCGATTTCTATGCCATAGGTTGAGAGCAGATTCGCTCGTATCTCAGCTTCGGGAATAGAAACAGGGACTGTGACACAGGTCAACATTGGTAATCGCTGGCCTGCCTGGGGCAGTGGCGGAAACCCGAGTCCGGTCAAACCTGCGAGCAAGGCGTCGCTATTGAGCTGATGGCGAGCGAAGCGGGCAGGCAATCCCTCTTCTTCGACGAGACGCAACGCTTCCCGCAGGCCATAGAGCATGGAGATCGGTGCCGTGTGGTGATAGGCCCTGGCGCCTTCAGTCCAGTAATCGGCAATTAAGGCCATGTCCAGATACCAACTCTGACAAGGACTTCGCCGGGCCTTGATGGCTGCGAAAGCGCGGTCGCTGAGCGTGAAGGGTGACAATCCGGGTGGGCAGCTCAAACATTTCTGCGTGGCGCTATAGCAGACATCGATGCCCCAACGATCGATCTCGAGCGGTGCGCCTCCCATCGAGGTGACGGCATCGACGATGAAGAGGGTGTCATGGGTACGACACAGGAGAGCGATCGGCTCAAGCGGCTGCCAGACGCCGGTTGAGGTTTCGGCATGCACGATAGCTACCGCTTTGACTGGTCCGGATCGGCGTAAGACCGTTTCTATAGCCTCTGGTTCTACGATCTGTCCCCAAGGAGCTTCCACGCGAATGGTTTTGCCGCCGCATCGCTCCACCATACTGGCGAGGCGTGTGCCGAATACGCCATTCACTCCGACAATCACGGTATCGCCCGGCTCTACGACGTTGACGATCGACGCTTCCATACCGGCTGAGCCGGTGCCGGACACAGCGATGGTGAAGCGGTTCTTGGTCTGAAAAACAACCCGTAGCAGGGTTTGGATATCATCCATGAGCGCAAGAAAGACCGGGTCTAGATGGCCAAGCAGAGGGGTCGAGAGCGCACGCAGGACTCGCGGATGCACCATGCTTGGCCCTGGGCCAAGGAGTAGACGGCGTGGGGGAATAAAATTCTGAAACGGCATAGGACTCCGAATCTCGTTCATTTGGTCTATCTGGTTTGTTTAGTTTGTCTGGTTTTTGGGTTAAACGAAACTAACCAAATCAACCAAATAGACCAGACGGACCAGACAGACCAGAGTATAGCGGAGTTCAGTCGCGCTCAGCCACGGGTATTCTCAGTATGGTTATGCGATGTCTAGCCATTCCGGGGGATGTCGAGGGAGAAAAATGGCGTGTTATAGTTCCAACGATGATCGAGTCAGCGACCGTGCCTCTCAACGAACCGCAACAACCCAAGTCCTGGTGGCGATCCACAGATGCGCCGCCGCCGGTCGGGGTCTATTTCGGGCGGTTCTCGCCCATGATGACGCTGTTGGCTGCGATTTTTCTGACCGTGGCACTGGGGTCGATGATCGGGTTGTCGACTTCGGCATCGAAGCTGGATCGGATCGAGTCACCTGAGCAAGCGCTAAGTTTGATGGTCAGCCGGACCAGGGACGTGGAGGAAGGGCTCAAGCGCGCACCTCAATGGGAGCAGCAGCTCTTGGCCTGGGCCTCCGGTCACGACGAGGCTGAACGGGCGCAAGAAATTGAGTGGTATCGAGAACTGGCTGAATCTTCCGAAGACCCGTCCGTCGATCTTCAGTTAGCGATTCTCCAAGCGGAGGCCGGTCATGTGTCGCAGGCCCTGCTCTCAGCGCATGAGTGGGTAAGAGCAGGAGACCCGTATCCACAGTTTGCCGATCTGGTGACGGCTGCTTATAGCGAAGGACCGGTGCATGACGCAGACAGATATGTCTTGCGGCAAGCCGCAGCGGCAGAGGTCCTCCCTTCCGGGTGGTTTTACGATCGACTGACTGAACGTCTCGCGCGCCGTGCCAACGATGCCGCGCTCGTAGCCAGCATTCAAGAACAAGCCGCTGTGCGTATCGACCGCCAGTTTGCCCGTTCACATGGGCTGACGCTTGTTGAGCTCGGCGCGATGATTGTCGGGACGGTGGTGTGCGTGCTGCTGTGGCTGAGGCGGAATGAGGCGTCCAGTTTCGTCCGGCTGCATGAGCCGGGTGTGCCGCCGCCATGGCCAGGCGGCATTGGTGCGGCGGTATTGTTGCGCGGCGGTGCGATTGGCGCCATGCTCACAGCGCTGTTTCTGCTCTATGTGCCGCCAGACAATGCCTTGCTCCGGGCAATGGCCATTCCGCTGACGAATGTGCCGCTGCTCATTTTGGCGTACCATCATCTGTTCCGGCCCTCCGGGATGACGTTCTATCGTGGTTTTGGGTTGGAGATCGGCTGGGCCAATGCCGGTCGTTTAGCGGCTGCGGTTTTGGCGGTGGTGGCCGCCGGCTTGTGGGGAGGGTGGGTGATGGATTGGCTGGCGGCGCCGTTTCATCTGACAAGCCATTGGGTGGAGTGGTTCGATGCCAATCTCGTCTGGGCTTCTCCGTCTTTGACAGCCGTCAGTTTGCTCGAATACGTGATCTTCGCGCCGCTGTTCGAGGAACTCGCGTTTCGCGGATTGCTGTTCGCGATTCTCCGCCGTAAATTCCGCTTTCTGCCGGCTGCGTTGATCAGCGCCGGCATCTTTGGGATTGCGCATGGCTATGGAGTCATAGGATTGTTGAGTGTGTGTTGGAGTGGAGTACTCTGGGCATGGATCTATGAAAAAACCGGAAGTCTCTGGCCAGGTATTCTCGCCCATGCGATCAATAATTTGCTGGTGTGTCTGGCCGTAATGGCCCTCCTCCGGTAGCAGGCTTGTGAAAACGATCCCCAACGTCGTTCTCGGTTCGAAACGGTCCTCGACGTACCCCAGAGGGTACGCCTGTGGTCCTTTCTCACCCTGCGGCCTAGTTGGATGACAGTTTTGACAAGCCTGCTTAGGATGGTGAAAATGCCTTCCAGCGTCGTTCTCGGCTCGACGGAATCCTCAACGTACCCCACTCGGGAATCGAGTTGTCTCGGCAGCTCGGGGGTGGGCGGGTGAGGAATGTTACGCCTCCGGTTGTGGCTCACCTGCGGCCTAGTTGGAGAACCAGTTTGACCATCCTCAAAGACATACGAGGGCTGGTGCTTTTTGCGAGTATGATATCTGCCTCTAAAGCCACACTTCCTGTCCTTCTCACCTCGGGCCTTGCTGGAAGCTATTTTGACCATCCTGCGTTTCTACCCCGTTCTCTGATTCGATCAATGCCAGAGCTTCGTATAAATCGGAATACCGGAATTGATAATTCAATTCAGAGCGAAGCTTGGCGTTGCTGATTCGTTTTCCTGTGAAGTGGTCTTCTTTAGGCGCTGTCGCTGTCACACCCCATCGCTGCTGTGCAGTTGCACAGATTTCATCCCAGGTGTGCGGTGCACCATCGCTGACGTTGTAGGCTTCGCCAGGCTTCCCCTTCTCAATTGCGGCCAGACAGATGGCTGCCAAATCTTCCACATGAATCAGATTCACATACTTGCGTGCGGGGCCGACGCGGCCTTGCCTGATCCAATCTAGCGGGTTCCGACCTGGGCCATAGATGCCTGCTACGCGGAGGACGATGGCACCATGATGTTGGCGAAGATATTCCTCGCCCTGCACGCGGGGCTTACTCAGGTCGATCGGAGCTGATTCGTTAAGCCAGGAGGGAGGGTATTCGACGGAATGATCCGGTTCCTCATAGGCGGATGTGCTCCCTAGGATGACAATGCGTCGAGGTGGCGCGTCGAGTGAGCCGGTGAATGCCTCGACCTGTTCGAGCGGTGCGGCGGGAAAACACCAGATGAGATCGGCGCTCGCAGGAATGTTCGGCCAGGTCGAGGGCTGTTCCAAGTCGAAGCTCAGGCGATATTCCAAAGGAATGCCGGCGAGATTCTTGAGGGGACTCCTGCTGGTGGCGTGGATAGCTTTCCCCTGCGAGGCTCCGATGCTGTGCACAACACGGCCCGTGTAGCCGGATCCCAGCACGACCAGGGGTGATGGTATGTGTCGCGTCACTCAATATCTCCATCCGTAAAGGTCGGCCACTGTTACCGCGACGCGTAAAATAGCATATTTGTTGTCTCAAAGAGGAACTCGTAGGAGAATGCCCCCTATGAAATCTCTTGCACTCGTGTTATCGATCATCGTCTTTGTCTCCGGACTCTCAGGCTGTACAAACAGTGGGGGCGGAGGTGGGGGCAATGCCTCAGACTTTGTGGTGTCGACGACGGCAGCTGATTTCGGTGTGGTTGGCAAAGCCTATACATCGACCCTTGTAGTTACTGGGGGAACGGCCCCGTTCGCCTGGACGCTATTCGGCGGAGTCTTGCCGGTCGGCTTGTCCCTCAACCCAGGCACGGGAGTCGTGAGCGGTATCCCGACGACAGTGGAAACCCCGACTGCCGTATTCACGGTGACGGATAACACAGGGAAGACTGCAACCGGCTCAGTGCTATTTGCCGTCCATCCAAGGACGGATCGTGCATCGGTCACCGGCAGCGGTACGGCAGGAAGCGGCGCCAGCTCGACTCCTTCCATGAACAGCGACGGAAGTCTTGTGGCCTTCGTCTCACAATCGACAAATTTCGTGACAGGTGTCAGCGGCTCGCAGATCTATCTGCACAATCGGCAGACGAATCAGATCGAGGTGATCTCGCGCGACAGCGATGCCAGTGCCATCAACGAAGGCGGAGGCGCCAGTAGCGATCCCTCGATGAGTGCCGATGGGCGCTTCGTGGCGTTTGTGTCTCAGTCAACGAATCTGGTCGCAGGCGTCAGTGGGCAACAGGTTTATCTCCGTGATCGCCAGACTGGCCAGACGACGCTTATCTCGAAAAGTAGCAGCGGAGCGACCAGCAACGGTGGCGTCAACAGCTCGCCAGCGAGTAGCAGTGATGGACGCTACATTGCCTTTGTTTCCGTCGCAACAAATCTTGGCGTAGCCGGCGGCAATCAGCAGATTTATCTCCACGACCGTGTGACAGGTATCACCAGTCTGATCTCGAAAGACAACAATGCGGTGCCCGGTGATGGCACCAGCGCGACTCCCGCTATCAATGCTGATGGACGCTATATTGCCTTTGCCTCCGTTTCGACGAATCTTGGCACAGCCGGCGGTAACCAGCAGGTCTATCTCCATGATCGTCTCACTGGTACGAATGGAACCACCAGTCTGGTTTCCAAAGACAGCGTCCCAACAGCGGGAAATGGTAATAGCAGCACGCCGTCAATCAGCGGAGACGGGCGGTTTGTAGCATTCATGTCCCTCGCGTCAAATCTCATAGCAAGCGTGAGTGGTCAACAGATCTATCTTCATGATCGCAACACGGGGGTCAATGGGACGAACAGTCTTGTCTCGCATGACAATAACGGATCGCCTGTTCAGGGCAATGGGGCGAGCAGTGTTCCATCCATCAGCTCGAACGGGCAAGTGATTGCCTTTACCTCACTAGCAACTAACCTCCTCAGCCCAGCTCCGGCAGTGGCCGGGCAACAGGTCTACAGCCATGATCGTTCAGTTGGTGTGAATGGCACGACAAGTCTCGTTTCTAAAGATAACAGTGTGACTCCTGTTGCCGGAAACTCCGCAAGCGATCAGCCCTCCACGAACAGCGACGGCGACTTCATCGCATTTTCATCGCAGGCCACCAATCTTGTGACGGGAAGTGGTTCTCATATCTACGTCCGTGCGCTGCCCTAGCCGGTAGAGCTTCCTCTTGTGGCGTGGTACGATCACGTGCCATGTCCCTCTTTCGATTTCATCCTCTCATCGCTGAATGGTTCACGTCCTCAGTCGGGATTCCCACCGATGTCCAGGTTCAGGCTTGGCCGGCCATTCAGTCTGGGGCCGATGTGCTGATTGCCGCGCCGACCGGTTCCGGCAAGACGTTTGCCGCCTTTCTCTCCTGCATCGATCATCTGTTCAAGCAAGCCCTCGCGCGTGCGCTCGACGATCAGACGCAGGTGCTCTACGTGTCGCCGCTGAAAGCGCTCAGCAACGACATACAGAAAAATCTCAGGCAACCTCTGGCTGAAATTGGAAACGCAGCATTATCTGCCGGACTCTTGATGCCGGAACTGCGCGTATTGGTCCGCACGGGCGATACCCCGATGGCGGAGCGCCAGCTGATGCTCAAGCGGCCACCCCATATTCTCGTCACGACGCCGGAGTCGCTTTATATTTTATTGACGGCAGAGAAGAGCCGCCGGTTACTACAGACGGTTCGAACCGTCATCGTCGATGAAATCCATGCCGTTGCGCCGAACAAACGCGGGGCACATCTCGCGCTGTCG
>Ga0163150_10007744_pt1 | contig 12486 bp, 8 predicted proteins | sample OliLakLV19P2IB_FD_148628 | JGI IMG/M metagenome (GOLD analysis project Ga0163150, IMG submission 148628) | Freshwater microbial mat bacterial communities from Lake Vanda, McMurdo Dry Valleys, Antarctica - Oligotrophic Lake LV.19.P2.IB | ecosystem: Environmental > Aquatic > Freshwater > Lake >...
GTTTGTAAACCCGGCTTGGGCGTTTGCGCCGAGGAGCTTGAGCAAGAAACGGAAAGCCAGTAAGGCTTCGACAATGCCCACTATGTACCAGACTGCCTGTGTGCCGCGGTACAGAGGCTTGGTGCGAGGAGAATTTGTTGCGTCCATATGAATGCATGCTACATGGGTTGATGGTTTATCAACACAAAAACTCTTACAATTATTGTTTCTTTCCCGCGCCTTCCAAGCTCGGATATTTCTCCGCGAGCTTGAGAACGTTCTTTAATGTCTCAAGATGGAGATCTTCAATTTTCTTAAAGCGGATACAGCTCTTGCCGACACTCACTTTTCCAAGCTCCTTTGCGTGGGTTTCGGCAACGTATTTCCCGTCCTGCACCGAGCAGACGTAGAGACTGATGTAATTTTTCTGATTCACAAGCGCGATAATCGGCCATTCAATCATATCCTTTTTATGGTTTCTATACGGGAAATCACCGTACCCGAGCATATTGTACGCAAGATAGGGTTTAAGCTTCGGGACGGTTTTCTGAATAAATTCATGAAGAAATTCAATGATCTCGCGCCGGTCTTGCGGCACGGCGCCAATGTATTCTTTGACTGTTGTCGCCTTGGTCGGTTTGAACATGTTCATAGAGGCGCATAGTACCAGACGTGCATGGGGGACAGAACAAAACGCAGAAAAATATCATCGATAAATGAAGAGTGAATTTGCATCACTATCGCGTATTCACGGCGTAAGAAGCGGAGCAGTAATCGTTGCTTCTGTCTTTGTATTGGAATTGGAAAATGAAATCGTCTGAAGGTGTCCATAGCTTGTTATTGGAGTGGAAGATGATTCCAAAAGATGAACTTTCCCTTTGCCAAGCACAAATGCAAACCATTTCCCATGCGGCGTCTCCTGCCAATCCCCAGTACCGATCTTCTGCCGTACTCCCCGCACAACCAAAGCCGTCTCTTCATCAATACCGAATCCACAAGAATCAAGATACATTCTTACCGCCTCAGTCAGACGCCCTTCCCGATTACGCTCACCATAATGCTGATCGATGAACCCGCCATTGAAATACCCTAAGCCGGGACGTATGACTGGGATAGTTTTGCCACCGGCGATCATATTCTTGGACATAATTGCGGCGCCGGCCGACGTGCCGCCCACCACTCCGCCTCTTCTCAATACTTCTTCGACTTCTGTCTGCACGTCCGTACCGAAATACGCTGCTGTAATCAGATTCTGGTTACCCCCTGAAAACCATACAAAATTTGCCTCTTTCAGCGGTGCAACGAATTCCGGTTTTTTGGCTTCAGAAGGATCATTAGTATGTACCACATCCACGGTGCCATCGGATGTACGAGCACCGACAGTCTCACGCCAGAAATTCTCGGAAGCCTTCCGAGATTCCGGTAAAGACTTTCCGGTCGGTATAAGCACGAGACGGATTTTTTTATGTGCATAAGTTGCCAAAGTAAATAACTCATCAATGACTTCCTTCGGCAATTCATCACCGCCGCCCACAATCACAAGGGATCCTCTGCGATCCTCTTCATCTGACTGCTGAATCGGCTCCCCTGCTTCTACGGCGAGTGCCTGTGCGGTGAACATCATCCCTGCAGGCAAAATACTTGCTGCAAGAGTACGGAATTTCCGTGAAAAACCTCCCAATATTTTTAGAGAGCTGGTGTCGGACTTGGGCTGCTCGGTGGCAGTCTGTGACGAGTGGAGTGCCCCTTGCGTCGTCTCAACCATTGCCAAGAATATTGTCCTCCTACACTGACAAAGTCAAGTTCTCTCAGCAAAGATCGGTAAGGGCAAATCAATCCAAACGTCCTATGTGACAGATGATGTTCTGCGTCGCATGAACACGCCCTTCCTTATTCCATTTTATGAAAACATATACAAGTGTCGGTTTTTTGTCGGTCCTATCAGTAGTTATCATCAACGGATCTATTGCAGTCGCTGCGAGTCCGTCAACCGTCAACCTCGGACGAGCCGGTACGTTTGCCGTGCTCGCCGGCTCCGCGATTACCAGTACGGAAATGACGACCGTCAACGGAGATATCGGCGTGAATCCGGGAACAGCGATTTCAGGATTCGGTCCGGGAATTGTGAATGGATCGCAGCATGCAGGAGACACTGCTGCCGCTCTGGCTCAGGGCGACCTAACCAGTGCGTATAACGATGCCGCAGGACGACCCGCGCTTGCCACTGTCGATACGGAACTCGGCGGAACGACAAAAGCCCCCGGGGTGTATATCTCCGCATCCGGTACATTTGAGATCACTGGAAACCTCACGCTTGATGCAGAGGGTGACCCCAATGCGGTCTTCATCTTTCAGGCGGCCTCCACGCTTGTGACGGCAGGGTCTAGTCAGGTCATTCTCAAAGGCGGCGCGCAGGCATGCAATATTTTCTGGCAAGTAAGCAGCTCGGCTACCCTTGGAACAAACTCGATCTTCAAAGGAAACATCCTTGCGATGGCGTCTGCATCGGTTAACACGAGTGCGACAGTGGAAGGGAGATTATTGGCGCGCAACGGCGCAATCACGCTGAACGGAAACACGATCACCAAACCGACATGTTCCGTCGCCTCGTCTTCCAGTTCTTCATCATCTTCATCATCTTCATCGAGGGTATCAAGCTCTTCAAGAAGCAGTGCGATCTCATCCAGAAGCTCATCCCCCTCGCTTCCCGTCATTTGTGTGAAGATCCGTTCGACGGCAAAGCGCCTGTGTTTCAAAGCTGTCCGCGAGCAATGCCGCATGCAGTTCTCCACCAAGGTGGGAAATAATTACGCTCAATGTCTCCGTGAGGGGATTCGCGGAGTAAGAAGGTAAAATAAGATTCTGAAATCAGGAACACGCGGGGCAGCAGTGCTTCGCTTGTTTTTGTAATGAAGATGCACTCAGGCTATTCTAAAAAAAGGGAAACAGGCAAACAATTGGGTCACCTATACAAAGGATGCTCGAATTGTGAAAGTGACGACGATGAAATAATAAGGGGCGTTTGTGGCAAATTACACCGATTACGATGGATGAGATGATGAGCGACACAGATGAAGAAGTTTGATGTTGCAGCGTTACAACGGGCGTACGAAGGGAAATAACAGGATTTTGATGATCTAAACCACGCGGTATCACCTGCTGTTTTCTGCTACGCTCAGAGACAATTCGTATGAATAGCCACCCATTACACATCGCCGTCATCGGCGGCGGACCGGCCGGCATGATGGCCGCGGGCAGAGCTGCAGAGCTCGGCGCGCGCGTGACGCTGTATGAAAAAAATCCGAAGCTGGGGGAGAAGCTCCTGATCACAGGCGGAGGCCGATGCAATATTTTCAACGCGGAATTCAACACGCACACGTTGATCGGTAAATACGGGAAAAAAGGAAAGTCATTGTTCTCCACTTTTTCGCAATTCGACGTACAGGCGACACTCGATTTTTTCGAGAGCCGGGGATTGCCGATAAAAGTGGAAGCGGAACAGCGCGCATTCCCCCAGAGCGAACGCGCGGCGGATGTGCATCGCACGATGGTGCAGTATATGAAGGCGGGAAATGTCGATGTGCAGACGTATGAACCGGTGCTGGGGCTTGAGGAGGCGGACGGCATGATCACGAAAATTTTATTGGATGGACATGAAGCGGTGGCAGACCGATATATCCTGACAACAGGCGGTAAGGCGCGCCCGGAAACGGGGTCAACCGGCGACGGCTTTGTGTGGATGCGAGAGCTTGGGCATACCGTGACGGAACCGGATCCTTCTCTTGTCCCGGTAACATTGAGCGATGCATGGACCAAAGACATGTCGGGCATCAGCCTGAAAGATGTGCGTCTGAGTGTGCTGCAAAAAGGAGAGAAGCTAGATATGAACGTAGGCAAGATGCTGTTCACCCACGTTGGTATCAGTGGTCCGCTGGTGCTGAATATGAGCAAAAAGATCGGCGAGTTATTAAAGACCGGACCCGTAAAGCTCTCGCTGGATCTATTTCCGTCTATGGACATCGGGGCGCTTGATCAATTACTACTGGACACATTCGAGCGTGGGAAAAACAAGATCATCAAAAACAATATCGGAGACATTGTGCAGCCGAGGCTTGGCCATACATTGCTCGCACTTGCGAAGATTCCGGAGGATACGCATCTCTATCGTCTGACGCGAGAAGACCGATTGACCTTTGCGCGACTACTGAAAGATATCCCCATGCACGTCGCGGGATTGCTGGGAGCGGATAAGGCGATTGTGACGGGTGGCGGTGTGAGTTTGAAAGAAGTCGAATTTAAAACCATGCAATCGAAATTGTATAAAAACCTGTATCTGGCCGGGGATATTCTGGATTTTGACAGACCATCCGGTGGGTTCAGCCTGCAAATCTGCTGGACGACGGGCTTTGTGGCTGGGACAAGCGCGGTAGTGTAAAATTATGCATCATGCGCATACTTCCATTCATTTCCGTTCATTCCATGTCACGCACACGCACTGTTTCCGACATCCTCAGCCCATCACTGGCAGCCCTCGCGCTTGCTGTATTCATTGCAGGATGCACCCCATCCACCACCAGTACCGCCGATGAAGGCATGTCCTACGACAGCGACGCAATGGTCACCGACCCTTCGACGAATGAAGATTCGTCTGACACGATGATGTCCTCTACCGCTGCAAGGATGAATAATGAATCCTCTGCGGGCATGATGGGTTCAGCAGGGATGATGACCTCTTCCATGGGGGCAATGATGGATACCAGTGCCTACGAAGACGGGACATATAGTGCGGATGGCATCTACCGCTCCCCTGCCGGTACCGAAGATATTAAAGTCACTCTGACACTGACAGATGATATCGTGACGAGCGCTCAAGTAGTCGGAACGGCAACAAACCCCAAGAGCAAGATGATGCAGCAGGCGTTTATCGATGGATACAGCACACTCGTTGTCGGCAAGTCCATCGACGCACTCTCGCTTGGCGTCATTAACGGCTCCTCGCTGACACCCAAGGGCTTCATGGATGCGGTCGTGAAGATTAAGGCTGAGGCGTCGGCGTTGTGATCCTTCGACAGGCTCAGGGTTCGACTCCTTTGAACGAACAGTAATCCTGTCGGTTCTATTGAGAGAAAGTTTTGGCAGCATTGCATTTTTCCCATTAATCAATGCTTCTTTTTTCTTCCTGCTCCATCCTTTTAGTTGTTTTTCACGCGCGATTACTTCAAGAGGACCGTCATATTCCTCAACATATACAAGCGTAAGAGGCCTTCGTTCAAAGGTGAAACAACGAGGATGTATTCCACTTTGATGTTCCAGAAAGCGTTGTTCATAATCGTTGGTCACTCCAGTGTAATAGGAGGCATCATTACAGCGGATTATGTAGACGAACATTCTGCGCATTCGAAGATCATGAATGGGATCTTTCATAATGCAAGATTTAGCACTTCAGAGCACTAAAGCTCTCCGACCGTATCAGGCCTCTGAGCCTGTCGAAGGGCTGTCCATTTTAACACATCTCCGCCTCAAACCCCTGCGACCTCTTCACCCTATATTCGCTATTCAGGATGCAGTACTCAAACAGTAGTTCTGATTTCAAGCAATCGGGATCGCACAGGAAAATTGCCGTCGCCAGACCATCCGCCAGTGCCGCACTATCTGCCTTCACCCATGTGCCAAGAATATTTTGCGGAGAGGTGAGTGTGCGCGGATCGATGATGTGATGATAGGTGCTCCAGCGCCGCCTGTTCCCTGCCGAGGCGCAGAAGGCGCAGTTGCGAAGCTCAATGACGCCGATCGCTTTGGTTGGATCATCAGGATGCTCGAGGCCCGCTCGCAATGGTTCATCGCCGCGATAAAAAACGTCGCCACTCCCATCAACCAAAAACCGCTTCAGCCCTTGTACATCAAGAAAATCCCTGAGCAGATCGACAGCGTACCCTTTGCCGACCGCGCCGATATCGATAAGAACTGGCTGCAGTAAATTGATGTGTGTGTCATCGATAATTCGAATCACTGATGAAAAATCTGGAACCGGTCGGATCACGTCTATTTTCTTCAGCGAATACTCCTCGTCATAGCCCATATCTTCCAACGTGGAACCAACAAGGGGATTGAATGCGCCGTTTGAGAGATGATTAAGTTGTTCGCAGAGACAGAGCATTGCAACAAGGTCATGGGGGACATCGACCGTGCCGGTTTTCTGAGCCAAGGTGCAGATGAGGGACGACGGACGAAATCGTGAATAACGTTCTTCAAACATCCTGCACCGCATCGCAGCTTCCCGTGTCAGATCATCAAATGTCTCCGCCGGAATATCATCCCAGACCGTAAGCGCCCACTGCGAGCCCATGGATTCAAATGAAAAACGCCGAGCTTCTTCCATAGCACTACTTTACAAGATATTTCCGCCAGACGTAGCCCTCTTTGCCATTCAACAAACGTACATGTGCCCAATCGTCATGGACAATGCCAATCAGTTCAACTTGCTGGCCTTTCCATAAAGTCGAAAGAACAACAGCATCCATGCGCGAATCAGCCCGGAGAGAGAGCATGGGAATCGCAACGGCGCGCATATCGCTGCTTGGTGCAGCATGAACCGCAGTAAGATCGATAGGAATAATGGCAACATTGGACGGAGCAAACCGTTCGTGCACAGTCCACAGAAGCTTGGCGGCTTCCGCACGGTTAACGGCGTCATCCGGACGCACCCGTTTCGGATTGCCATCGTCGCCATCGATGAGTCCGAGGGATTGAGCGAGTAAAATTGACTTACGAGCGGGATGACCTTCGGGAAGGTCACCAAAAACGTTGACGGGCACCGCAGTGGAATTCAAGCCATATATTTCGAGAATGGAATGCACGACGGCACTGCGAGGCATAATGGAACCGGCCATGATACCGGATTGAAGATAATAGGAGATCTTAAGATTTTTCATTTCGTATATGTACGGCTCCGCCCAATGAGCTCCGGATGATTCCTCGATATCTTTAGCATGGCCACTGAGCATTAGGAGCATCTTCGCAAATTCTCCGTAGGTCACGGGCTGAGCCGGTCCGTACATTTTTTTCAGCTCTCCGCCATCCTGCTTATACCCGTTGATAATGCCGAGACGTTTCAGTTCGATGATGTAGGGAGCAAACCAGTCAGATCGCAGGACATCTTTGAACATCGTGATAGTCGGCTGATGCAAAGCTTCTGTTCCGGAACCGCTGCCAATCGTTCCGCGCATGACGGCAGCGATTCCACTGAGTGTCGTCGATCTGCCTCCTCCCCCGCCTCCGCCGCTTCCTCCCGCACTCCCGCCGGTCGTTCCCCCGGATGTTCCGCCGCTGTCATCTTCTTCATCACCAAAAATGGAGAAATCGGAAAACGCTGTTGTGGTACATGTGACGGTTTTACCACCGGTATCAACACTGCAATCATCGAGAGCATTCCACGAAGTATCGTCATAGCGGTAAATCCAGAGAGAGGACTCTTGCATTGCGGCTATCTCTTCGGCGGTATATTCCAGCGCAACGGTAAGAGGCTTGGAGAAACTGGATATTTTGCTCGTTGAGCCGCTGAAGGCGAGCATGTTGAACATCGCGCCGATCTGATTTTTGCTTCCGGGAACGCCTGCTGTAGCGATGACTGACGGAGCATCGAGACGCTTTATTTGGAACGTTGCGTCGACTGCGGTGGCCGCAGGGGGCACGGTGAGCAAAATGCCCGTCCCTGTACCAAGCCGCAGACTTCCGGTGACGGTTTTACTGATGGTGCTGCTGGTCTGCGATTTGATCGGAGCCGAACCGGTACACCCGGCCGTCGTGAGGATCATGTTGGAACCTGTGGTGGTGTTGCTGGAAGCATCTGTCGAAATGACACGATAGTTATAGCGGGCACAGGGGAACATTCTCCGAAAAACAATCGTATGGCTGGTGACTCGCGGCGCAACATCGAAAATGCTGCCACCCGTCCCGTAGTTCGTGGTCGGACCGAACTGGACTCTACTGGAAGCCGCTTCATTCGTCGTCCACGTAATAACAGCGCCGGTCGCCGTAACAATCGCACCCGTAGCAGAGAGAATGGGCGCTGTCGTATCGGCTGTCGTAAAGTCCCAGTACGTGGCGGATGTTACTGCTGCTGCCGGGTTACTTGACGTATCTTTGAATGCATTTGCACCCCACACGATGTAATACGATGTGCTGCCGCTGAGCGTGGTCGCTGGGTTAAGAGTCAGCTGTGTAGAGCCGTTTCCCGAAAGAAGAGCACCTGAAACGGTCAAAGTTTCCACGGTGGTCGCCCCGGTTGAGCGCTTGATAGTGAGCGATCCCGTGCCGGCACGGACGGTTTCATCAAACGTGATGAGCAGATTGGCGGTCGCGGAAACAGCCACCGCATTATCGGTGGGCGAGAGTGAGGAAACGGACGGGACCTGTGAGTCGGTCGTTGTGAAATTCCAAGTCGTCGTAGTGGTGAAGCCGAGGAAATCATTGCCGCGTGCATCCTGGAATGCGTTCTTGTTGATGATGACGTAGTAAGCCGTATTCACATCAAGAGTTGTCGCGGGATTGACGGTGATCTGTGTCGCCCCGGAACCAGACACGAGACCCGTGTTAGTTGTGATACTTTCTATCGTAGTGTTGTCGGATACCTTCTTAATGACGACCGTTCCCGTGCCCCCCTGCACGGCTTCATCGAATGTGATCACGAGATTCGACGCATTGGATATGCCTGTTGCTTCATCGGTGGGAGAAAAGGAGGCTACAAGCGGTTTTGTCGTATCTGTCGCCGTCGTCGTGAAATTCCATGTCGTCGTGGTTGTAAAGCCGGCGTAGTCAAGGCCGTAGGCATCCTGGAAGGAATTTTTATTAATGATGACATAGTAAGCGGTATTCAAAGCGAGAGACCCCGAAAGGTTGATGGTGGTAATGGTCGTTCCGGAACCCGAAACGTATGTCGTATTACTCGCGGTGATGGTTTCCACGACCGAGTTATCACTCCCCTTTTTCACCACAAGTGTTCCTGTTCCTCCCTGTACTGCTTCACTGAAAGTAATGACCAAGTTGGCCGTTGTGGAAACACCGGTCGCGTTATCGGTCGGAGAAAGAGTGGAAACCGTTGGATTCGTCAGATCGGCTGTCGTGAAGTTCCACGTTGCGGACGAACTGATACCGACATATTTATTTCCTGCACGGTCCCTGAAAGCGTTCTGGTGAATGGTAACGTAGTAATCGGTATAGGCCGTAAGCGTGCTCGAAGGGTTGATGGTAATGGTCGTCGTTCCCGAACCGGTCACCAGACCCGAGTTTGCGGCAATGCTCTCGACAGTCGAATCGTCGCTGACTTTTTTGATAATGATAGTGCCTGTTCCGCCCTGCACGATTTCATTAAAACCGATGACAAGATTAGCCGTCTGGTTCATACCCGTCGCGTTATCTGTGGGCGACAGGCTATTGACGGTCGGGGCGAGCGTATCGGTCGTCGTAAAGTTCCAAGCGGTTGCAGTGGAAATACCAGCATAGAAGGGGCTTTTGGACCCCTTAAACGCATTTGTACCGATATTGATATAATAGCCGGTATTCGTCAGCAGCGTAGCTGCCGGATTGATGGTGATGACCGTCGTACCCGAACCCGAAACGAAACCCACATCGTTGCCGCTGATAGTTTCAATGATGGTGCCGCCTGATGATTTCTTAATCGTAATGGAACCCGTTCCACCCTGCACAGTCTGATCGAATGTAATGACAAGATTGGCCGTGGTGGAGATGTTGTACGCGTTATCCACAGGCGAGAGCGTGGAAACGCTTGGAGCGGTTGCACCCGCATTTTCCCACCATGTGACGTTGTCATAGTTGTTCGTCAATCCTGCAGTCACCACATCATTGTCTGCATCTCCGTCGATATCGATTACCTGCACTCGTCCTGCCTGCTCGAACGATGCATTAATTGTTCTGGATGTAAACGATTCACTTCCGTTATTGTCAAACCATAAAACAGTGCTGGCACTGTATCCCGTTGCAGCAATGTCTTTGTCGCCATCTCCATCAATATCGCCAATCCAAACTCCTTCAGCTGAAGTCAAACTGCCGACTGTGTTTTCGGTAAAATTTTCAGATCCGTCATTAGCATACCAATAGACGTTATTCTGCGAATAAGAAGCAACAACTACATCCATGTCCCCATCATCATCGATGTCTCCCGTATCAAGATAATAGGGAGTAGTAATCGAACTATCGATGGTCAGCGTTGTAAAACTTCCTGTGCCACTATTTCTATGCCAGAAAAGTCTATTTCCTGTCTGCCAAGTGCTTACAACGTCTGTATCACCATCTCCGTCGAGGTCTACCGCCTTTACATCCAATGGAGTGGTGTTACTGGTAGAGACATTGATCTCGGAAAAACTCTCACTGCCGTTGTTTTTGAGCCATACGATTTTCTCACCATAATCACAGCCAACAATATCGATATCAAGATCACCATCCATGTCTGCAGCATCTAAACATGTAACCCTATTAACTGTCTCAATGAGATGCAGCGTAAATGATTCACTGCCATTATTTTCGTACCACATCGTCTGCGTGACTGAATTCGGTGCACCCGCGAGAATATCGCGATCTCCGTCCTGATCGAGGTCGATGACTTTGACGTCATAAATGCTATCGATCGATCCATCGATGGTTCGCTGTGTAAAAGTCTCGCTACCGTTGTTATCCCACCAGGTAAGATCATCGAGCGCATCTGAAACGCTCACAATATCGGTATCACCGTCTTCGTCGAGGTCTATGGCCTCCATCGCACGCACTTGATCGTAACTCGTATTCCCTACTTGATGTTCGGTAAAGGTGAGAGCTGCAGCAAGTACAACCAATGGCAGCAGCACTAGAAAAAGGACTGATGTAATAAGGAGGCCTTTTCTAGATATGCGTAAGAAGCTCATTTTTTGAATAGAAAATACCAGAAAGAGCTTTTATTTCAGATTGCTATACACCGATTTTCTCATTGCATAGAAATGCATGATTCGCGAGTTACTTCTACCCGGTTCCATCGTATAATTCTACGGTACCACCAACACGTTACGACATGACTCCTTCCGATTCCGACCTTGTTCATTCCTACAAGACCGGCGACAGCACGGCGTTCGATCAGCTCTATATTCGCCATTTAAAAGGCGTCTATGCCTTCATCTTCTATCGCGTGATGGACAAGATGACAGCCGAAGACATTACAAGCCAGACGTTCATCAAAGCTCTGGAGCACATTGGGTCCTACGACAGCGACAAAGGCGCGTTCTCAACCTGGCTATACAGAATCGCTCGCAACACGCTGCTCGATCACTTCCGCACCACGCGACCCACCAAGAACATCGATGATGTGTGGGATCTGGCCGCAGACGAGAACCCCTTCCTAGACGCTTCAGCGTCTCTGGATGCGCGGCAAGTCCGAGACGTGCTGAATCAACTTCCCAAAGACAAGCGTGATCTGGTGATTATGCGGCTGTGGGACGGGCTCTCGTACAAAGAAATTGCCGACCTGACGAGCAAGTCTGAAGCGTCCTGCAAAATGATGTTCTCGCGCACCGTTGCTGACCTGCGCACGCAAATGGGTCCATCTGCATTTGCTCTTCTTATTATTTGCGCCCACGAATGGGCGCGTTGAGTCCTATATTTGTATAATCCCCATAGTATGAACATCGATCTTCAAGCCATCCTCGGCGAACTCTATGAACTCGACCCTTCTCTGCGTGGACATGAGCAGGAACTGATTCCTGTGATCAAAAAGATGCTCATAACAAAACCGGACGTCACCCCCAACTCCGGGTTTGTAGAACATCTGCGCATGACCCTCCGTGAAAAAGCCAATTTCCCTCATCATTCTCCATTCTTTTCTTTCTTCACCATGCATAAGCTTCAATATACTCTCACCGGTCTGCTGATTGGCGTCATCGTCGCAGCACCTCTCACGTACTCCTTAACCCAGTCGGGGGCGATCCCCTCATCCCCTACCGCCTCAGATAGTACACAAAAATTGTTCACTTATTCTGTTGATGAAGAGGGCTCAAAAGCATTTGGCGATCTATCAACCGTACAGAAATCCGGTGGCAATGGACGTAAAGGAGGCGGAGGCGACGCAGTGGCAGCGCCAACTGTTTCCAATGCCATGATGGCCCGGCCACAATCCGGAGGAGGAGACCCCGAAGGGATGATAACCGATAAGATGATGGTCGCCCCTGAAATGACGGAATATCACCTGAAGTTTGAGGGTTTACTGCCCACACTGGCAAGCAGCGTCGATGTCTTCAAGCGATTGAAGGGAACTGCAGCCGCCGATCTCTCCAAAATTCTCGGCTCCTTTAATATGGGTTTAATGAATCTTGGATCGTTTACCGGAGCTAAGACCGACATGATCAGCTTCTATCAAGACACGAAATACGGCTATATGGGCACGGTCTCCTTCCGTGAAGGTTCCATCTCATTAAACCAGAACTATCCACAATGGCCACACCCCGAAAATACGTGCCAGGATGAAGC
>Ga0163150_10007746_pt1 | contig 12485 bp, 11 predicted proteins | sample OliLakLV19P2IB_FD_148628 | JGI IMG/M metagenome (GOLD analysis project Ga0163150, IMG submission 148628) | Freshwater microbial mat bacterial communities from Lake Vanda, McMurdo Dry Valleys, Antarctica - Oligotrophic Lake LV.19.P2.IB | ecosystem: Environmental > Aquatic > Freshwater > Lake >...
GCATCAACACTTCGATCTACCCAGGCCGAATGCTCTATCCGCACACGGTCACGTTTCCCGGCGAGGCCATTCGCAAGGACGTGACCGAGGTGCGCCGCACGCCGCAATCCTGATTGCGCTTTTACCAATAAACTTTCATACTGGATGCTGCGTCCTACTTGGGCAATGTAAAATAACAGGGAGTGGTGGAGCCATGAAACAACTGTGCGTATTGGCGGCGATGGTCATATTGGCAATGGGAGCGGCCTATGCCGAAACCAAGGAAGGTGACGTAGCGGGCACCTGGTACACGGAAGGCGGCGGCTCAAAGGTCGAAATCGTGAAAGACGGCGACACGTATAACGGCAAACTTACCTGGCTGAAAGAGCCAAACTACGGCAAGGACCACGCTGAGGCCGGCAAACCCAAGCGCGACGTCGAAAACCCAGAGGCGGCAAAACAGAACGATCCAATCGTTGGCCTGAAACTGCTGAACGGCTTCAAATGGGACGGCGCGGGCGCGTGGAGCGGCGGCACGATCTATAACCCCGAAGATGGCAAGACCTACAAGTGCGTCCTGAAAATGCCGGTCGATAACAACACGCTCGACGTGCGCGGTTACGTCGGCATTCCCGCGCTCGGTCAAACCCAGACCTGGAAGAGGATGACGGAAGAGGAAAAGAAGAAGGAAGCGGAAGCTGCTGCGGCGCTCCCTGCTCCGGCGCCCGCTGCCGCGACCAACAAGAAATCCGGCGAGTAATCGAGGTTCAATGAATCACCGGCGTCCCACCCATAGGGACGCCGGTGATTTTTTACTTTTCGACTACGACGTGGTCTTTCACGACCCCATCGGGATCGTGCGAAGTGTACTCCAGCCGATTGCCCTTGATGTCTATCGTTTGATAAAAGCCCGGCGCGGATACAACGTAGTAAGTTCCGTCTTTCGCCGATGTAACTTCCTTGCCATTTCGAATCGGGTTGGTTCGGTTGTAACGATGCGTATGCCCCGTCAACATGAAATCCAAATGGTACTTGTCGAACAGCGCGCCCCATTTCTCACGCTGTTGATCGTAGTCGTTCTGGTATCGCGCGGCGTTCGTGTACACCGGGAAATGATAGAGCGCAAACTTCCAGGTCGCGTCGGTTGCCGACAATTCCTTTTCCATCCAGTCGCGCAATGAATCAATCGATATGCCAATCGGCAACACAAGAAACAGCGCGTTGGCATACCGCACGGAATACGCCCGTTCCGTTGGTATACCGTCGAAGTTGATATCCGGCAACGCAAACTGCTTCAGAAACGTGCCCGGTCCGAGTCCGTCCTGATCATCGTGATTGCCGATGGCCGGCAGCGTGGGATACCGCGCCAGCGGTTCGCCCATGTACGCGAATAATTTATCCCACGTATCACGATGAAGCCCGAAATCAACGAGGTCGCCGGAGATCAACGTGAACGCCGGCCTTGGAGTGCGCGCATACGCGGCGGCAAGCGCCTTGCCCGCGGTCTCGCGGTTGTGCGTGTCCGTCAAAAATGCGAAAGAGAACGTGTCGCCATTCTCCGGCGCGGTCGTAAACTCGTACACGTCGCTCCATACATCGCGCGAAGCTTCGCCAACCTGATAGACATAGGTTGTCCCCGGTTTTAGTCCTGACAGCACCGCGGTGAACCGGTGCGACGTGCGATCATTCGCGAGCATGCGGTCGTCGATGGTCTCCAAGGTAGCATCCACCATCTGCCGCGCATCCGATCCCTTTTCGCTAAAACGCGCCGCGCCCGTCTTCACTGCGGTGTTCGTGCGCCACAACACCGCCTGCGACGTTTTCGGATCGCCGTTCCACGTCAACGTGATCTGATCGGGTTTGTCGGACGCCGGAAACAACGTCTCGCGAAACCCGCCGCCGGTGAGATGCGTTTCCCGCGCGCGACCGCGGAACGTCGTCAGCAGCGCATGTCCACGCAGCGACTCAGGCGCCTCCGTCAATACCAATTCCGTCCAGTCGATATACGTCATCGCGCCGGGTTCCATCGTCAGCATCGGCGGATGGGCCGGAACGAGATTGGTAATCTTGACCACGTCTCCCGCGTTCTGCGGGCCCACCGAAGCGAAATAACTGAACCGGTGCCCATCGAACCCGTTCATCCCAAGCCCGACATGGCCCGCATCGAACTTCTTCTGCCACACCGCGTAGTTGTTCGACTCGTTCTTCACGACAAGATCGGTCTTCGCAAAACCGGACTCCTCGAGCCAGAACGGAACCTGCGCCTGATCCATGTGCCGCATCACCGAAACCACCACCGGCACGTCCACGTCAAACGTCCAATACGCCGATGCCAAAGCCGCGCGATCCCCGGGTGTGATGTACTCCGCCAACTTCGCTTCGTCCAGCGCCTGCAACTGCTCCAGGTTGTTCGACGCATACAACCGTGTGACGATTGCGTCCATTGCCGCATCGAGCCGCGCATCAGCGTGCGCGCACGTTGCGAGAAACAGAACGGCAACGAAAGTCCACGTAGCCTTTGCCAATGAGCGCATGTTGCCCCTTTGCGACGGTCCGATTTGCGATAGAAAATTGTGAGGCATGATAGTATGCCTCGAAACAATGCGGACCACGTAGAACTATCAGGTCACGTGCCGGCCTTTTCGTAAAACCTTGATCCAGCCTCGTTCTCCGTACGCGAAACCGTGACAAATACGATCACCTGTTCGCCGGTCTTTTCATTCACGAAGGTAAATCCATTCCAGGCACCAAGTTTAGCGTCGATCTCCGTGACGAACCCATCTTCATAATAACTTGGCATCATTACTTCGCTGCGGTGGAGGTCTGGACCGGTTCGCCCCTCGATGCGAAACTGTCCTGATGGCTGATCATTGCGCTTAAAGCGTTGTACAAATCCAAACCCAAGATGTACGGAATCACCTGAATTGTGACTCACGAGTCGCGCAGGAATCGCATATCCGGTTACCTCTCGTCGAAAGGCTGAGGGCTCTGATTCATCGTGTACCATTTCCTCGAAGATATCCGCGACGACACCCGATTTTGCTTTACCTTTTGCCAACAATGCTGAAACAATTGGTGAAGTCATCGGCCAGGTGGACGAAACGTTCGGTCGTGGAAGTGAAGGTTTGTTTTCGCTGGGTTGCGAATTATTGTGGGCAGAGGCAAAAACACCCCCAAAAATAATGCGCGGCGCCGTCACCAGCTCGACGCCGTCCAAGGACTGAAGCCATTTCTGTACTGCGTCCCAATCCCGTGCCGGGTCATCTTGTGGTTCGGGACGAATTGCGTCGAACCGCGAAACAATCGGTGGGGTTGCGTTCGCATCAATTCTGGTAATTAATCCGTCGTGCATTTTTTTCGCCGTCGCATTGTTACCGGCCGCAAGCGTGTAGACGTGAAACTGGCAGGTGTGTAACGCTTCGGTCTCGATTGGTTCGCGGTTAGACTCTGCTGTTGATGTGTCATGCATTCGCGCGAATACAAACACCCGTCCCGATTCCGGGTTTTGTCGACCCATTACGGCCCATGCGTTCCACACATCCGGCACGTTCTTCATGACGGCAAAATTCACGCGGGCGCCTTTCAGCGGCTTGCCGACATCCAGCGGAACACCTTCCAGCTTTTCGCGCGTCGCTCCAAAACGTTCGCTGTACCCGACCATCGAAATAGCGGCATCTTTATATACAATCGAGAACACAAATCCCGCCGCCTCTTCAGTTTCCTTCAAAACAAACCGATTCTCTTCGTCCTTCTCGATGTATTGAAGCGGGTCGCCGGTCTCGATGGCGATAACCCATCCGTCCGCCAGGCCATCTTCTGATACAAGCCTTGAAACTCCCTCGGGATTTCGGGACAAATCACCATCCCAAAACAGCGCCGTTCCTTCGTTTAATTGGAGCCCCGACTCGGGCATTGCGCTTAGTTGCGCGAGAGCGATTTCCTTCAGAAACGGTTGATCGCCGCCCGGATCGAGCGCATCCCCGAATGTGGGGCCAGCGACGTGAAACACCCGAACGTCGTACGTCACCCCGGTAACTTGCGCCCATGCAGCAGCGCAGCACAACAGTGTCAGGGCGAATATTCCGCGTACCATCATTTTCCCTCTCCTGTTTCCGTGTGACGCATTACGCGGACCAGCGCAATCACATGTCCGCCGTCACCTGCCATATGAACAATCGCCGACCACGTCCCGAGTTTCACGACCATCCGCTGCTCCGTGCTGGCGGTCGCAAAGACAGGCTCTCCAATTTCCAGCCGTACGCCTTCCATGGCTTTCCGCGACGCAACCCGCTGCATCACGCTCTTCCAATCGACAGAGACCGAATCTTCATCCGGCGTTTGCGACACAATGCATTCGAAACGAACAGCGGCATCGGTCGCTTTCAAAACAAAGGTGCCGTCATTGTTGCGCACAAAGTACGGAACGCTTTGGACAACTTTTATCTCCGCTGGTTCATCCAGGAGCGTGATAATGTTCGGCGTGACCAACGCGGAGGGTTCGCTGATGGTGGTCGCGCCAGTGTCTCGTGAATTCCAAGTTACCTCGCCATCCTTGATCTCCACAGTGAGTCCGGTCAGTTCGAGCTTTCCGCTCTCAATCGATGCGATTACGGGCGCAGTCACTATTTTCGGAATTTCGCGAAATGAAACTCCTGGATCGGTCACCCGGAGAGTGTTGACCTCTGGCGCCGACAACGGTTTCGCATAGAAAAGTTTCGCATCTACCCGCACCTTTTGCGGTGGGTCCCCAATGGCGGAGAACGCGCAGGCAATACCAAATGCGAGTATCGCGAAACCTGGGCATCTTGAAGGCAACATTTATATCTCCCTTTCGAGAGTAGGTGCGTCATTCGCTGATAGCACGCGCACACGCACCCGGCCCGGATCGAAAGCAGGGATATTCTGTCGCGCTGATGCATCGAAAATGCCGCGCAATGCCGGGTCCGGTGGGATGACGTACACCGTGCTCGTGGGTAAGCTTGCCGCGGGCGGGGGCTCGACATATGCGTGCAGCAAATATCCAAATGCCAGACACGCGCAACAAGCCGCTGCCGTCTGCCACAGCGCCACGTTCGCAGACCAGAATCGCGGACGGTGAAGCGGGGCCTCCGCAAAGACACGCCGCATTGCCGCATCGTGTGCGGCGGACGGTTTGGCCAAGGGGACCTTTTGCAGGCGGTCATCGAGATTATCCATTACACATCCTCCTTCATCAACGCGCGGAGTTTTTCGATGCCGCGCCGGTACCACGAAGCCGCGGTGTTCATCGAAACGCCGCACACGTCTCCGATCTCGGCAAACGTGAGACCGTTGTACGTCTTCAACACAATGCACTCGCGTTCCTGTTCATTGAGTTGTTGCAACAGCGCATCGAGTTCCTGGGCAACAGCCGGATCGTGACCGTTGTTGCGGTGGCCTGGCAGGTCAAAGATCGATTCCAATGCGGCAATGCGCGCCTGCGCGCGGTGTTCATCCACTGCAGCGTTCCGGATCGCGCGAAACACGTACGGTCGCAAGTCGCCGGGAAGCCTGGGCCGGTTCAACACGTTGCGGAACACGTTCTGCACCACGTCCTCCGCGGCCTCGCGGGATCTTGTGAGCGCCAGCGCGTACGTGAACAATTCTTGCCGGTTCAGTTCATAGAACAACCGGACAATATCAATCGTCTTACCGCGCATGCCCAAATTGCGCCCCCATTCTCATCCAGTTCGCACTATACCACGCGCAGATCGATTCGATTTGTGCATCGCGCTCGACTATTGAGCCGAATGCGTATACGATCCTCGGCACTCCCGAAAGGAAAACCGGTTGAAACCCAAACGAAAATCACGCCCGTCGCCGCAACGCGAACCCGCAAAACTCGAAGGCGTCGGCGATATCCTTGCGTCCCTCACCAAAAAAACCACGCTGGGCAAGCGGTTGAAGGAAGCGCAGATTTGGCAACAATGGCCGAGCCTCGCCGGCCAGCGATTGTGTACGCATGGCCATCCCGTCACCGTGAAGGACCAAACCTTGCACGTGGAAGCCTATAGCTCCGTGTGGGTGAACAAGTTTGCGTATCACAAATGGGAGATCATCGGCCGCGTAAACCGCATGGCGGGGCAGGAGCTCATCCACGATATTTTCGTGACGCTGCAACAAGACGAGGGGGAACCGGAAAACGATGAAGTGAGGAAGGCAGGAAGGCAGGAAGGCAGGAAGACAAAAAGCGAGTAGCGAACGGCGTAAGACGAGGAAACGGCCGCTTGGAGTTCCGCCGCGCTCTCTCCGGCACGCGCCGCCCTCGGCGATGGAGCCGCTACTTCCTGCCTTCCTCACTTCCTGCCTTCCTGCCTTGTTCCCTGCCTCAAAAAATTCCCGCATTTTCCCCTCTTTCCAGTTGTGCTTAACCCCGCGAATTTGCTATACTTGGGTACTTAGTGGGAGTACTCCAAGATGTCCGCAGACGATAGTTTCGTCGAGGGGTCTGCCTCCACCCCGGAATTACCCAATCAAGACAAGGTAACCCAAATGTCCGCAAAGAGTTATGATGCAGGCTCCATTCAGGTTCTCGAAGGTTTGGCCGCCGTTCGCAAACGGCCCGCGATGTATATCGGTGATACGGCCACTCGCGGCCTCCACCATCTCGTCTATGAGGCCGTCGATAACAGCATCGATGAGGCCCTTGCAGGCTATTGCACGAAGGTCCACGTCAAGATTCACATCGACAACAGCATATCGGTGATCGACGATGGCCGCGGCATTCCCGTGGAAAAGCACCCGAAGTTCAAGAACAAAACCGCGCTCGAAGTTGTGCTCACCATGCTGCACGCCGGTGGCAAGTTCGACAACGATTCGTACAAGGTTTCAGGTGGTCTGCACGGCGTCGGTATCTCGTGCGTGAACGCGCTTTCCGAATGGCTCGAGGTCGAAGTGAAACGCGACGGCGAGATTCATTTCATGTCGTTCAAGCGCGGCGAAGCCACGGGGCCGATCGAAGTGCGCGGCAAAGCCAAAACAACCGGCACGACAGTGACGTTCAAGCCCGACTCCGAAATTTTCGAGGAACTCGTCTATAACGCGAGCACCCTGTTGAACCGTCTTCGCGAACTCGCGTTCCTGAACAAGAACGTAAAGATTATTTTCGAGGACGAGCGCACCGACGCCGAAGCCATCGTCATGCAGTACAAGGGCGGCATCTCCGAGTTTGTCGAATATCTCAATGAGAACAAGGAATCGTTGAGCCGCAAGCCCGTCTATCTCGAAGCGGAAAAAGACCGCGTGCAGGTCGAAGTCGCGATGCAATACACCTCGCTGTACAACGAGGTAATCCTCAGCTTCGCGAACAATATCAATACGCACGAAGGCGGAACGCACCTCAGCGGGTACAAGACCGCGCTAACGAAAGCAATCAATGACTATGCAAAGCGCAACAACCTGCTCAAAAAGGCCGAAACGCAAATCTCCGGCGACGACGTTCGCGAAGGATTGACGGCGGTTATTTCCGTCCGCATTCCGAACCCGCAGTTTGAAGGCCAGACGAAGATGAAGCTCGGCAACAGCGAAGTGCAGGGGATTGTCAATTCGCTGGTGTACGAAGGCCTTCAAACGCATTTCGAAGAGAACCCCACGATGGCAAACCGCATCGTGAACAAGTCGCTTGAAGCCGCGCGCGTGCGCGAAGCCGCGCGCCGCGCAAAAGACCTCGCCCGCCGTAAAGGCGCACTTGATTCGTTCGCCCTGCCCGGCAAACTCGCGGATTGCTCCGAGAAGGACCCCGCGCTATGCGAGATATACATCGTCGAGGGTGACAGCGCGGGCGGCTCTGCGAAGCAAGGCCGGGATCGCAAGTTTCAGGCGATCCTGCCCATCCGCGGGAAAATCCTGAACGTCGAAAAAGCGCGTCCGGACAAAATGCTGAACAACGAAGAAATCCGCAATATCATCACCGCGCTCGGCACGGGCATCGGCCACGACGATTTCAAAATCGAAAAACTGCGGTACCACAAAGTTATTATCATGACGGACGCGGACGTGGACGGCGCGCACATCCGCACGCTGTTGCTTACGTTTTTCTACCGTCAGATGCCGGACCTCATCAAGCGCGGGCATCTGTACATTGCGCAACCGCCACTGTTTCTCGTGAAGAAGGGCAAGAAGTCACGCTATCTCAGCACCGAAGACGACATGGAGAAATTCCTGTTCGAAACGGTGCTCGATTCAACGACGGTAACTGCGCAAAACGGAAGCGACCAGCGCGCAAAGCTGCAATTCAAAATCTTGTTGCGCGGGTTGCAGGCGGCGCAGGAGCGCGAACGAATGTTCAACCGGTTGCAGCGCGTATTCGGCGCCCCGCGTGAATCCGTCATCAAGGCATTGGCGCTGCCGCGCGAACAGCGGCTCGATCCTGGCAAAATATCCGCCCCCGAACAACGCGAAATCTTTGGCGACCTCGAAATTATCAATTCGCGCGCGGAACAGTTGGAACTGGTTCAGGGCAACGGCGCGTTGCCGAAACTGAAACGCAAAGAAGGTCAAGTGGACCTCGCGTTTTTCCTGAGCCACGACTTCTCGGTGCTTACGAGCCATGATGAACCGATCGCCGCGTTGGGGAATGCGCCGTTCCGCCTCGAGAACAACGAAGGCGAAACCCAGTTCGAGACTGACAGCCTGCTCGTGCTTCGCGCGCATCTGCACGAACTCGGCCGCAAAGGCATCGAGATCAAGCGGTTCAAAGGTCTCGGCGAAATGAATCCGGAAGAGTTGCACGCAACCACCATGTCGATCGAAAAACGCACGGTCCTGCGTGTGGACGCGGAAGACGAAACCGCCGCGGACAAGATGTTCGTCACCCTCATGGGTGATATGGTCGAGCCGCGCAGGGAATTCATCGAGAAGCACGCGCTGGATGTCCGGAATCTGGATGTTTGACGTTTTTACGGAATCGTTTTTTGGATAAATATCGCTATTGAAGTGCATGTGTTCTGAAACGGCGCGGAGAACGATGTGCGGATTCCCAAATTCTTCAGAAAAAGGGCAGATCTGCTTTTCGAGAATGCTAAGTTATTGGTACCCGCAGCGCACGCGTCGGCAGTCACGATGTTTGTCCCGATGCTAGATAGATTTCCTGCATTGGAGTCTGTCGACCCTAAACATTGGGATTTCATTCTCACTGTGGCAGCAGTGTTTCTTGCCGCGACGAGGCTTAGTGGCTCCCGGATCGGAAGTGTTCGCGAGGAAAAGTTAATGGAAATAGTTGCTCAACAACTTAACGTCTGGGATGCAGATGGGATTTTAGCGTTCGAAGACTGTAAAACGTTCTTCGAAATCGAGTTCGACCGATTATCAAGTACGCAGCACCCACAAGAATTTGTGGCAGTAGACGCTCTGGGCCTCTGGATTGTATGGAACGCAATGGAACGTCAACCCGACGTTCAAAAAGATATGATTTTGGTACGCACGGTCGGCACAATAGTGGTAAATGGATTCTTCAATTGGTGGAAAACCTAATGCCAATAAGCATTGTGCTTTCTCTTGCCGAACTGGAGTAGGTCGAATGGAATGGAACTTAGATACGATGAATGCCTTGCGCGCGTGGTTGGGCCTCGAAAACTGGTTCAAAGAAAGTCCACATGAGGATGCACGATTTTACAAATTCGTAAATTGTGTTTGGCAGGAAAGTCAACAACTTTGGGACGAGTCCGATACACGAGACACCATAATGCGTGAAGCTTCGAAACTACACCCTGGGTTCTCTGATTTGGCTAATATTGTGGCCGACCGCGTAGCCGAAGGAACGACGATTTTGGATTTTCTGACTCACATAAAACAACAAAAAATACCAGTCACATTCGATTAGCGGTAACCCGCGTCATCAGATGAGAAACTATGCCGTACAATTGCCCTAGGAAAATTGCCGAATGCTGAACAATCCGAACGAAAAAATTATCCCGATAGCCATTGAGCAGGAAATGAAGACCTCGTTCATGGACTATTCCATGAGCGTTATCGTGAGCCGCGCGCTGCCGGACGTGCGCGACGGGTTGAAGCCCGTACACCGGCGCATACTGTATGCGATGCACGAGCTCGGTCTGGTACACAATCGCGCGTATCGCAAGTCGGCGTCAATCGTCGGTGAGACGATGGGTAACTATCACCCGCACGGCGACCAGGCGATCTACGACACGCTGGTGCGTATGGCGCAGCCGTGGGCGATGCGCTACCCGCTGATCGACGGCCAGGGCAACTTCGGTTCGGTCGATGGCGACAGCCCGGCGGCGATGCGGTATACCGAATCGCGCATGTCGGCGATCACGGCGCTGATGCTTGCGGACATCGAAAAGCAAACTGTTGACCTCACGGACAACTACGACTCCCGGCTGAAAGAGCCGACCGTGCTGCCGTCGGCAATCCCGAACCTGTTGGTGAACGGTTCCTACGGCATCGCCGTGGGCATGGCCACGAGCTGCCCACCGCACAACATCACCGAAGTGTGCGACGCGGTAGTACACTACATCGACAATCCGGAGTGCAATACAAACGACTTGATGCGGTTCATTGAGGGGCCGGACTTTCCGACCGGCGGCATCATCTACGGTCGCGAAGGTCTGCCCGAGGCGTACCACACCGGCCGCGGCAAGATTAGCGTGCGCGCGAAAGTGATCTTCGAACACGACAAGGCGTCGGGCAAAGACCGCATCATCGTCACCGAAATTCCGTACCAGGTGAACAAGTCGCGGTTGATCGAAGCCATCGCAGCGCTCGTGCGCGAGAAAACCGTCGAAGGCATCACCGATCTGCGGGACGAATCCGACCGCGACGGCATGCGCATCCTTATCGAAGTCCGCAAAGGCGACGAGCCGCAGGTAATTCTCAATCAGCTTTACAAACACACGCAGATGCAGGAGACGTTCAGCATCCTGATGCTGGCGCTCGTGAACAACCAGCCGCGCGTGTTGTCGCTCGTCGAAGTCATACACTACTACGTCAAGCATCGCGCAGAAATCGTGAAACGGCGCACCGAATTCGATCTGCGCAAAACCGAAGACCGCGCGCACATCGTCGAAGGGTTGCTCAAAGCGATCGATCACATCGACGAAGTCATCAAGATCATTCGCGCTTCGGAAACGCCCGAGTCCGCGCGAGACGCCTTGATCGCGCGGTTCGAATTCAGCCACATCCAGGCGAATGAAATACTCGCCATGCGCCTGCGCCGCCTGACCGGGCTCGAACGTGAAGAGCTGGAAAAGGAATACGCAGAACTGCTCAAGACCATCGAAATGCTCAAACGCATCCTCTCGAGCGAACGTACCATTCTCGCCGAGGTCCGCAAAGAACTGCTCGCGGTCAAGGAAAAGTACGGCGACAAACGCCGCACGCAGATACTTGGCGAGCGCACCGAGTTTTCCGTCGAGGACCTCATCGCCGACGAAGAAATGGTCGTAACGGTCTCGAATCTCGGTTACATCAAGCGTGTCCCTGTTGCCGCGTACCGCAAGCAGAAACGCGGCGGCAAAGGCATTACCGGCATGGACACGAAGGAAGAAGATTTTGTACGCGACCTGTTCATCGCGTCCGCGCATCAGTACATGCTGTTCTTCACGAACAAGGGGCGCGTTTACTGGCGCAAAGTCCACGAGCTGCCCAAGGCCAGCCGCACCGCGCGCGGGCGCGCCATCGTCAACGTATTGGAACTTTCCGGTGACGAAAACGTGACAGCATGCCTGCCCGTGCGGAACCTGGAAGAAGAGAACAAGTACGTCTTCATGGTCACCGAAATGGGCACGGTGAAGAAGACGGAATTGAAAGCCTTCAGCAACCCCCGCGCAACCGGCATCATCGCCATTAACCTCGAAAAAGAAGACACGCTAATTGACGTGCAAATCACGGGTGGCGAAGACAATATTTTGATCGCGACTTATCTTGGCATGTCTATTCGCTTCCCTGAAAAAGACGTGCGCCCCATGGGCCGTACCGCCGGCGGGGTGATCGGCATTCGGCTGGAAAAGGGGGACCGCGTCATCGGCGTATCCATCGCGGGCGACGATAGGACCGTCCTTAGCGTCGTCGAGAACGGCTACGGCAAGCGAACGCAGGTCGGCGAATACCGCCTGCAACATCGCGGCGGCTCCGGCATCATAAACATCAAAACCACCGAGCGAAACGGAAACGTCGTCGCCATGATGACCGTCGATGACACCGACGACATCGTCGTCGTCAGCACCGACGGTATCGTCATGCGCTGTTCTGTGAAGGACATCCGCGCCATTGGCCGCAATACGCAGGGTGTGAAAGTCATGATGCCCGGACCGGGCGCAAAAATCAGCGCAGTCGGCCGCGCCATCCCCGAAGAAAAGGCTGACGAAGCAGCCGAAGCCGCCGCGCCCGATGGTGTTGTGTCTGATGATGGCGCCGACGACGAAGAGGAATAGCCTGCCCATGAACTATCGCATCGAAAGCGACACGATGGGCGAGATGCAAGTGCCCGCGGATCGGTATTACGGCTGCCAGACCGCACGGTCACTCGT
>Ga0163150_10007747_pt1 | contig 12482 bp, 13 predicted proteins | sample OliLakLV19P2IB_FD_148628 | JGI IMG/M metagenome (GOLD analysis project Ga0163150, IMG submission 148628) | Freshwater microbial mat bacterial communities from Lake Vanda, McMurdo Dry Valleys, Antarctica - Oligotrophic Lake LV.19.P2.IB | ecosystem: Environmental > Aquatic > Freshwater > Lake >...
CTCACGCTGACGGTCGGTATCGTAGGACTTCTGGCGGCAGACATCCTGTTGTTCGCGCAGACGTTTCTCTTCTTCGACAACACTTTGGAGCTGACGGTTGATGAGGGATTCGCGCTCGACCAATCGCTTTTCCGAGTCCCCGATCTCCTGCTTTTTGGCGGCATAAGAGCTCTCGGCCGCCTGCCGGATCTTCAAGGCTTCCTCGTTGGCGTTGAGGCGGGTTTCGCGAGTGATTGCTTCGCCCTGACGGCGCGCATCTTCGAGAGTGGCTTGTTCCTTGAGGTGAAGCGCGGCGCGGATGTTTCGCTCCTTCCAGCGCCAAAGCCAGTAACCCGTCGCCGAGCCTGCAACAAAGCAAGCCGCCCCAAACAAAGCAGGATTTTCCAGCAAACTCATTTCAAAACCGAGCCTGTCCAGTCACAGGATGGCAGCGCGTCGGCGTCAGTATGCAATTCAGTAAAACATCATGCGGTTCGAGCGGAAAATCATCCGCCAGCTGGCAATCGAAAGCCACACCGCATTTGAACCCAGAACAATCGGCAAGCAGCCGGTCGTAGAATCCCTTGCCACGCCCCAACCGTCCACCGTTGAGCGAAAACCCTAACCCAGGGACGAGCGCAAAGTCCAGTTGCTTTAAATCGAAAATGGGACAGTTCGGCGTCGGCTCCAGAATGCCAAACTGGCCTGGAGCCAGGTCCGACTCCGCATCGCGGATGAGGCATGGAACATAGTCGCCAAGCTCCGAAACGTATCGAGGAAGGGCCACCTGCCTCCCCTGCCCCAGCGCCTCAATCACCAACGGCCATAAATCCGGTTCGCCAAGGATTGGGACGTAGCAAAGCACCGAACGGGCGGCCAACCATTGAGGAAGGGTCGCAAGCTTCTGGCAGATTTGCGCCGAACCAACCGTTTTCTCCTCTGCCGACATCAACTTCAGTTTCGTACGCAGTTGCCGGCGTAGCTCTACTTTCTTGTCAGGGACATCGTCGCTCATTTCGGTGAAGACCCGGCCTTGCTGGCGGCGATTTGGGCACGCCATTTTTCAACACGTTCCTTAATCTTCTTCTCCGTGCCCTGGTCCGTCGGTTCGTAATAGCGCTTGTCCGCCCCAAGGTAATCCTGCACGACAAAATGGCCGGAATGCTCGTGCGCGTATTGATAGCCCACGCCGTGACCGAGGCGCTTGGCTCCAGCATAGTGACCGTCTCGAAGATGCTCCGGCACGGCCAGCGTGCGGCCGGATTTCACGTCTTCGAGCGCAGCATCGATGGCGGTGATGACGGAATTGCTCTTGTTGGCGGTGGCGATGTAGATGGCAGCTTCCGCGATTGGTATTCGCGCCTCAGGCCAGCCAATAAATTCCGCCGCCTGATGAGCGGCATTGGCGAGCACCAACGCCATCGGATCCGCCAGACCGACATCTTCGGCAGCATGAATGACAATTCGTCGCGTGATAAAACGAGGATCTTCACCGGCATGAATCATCTTCGCGAGCCAGTAGAGTGCTGCATCCGGATCGCTGCCGCGCATCGACTTGATGAACGCCGAAATCGTGTCGTAATGCGCATCACCATCGCCGTCGTAAACAATCGCCTTCTTCTGGATGCTCTGCTCCGCGACGGAGAGATTGATGTGAATCGACCCATCCGCCCCGGGCGCAGTGGTAAGCGCGGCAATTTCCAGTGCGTTGAGTGTCTTGCGCGCATCACCGTCTCCAACGCGGGCGAGATGGCGGAGCGCATCCTCGTCCACTCGAATCTTGAGGTAGCCCAAGCCGCGCTCTATATCGCTCAGTGCCCGCCGAAGCAGACCGAGCAGTTCGTCCTCGGACAAGGATCTGAGCTCAAAGACCTGCGAACGCGAAACCAGCGGAGAATTGACGAAGAAGAAGGGGTTGTGGGTGGTCGCCCCAATGAGTCGGACGGTGCCCGCCTCGACATCAGGCAGAAGCACATCCTGCTGGGCTTTGTTGAAACGATGGATCTCATCAATGAACAGGATGGTCGGCTGGCCAGTATTGGCGAGACGATTTCCCGCTCCGGCCAGAACTCGGCGCATGTCCGCCACGTTGGATTCCACACCGCTCAGTCGCTCGAACTTGTTCCGGGTATGGTTGGCAATGATCTGCGCCAGCGAAGTCTTCCCTGTTCCAGGCGGTCCATAAAAGATCAGCGATTGGATGCGGTCGGCTTCGATGGCCCGGCGCAAGAGTTGTCCCGGTGCAAGGATGTGCGACTGGCCGGCATAATCATTGAGCGAACGCGGCCTCATGCGCGCGGCCAGCGGCACGGAAGACATGGCGCGCTCAGCCGGAGACGGCGTGGCAACAGTCTCAGCAGCAGGCTGCTCCGCGAACAGGTCATCCCGTGACATGATGAGAAATTACAGGTTCCCCGGAAGGAACCAAAATGAAAATGCACGCGGACTGGAACGAACCCCATTGCAGGGCTCCAAATCATGAACAATAGCAAGCTTCGGCGAGGTAGTCAGCCAAGTTGACGAGCGAACGTTCTCGCGCGCCTCACCCAAACGCGGTCGCGCTTGCGTTGGAAACCGGGTGTATGCGGATCGTCGGCAATGACTTCCCTAAGTTCAGCCAACGCCAGATCATTCAGTCCTTTGGAGACATACAACTCGGCCAACTGGACGCGGGCCCGGGGATAGGAATGACTTTCCGTGACGCGCTGCCAGACGGCGATGGCCGCATCCACCTCTCCCAAGGCGCCGAGCGTTTCAGCGAGCGCCATCATCGAGTGGCCGTAGTCATGTTTCGGATTCTCCGTGACCACGCCTTCAAGAATCGTGCGGGCTTCGAGCGGCTTCTTCTGTCGCAAGAGGCATTGGCCGTAATGGGCGCGCGTGTCGATATCCTGCGCATCGCGCTCAAGCGCGGAACGATAGCAAGTATCGGCTTTCTCGAGTTTGCCTTGCTGAAAATAAATGTCCCCAAGCTGGGAGTAATGATGCGCCTTGTCCAGGTGATGAATTTGCGCCTCAAGCTCCTTGATCCGTTTGCGGTTGTGCGCTCCGGGCAGTTCGAATCCGCGCGTCATCGAAGGCGAACTCCGATAGACGAAAAAGTAATACCACAAGGCGGAGAAGCCCGGGAGAAAGATGAGGATAAGAACCCATATCCATTCCTGGCGACGAATGGCGTCAACGAGCATCCAAATCTGGAACGCGGCGAGCAGCAGTGTCACCGGCGAAGACAACCAGCTCAAGATATCCACGCCCTCAGCGATGATTGGATTCGGCACGCACGAACACTAGCGGGACGAAGGGATTCGGCGAGTCCGAATTGAAGACCGCGAATGCCGTGAAGGTTTACCGGATGTAGTCCAGCAGGGAACTGTTCAGGATTTTCCCAGCGCTCTGCAACGCGGCTTGATAAGCCGTTTGAGTCTGGTTCAGGCGCACGAGCGTTTGGGCAAGGTCCGCATCAGCTTCCTTCGAAACGAGAGCTTCCAGTGTGTCTGATCGCCGCGTGGCTATACTGTCAGTGACTTCCAGGCGGGACTGAATCGCCCCGCTGGTGCCAAGGTGATAGAGGAAGTTTTCCTCGTCCAGGCCAAGGTTGGCCCGATCGGTGGATTCAATTGCAGCAACGTTCCCCGAGAGCAAATTGTTCTGGAACGAAATCAAATGATTAAAGAAATCCGCACCGCTCCTGCTGTCGGCAATCAATCCGCGTGGGCCACTTCCACTGGCATTCTCTCCTACATTTTGGGCGCTTAGTGTAACGCCGCTGGCAATTTCACTCTCCGAAAGAGTGGTATTGCCCTGGTATGTGACTCCCGTGACGTTGCCGTTCGCATCCGTGGTCATGACGAACGGAGGCCGGTCGCTCAATGTTCCACCGAACAGGTAGTCACTTCGATTCTTCGAATTAGCCGCCTGCACCGCCGACTTGATCAGTTCAGTAACCTCTCTTGCGTAGAGATTCAGTTCAGGCTGAGCTTTCAAGCCATCGGCGGAAATCGAAATCTCACGCGCACGATCCGAGATACTTTTCATCGCCTTGATCGAATTAAAGCTGGCGACTGCGAGCTCCTGATGCCGATCAATGTTCCGCTTATATTGACTCACCTGTTTACCTTCGGCCTGCAAATCGAGGATGCGGCGCATGGCCACAGGATCATCCTCCGGAGATCGTATCAGCTGACCCGTGGCGGCCTGGTTTTGCAGCTTGTTCTGACGTTGGGTCAGGGAAGTGAGCTGGGTGATCAGACTGTTGGGAAATGTATTGGCGGTGACACGCATAGTCAGTATGGGGTGATGGAGAGATGGGACAATCGGTTCATAGTCATCACTCCGTTATTTCACTTGTTCATCGTTTCAAGCTCATCACGGTTTCCAACATTTCATCAACGGTCCGAATGAGCTTCGCTGAAGCCTCGAATGCACGTTGGAACTTGATCAAATCAGTCATCTCCTCATCGAGCGAAACCCCGCTTACCGAGTCGCGCTGACGAAGCAGCATCTTCTCGACAATTTGCTGGTTGGTAAGCTGGGTGTTTGTGCTGTTCAGAGCCTGGCCAAGACTGGCGACGTTCTGTCCGTAGCTTTCAGAGAAAGTTTGATTAATCAGCCCCGCATGTTTTTTGTCCGCCAGTTGAGCCAACTGCACGGCGACCGTGTTATCGCCCACAGCGCCGGCGACTCCACTGGCTTGAATCATGGATGGATTCCCTGCCAGGTTTGAATTCACCGCGATGTCCGAGGCAGTTGTTCCCGTGAAGAAGCTTTCACCAGTGGTGCCACCCAGGCCAAAGCCACCGGCATGAACGGCATTCACTTCGCTGATCAAAGTTCCAGCCAGCGTATCGAGGCTAGTTTGCAACGTGGCAAGATCCACATCGCGTCCCTCAATGGTTCCATGCATGACGCCACCCGCCAGATTGAGAGTCGCCCCTCCCGTCAGAGTGCGAACAAGAAACTGACCACCACCGGCATCGTAGGTCTCAAGCGTGTCGAACACATTAGGGCCAGAGACGAGCGTGACGCCATCGATCGCGATATCCACGCCTCCGTTCGCAGTCGCGGCTGTGTCAATCTTGACGAGCTTGGAGAGATCTTCGATGCGCTTCTGTCGGACATCGCGCAAATCATTGGCCTTCGCGTCGGTGCCAATCTCGGCGGCGATGATCTGCTTGTTCAAGCTGGCGATGTCGCTCAGGGCAATGTTGGCCTGCTCCGCGTCGCTCGTCAGAGAATCGTTGAGAGAGCTGCGCAAATTCCCGAGACGCAGGTCAACCTGGTTGAACTGCGTGACCAGGCTCTGCGCTTTGATGATCAACACCTGGCGCTCAGGTATGGACGTCGGATCCGTCGAAAGACTTTGGAACGAGGCGAACAAGTCGGACAATTCCTCGGCGATGCCGTGCTGGCCGCCGATTCCGCCGGCCGCCGCGGAACCTTCGGCACCGGTTGCCTGCCTGTCGATCTGCTGACCGAGGGCGGACTGCCCGAGCTGCAGCGCCTTCTGCCGTGCTTCGTAAGAACCTCGCACGCTGGTCTCGTTCATGATCAACCGATCGATGAAGGCATCCCTCAACTGCACAATCTGCACCACGTCCGCGCCTGTGCCTTGCGGGCCCATTTCGGAGGGGATGGTGAGAGAAGTCTCGATGGCGACGCGCTGCCGGGAATAGCCGGGCGTGTTGACATTCGCCAGGTTATGACCGGCCACTTCGGTACCATTGCGCTGCGTCTGCAGCGAACGATTTGCCATGCTGAGTGTGCCGAATAGTCCAAGCATAATTACTCTAATTATATCGGCTCAACCGACTGCTTCGTAGAGCGGCGGAGTGGGCAGCAAACGCAACTCACGGCTGCCCTGTCCGTTATAGACCTGGGTTTCGCGCGAGGGAAACAGCATGCCCAGGAATTGCTGCATCAAGTCTACGGAACGGCTCAGAACAAGGTGATTCTGGCGCGCCCGCTGCTGGACGCGCAGGAGCAAGGCGTTGTTCTCATCCACGAGCGATTGAACAAGCGGACGATAATCCGCCGGCAGCAGAGGAATGATTTCAATGAAGGTGGACGACTCCGCCACGACAAGCTCGCGTGCAAGTTCGCGCTGGAGTTGCTCGCGGTCACGTCGCGCGGTTTGGATGATGATGGCCTGGTTTTGAATGGCAGTTGTCGCCGTGAACATTTCGTCCGCGAGACGGTTGATGGCGCTCTCCTGTTGCTGGTCGAGCAGCGCCAGCATTTCGCCATAATGCTGCAATTCGTCGCGCAAGGCCTCAATAATTTTTCCGAGAGCTTCAGTCATGAACAATCTTTCAAGTTGGTTTTGTCGCGTGCAAGTGAAGAGGCGGGCTTGGTGGGCGCATGAAGCTGGCTGTCGGCCATGGAATCCGTGTCTCGTTCCGGATGGTGGTCGATCTTGATCGGATAAACCCAGCCCGGATCCCAATCCGGTTCCTTCTGCAATTCGCCGTTCTTCTTAAAACGCGGCATGATGGCTTTGGCAAAACTAGCTGACATTTTTCAAGGCTTCTTCTGGTTGTCCGGAGATTGAGTCGTTTGAATCACAAGTTGAGACTGCAGGCTGCGGGCAATTCCGAAGCCGCCGCTCTTGCTGATTCCGTCGGCGAGCTGGCTGGTCACCATGTCATGGTAAATCCCGGCACTCATCGAATCGTCGTTGAGCTTTGATTTGAAAACCGGCTTGCGCGCCTGGCCGAGAATCTGGCGCAGAAGAACCGCTTCGAACTGGCGGCTGACTTCAGTGATTTTCTCAGCCTCTGATAAAGACTTGTTGGCGGCCAGATTCTCCAGCGAGATGTCTTCTGCCTTTGGCGCGTGGAACAATTTGGAAATGTTCATATCAGCGCATGATCAATTCCGCGTGCAACGCCCCGGCCTGCTTCATCGCCTGAAATATCGCCATCATGTCCCGCGGGGTGACGCCCAACGAATTCAAGTTGGCAGCCACCTTCTCCACGGTGGGGAGCTCGGGTAAAGTAACCAACGAAGCTTTCTGTTCCGAAACCTTGGTGTCGGTTCGCGGAGTGACGACCGTAGCGCCCGTTTGACTGAAAGGCTGAGGCTGGGAGACATCGAAGCTGTTCGCGATGGTGATGGTGATATTCCCGTGCGACACCGCGCAACTGGATATGCGGATGTGCGAAGTGGCGACAATGGTGCCGGTTCGTTCATTGATGATGATGCGTGCCGAAACATCTGGATCGACTTCGATCGCCTCAATACGGGCGAGGAAATCCACAACGGAACCATCCATCCCCTCGGGAATCTTTATGCGCACCGTGGTTGAATCAACCGACTCGCAACTGTTCGTGAACATCGAGTTGATGGCGGCCGCCAGACGTGCGGCGGAAGTAAAATCGGGTTCACGCAGCAGCAATTCAATTGTGTTATCGCGGACAATTTCAGTCGGAATCTCGCGCTCAACCAATCCGCCTCCAATGATCTGCGCAACGGTGGGATGATTCTTCTGCACGCTGGCGCCTTCGTTTCCACCGGATATGCCTCCGAGAGAAATCGCCCCTTGAGCCACGGCATAGACTTTCCCATCCGCGCCAAGCAGCGGCGTCTGAAGCAGCACTCCGCCCTGCAAAGTTTTCGCATCACCGATGGACGAGACTGTCACATCCACGCGCGACCCGTTCTTCTTGAAGGCCGAGATGTCGGCCGTGACGATCACGGCGGCCACGTTCTTGGAGGACAGCGTGGCAGGAGGAACATTGATGCCGAAGCGTTGCAAAAAATTGGCAATGGATTGCAGCGTGTAGATCGGGTTCTTATCGCCGTCCCCGGCAATGCCCGTGAGGATCCCGTAACCGACAAGCTGGTTGTCGCGCGCGCCGGAAACCATGGCGATGTCCTTTACGCGGGAAGCGGCGGCGGCGGGGAAACTAATGCCGATTGCAAAAGCCAGGAGAAGGGAATGACCGATGACCGATGACCAATGACCAATACCCAATGACCAATACCCAGTGGATGCCGAAATGCCCAAGGAACAACCAGGGGCGCGGACCCGTTCCGGATGCGCCGTCTGGTGACTGGTCATTGAGATTTCTTTGGTCATTGCGTCATTGGGCATTGAACATTTCAAAACGGCGTCACTTTTTCCCATGCGCGAGTCAGCCAGCCCTTGCGCTGGTTGTCGGTGATGGTGCCCTTGCTGATGAACTTGATGCTGGCGTCCGAGATGTTGTAACTGAGCACAGTGTTGTTGGACGCGACATCCTCAGCACGGACCACACCGCGCAAGGTTGCCTCCTGTTTTTCACCAGAAACGAGCGTCTCGCGCTGGCCCTCGATAATCATGTTGCCGTTCGGCAGTACATCCACAACACGCACGGCAATTCGGGCGGTAATTCGCTCGGAGTTGTTAATCTTGCCGCCACCATCGAAGCTCTGCGATCCGCCGAACTTGATCGCGGGCATTTCTCCGCCTTTGGTCAGGAACTTACTAACCGATGGGCTGTAAAAAATAGTATCCAAGCCGGCGTTCACACTGGATGACTTGGAGGTCTTGGTGCTGTTCTCCTTTGAAGTGCTGTTGTTCTCCTGAACAAGGATCGTGATGATGTCACCGACAGCGCGAGCACGCTTGTCGGCAAACATGGAATGTGACGAACCCTCCTGCCAGAGGGAACCAGAACCTGCCTGGGCGACAGAAGATGCGAGGATCAGCATGCACGAAGCAAGACGAGCCAGAAGGCGCAGCGAGCGCGGCATGGCCCAGTGGAAATTCAGAATTGAAAACTTCAAGCCGGCACGGGCCGTGCGGCGCTGCAAGACAGGGCCACTGCCGTTGGGAAGCTTAAAGGTTGATGACGACGGTTTGTTCATCTTGGACTTTGGCATAGAATTCACGTTTGGTTTTGGGGTTTCGCACGCGGACGGTCTGCCCGGGCAGGCCATCAGCGAGCACTTCGACTTTCAGGGAAATATTCATCGCACCATCGCGCACGAGGCCATCCACCATCTGCCCTCGCTGCACCACGGGACGCAGCCTCACGGAGCGGGACAGCAACGGCTGTCCTGCAGAAACATTTTCGATCAACTCAAAGGAAGGATCCGAGATCAGGGAAGCGTCCAGCGGTTCGCGAAGGGAGAGAATATCGCGTGGCTCAATGACGAAATCCGACGGCATCAAGGCTGAGCCGCGTCGCAAGTTGGAACGTGCCACCGGCACTTCCCTCAACACCCTGGCCTGCGCGACAACCTGCCACGGACCGAAGCGTTCTGCACCAGCGGCCAGTTCAAAGCGGACGATGAAATTGGGACTCACTCCGGAAGCCGGAAGGTTCATGATCTTCAGCGAGAGAGATTCGTCAGGCAGCGCAACAGGAGCCCAGGGCCGGCTCAACCGAAGTTCCAGGTCACCCTTATCCTTCACCGACTCTGATTGAAGAGTGGCAGCGAGCAGTTCCCGCAACTCACCCTCATTGAGCACACGCGAGCGGCGAGTCACCCGCACGTGGGCCGCTCCAGACCAGTTGAACGCGGCCAGTTCTGGCACCGCGCGGCGCAATAATTCGTCTATCTGACCGCGGGAAAGAGAAGCCGCCCGGCCGAATGCCGGAGCATCAGCCAGGCGGATTTGTTGGGGCGGGATTGCAGATCGCGACGTGGTAGCGATCTGCTGCAAAAAGATGCCAGTGCTGTCCACCTGAACCGATGGCAGGAGTTCCAAGATGCCGATCTGCGGAGCGGCCATCAGAGGAAGACTGACGCCCAAAAGCAGGCCCAGCAAAAGCAATGGTGTCATGCCAGACGATGAATCAGCCGGCGCGGATTGTTCAGGTGGAACGATACCGACTTCGCGGAAGGGGTTCGCCGGTCCGAACAATTCGCGAACGATGCCGCGAATGTGCCACCGGCGATTGCCACCACGAACCAGGCAGACCAGATGCAGCAGCGCGCGCCCAATCCGAAAGTAGGCGAACGAGGTGCCGATGTGGTTCGAACGGTTCATTTATCTGCGGAGGTTGTTGCCCAGTTGCATCATTTCGTCGGCGGCTTGAACGGACTTGGCGTTCACTTCGTAGGCGCGCTGGGCAACGATCAAATTCACCATTTCTTCAACGACCTTCACGTTGGACATTTCGAGATATCCTTGCTGCATCGTTCCGAAACCATTTTCACCAGCATTGCCGATTTCCGGAGTGCCGGACGCAGGCGTTTCGCGGTACAGATTGCGTCCCGTGGATTCGAGACCGGATGGATTGGCGAAACGAACGAGAGTCACCTTGAACGTCTGGGTTCCGCCGCTGCCACGAGTAGAGACATCACCGTTGGGCGAGATAGAAACGTCCGTGGTCCCCGCCGGTATCGGCTGGAATCCGCCCTGTACGACGAGCCCGTCGCTGGTCACAATTCGTCCGTCTGAAGCGCGCTTGAGCGCACCGTCGCGGGAATAGGCACGAGTGCCGTCGGGCAGTTGGACTTCAAAGAAGCCGTCGCCCTGGATGGCCACATCGAACTGCTCGCCAGTGTGGGAAAATTCGCCGGTCGTGAAAATCTTTGAAGTGGCCACCACGCGTGAGCCGTGGCCAATTTGCATGCCGGTGGGCAGCAGGTTGCCTCCGCCCTGTTCCGCACCCGCCGCTCGATTGGTTTGGTAAAGCAGATCCTGGAACTCGATCTTGCTCTTCTTGAAGCCAGACGTGTTGACGTTCGCCAGGTTGTTGGCGATGACGTCGAGGTTAAGCTGCTGGGATTGCATCCCCGAAGCCGAGGAGTAAAGGGAACGTAACATGATTCAGAATCAGGCGATGTGGCCGAGTTCACTAATCGCTTTCGCGATTCGATCATCGTGGATTTGCGCCGTCCTCTGGTTGGCTTCGAACGTCCTCATGGCGGTCATCAGATTCGCCATTTCCATGACTGTAGAAGTATTGGCCGATTCCAACGCGCCCTGTCGCAGGGTTGAGGCGTCGGAACGCGTCGCACCGACATTAAAATTGTCCGCCGTGAAATACGCTCCGCTCAAACGATTCAGGAGCGCGGGGTTCGCGAACTCCGTGAGTTTGATTGTTCCTTTGAGATCAGTGCCCTGGCTGACTTCGCCGGTTGCAGAGATGGAAATTTCGGTGGCGTTGTTCAAATCGAGCAAGATGGGGCCGCCATCTCCCATGAGGCGATGGCCTGCCTTTGTCACCAACTGGCCTTGGGCATCGATATGAAACTCACCATCGCGGGTATAAGCCAGAGCGCCATTGGGCAACTGGATTTCAAAGAATCCCTTCCCGTCGATGGCGACATCAGTCTTCACGTTGGTGACGCGCATTTCGCCCGGTTGAAAATTCGTGCTGGCCTGGCCGGCACTCATGAGCACGGCGCGCGAGGCGGCATTGCCTGAAGTGACGGGGTGAAGTCCGGCCTTCTGGGCCACAAAAGAAAAATCCTGTTTCTTGAAGCCGGGCACCGAACTGGCAGCGAGGTTCTCCGCAATGGTCTCCTGCCAGCGATCCATCGCATTGAGGGCTGATGCGGCTTGGTAGAGACTTACATTCATTCAATGGTTGTTTAGCAGCGGCTATGCCAGTGCGGATTTGCCTGCATTCCTTGCATCTAAGAATGTTCTTCAAGTCGTCTGCGGTAAAACCTGCCGGGCATCAGGGACTACTCGGAACAAAGTCCTTGGCTCTCGCACCAATGTTCGCGCCGGGGTTGCACTTCTCGTCTATGCAAGTCATTGGACGAAGCTCAAAACAATGGCCAAGTTCCAAGCACTACTGCGAAATAGCGGAGGCGGCGAAAGCCAATTACGGTTTTGAACTCGGAGCTTCTTTTGAGCTTTGATTTTTGAACTTTGAACTTCGCGTTCCCATGCCCGGCCCCGTCCGTTGATCATTCCAGCATTCGCGTGGATCCCAAGTTCCAGCCTTGAATCCACCTCTTCGTTTGCATAGAAGCGTTCAGCGTTCCATGACCGCTGCACTGGCCCTCATGCAACACGCGAAACTGATGCACCGTAAATATCCCGTCCTGCTGGCGCTCGTGGCTCAAGTGGCCGCCGCGCTCTCGCTTCTGCTGGTGGGTTATCTCGCCGCGAACTGGTTCCAATACCGCCCCGCCCCACTGGCAGCTGCCTTGGCACAAGGCTTAATCGCAGCGGGCATTGGGCATTTGCTCGGCCTCTCGCGCTGGTGGCTGCTGATCAATCTGCTCTTCGCCCCAATGCTTCTGGTGTTGAGTTCCTACTCCATTCCACCCTGGGCCTTCCTGCTGGGATTCATCCTCCTGCTCCTGCTCTACTGGAACAGCTTCAGTGGCGGAGTCCCGCTCTATCTCACAGGAGAAGCCACGCGCCAGCATCTGGAAGAAATTTTGAAACACCAGAAGCCCGCCTTCCGATTCATCGACCTCGGCAGCGGCCTGGGCGGGACGTTGTGGCATCTCTCGCGACGCTTTGCTCAAGCCAGTTTTGAAGGCGTGGAAACAGCACCTCTGGTCTTCCTGGCCTCATGGTTCCGCTGTCTCTTCCGCAAGAACTGCCG
>Ga0163150_10007749_pt1 | contig 12479 bp, 13 predicted proteins | sample OliLakLV19P2IB_FD_148628 | JGI IMG/M metagenome (GOLD analysis project Ga0163150, IMG submission 148628) | Freshwater microbial mat bacterial communities from Lake Vanda, McMurdo Dry Valleys, Antarctica - Oligotrophic Lake LV.19.P2.IB | ecosystem: Environmental > Aquatic > Freshwater > Lake >...
GGGCAAGGGGATTGCCGATCAACGGAAGGCCATCGTCGAGGGTTTGCGCGATTCGGTAGATGAATTCCGGAAATCCGTGCCGGGCACAACGGCGAAGGACGTCATGAACCTCGTGCTGATGACCCAGTACTTCGACACATTGAAGGAGATCGGGGCCTCGTCACGGTCGAATACGATCCTGATTCCACATTCGCCCGGCAGTCTCGCCAGCCTGAGCGAGCAAATGCGCAACTCGATGATCGAAGCCAATCAGATCGGCGACGTGTCGAACGGCGAAACAATGGGACTTGCTGACAAACCGGTCGAGACATCGGGACGCAGGAAGATGGCCCTTGCCGGAACCGGCAACCTCAGTTGAGGAATCCGAATCATGCCTATCACACCCAAGATGGTTGGGCACGACCGACGAATCACCTACAGCCGCGCGAGGAACCATTGTGCATGCCATCTGACAAACTGCCGGATTCCGCTGAAGCAGATCGCGGTCTGCTTGAGCGGGTAAAAGGATTTCTCCACCAGCGGGGCTACGCGCCTCATCGGACGTTAAAGGTCAAGGCCGAGCGAGGCGTCGTTATGCACACCGAACCAGCAGCCCGTTAACGCCTGCGAAGTGACGATTCGGGCGCTCGCCCACAGCAAATGGGAAGCGGCTGGGCGTCCGGCGGGAGACGGGCTCGGCTTCTGGCTGGAGGCCGAGCGGGAAATCCATGCGGAGCGAGTTGGGTAATGTCAGTTCACGAATAACGCCACTTGCCGGCTACCAAAGAGATTCAGCCATGAACATTAGGGAACAACAACAATGCGCACCTGATCCGCATTGGGATTCCATAGAACTGCACGAACTGATTCGAGAGCTACTCGTCGTGCATGCAGCCATGCTTGCTCTAGAGGAACGAGGCAGGGTTCATGTGGAGCAGCTGCACCCGTCGTACAGGAAAAGCGCCCGCAACCTACTCCATTACTTGGCCCTGCGACAGCATGACATTCGGACATTGCAACCGCGTCTGGCGACATTAGGGCTCTCGTCACTGGGCCGCGCGGAAGCGTCGGTACTCGGCAGCGTCGAGGCGGTCTTGAACGGCCTGCACGGCATGGCCAGCCGGACGTGGACGCGTATTTCGCCGCTGGCACCAATCACCTTCGATGATGGTTTGGCGCTGCTGGAAAAGCATACAGAAGCATTGTTGGGCAGCGTACCGTCCAACCGTCAGGTGCGAATTATGGTGACCATGCCGAGTGAGGCGGCCCGCGACTACGCCTTGGTTCATGACCTGGTGGAAAGCGGCATGAACTGCATGCGCATCAATTGCGCCCACGACGATGCCGCCGCGTGGGACCGGATGATCCAGAACCTGCGGCAGGCAGAAGCGTCGGTTGGGCGGAAGTGCCGAGTACTCATGGACCTTGCCGGCCCCAAACTGCGAACCGGCCCGATTGAGCCAGGAATAGGTGTCGTCAAGTGGCGACCGCAGCGCGATCAGTTTGGCCGAGTCCTCGTACCCGCCCGCGTCTGGCTCACCCGCGCGGACCGACCCGTCCCGCCGCCCACTCCTGCTGACGCCTGTCTGCCCGTTTGTTGCGACTGGTTGGCCAACCTGGAATCGGGGCAACAGATCCATTTTCGGGACAGCCGCAAAGCGAGGCGTCGGCTTCGGGTGGTGGACGTAACGGGCACCGGATGCTGGGCCGAATGCCGGCGAACCGCTTATGTAATGATGGGGACTACTCTTCGCATCCGAGACCGCGACAAAACGATCAGAAAGTCAGCGGTGGGCAATTTGTCGCCGCGAGAACAATCCATCACGTTATGTCAGGGTGACACCTTGATCCTCACCCCTAAGACAGTGCCGGGCCGACCCACGGTTCACGACTCGCAGGGCGCGGTGCTGACTCCCGCCCGAATCGGTTGTACTTTGCCAAGCATCTTCGCCGACGTTCGGCCGGGTGAGCGCATCTGGCTAGACGATGGCAAGATCGGCGGCCTAATCAGCACCGTCGAGGCCGAGGAAATTCAGATCAAGATCACTCACACCCGGTCCGGCGGCGACAAGCTACGCGCTGATAAGGGCATCAATCTGCCCGACAGTACCCTGCGAGTGCCTTCACTGACTGCGAAGGATCTGGCAGACCTGCCGTTCGTAGCCACCCATGCCGATATGGTCGGGTTCTCCTTCGTGCGAACTGCGGACGACGTTGAGGACCTAGAGGAACGCCTAGCCGCGCTCGGCGCGTCGCACCTCGGCATCGTTCTGAAAATCGAGACACGACAAGCCTTTGAGAATCTGCCCAGCTTGCTACTGGCGTCGATGAAATCGCCCTGCGATGGAGTCATGATCGCCCGCGGTGACCTAGCGGTCGAATGCGGCTACGAACGGCTGGCCGAGGTGCAGGAGCAAATTCTGTGGATCTGTGAAGCCGCGCACGTCCCGGTCATTTGGGCCACCCAAGTGCTGGAGAATTTGGCCAAGACAGGGCTGCCAAGTCGCGCCGAGATCACCGATGCCTCCCTCGGCCAGCGAGCGGAGTGCGTCATGCTCAACAAGGGACCACATATCATCGCCGCCGTCCGCGTCCTTGACGACATCCTGCGGCGCATGGCGGGCCACCAGAGCAAGAAAAGCTCGATGTTGAGGCCGCTAAAACTGGCCAGATTGTTTACAGATAATTTTTCGCCACCTCGAAGCGGAGTCAGGAATGAGGGGATATCCCCGTAACGCCAAGACCATTCTGATTCCGACGGACTTCTGCGGAGCGGTCGAGCGGGAAGTCAATGCGGAGGGGGCGGGATCAAACACCTCTCGACGACAACACTCACACGCAAGATGGTGAGTCACGACTGACGTAATACCAGTGGCTGTGCGAGGAGACATTGTGATGATGACTGACAAATTGCCGGATTCCGCTGAAGCAGATCGCGGTCTGCTTCAGCGGGTAAAAGGTTTTCTCCACCAGCGGGGCTATGCGCCTCATCGGACGTTGGAGATCAGCGCCGAGCGAGGCGTCGTGGTGGTTCAAGGCAGGGTGCCGACGTTTTACCTGCGGCAGATCGCCGTTGAATGTATCAAGCGCGTCGCGGGCGTCACTCAGGTGGTCGATTTGATCGAGGTTGCGGATGATCCGCGTCAACGTCAGCCGAACGACAACTCCAAGGACGACCAGGAGTCTTCCACCGTATCGACGCGGAACCGCGTGGATGTGCCGGACATGGCGCGAACAGCGCACGACGCGCGTCGGTCCTATTTTCGTAATCGCCACCTTCTTTCTTCCGCAAAGAAATAACCCATGCTTGTGGTTTCCCTTGAGTTTCTGGCCTTGGCCTCTGTGGTGGCGCTGGCCGGAACGTTCTTGGCACGGTCCGCCGACCAGATCGCAGAAATCACTCGGCTCGGCCGACTTCTGATCGGCAGCGTGCTACTTGCGGCAGCGACGTCACTTCCCGAATTGACCGTCGATTTATCGGCAGTGCGACAGGGGATGCCCGATCTCGCGGCTGGCGATCTGTTTGGCAGCAGTTTAATGAATCTGTTGATTCTAGCCGTCTTGGACTTGGCTCACCGTTCCGGCGGAAAGATGCTCTCGCGTGAAGCCGCCGCGCACGCCCTCTCGGCCACATTGAGCATCGCCCTCACCGCTCTCGCCGGGATGGCAATTCTAACGGCACCTCGCCTGCCGGGGTTTTCCTTTCTTGGGATCGGAATCTGGTCCTGGGGAATACTCGTGGCGTACTTGCTTGGCGTCCGAATGATCTTCCTCGATCAACGGGTTTCTGCTCGCGCTGTGGCCGACGCCGCACAGGTGGCTGAACCCGACAGCGTTGGCAAACAACCTGTCCAACCGACGCTGTGGAAGCCGATGGTGGTCTTTGCAGTGTCAGCCCTCGTGCTTTTGTTCGCCGGGCCAAGTTTAGCACATGCTGCGGGGCGATTGGCTGATCTCTCTGGGCTCGGTAAGACCTTCGTCGGCACGACGCTCGTTGCGCTCTGCACTTCCTTGCCTGAACTGGTGGCATCCATCACCGCGCTGAGAATGAAGTCGTTTGACCTCGTAATCGGCAATGTGTTTGGCAGCAACGCGTTCAACATGATTCTGTTTTTGCCCCTGGATGCGGTACACCCCGGTTCGCTCTTTGCGGACATATCACCGTCGCATGCAGTGACGTCGTTTGCGGTGATCCTCGCGACGACTGTTGCCGTATTGGGACAACTTTATCATGTCGAAAAACGGCGGCGGGTTGTCGAACCCGACGCGTTGCTGATGTTGCTGATCTTGGGTGGGGCCTTGTTTCTCGTTTACCGGCTTTCGTTGTGACTCTGTGATGAAAGATTTGGCACAATGATTGACACTACTGTTTACGATACGAAGCCGTACGACCGGGAATACCTTGCGCGTGACGCCAGTGCGAAACGCATTGCGTGGCGCTTCCACGACTTCCGGCTCAGTGCGGAGACAGCTCCGGCGGCTAAAGGCACGCAGGCCGTGTGCATCTTTGTCAACGATCATGCTGATCGTGCGTGTCTGGAAGCGCTGGCAGCGCTCGACGTGAAGCTGATCGCCCTACGCTGTGCCGGCCACAACAATGTTGATCTGGAAGCGGCCCGCGCGCTCGGCCTCGCCGTGGTGCGTGTACCGGCGTATTCGCCTCACGCGGTTGCCGAGCACGCCGTCGGCTTGCTCCTCACGCTCAACCGTAAAATCCATCGCGCTTACAACCGCGTCCGCGAGCTAAACTTCTCGCTCAGCGGTCTGGTCGGCTTCGACATTTGCGGCAAGACCGTTGGCATCATTGGCACTGGCAAGATCGGTCGGATCGCCGCTCAGATTTTTCGCGGTTTCGAAGCCAACGTGATTGCCCACGATCCGTTCCCCTCGCCCGATTGGGCGAAGACACACGGCATCCGCTATACCGATCTGGACAATTTACTGGCGGCCGGCGACATCCTCTCGCTGCATCTGCCGCTCTCGCCGGACACGTTCCATCTGTTCAACGAGCAAGCGATTGCACGGATGAAGCCCGGCGTCTTCATCGTTAACACGAGCCGTGGAAAACTGATCGACACGACGTCGCTGATCGCCGCGTTGAAATCGGGCCACATTGGCGGCGTGGCGTTGGATGTTTACGAGGAAGAAGAAGGCATCTTTTTCCACGATCTCTCTGGGCAGGTGCTGCTCGACGACGAGCTATCGCACCTGCTCATTTTTCCCAATGTCCTCATCACCTCGCATCAAGCATTCCTGACCCAAGAGGCACTCAGCGAGATCGCTCGCGTGACGATCGAGAACATCATCACACTCGAAACTCGCGAGCCATTCCTGGAGGGAACCACGCTATGAACCAGAGCACACAGCCCGGCCGGCATATCCTAAGCTCATCCGCCCCGCACCCCTTCATCAAGTGGTTCGCTGACATCGCTATCGGCGACATCCCGCTTGTTGGCGGAAAGAACGCTTCGCTTGGAGAGATGGTCCATGAACTCACCAGTAAGGGAGTGAAGGTGCCTGATGGATTTGCCATCACGGCCGAAGCGTACCGCCATTTCATCCGCGAAGCACGGCTCGACGAGCGCATTCGCTCGACGCTCTCCGACCTCGACACACACGACATGGCCAACCTGAGCCAGCGCGGCCACGCTGTGCGACAAGCGATTCTCAGCGCGACGCTACCACGGGATCTGGAAGAGCAGATTGCCGGAGCGTATCGGGAGTTACAGGGTAACAGCGCCGTGCCGCTTGATGTGGCAGTGCGATCGTCAGCCACCGCCGAAGACCTGCCTGATGCGAGTTTCGCTGGCCAGCAGGAGACGTATCTCAACGTGCAGGGTGTCGCTGCGCTGCTGGAGACGTGCAAACGCTGCTTCGCGTCGCTCTTCACCGACCGTGCGATCAGCTATCGCGTGGACAAGGGCTTCGACCACTTCAAGGTAGCGCTCAGCATCGGCGTACAACGCATGGTGCGCTCCGACCTGGCCTGTGCCGGCGTCATGTTCACCATTGATACCGAGACCGGCTTCCGTGACGCCGTACTCGTCAGCGCCGCCTATGGTCTCGGCGAAAACGTCGTGCAAGGCTCGGTCACTCCGGACGAATACGTCGTCTTCAAGCCCACATTGAAGACCGGGCACCGGCCTATTCTGCAACGGACTGTCGGCAGTAAAGAGTTTGCGTTGGTGTACGACGTAGGGGGCGGGAAGATGGTCAAGAATGTTCCCGTGCCGCCTGCCGATCGCGGTAGATTGGCGCTGACCGACGATGAGGTGTTGGAACTCGCTCGCTGGGGCTGCATCGTTGAGGATCACTACTCTGCCAAACGTGGCCAGCCGGCCCCGATGGACCTGGAGTGGGCAAAGGACGGGCGCACCGGCGAGTTGTTCATCGTGCAGGCGAGGCCCGAAACCGTGCAGTCTCGAAAAAATCCCGACGTGCTGGAGTCCTATCAGTTGGGTCAGCGTGGCAATGTGCTGATTGCCGGGCGAAGCGTCGGCGAGAAGATCGCAACGGGACGGGTGCGGGTCATCAAGAGTGCGCAGTTCATCGGACAGTTTCAGGAGGGCGAAGTGCTTGTCACCGACAAGACCGACCCCGACTGGCAGCCCATCATGAAAAAAGCCGCCGCCATCATCACCAACCGTGGTGGCCGCACGTGCCACGCCGCCATTGTCAGCCGCGAACTGGGCGTGCCTGCCATCGTCGGCACCGAGCACGGCACGGACGCGCTCAAAGACGGCCAGATGGTCACCGTGAGCTGCGCCGAAGGTGACACGGGCTTTGTCTATGAAGGTGTGCTGCCGTTTGAAGTGAAGCGCACGAGCCTCAAGACGCTCGGCCACTCGCGTACGAAGGTGATGATGAACCTGGCCAATCCCGAGGAAGCCTTCTCGCTTTCCTTCATTCCCAACGAAGGCGTCGGTCTCGCGCGGATGGAGTTCATCATTACGACCTACATCAAGATCCACCCGCTGGCGCTGGTTGACTTCGAGCGGCTTGACGATCCATTAGCCAAAGCCGAGATCGAGCGGCTGACGACAGGCTACGCCGACAAACCACAGTTTTTTGTGGATAAGTTGGCACAGGGCGTCGGGATGCTCGCCGCCGCGTTCTATCCGAAGGACGTGATTCTGCGCCTCAGCGACTTCAAGACCAACGAATACGCGAACCTCGTCGGCGGCAAAGCGTATGAACCAACCGAGGAGAACCCGATGCTGGGCTTTCGGGGAGCCAGCCGCTACTACCATCCCCGCTATCAGGCCGGGTTCGCGCTCGAATGTCGCGGCGTGAAGAAAGTGCGTGACGAGATGGGCCTCACCAATCTCAAGCTGATGATTCCTTTCTGCCGCACCGTTGAGGAAGGCCGCCGTGTGCAGGCCGAAATGGAAAAGCATGGACTGCGACGCGGAGAGCACGGGCTGGAGCTTTACGTCATGTGCGAAATCCCCAGCAACGTCATCCTTGCCGACGAGTTCGCCGACATCTTCGATGGCTTCAGCATCGGCTCGAACGACCTCACCCAACTCATTCTCGGCGTGGACCGCGACAGCGACATCGTCGCGCCATTATTCGACGAGCGCAATCCCGCCGTGAAAAAGATGATCGCCCAAGTCATCGCCACCTGTCGCGCCAGGGGCCGCAAAATTGGCATCTGCGGCCAGGCCCCTAGCGACTACCCGGAGTTCGCGCAATTCCTGGTCGAGCAAGGCATCGACAGCATCTCGCTCAACCCCGACACCGTGCTGAAAACCACATTGGCGATTCTGGAACAAGAAAACGCCTTGAAAGTTTCCTAACGCTACGACAATTCATCCCTCTCCTGAAAGGAGTTCATGTCATGCTCAAACGGATTCTTGTGGGTCTTGGCGGCACAGAGTATACCGTGTCCGCAATCAACCAAGCCGTCACGCTGGCGATGGCGCACGATTCCGAAGTGACCGGCGTCAGCATAATCGACGAAGGACGGCTGACGTATTCTGGGCCAGTCCCGATCGGTGGCGGACATTACGCTCACGAACTCGCCAACGACCGCATGGAAAAGGCCAAGGAACGTGGTGAGTGGGCGGTGCAAGAGTTTACCGAGGCGTGCCGTGCGGCCGGCGTGCGGCATCAAGTGCTGCGCGAAGTGGGCGAACCGTTCACGCTGATGATTGACCAAGCCCGCTATCACGACCTGATGATTTTCGGCCTGCGGAGCCTGTTCGAGTTTGATCTCGTGCCCGATCCGCACAACGCCTTAGTGCGGCTGGTACAAGCGGGGTTCCGCCCCCTGATCGCCGTCTCTAAGGGCTTCCACCCCGTGAAGAAGGTGCTGATTGCCTACAGCGGCTCGATGGAGTCCGCTAAAGCCATGAAGCGGTTCGTGCAGATGCGACTGTGGCCCGAGGCCAAACTGCGGATCGTCACCTTCGAGCACCAAGCCGACAAAGCGGAGCAGCTCGTGAGCGACGCGGCTGACTACTGCCGAGCGCATGGATTTGAGCCGGAGGAGGCGTTCGTTCCTGATTCACCGAAGGACCATCTGCTTCCCTACGCAGAAGAGTGGGGCGCGGACCTGACGGTCGTGGGCAACAGCGCGAAGAACCTGCTGTTGCGACGCATCTTCGGTGAGACCGCCTTACACGCGATCCAGAACGCGAACCGGCCGTTGTTTCTGGCCCAATAACCCGTGTTCGAAGTGCAAAATGCCACGAACCCAGCCAAGTCCAGAGAGGGAAGGCCATTGATATGGAACGCACAAACCTGCAGAAACACCTCCGTACGTTAATTACCTTACCCGTCACCGCTGCGCCCGTCATCAGTTGCTACCAGTCCTTGGCTGCTGGGCGTCTCACGGATCGAAATGCGTTCGACGAACGCGTGCGGTCGCTTCGGAAGGGCTTGAGTGTCCAGGAGCAACAGGACTTTAGTGCCGCTCTGGCTCGTATCGAGCAGATGTTTGCAACGGACCTGCTGCCGCATGCGAAAGGGCTCGCCGCCTTTTCGCGCGCGGGTGAGCAGCCGTTCTTTCTGCCGCTACAGTTTCAGGTTCCGCTGCCGAACTGGATTGCGGTGGACAATCTGCCCAACATCTATCACTTGGTCGAACTGAAGGATACCTATCAGTACGTCGTCATGCTTGTGACGGAAGAGAGCATGCGGATACTGCAAGTTAATCTGGGAGCAGTCACCGCTAAAATGTGGGAGGAACGGCCGGAGTTGCGGGACCGTGTGGGCCGCGAATGGTCGAAGGTTCATTTTCAACGTCACCGCCAGGAACGGACTCGCAAGTTCCTCAAGGATGCGGTCGAGATCCTGAATCAGCTCATGTCCGCGGGCGGCTACACGCATTTGATTCTCGCTGGCCAGCCTTCAGTGACTTCACAGATACAACAAAACCTACCCAAGCACTTGCAGAAGCAGTTGATTGATACCGTCACGGCATCCGGCGCAACGCGACTGTCCAACGTGGTGGAGGCCACGCTGAGTTCGTTTGTTGAAGCGGAGGAACAGGAATCTCGCACAACGGTCGCCAATCTTATGCAGCAACTGCGCACCGGCGGCCTTGCTGTCGTGGGAACGGATCCGACCTTCCGCGCGCTATACCGCGGCCGCGTGGACGTGCTCGTAATGTCCAAAGAATACGATCCCGGCCGAGGGTGGTCGTGCGATAAATGCGGACACATCGGCGTCGAGTCCGAAGTGCCAGTGGCGTGCCCCGACTGCGAGGCAGGGGAATTCCGTCGATTCAACACAAAGGAGCGGATGGTGCAAAAAGCGGAAGAGTTGGATTGCACGATCGAGATCGTGGGTCAAAGCGACGAGTTAATTCACCTGGGAGGCGTTGGTTGCCTGGTGAGCTACCGGCTGCCAGACGAGTATTTGTAGCCAACCGCCAAGCACACGCAGTGTCCGTCCGAACGGTTTTCACAAGGAGGAATGATCATGCTGGTACTCAGTCGCAAGGTCGGGGAACAGATCTGCGTGCCGCAGTTTGAAATTGTGCTTACAGTTTTAGTACTCCACGCCACGAGCACGGCATCGGCTGGCTCGGCGTGCCACGCCCTCGCATCTTGCTTTCGAATCGGCGTCATTTGGCGTCCTTTCCGAGCGATCCTTGTCTTTGATTGCGACAACAACGCCGTGCGAGATGTGCTAGTCGTGTGAGCGCCGTGTGGTCATAAAACGGCAGACGCTTGTTCCAGATTGGGGCAAAGCTGATCTGGTAGACCTGCGACGCGAATCATTCGAACCAGTTCGTCGCAGGTCGTATTGTTGATCGCGGTGGCGTTCAACTCGGCACTGTCCGATTTGTCCAGCGCCTCGATCTTGTCGCACCGCGAGGGAATCCGCCGTAAGTCTTTGAGAGCTACCGTGCGATCATCGCGTGCCAGTGATTTCACAGTCCTTGACTTTCTCCTATTTGCAACGACTCAAGCAGGATTCGGAGTGCTGTCCAGCCTGTACGCTTAAAGACGGCCTCGGTGGGCAGGACATGCCAGGCCGTCGTTGGCTCGTTGGGCAGCGAATTCATGGAAATTGCCGTCGACATCTTGCTGGTTCCAATCTCATCGTGCGCTCGCATCATTCCAGTACAGCTCGCAACGAGCGGCTCAAAGTCTTTAGAATTTAGCGCTGCGGATGACTTCAACGTCGGTCGAAAACGCGATCATGGCGAAGCGGGAAAAGAAGTCACGTTCCAGCCGTTCCAACAATTTCAGAGCTGGTTCTGGCGGCAGCACGACTTCGATCTGAATATTGCCGAACTCTTCGATGTCGGCCACCCGCGAGCCTTGCGCACCGACACCCTCGACCGGGAATAGCGTGTAGCCGTGAGCCCCAATTTCGTGCAGGAGTTGGGTCAGTGTTGTGCGGGCCAACGCCTCGCAGACGATGGTCACCAATTTCAACGAATGCAGTTTCATGGCGTGCCTCCGTAAAGCCACTTGGCGAATCCAAAGCAGATCGGCAATCCCAAAGTGATGTTAAACGGGAACGTGATTGCCAAGGCCGAGGTCAGATACAGCGTCGGATTCGCTTCGGGGAGCGACAGGCGAATGGCCGCCGGCGCGGCGATGAACGACGCGCTCGCCGCCAGCATTCCCGTCAGCATCGCGCCTCCCAGACTCAGGCCCACGAGTTGTCCCAATGCAACTCCGATCAGACCATTGAGAATCGGCATCGCGATCCCGAATACGATCAGGAACAGGCCCACCTTGCGCAGATCACCGAACCGTCGAGCCGCGACTAGTCCCATCTCCAACAAGAACAACGCTAGCACTCCCTGAAAGGGACTGACAAAGAATCCGGAAGTGGCCTCGTAGCCCCGCTCGCCAGACAGGTAACCAATCAGCAGGCCCCCGACCAGCAGGATCACACTGCGACCGAGCAACGCTTCGTGGAATGCGACCTTGAGTGTCGGCCCGAACGACTCGCCCGGCTTCAGCGTCGCGAGTTTGCCCAGCACGACGCCAATCACGATCGCCGGAGCCTCCATCACCGCGAGAAACGCCGAGGCGAATTCTTCGAAGGGTTGGCCAACGGACTTCAAAAAATTCGTGGCCGCGATAAATGTCACCGCATTGACCGAACCGTAGTGCGCCGAGACAGCCGCCGAATCGACCGGCGACAAGCGACCGAGCCACCGCAAGATGGGATAGCTCCATAAGGGAATCAACGCACTGAGCGCGACCGCCATCAGTGCCGGCCACCACACTTCGGAAACTCCTGCTCGGGCTATTGAAACTCCACCCTTGAAGCCAATCGCGGCGAGCAAATAGATCGTCAGGCCCAGATACAACGGCTCCGGAAACTTTAGGTCGCTCTTGCACAACGCCGCGAACACACCGAGTAAGAAAAACAAAACTGCCGGCGACAATAAATTGGCCTGCATCGCCTGCATCAAATCGGAAGTCATCACATTTCCTTTCGGTTTCGTCGGCGTCCGGACATTTTGTCGAGCTACTTGCCGCTGACCCAAATCTCGGCCGCGGGCAATCGCATTAATTCGTTGGCGTCGCCCTCTTTCGAATCCGATTTGCTTGTCGGAGCGCAGTTGGAAGCTTCATAAGAAAGACCAAGCAGGGTGTTTGGGCCGGAAACCGACAGAATCAGAAAATAGCCCAGCAGGCCGGTGAGGAAAGTTCGGTCTGCGCGGAAATAGCGTCGTATTCCAAAGGAAGTTTTCATTTGGAAGTCCAGTCCGCACGAGTTTTCTTGATCGCCTTGCGAAGCTGATCCGCTTCGGCGCTTTCTAATTCAATAAATCGCATCGCCTCGGTCAGCCAACGCGCAACGTCCGGCTGTCGCAAGTGATAAAAAACCTTTCGGCCTTCACGTCGCTCCGCGACCAGTCGATGGGCACGCAGTTGCATCAGATGTTGCGACACGCCGGAGTGGCTGATCTCTAAAGCGGCCTGGATCGACGACACGTCCCGTTCGCCGCCCCGCAACTCCTCAATGATCCGAATCCGATGCGGGTGCGCTAAGACACCCAACAATCCGGCCAGCTCTTTGGC
>Ga0163150_10007752_pt1 | contig 12477 bp, 13 predicted proteins | sample OliLakLV19P2IB_FD_148628 | JGI IMG/M metagenome (GOLD analysis project Ga0163150, IMG submission 148628) | Freshwater microbial mat bacterial communities from Lake Vanda, McMurdo Dry Valleys, Antarctica - Oligotrophic Lake LV.19.P2.IB | ecosystem: Environmental > Aquatic > Freshwater > Lake >...
CCCGTCGGGGCTCCCCGACCTGACGCGCCGCGCCTCGGACCCTACCCTCGGTCGCAGTTCTACATCGAGCACGACCTGTTCCTCGCCGCCGACGATCCGCGCATGGTCACCGCGGGCGAGGCCTCCTTCCTGGCCCCCACGGACGAGGTCGTGGGCCTGATCGTGGGCGGCACGGCGCGCGCCTACGCCGTCACGATGCTCAGCTATCACCACGTGGTCAACGACGTGATCGAGGGCATCCCGGTTGCCGTCACCTACTGAGTGATCTGCTCCTCGGGGGTCGGTTTCGATCCCCTGCTCGACGGCGAACGCCTGACCTTCGGCTTCGAGGGCATCTGGCAGGGCACAGCGGTGCTCTACGACCGCAAGACCTCTTCGCTGTGGATGCACTTCACAGGCGCCTGCTTCCACGGTCCTCTCGCGGGCCGTCGCATGCACGCGCTGGCCACCGGCCGCCATACGACCTGGGCCGGGTGGAAGGCCGCGCACCCGAGCACCGAGGTGATGGCTCCCGACGCGCGCTTCCAGGCGCGCTACTTCCGGCGCGGACAGTCCCGCAGCGGCGACGCGTTCCTGCCGCCCAACTTCACTGCGACGATCCAGACGCGCGACACGCGCTTGGACCTGGCCGACCTGCTGCTAGGCGTGCGCGTGGGCGCAGGCACGCGCGCCTATCCGCTCAAGCAGCTGGCCGCCGGCACGGGCGTGGTCGCAGAGACCCTCGGCGACGTGCCGCTCACGGTCTGGTTCGACACGGGCGAGCGTTCCGCGGCGGCCTTCGACGCGCGCTTGGATGGCGCCACGCTGGCCTTCGAACGAGCGGGGCCCGGGCGCTTCCGCGACAGGGCGTCGGGCAGCGAGTTCGATCTCGAGGGGCGCGCGCAGACGGGACCGCTGCGCGACAGGCGCCTAACGCGTCCGGAGGCGCTGCTCACGGAGTGGTACGGCTGGTTCGCCCATCACCCGGAGACCACGATCTGGGCGCCATGAGCCCGGCCGCGGCCCCAGCGCAGGCACGCGCGACGCGCGCCGGCGTGGGCTATGCGCTGCTGGCCTACGGCTCGTGGTCTTTGATCCCGATCTACTGGAAGGCGCTCAAGCACCTCGATCCGCTGCACGTCGTGGCACACCGCACGCTGTGGAGCCTCCCGGTGCTGGCGCTCTTGCTGGCCCTCGGGGGGCGTCTCCGCGAGCTGCCGGCGGTATGGCGCGACAGGCGCACCTTGCGCCTGCTGCTGGCCTCCGGCGTGCTCCTGGCGTTGAACTGGGCTGTGTTCATCTGGGCCATGACCCACGATCGCGTGCTCGAGTCGAGCCTGGGCTATTACATCAACCCGCTCGTCAACGTGGGGCTGGGGGTGCTCGTGCTGCACGAGCACCTGCGCCCACGCCAGGCGCTGGCCGTGGGCCTGGCGGCGGCGGCCGTCGTCTACCTCACCCTCGCGCTGGGGACCCCGCCCTGGGTGGCGCTGGGCGTGGCCACGACCTTCGGCCTCTACGGCCTGCTGCGCAAGATCGCGCGCGTGGACGCCCTGCTGGGCCTGGCGGTGGAGACGGCGTTGCTCGCCCCCTTCGCGCTGGGCTACCTGATCGTGGAGGGCGCGGCCGGCCGCAGCGACTTTCCCGCCCCTCAGGGCACCAGCCTGCTGCTCGTGGGCAGCGGCGTGGTCTCGTGCGTGCCCCTGCTGTGGTTCGCCCACGCGGCACGGCGCCTGAGCTACGCGACGCTGGGCCAGTTCCAGTACATCACGCCCACCGGGCATCTGCTCTTGGGCTGGCTCGTCTACAACGAGGCGCTCTCGTCCCCGCGCGTCATCGCCTTCGCCCTGATCGCCGTCGCGCTGGCGTTCTACGCCGCCGACACCTGGCTGGCCGCGCGCGCACGCCGGGGGACCGTCGCTGGTCCGTGAGGGAGCAGGTGCGCCCTAGGGGGAACGCTCACTTCTTCTTCTTGCCCTGCTTCTTGTCCTTCTTCTTCTCCTTCTTCTTGCCCACCTTCTTGGCAGCCTCGGCGGCGGCCTCCGCGCGCCAGACGATCATCTGCTTGTCCATCATCTCGCAGCGCTCGCGCAGGATCGGGTTGTCGTTCACGACGCGCTCGGTCTGGTTCAAGAAACGCGGGTTCGACTCGCGGATCTTGGCCAGCCACGGCTTGAAGGCCGTGTAGACGAACAGGCCCTCGCCGCAGGTGTCGAGGAACACATCGGGGTGGAAGATGCTGCGGTTGACGAACGAAGCGCACAGCTCCCAGTAGGAGGTCGCCTGACGGAAGTGGGCGTTCTCCTTGTGCTCGTACTGCATGGTGGCCTCGATCTCCTCCCAGCCCGCGAAGGGGAGGTCGCCGATCATGTTGCGCGCCTTGCGCAGCTCGTGCTCGCGGCGCAGCTCGAAGAGCTTGAGGGCCAGGGTGGCGTCGTCGAAGCTGGGCTCGCGCATGGGGGGGCTCCGGGGACAGGAGCCGGGAGGATACCCGCTTCGCAAGCGGCGCACACTCCGTCGCAGGTTCCCCCGTCTCCCGCCTTCATGCAGTCTTTATGTGCGCGGATAGCCTGGGGCGCGTGAGCGAGGCCTCCATCCGCAGCGCGACCCTGGCGGACGTCGAGGCGCTGTCGGTGCTGCACGTGCGCGCGTGGCAGTCGGCCTACCGCGGGCTGCTCCCCGAGGACCTGCTCGACGGCATCTCCCTGGAGGAGTGGACCAGGCGGCGGCGGCGCGGGATGGAGCAGCCGGCGAGCCCGCTGACGCGCACCTGGGTGCGCGAGACGCTTTCCTCCGCAGGCGAGCCCAGGCTCATCGGCTTCGCCATCGCCGGACCTTGTCGCGATTCCGACCTGCACAGGCGCGAAGTGGGCGAGGTCTACGCCATGTACCTCGAGCCGGCGGCCGTGGGCCTGGGCCACGGCCGCGCGCTGATGCAGCACACCCTGCGCGTGCTTGAGGAGCAGGGGTTTCGCGAGGTGTCGCTGTGGGTGCTCGAGCAGAACGCCCGCGCGCGCCGCTTCTACGACCTGGCGGGCTTCCAGGTGGACCCCGGCGCACCTCCGCGCACGCTGACGATCCAGGGTCGGGCGCTCGACACGCCGGAGGTGCGCCTGCGCCGCCGCCTGCCCTGACGGGACGCGCGCGTCACTGGAAGGGCGAGGCGTCCTCGCCCTCGAAGGTCACGCGAAAGCTGCGTCCGCAGGCGCCGCAGGTGAACGGGGCACCCACGGGCTCGAGCCCGTGTCCGCACGCTGGGCAGTAGCGGGCGCGGGCGCCCAGTTCCACGCGGAGGAGCTCGCTCTGGGTCTGGGCCATGCGCGCGAGGATGGGCACGAGCAGGGTGCCTCCTGCCAGCAGCACACCCACGGCGCCCGTGAGGCGTGCGAGGTCTTCGCCTAGGCCCTCTGCCCAAGAGCCGACGAGCAGCAGCGCGGCGAACCCGGCAGCGAGCACTGAGGCCGTGAGGGCCGCCCAGCGGTGCCCGGCGCGCAGGCGCGCCGCGCTGAGGATGACGAAGTAGCCCGAGGTCGCGGCGATCACCACGCAGCTCTCCGCCACGCGCCAGAGCGAGCGCGAACCTGTCTCCCTCCACGAGCCCACCAGCAGCAGCCCGAAACCGAGCAGCCCGGCGGCCGTCGTCAGCACGCACCAGCCGCGCACGCCGGGTCGCCCGATCCCGGCAACTCCGAGGAAGACGAACACGCTGGCGCCCGCGCCGCACAGCGCGGTCATCAGGACCCGCTCCATGGCCTCGCTCTCCTCGGCGAAACAAGCGAGCGCCCCTACGGCGGTGCTCAGGGCGACCGAGACGATCAGAGCGCGCAGGGCAGCGCTGCGCAGGGCTCGGGGGGGGCCATGGGGGCGGCACTCTACGGCAGGCGCGACTCCGAGGTGCGCACGAACAACGTGCTTCAGCGGGGACCTGGTGCTGATGCAGCCGTGACGTGGGCCGCCGAGGCTTGGGGGTCGGAAGCCTCCCCAGCGTCGAAGGGAGGCCCCCCCGCGCCGCCGAGCGTGGGAAGATCGTAGTCTCCCGTTCCCGCGCCTTCACCCCGTCCCCCTGGAGCAACTCCCGTCGCATGCGCGTCCTCGTGACCGGTGGCGCGGGCTTCATCGCAAGCCACCTGGCGGAACGTCTCGCCGGCGACGGCCACGAGGTGGTGGTGCTCGACAACCTGAGCACCGGCAGCCGCGCGAACTTCGAGGCAGCCGACGTGCCGGGGGCGCGCGGACGGCTCGCGCTGGTGGAAGGCGACGTACGCGACGAGGCCCTGCTGGCGCGCGTCACGCGTGGGTGCGATGTCGTCTACCACCAGGCCGCGCTGGCCGCCGTGGCGCGCAGCGTGGAGGACCCGCTCGAGGTCTACGACGTCAACGTGCGCGGCACGCTGCGCGTGCTCGAGGCCGCGCGCGGCGCGCGTGTGCGCCGCGTGGTCTTCGCCTCCTCCGCTTCCGTCTACGGCGACGCCGCCGCGCTGCCCAAGCGCGAGGACCAGCCCCCGCGCCCGCGCTCGCCTTACGCCGCCACCAAGGCCGCTGGCGAGGGCCTGATGAGCGCCTGGCACGCCACCTACGGCCTCGAGACCGTGAGCCTGCGCTTCTTCAACGTCTACGGCCCGCGCCAGTCGCCGCGCTCGCGCTACGCGGCCGTGATCCCCTCGTTCCTGGCTGCGGTCGCGCGCGGGGAGCGGCCGGTGATCTACGGTGACGGCCAGCAGACGCGCGACTTCACCTGGGTCGGCGACCTGGTCGAGGCGCTCGTGCTGGCCGCCACGGCCCCTGCTGCCCCCGGCAGCGGCGCGATCAACCTGGGCGGCGGCGAGCGCGTGACCATCGCGCGTGTGGCCGACCTGGTTTGCCGGGCCCTGGGGGTGCGCGCGGAGCCGCGCTTCGAGCCCGAGCGCCCCGGCGACCTGCGCCACTCGCTGGCCGACGTCACGCGTGCGCGAGACCTGCTCGACTGGGCGCCTACCACGCCGCTGGCCGAGGGCGTCGGGCGCTTGGCCGCGGCGTACGCTTCCCGCAGCGTGCCCCAAGAGACGCCCCGATGAACGTCACACCGCTCGACCAGCTCGCCGAACGCATCCGCGGCCGCCTCTGCCGCTACGGCATCATGGGTGCCGGATATGTCGGGCTGCCTCTGGCCGTCGCCTTCGCGCGCCGCGGCGTCCAGGTGACCTGCTTCGAGGTGGACGAGGCCAAGGTCGCCGCCATCCGGGCCGGTCGCTCCTACGTGGGCGACGTGGCCGCGGCCGACCTGGCCGCCTGCGTGGAGGCGGGCACGCTCACGGCCACGCTCGACATGTCGCAGCTGGCCGAGATGGATGTGGTCTCGATCTGCGTGCCCACGCCGCTCTCCAAGAGTCACGATCCAGACGTCTCCTACGTGGACGCCGCCACGCGCAGCCTGGAGCGCGTGCTGCGTCCGGGCCAGCTCGTGATCCTCGAGAGCACGACCTACCCGGGCATGACCGAGGAGTTCCTGCTCCCGCGGCTCCAGGCCACCGGCCTGACGCTGGGTCGCGACTTCGCGCTCGCGTTCTCGCCCGAGCGCGTGGATCCGGGCAACCCGCGCTTCGGCGTGGCCAACACGCCCAAGGTGGTGGGTGGCGTGGACGCGCTCTCCTCGCGGCTCACCTGCGACTTCTACGCCGTGGCCATCGGGCGTCTGCACGTGGTCTCGAGCGCGCGCGCGGCCGAGATGGCCAAGCTGCTCGAGAACACCTTCCGCAGCGTGAACATCGCCCTGGTGAACGAGGTGGCGCAGATGTGCGAGCGCCTGCGCCTGGAGGTGGGCGAGGTGATCGAGGCCGCCGCCACCAAGCCCTTCGGCTTCATGCGCTTCAACCCAGGTCCTGGGATCGGCGGTCACTGCATCCCGCTCGACCCCATGTACCTGTCCTGGAAGCTGCGCTCGCTCGACTACCGCGCGCGCTTCATCGAGCTGGCCCAGGACATCAACATGGGCATGCCGCGCTACGTCGCCGAGCGCGTGGCCCGTGCGCTCAACGACCGCCAGCAGAGCTTGAAGGGCAGCCGCGTGCTCGTGCTGGGCGTGGCCTACAAGCGCGACGTGGACGACGTGCGCGAGTCGCCCGCGCTCGAGGTGCTGCGCCTCTTGCGCGAGATGGGCGCCGAGGTCACCTACTGCGACCCGCACGTGCCCACCGTCACGGTGCGCGACGTCTTCCTGCGTGCCGTGCCCTTCAGCGCCGAGGCGCTGGCCTGCGCCGACGCCGTGGTCATCGCCACCGACCACCGCGCCTTCGACTGGGACCTCGTCGGCCAGTGCGCGCCGCTGATCATCGACACGCGCGGCGTCGTGCCGCCTGCGCGCGTCCGAGGCACGCTGGTGCCGCTCTCGGGCCCCTCCGTCCACGGCCCGGCCGTGCCCACCCAGGTCCTGCCCCTCCCCGTCGTGCCCCCCGTGGTTCCCGCGCCTGGACGGGCCGCGCGAGGCTGACGGGGCTAGACCGGCAGGTCGTCCTCGCTCACGCCCTCGCCGTAGACGACGGGGCCGTCGCCCAGCGCCAGGCGCGGGTCGGTGCGTTCGGCGTGCGGCTCGCCGACCTGCTCGAGGCGGATGATGCGGCGCTCGGCCAACGACAGCAGGAACGGCTCAGCCGCGCTCGTCGGGAGGTCGTTCACGCCGAGGTGCTCGCCCAGACGCGCGGCCACGCCGTCCATGAAGGCCTGCGGGTCGGCCCCCGGAGCCCCCTCGGCCCGCATCATGAAGGCGACCACCTCTTCGGCCGTTCCGAGGTAGTCGTCACGGCCGACGCGCACGCGGTAGAGCAACGGTTGGTTCCCGGGGGGCGGCGAGCGTCGGGATCGTAGGATACCCGCGTGGAGCCCTCCGCCCCGACCTCTCGCGCGAGCGCTTGGCCGGCCTACCTCCTGGCAGGGTTGACCACCCTGCTGTGGGTGGTGGCGGCGCTGCCCGCGGGCGTGCCGGAGGGTGGTTCGCTGAGCGACGACGCGGGCACGCCGCTGGCGCGTCAGGCTTGGGTGCTGATCCCGGCGCTGGTGCTGCTGATCCTGGGGCCCGTGGGGATGACGCTCACGACCCTGCGCCAGGGGCAGCTGATGCTGCTCGCCGCCACGGACGCGTTCCTGGCGCTCTACGCCGGGCTCGTGCTCACCTTCCGCCCGGAGATCCCCGACCCGCTGCACCCGCACGGCGTCGTGGCCGTGCTGCTCGTGGGCGGCCTGTGGCTGCTGGGCGCGCTCTCCGTGTTCGAGACGCGGCGCCTCATGCGCGGACGCCTCGGGCCACCCACGCACGGCTTGGGCGGCCTGCGGCTGGCGCTCTGCCTGCTGGTGCTGGTGCTGCCGGCCTGGCCGCTGCTGGTCGAGGGTCAGGAGCTTGCCACCCTCTTGGCGCCGTACCTGTACGTGGCACTGAGCGCCGGCGGCGCACGGCTGGCGCGCGGTTCGCGCGGGCTCGCGCGCACCGCCGCGATCCTGCATCTGACGCTGGCCGCGCACGTCCTGACCACGCTGCGCTACACGATTCTGCGCGAGGCCCCGCGCATCGTGGAACCCACGGCGGTGGGGCGGCTGACGTTGAATCTCGCCTGGGCCCTGCTGGTCGTGGCCGGCCTCCAAGTGGTAGTGAACATGCTGCGGCGCGGCGAGGCCCCGCCCTTCGCCCCGCCCGGGCCCGCGCCCGTCGACGCGGGCGAAGCGCGCGCATGAGCGACACGCTCGCCGCGCCGCCGGGCGGCGCCCAGGCGCGGCTCGTCCTGCTCCTGGCCCTGGCGGTCACGTGGCTGCTGCCGTGGGCTGACGTGCTCGATCCGCTGCGCGGCACCCCGCTCACGCAGGCCGGCGCCGCGCGCACGGGCGTCGTCGCGCTGGGTGCGCTGGTGCTGCTCTGGGGCCTCTCCCTGACGGTCCTCTTGGCGCGTACGCGCGCCGGCCTGTTCGCGGGCGAGGCCTTCTCGGCGGCGGGCCTGAGCGTCGTGGCCTGCGTGTTGCTCGTCAGCGAGCATCCGTGGCTGGCCACGGGCGAACGCGCCGCTGCGCTCCTGCCCGTCTTCGCGCCCCTGGGCCTTCTGGCCGTGCTCGACGGCGCCATGCGCCTCAGGTCGTCGGGCTCCGGCGGAGAGATCAGTGCCGTGCGCGTGGGGGCGGGCGTCTTCGCCGCCGCCTCGCTGCTGGCCGACGAGGCGCCGGCCGCGGCGGCGCTCGCCTGCGCCGCCTCGGCCGGGCCGCTGCTCTTTCTGGTGGGGCGCGGCGCGCCGGCCGCGCGCCGCGCGCTCGAGGGGCTGATCACGCTGGCCGCGCTGGCCGCCGGCTTCGCGCCGACCTTGCAGCGCCAGCTGTCCCTGGTGCCCGACCCGGTAGGGGGACTGTTCCCCAGCGCCATCGCCTGGAGCGTGCTGGCCGCGCTGGTCGTGCTCACCGGCGCCTCCGGTCTGCTTGCGCCCGCCGAGCCGGCGCCACCCGCGACGGCTGAGCCTGTCGCGGCGCCGAGGTGAGCACAGGCTCCGGCCGCACGCGCGAGATCCTCGCGTTGGCGCTGCCCGCCGCGGGCAGCGCCGCGCTGCTCCTGGCGCACCGTGCGGTGGACATGGCCTGGGTCAGGTCCATCGGCGTCGAGGCCACGGCCGCCCTCTCTATGGGCTTGATCAGCGTGTGGCTCTTCGCCGGGCTGGGGGCCCTGGTGGGCACGGGCCTCACGGCGCTGGTGGCGCGCTACGCGGGCGCGGGACGGCTCGACGCCGCGGGCTACGTCGCCTCGCAGGGGCTGCGCTGGGCGCCGGTCCTCGGGGTGCTCGCCGGGCTGCTCGGCTTCGTGCTCGCGCCCGTGCTCTACGACGCCGCCGGCGCCAGCGACGCCGCCGCCGCCCATGGCGTGGCCTACACGCGTGTCTATTGGGGCGGCGGGGCGCTGATCCTGGCGCAGCTGGCCTGCGACGCGATCTTCCGCGCGCACGGCAACACGCGACTGCCTTTCCTCCTCGGCTTGCTCTCCCTGGCGCTCAACGTGGTGCTCGACCCGTTGCTGATCTTCGGCTGGGGACCGTTCCCCGCGTTGGGCGTGGGTGGGGCGGCGCTCGCCAACGTGCTCTCCTACGGCGCGGGCGTGGCGTTCTCGGTGGCTGCGCTGCGCCGCCGCAGGCACCTGCGGCCCGCGCGCCCCGCCGACGCCGACCTGCGGCTGATCGCCGACACGCCCTTGGGCTTCCCGGGGCGGCTGGGCCTGGACGGCTCCGTCTTCCGGCGCATGGCGCGCGTGGGCGTGCCGCTGTTCGTGGCCAATGCGCTGTTCAACTTCATCTACCTCGGGCTGCACGCTTTGGCGGCGCACGCGGGCGGCAGCGCCGCGCAGGCCGGCCTGGGGATCGGACACAATGGCGAAGGCGTGGCCTTCGTGCTGTGCCTGGGATGGGCCACGGCAGCCGCGACGCTGGTGGGACGCTCGCTCGGTGCCGGCCGCCCCGAGGAGGCGGCGCGTTACGCCTGGTCGGCGGCCTGGCAGTGCGCCGCGCTGTGCGCGCTGTGGGGCGTGGTGCTGTTCCTCTTCGCCGATCAGCTGGCGGGCCTGCTCGCCGATGGGCCGGCGGCGCGCGAGCACGGCGCGGCCTACCTGCGCATCGTGGCGCTGTGCCTGGCGCCCCAAGCACTCGAGATCGTGCTCGACGGCGCCTTCGGCGGCGCCGGTCTCACGCTGCCCCCGCTCGTCATCGGCGGCACGCTCTCGCTGCTGCGCATCCCGCTGGCCGCCGTCCCCGTGCTCAGCTGGGGCTGGGGCGCGAGCACGATCTGGGTGGTCATCTCGGTCACCGCGGGCGTGCGCGGCTTGCTCTGCGCCTGGTGGTTCTCACGCGGCACATGGAAGACGCGCAGTGTGTAACCGCCTGCGCTGCGACGCATTCCGGCATGCGAGCGTGCGGCGCGCTGGACTGGGGGCGCTCGGGCCCCTTCGTCGTCGGCAGGTAGGCGACAAGCAGAAAGGCTGCCTACGCTGCGCTCCTCCTGAGCGGCCCTCCGCACCCCAGCCAGCGTGCCGGCGTGCATGCGCAGGTCCACCAGAGCCACCGTGCACGCCGGTGAGCCAGGGGTGCCGAGCTGACGTGGCCTCGATGCCTCGGCGCGCACGAGAGGCGCGCTCAGCTCGGCGCGTGTTGGTAGCGTGCGCGGTCGCATGAGCCTCCCGCCCCCCGCGCCCCCCGTGCGTGCTCCCTCGCGCGCCTGGCTGTGGTTCGGCCTCGCGCTCTTCCCGCTTTCGATCCTGCTCGCTCCTGCGCTCTACCGCGTGCTGCTGGACCTGGGCTGGGTGGATCCGAGCGACACGGCCGGTGGCGATCCCTTCGGCAAGGTGCTGCGGCGCTGTCTGCTGCTGCCCATCGCCGTGCTGGTGCTGGGCTGGCTGCGCCCGTGGCGCGAGGTCGGATGGGTGGGCATGGGCTTCAAGGGTGCGTCAGCGCGCCCACGCGCGGGCCTCGTCGCTTTCGCGCTCACGCTCGCCTGCCTGGGCGCGCTGCTGGCCGCGCACCTGGGGTTGGGCTGGCTCAGGGTGGAGGTGAACGAGCCCGCTAGCCGGGTGCTCTATCGTGTGGGCAAGACGCTGGTGAGCGGCCTCGTGATCGCCTCGATCGAGGAGTGGATCTTCCGCGCTTGGCTGCCCCTGCGCCTGGCACGGCGCCTCTCGGCCGCGGCCGCGGTCGTGCTGGCCGCGCTGCTCTACGCCGGCCTGCACGCCTTTCGCGCCACGCACTTGAAGGACCCCGTCGAGCCGAGCGTGGCGGGCGCGCTGCAGGCGCTGGGCACCTGGATCGCCACGCTCTTCGATCCGGCCGCGTTCGGCCCGGCCTTCCTGGGGCTGCTGCTCTTCGGGCTGCTCCTGGCCGCGCTCTACCGGCGCACGCGCACGCTCTGGGCGCCCATCGGCGTGCACGCCGCCGCCATCTGGGTGCTCTTCGCCTACGGCGGCTTCACGGAGCGCGAGCACACGCCGGCCTGGGCCGGCACCAAGCTGCTCTACGACGGACCTCTGGGCTGGGCGCTGCTGCTGGTCGCCCTGCTGCTCGTGGTGCGCTCCAGAGCCGGCTCGACAGGAGCAGCGCCATGACGCAGCCGGAACCCGCAAGGCACTCCTCGCGAGGGGCCAAGGGCTTCGGCGCCACCGACCCGCGCATCGCGCCCTATGTCGAAGCGTTGCTCGAGCCGGAGGACGAGGTGCTGCGCGAGATTCGCGCGCGCTCGACCCTCGAGGGCCTGCCTCCGATCGCCGTGGGGCCCTTCGACGGTCGCCACCTGGAGGTGCTGGCGCGCATGTGCGGCGCGCGGCGCATCATCGAGATCGGCACGCTGGGCGGCTACTCGGGCACCTGCCTGGCGCGCGCGTTGCCGGAGGGCGGCCGGCTCGAGACCTTCGAGCTCGAGCCACGCCACGCGTTGGTGGCGGCCGAGTCGTTCCGGCGCGCGGGTGTGGCCGAAAGGGTGCGCATCCACGTCGGCCCGGCGCTCGAGCGCCTACGCGCGATCGAGAGCGAGGGGCCCTTCGACCTGGTCTTCATCGACGCCGACAAGGCCGGCTACCCCGCCTATCTCGCTTGGGCTGCGGAGCACCTGCGTGTGGGTGGCACGCTGATCGCCGACAACGTCTTCCGCCGCGCGGCGTTCCCGCTCCCCAACGATCCCCCCGCGGCCGCCGACGGCATCCGCCGCTTCAACGAGTCGCTGGCGCGCTCGGGGCGCTTTCGCGCGACCATGCTCCCGCTCGAAGACGGCTTTGCCGTGGGTGTGAAGCTGCACTAGCGCTGCGGGCGCCAGCCCTCGGTCTCGCCCAGCGAGGCGTGCACGTAGCGCAGCAGCTCCAACGCGGCCGTGTTCCTCGGATGGAGCGACAGCGCCTCCTGCGCGCAGGCCTCGGCCTCGAGCAGGAAGCCCAGGCGTGCCGCGGCGTGCCCGCGCAGCAGGGGCTGGAGGTCCCGCGGCGCGTGCGCGTTGACGGCCGCCGTGGCGGCCGCAAGGCTCTGCCGCCGGCTCGACGTGGCGACCTCGAAGGACTGCGTCACCGTGCGGCCCTCGAGCTGGAGCTTGAGCGCGATCTCATGCATGCCGGGGGCGAGCTCGGGCTCCTCGGGCGGGTAGTCGAGCACTCCGCCCTGGGCCGAACGAGTCCAGCACGGCGTGCCCGAGGCACCGCACATGCGGATCTCCACCGTCGTGAGCACCGGCACGCCGCCCCAGCGTGTGCGTGGGCGTCCGTCCACCACCAGCCCCTGCGGAGCAACCACCACCGGCGTGCCGGGTAGAGGCACGTGGAAGCTCGCGGCCGCGAGCTCGGCTGGGCTGAGCGGCTCGAGCCCGCCCCAGCCCTGCGGATCGCGCGCGGCCACCTGGCGTGCGGCGGCGACCAGGCGCTGTGCCGTGTGCGGAGCGGGCGGCGGCTCGGGACGCGCGAGCCACGCCACGGCGGCAACCCCCAAGCAGAGGGCGAGCAGCGCCATGGGCAGCAGACGCCGACGCAGCGACACGGGC
>Ga0163150_10007753_pt1 | contig 12476 bp, 10 predicted proteins | sample OliLakLV19P2IB_FD_148628 | JGI IMG/M metagenome (GOLD analysis project Ga0163150, IMG submission 148628) | Freshwater microbial mat bacterial communities from Lake Vanda, McMurdo Dry Valleys, Antarctica - Oligotrophic Lake LV.19.P2.IB | ecosystem: Environmental > Aquatic > Freshwater > Lake >...
CTGTGGTACGGGGGGCGCGGGGGGGGGCGAGGGAGTGATGCTGCACTCCTACGCGCCGCGCAGCGTGGACGTGCCGGTGGACGAGCGCATCGTGGAGCGCCTGCGGGCCGCCTACCGGCCCGAGCAGATCGAGCGCTGGCCCCTGCGCTCTCCCGTGGACCTGATCACGCAGGGTCCGGGGGGAGAGCTGCTCGCCTCCCTACGGCTGCGCACGCGCGCGCGCGCCGCCTACGAACGCGCGGGCTACGCGCTGGTGGAGAACGCGGCCTACCACCTGCATCCCTCCACCGTGGCCCACGCGCTCGCGCTGCGTCATCCCGAGCGCACACTGTGCCTGGAGCTGCGTCGCGACCTCCTCGTGGCCGAGTTCACGCCCTTCCACGAGATGGCCGTCGACCCCGCCAAGGTCGATCGCTTGGCTGCGCCCCTGGCCGAGGCCTTGCGCCACGAGGCGTGAGCGACTCAGCCGCCTGGCGGCGGCGTCAGGCGCTCGGGCACGACGGTCCAGCCGGAGAGCACGGCGGCGAGCGCGCGCAGCGCGCTCTCGCGCGCTTCCACGAGCATGACCCGCTCATCGTGCTGCACAACGCGCACGCCCGACGCGGCGCGGATGCGCGCCATATCGGCGGCCGGCGCCTCGCCGTCACGGTGGCGCAGCACCCAGCGCGGGACGTCGGCGCTCACCGAGGCAGCCCGTGCCCCTCTTCGTTGGGCTTGAAGCCCAGCGAGCGGGCCGAGGCCAGCACGAGCCGCGCGATGGCGGCCGAGCGCGCCGCGCGGCGCGGCAGCGACAGGACCTTCGGCGTGCGCGCCAGCAGCCTCGCGGCCACTCCTGTGACCGCTGGGCAGGCCATGGAAGTGCCGGAAACCGGAGCATAGCCGTCGTAGAAGGTCGAGACGATCCCGACCCCAGGCGCGCACAGATCGATCTCGCGGCCCACATTCGTGAACGAGGCGAGGAAATCCTTGCGATCCCGGCCGCGCGGCTCGGCCACCTCGCCGACGGCCAACGACGTGGGCGGGAAGGTGCCCTGGCGACCCACGGCGCTCACGGCCAGGGCCGTCGAGAGTCGGGCAGGAAAGCTCACGCGCGCACGCCGCTCGTTGCCGGCGGCGGCCACGCAGAGGGTGCCCGCGGCGCGCGCATCGGCGATCGCATCCGCCAGGGCTTCGTCGGGATCGCCGCCCCCCAGCGAGAGGTTCACGAGATCACAGCCGTCTCGCACGGCGCCGTCGATGGCCTTCAAGATGCTGTAGTTGCTGGCCCCCGGCCCTGGGTCGCCGGGACGCTGGCGCCCGAACACGCGGTAGCTCATCAGGCGCGCCCCCGGGGCGAGGCCGCGCGCCCCCGTGGGGGCCGTGCCACGGCCGGCCACGATACCGGCCACGTGCGTGCCATGGCCCGCGCCGCTGTCTCCGAAGTCGGCGGGTTGCTCGCGCACGACGGTGTTGCGGCCCCCCGCCACCACCAGGTCCGGATGCGGGCCCACGCCGGTATCCACAATGCCCACGGTGACACCCGCTCCCGCCGCGAGCGCTGCCACGCCGTAGCGGGCGCGCAACGCGTCGGGCACGCTCAGGTCGAGCGCCGCCACCTCGAGCGGCCGTCCGACGACCAGCTCGACGGCACGCCCGAAGAAGCCCCAGGAGCCCGCACCCATCGGGTAGACGAAGAGGGCGTCGAGCGTCTTGCGGCTCGCGCGCCACGGCAAGCGCACCTGCCCGCGTGCGTCGGCGAGGCGCACGACTCCCACCCCCGCGTCGTAGTCGGTGAAGGCCACGACCTCGGCCCGCGCCAACGGGGCGCCCGAGCCGCTGGCGCGCAGATCCAGCGTGAGCGAGGCCCGCGCGCTTGCCACCAGGACTCGAGGCTCGGAGGTCGGTCGTCGGCGCGGCGCCAGCGCCGGTCGGTAGAACTGCTCGGCCACGAGCCGCAATCCGGGCTCCCGGGACCGGAGCTTTAGCGCGGCCCGGGGCGTCATCTCGAGCAGCCGCACGCCGTCGGCGCAGACGACATCGACCACCCGGCAGGCCTCGCCCCCGATGCGCAGCGCACGGCCTTCTCTGAGCCCGCGCAGGAAGCGCGCCGCGTCGGGGGACGTATCTTCACGCGTGCGCGTGCCGCGCGCGGGCAGCAACAGGTAGCGTCGGACTCCCGCCCGCGACTGCTCCATGGCTCCCTCCGGGCCGACGCTGCCCGCTCGCGACGCCGTCCTCGAGCCGCGAGCCTACCTCGTGGCGGCCCCCGCCGTCGAGGCTCCTCCCCGACCTGGGCGCCCCGGACCGCCACCCGCACATGAAACGCGCCCGGCGAACGCGAGGTCCGCCGGGCGCGCTAGCTGCCGTGCGAGCTGGCTGCCGTGCGAGCTGGCTGCCGTGCGACTGGACGCTACTGCTTCTTGCTCTCGACCTTGCCCGTGCCGTGCAGGGCCTCGTGGACCTTGCCCACCATCTGGGCGCTGGGCCGGAGGGTCGGGTCGCCCTCGTCCTTCCACTTCGACGGACAGCCCTCGTCCTTCTTCTTCGTCAGGTAGAGGTTGGCCTTGAGCTTGCGCATCAGCTCATCGATGTTGCGCCCGAGGTTGTAGAAGTTGACCTCGCAGTTCGTGACGCGACCCTCGGGGCTGATGAGGAACGTGCCGCGCAGCGCGAGGCCCGAGCCCTCGTCGAGCACCCCGAACTGGCGCGAGACGTCACCCTTGACGTCGCTCGCCATCAGGTACTTGACGCTGGCCAGCTCCTTCTCGTGGTCCCTCCATGCCTTGTGCACGAACTTCGTGTCGCGACTGACGGTGACGACGTCTGCGCCGAGCCTGTGAAAGCGCTCGTGCTGCTCTGCCAGAGCAGCGAATTCCGTGGCTCACACGAAGGTCCAGTCGGCGGGGTAGAAGAACAGCACCGTCCAGCGGCCGGCGACCTTCTGCTTGGCGAGATCGAACTTGGCAAAGTCGCCCGCCACCGGGTCGTAGGCATCGAGGGCGAAGTCGGACGCCAGCTGTCCGACCTGGATCGCTTGGGTCATGAGGAGCTCCGTAGGGGAACGTCGTGGGCGCAGCGGCCCGCCCAGGCTGGCGCGGCCCCGCAGCGTGTCGACAGGCCGGATCTTCCCCACCCCGTGGGCCGGAGTCCAGCCGGGGCCCGAGCCTGGGGCGGGCCGCCGAGCAAGCGGCCAGCCACGAGGCCGAACGAGAGAGCCGCTGTGGGCCGCTTCGCCATCGAGCAGGGAAGCGGGTTTCACGCCCCCGGGCTCGATCCTACGTGACGCGACCTTACGGACTCACCCCCAGAAGGATGAGCATGGTGCCCGTGCTGGGCTCAGAGGCCGCCAGGTCGAGCACGCCGTCCGCGTTGAAGTCGCCGACGACGAGGGCTGAGATCGTGGCCCCGGTCGAGAAGTCGGCCAGCTCGGTGTACGTGCCGAGGGCGTCGCCCAGGAACACGCGGATGCTGCCCAGACCGGAGTGCACGATGGCAAGGTCGAGCACGCCGTCGTGGTCGAAGTCGGCCGAGATGGTCTCGATCGGGCTGGGGCAGGCGACCACGGTGGTGAGCAGCGAGAAGGTGCCGTCGCCCATGCCCGTCAGCGAGAGCAGGTTCCCACCTCCCTGGTCGGTGATGAGCAGGTCCGGGTACGCGTCGGCGTTCAGCTCCGCGAGCGAAAGCGAGGCTGGTGCCTGCCCCGCAGCCGAGGCGACGGGTGCCGCCAGCGCTCCGCTGCCATCGGAGGCCAGGAACGAGACCGTCCCTGCGCCCTGGTCGGCGGAGACGACATCGGTGTCGCCGTCTTGATCGAAGTCCCCCGCCAGCAGGTGCACCGGGCCGGCGCCGGTGGAATAGGGGAGGGTGGTCCCGAAGGTGCCGTCGCCCACGCCGGACAGAACGCTCACGGTGTCGTCGCCCCGGTTGGCGACCACGAGATCGAGCACGCCGCTGAAGGTGGCGAGCTCGACGGCGAGGAGGAACCTGGGTGTGGCTCCCACGGGGTAGGACTGTGCCGACAGGAACCCGCCCATACCGTCGCTGAGCAGCACCGAGACGGTGCCGTCAAGCGAGTCCGCGCTCGCGAGATCGGGGTAGCCGTTGCCGTCGAGGTCGGCCGCCGCCACGGCCACCGGACCTGCGCCCACGGTGTAGGTGCCCACGGACACGAAGGTCGCGTCTCCCAGGCCGCGCAGGACCGAAACGCTGCCACCATCGGTATCGGCCACCGCGAGGTCGAGGATGCCGTCGAGATCAAGGTCGGCCGTCACGACCCCTTGCGGACCCGCGCCCACCGGGGAGGGCGTCCCGAGGAAGAACGCGCCTCGTGCCGTAGGCGTGCAGGAACCCAGCGGCGACCCGGGGCTGTCTCCCGAGACGTTGGTCGCCACGATCGTGACGAAGACCGGCACGTCATTCGTGAGCCCCGTGATCTCGAGAGGCGGAGAGACGTTGCTGAGCCGGCGCCCCCCCGGCAGGCCCGCCCACGTGTCGACGGACACGGAGGGATCCTCTGCCAGGTAGAGATCGAAGGCGCTGGCACCGCGCGGTCCGACCCACTGCACCACGGCCCGCGCGTTGCCCGGGCGCACTGTGAGCGCCCCGACCGCCACGGAGCGCAGCATGGTGGAGGCCGCGATCCCCAGCGGACCCTCGCCCTGGCTGTTGCGCGCGGCGAGGCAGCACCAGTAGGTGGTGCCCTGGGTGAGCGAGCCCACGTTGAGCTCGGTGCCCGTCAGGCCTGTGAAGAGCTGACCCTCGGGCAGCTGCTGGTAGCTGGCCGGAGAGGGCCCGGGCGCAGCAGCCATGTAGAGCGCGTAGGCCTCGGCGCCCTCGACGGCGGTCCAGACCACGCGCAGGCTGGTGTCCGCGCCCTCGAGCAGGACGATCTCCGGCGCCTGGCTGGGCAGGCCGAGCGGGGCCACGCCCGCGGTCGCGCCGCCACCCCCGCAGCCAGCGAGGGGCGCTGCTGCGACGACGAGAGCGAAGGCGACGAGCGAGACGAGGCAGGCAGCGCGCATGTGAAAGCTCCCAGGGGGCGCGGCCCACAGGGGCCGGCGACGGTCCTCATGGCAAGCACGGGACCGCGCAGCTCCTGGACGGGGACGAAAGCCCCGACGCGGCTCACGAATCGCAACGAGGGCCACTGGGCGCGGAGTCGTCGGGCGACTTCGATCGCGCTGTTTCCAGGTGACTGCGATCCCCGCTTCGCAGGGCCAGAAACCAAGTAACCAGGCAGGTGGAAGCCCCGTCACCCGGGCCCTACAGGCCTGTTCCCGTGTGGTAGCGGCCTGCGATGCGCATGTCTGGCCCGGCGACCCACACCCCGGGGCGCCCCAACCGCGCACCTCAGGCCAGCGCGGCCATGCCCCGGGGGGAAACACCAACCTGCTCCACCGCCCCTGCCTGGCGTGCCGCCTCCGCTGGCGAGAGGCGCCCGCGCAGCAGGGCTCGGTAGGCCGCCAAGGCGGACAGCACCTGGAGGCGGCTCTCCCGCACGAACTCCACGCGGAAGCGCCTGACCCCCAGCCCTAACAGGTGGGGCGCCAGTGCGGCCGTGCTCTGGGCTGCCTCGTGGAACACCGTGTTGCGGCAGCCCACGTCCACGATCACGGGGTGCTCCCGGCCGCGTTGGTCCTTGAGCGAGACACGGTGGCGCTCGCAGGGCCGGCCGCAGGTGCGGAAGTCGCGCCCCTGCGAGAGCAGGTGCGAGTAGACGCAGTGCTCGGTGTGGAACGTGGGCATGCGGTGGTGGAGCACCACGGTGAAGCGCCCGGGATCCGAGGCCCGCAGCAACGCCGTGAGCTGCTCCGCATCCAGATCGTGCGAGACGGTCAACGTGTCGAGCCCGCGCGCGAACAGCTCGCCCGCCGTGAGGGAGTTGCTGACGTTGAGCGAGAAGTCGCCATGCAAGAGGGGGCGCCGGACGCCGAGCCGGCCCGGCTGGGCACGCGCCTGCGCACGCGCCTCGGCAAAGTGAACCAACGCGCCCCAATGGCGCACCAGCACGCCGTCGGGCGCGAGCGCCGCCAATCGGCTGTCGTAGCCCTCCTCGCCCGGCTTCTGCACGCGCACCGTCGCCAGGGTGACCTTGAGCCCCGCCTCCCGCGCGCGCGTCACGGCCCGCTGGAGCCCCACCAGCTCCATCCAGTCGAGCTCCACCTCAGTGCACCCGGCCTCGATCACAGCCTCCAGCTGCTCGGCCTCCCGGCACAGCGGGAGCAGCAGCGCCTCCTGCGAGGCCAGGGGGGTCGGGGGGGCGGAAGCGCGCCCTGCCTGCGCGGCGGAGCGCAGGGGCTCGAGCACGTCGCTCCCCAGCACCTCGCGCGTCGGTCCGCGCTCGACCAGACCACCCAGCGCCTCCACCAGCGTGCGCCGCAGGGCCTTCAGCTCCGAGACGGGCAGGTGCAGCCCCGGGGCGAGCCCGCTCGCATCGAGCGCCTCGAGCCGGAAGGGCGTGCCCCCCAGCGCCCCCAGCTTCTCGCGCAGCAGCGTCTTGTTCAGCCCGCCTCCGGTGGCGGGTGCCAGCGCGCTGGCGCTGCGTCCCTCCACGCGCGGCGCCAGCGCGTCGCTCCCGCGCGTGCTGACGAACGCGGCCGCGAGCGGCTCGCCCGCGTTCCCCGTGACCGTGAGGCGCACGCCGATGCGGCCCTCGGGCTCGCCCGCGCCAACCACCTTCTCGGTTTCGCGCGCCAGACTGGGATCGCTCGTCACCCACACGCGCTGCCCCGGGGCCACGCGTGTCAAGTCCGGGCCGGGCTGACCGAAGCCCAGCCGCCACGACCCGCGGCCCAGATCCTCGACGCGGAAGATGGGCCCACCGGGCTCGCTCTTGTCCTCTGGTTCACCGGCGTCGAAGACCACACCCATGCCGGCGCGCGGCTCGAGCAGGGCGGGCTGCGGGCCCTCGCTCGCGCCCCCAGCGCCCCCGAAGCCCTGCAGCGCGGCGGCAGGCACGCCGGTCGGTCCCGTGCGCGGGGCCTCTCCCGCGAGGGCGCCCGTCCAGGGCCTTCCAGCGGGCGCGGGCTCCACGATCACCGCGCCCGGGACGACGCGCGTCACGCTCCCGAGCAGCACACCGCGATGCTTGGGAAAGCGCCCCTCCACCAGCGTCTGGTGATCGGAGCCGCCCAGGAAGCCGTCCGAGAAGCCGCGCGTGTAGGCCAGGCTCGCGCGCAGCAGGTCGGCGCGCGCCTGCGCCTCGCCTTCGGCCGCCGCGCCGCGCGCGACCACGTCCACGAAGCGCCGGTAGGTGCCGGTGGCGGTGAACACGTAGGTGGCGCTCTTCTGCCGTCCCTCGATCTTGAGCCCGTGCACGCCGATGTCGGCGAGGTCCTCGACGGCGCGTAGGCCCGCCAGGTCTTTCGGCGAAAGCAGGTACGCCACCTCGCCTAGATCACGCGTCTCGCCGTCCACCACCAGCTCGTAGGGCAGGCGACAGGACTGCGCGCATTCGCCACGGTTGGCCGAGCGCCCGCTCCAGGTGGAGGAGCTCAAGCACTGCCCCGACCAGGCCACGCAAAGCGCTCCGTGGATGAAAACCTCCAGCTCGATGTCGGTCCCCTCGGCGAAGCGCCGGATCTCGTCCACCGACAGCTCGCGCGGCACCACCACGCGCGTTGCACCCAGGCTCTTGGCAAAGCGCGCCCCCTCGGGACTCGAGATGGTCATCTGCGTGCTGGCGTGCACCGCCAGGGCCGGGCACAGCGCACGTGCGATCACGGCCACGGCCGGATCCTGCACGATGAGCGCGTCCACGCCGCATTCGGCGGCGTGGCGCACGACGCGCTCCACGAAGCCCAGCTCGCCCTCGAAGATCAGCGTGTTGAGCGCCAGGTACGCCCGCGCCCCGGCGCGGTGGATGCGCGCCACGGTGGCGGGCAACGTCTCGAGCGAGAAGTTCCCGGCCCGCGCTCGCGCGTTGAACCCTTCGGCCAGACCGAAGTAGACAGCGTCCGCGCCCGCAGCCAGGGCGGCCGCCAGGGCCGTTTCCTCGCCTGCGGGCGCCAGCACCTCCGGCATGCGCGCCCGGGGCCCTGCGACGCGGCTCTCGGGCAGGGGCGACGCATCCGACATGACTCCGGACGGTACCATCCCCTGCGCATGCCCACGACCCGCGCCCTGCCGCCCTCCATCCAGCACCTGCGGGCGCGCATGGACCGCCTCAACGCACGCTTGGTCGTGCTGCTGCAGGCGCGCGCGCGCCTCGCCGGCACCATCGGCCGCGCCAAGGCGCGTCACGGGCTGGCGGCGGCCGACCCCGCACGCGAGCGCGCCATGCTCACGTCCCTCCTCACGGACGCGGCGCCCGGGCTCGGACGTGCTGAGCTGAGCCGCGTGCTACGTGCCGTGTTCGCCGCTTCGCGGCGTCTCGTGCTGAAGGATCGCGGCCGGCGCAGCCAGCGCGCCCGTCGAAGCTGAGCTCGCGCGCCTGCCACGGCGCCGCCGGGAGGGCCTTTGGCACAGCGAGCGCTCGAGAACGAGGAGCTGGCTCAACGCCGGCACCTTGGGGCCCGCGCGACCCGACGCGGGTGCGCCGGAGGCCGGCGGCGCGCTAGCTGCTCTCTCCAGCGTCCGTGCCCGAACTGCACCGTAACAGCCGGGATCGGCCCCGCTCCCCGGACGTTTGAGCGTGACATCTGCCGCCTGCAGCCCGCCGCGGCATCCAAGGGGTGCCGTCGTGCAGACGCGTCCCCCTGGAAGCCGGCCCTCGGCGCCCAGAACAGATCTCTTCGAATCGCCTGGGAGGCCTCGACATGCTGTCGACCGTGCTGATCATCCTGCTGGTCCTTCTGCTCCTCGGAGCTTTGCCGCGTTGGGGCCACAGCCGCAACTGGGGCTACGGCCCGAGCGGCGGACTCGGACTGATCCTCGTCATCCTGGTCATCCTGGTGCTGATGGGGCGGCTCTAGACGACCCGCGCGTGCGCCCCGGCTCGGCTGGGGGCTGCTCTTCGCAGCACTCGGCGCCTTGTGCCTTCGTGCCACCGCGCTTGGCGACTCGAGCGGGCCATGCGCGAGGGGCAGCCGCCGTATGATGCCGCGCCCCGGCCACCAGCGTGCCGACCTCAGGGAGATCGCCCGGCGGGCCATGCACGAGCGTGGGCTGCTGGCCGACTTCGCGCCTGCCGTGTTGCACCAGCTGGCCTCCATCGAGGGGCCGGCACGTGAGCCGCAGGCCAACCTCCGCGACCTGACCGCGCTGGCCTGGGCGTCGATCGACAACGACGACTCGCAAGACCTCGACCAGCTCACCGCCGTCGCGGAAGGTCGTGACGGGGTCGTCACGACCTTGGTGGCGATCGCGGACGTCGATGCGCTGGTCCGGCCAGGGACGGCGATCGACCAGCACGCCCGCCACAACACGACCTCGGTCTACACGGGAGCGGAGCTCTTCCCGATGCTCCCCCCACGGCTTTCCACCGACCTGACCTCCCTCAACCCTGGAGCCGAGCGCCTCGCTGTGGTCGTTGAGCTGCGGGTGGACGCCGGAGGAAGGGTCCTCGGCTCGGAGGTCTATCGCGCGCGCGTTCGCAACAAGGCGAAGCTGGCCTACGACGCAGTCGCCGCGTGGCTCGAGGGGACCGGCCCCATGCCAGAGGCCATGGCGGCCGCGCCCGGCGTGGACGTGCAGGTCCGGATCCAGGACCGCGTGGCGCAAGCGCTCCGACGCCAGCGCCACGAGCACGGGGCGCTCGATCTCGAGACGATCGAGCCGCGGCCGATCTTCGCCGGTGAGGCGCTCGCCGAGCTGCGCGCCGACCGTCCGAATCGTGCCAAGCAGCTGATCGAGGACTTCATGGTCGCGGCCAACGGCGCCACGGCCCGCTTCCTCGAGCAAGCCGGGATCCCGGCCCTGCGCCGCGTCGTGCGCTCGCCAGAACGCTGGCAACGGCTCATCGCCCTCGCCGCCGAGCACGGCGGGCGGTTGCCCGAGGAGCCCGACGTGCGGGCGCTGCAGGCTTTCCTGGTCCAGCGCCGGCAGGCAGATCCGCTGCGGTTCCCCGATCTGTCCCTGCTCGTCGTCAAGCTCATGGGGGCCGGCGAGTACGTCGTCGAGGAACCGGGCCAGCGACCGGTCGGGCACTTCGGCCTCGCGGTGCGTGACTACACCCACTCCACCGCCCCCAATCGCCGCTTCCCTGACCTGATCACGCAGCGCTTGCTCAAGTCGGCCCTCGCCGGAGCGCCCCCCGCCTATGCACCCGACGAGCTCGAGGCCCTGGCGGTCCACTGCACCGCCCAGGAAGACGCTGCGAACAAGGTCGAGCGCCGCGTGAGGAAGTCGGCCGCCGCCCTGCTGCTCGAACAGCGGGTGGGTGAGCAGTTCGACGGCGTCGTGACCGGCCACTCGGAGAAGGGCACGTGGGTGCGCGTGTTCCAGCCCCCGGTCGAGGGTCGCGTCATCCAGGGCTTCAGGGGCCTCGAGGTAGCGGATCGGGTGCGGGTGCGGCTCATGGCAGCGGATGTCGAGCGCGGCTTCATCGACTTCGCACGCATCAGCGCCTGAGCACGCCTACGGGGCGGCGGGCCGCGGAGCAGCCGCTACTCGGAGACGGCGCGCTTGACCTTTCGACCAGCGATCTTCGCCTTGGCCTGTGCCTCGGTTCCCGCGTCGCTGATCACGTCCCAGGCACGCTCGAGGCCCTTCTTGATGCGCTGCCCGACCGCGCGGACTTTCTCGCCGGTCCCCTTGGGGGCTTTCTTGGCCTTCGCCTCACGCCCCTCGCGCTTGGCGTTGGCCGAGGCAGCTTTGGCAGATGACCGCAGCGAGCGGACGAGGTCGGAGAGGGCCGAGATGGCATCGTTGACGGCATCGATGGTCGGCTTGGACTCACGCGGCTTGGAGGGGGGACGAACGGCCATGGGGAGGCTCCGTAGGGAGGGGCGCCGGCCCCCGCCTGCGGCGTCGGGGCCTGCCAGAATGGATACCACGCAGGCCGGGCTCGGAGAGCAGACGCGCTCACCGTGGCCTACGCGCCCCTTGGATGCCGCCGCCCAGCACCGCAGTCGACCGCCCTCCCCGTGACACTCCCGGGCGAGCCCGTGAACGGGCGTGCCCCGGTAGTCTCGTCCTCGGTAGTCTGCGCGGCATCCAAGGGCGGACTCCCGTCTCCATGATCCCCATTCAAGCCCCCGCGGCCAACCGGCCCCGCGCGATCACGCTGCTTGCGGTCATCGCCTCCATCGCCGCGCTGCACCTCGGACGTGGCATCCTCGCCCCTCTGGCCCTAGCCGGGCTGCTCGCCTTCCTTCTCACGCCCCTCGCGGGCCGCCTCGAGCGCCTCCACTTGAGCCGTGGTGTGGCAGCGGCCTTCTCCGTGCTCCTGCTCCTGGCGGCGGTCATGGGGCCGCTCTACCTCGTCGCCCAAGAGGGCGTCGCGCTCTCGCGCGAGCTTCCCGCCTATCGCGAGAACATCCAACGCAAGATGGCCTTGCTGGAGACCTCCTCCATCACCGAACCACTGCGTGCCGCCACCGAGGTTGCGCCCGCGGCGATGGAGCCGGGGGCCCCCCCCGTGCGCGATGCGGTCCTGGTACGCATCGAAGCACCCAAGCGCGAGATGCTGACTTCCTTGTCCTCGGTTCTCGGACCGCTCGCGCCCTTGTTCGCGGGCACGATCATCGTCTTGCTGCTCACCACGATCCTGGTCGCGAGCCGTTCGGAGATCCGCGAGCGCCTCGTGCGGCTCGTGGGCCGCGGCGAGCTGGCTGTCACCACGCAGGCCATGGACGAGGCCAGCCAGCGGGTCGCTCGCTTCCTAGCGGCGTCTGTGCTGGTCAACGGCATCTTCGCCGTGCCCACGACGCTCTGCCTGATCGCTATCGGCGTGCCCAACGCCCTGCTCTGGGGGTTCCTGGCAGCCCTACTACGCTTCGTGCCCATCGTTGGGGTGTGGATCGGTGCGCTGTTCCCGCTGGCCATGGTGTTCGCCCTGTACGACGATTGGTGGCGCCTGGGCGCGATCGTGGGGGTCTTCGGCATCACCGATCTTCTGGTGAGCAACGTGGCCGAGCCCCTCATCTTCGGGCGCCGGACGGGGATCGCGCCCTTCGCCGTGGTCATGTGCACCTTGTTCTGGACCTGGCTCTGGGGCATCAACGGCCTGCTGCTGGCCATGCCCCTGACCGTCTGCTTGGCCGTGGCGGGACGACACGTGCCCGGCATGGGCTTCCTGGACGTGTTGCTGGGCGCGGCCCCTGCGCTCTCGCCGGCGCAACGCTTCTACCAAGCCATGCTCATGTTCGATCCGGTCGGCGCAGGGAAGCTGCTCGATGAGATCGTCAAGAAGGACGGTCTGGATCCAGCCCTCGACACGGTCGTGCTGCCGGCCCTGGCGCTCGCTTCCGAGGATCGGCGCCGTGGCGCGCTCGAGCAGGACGTCTTCGAGCAGATTTGCGCTAGCGCGCGCGATGTCGTGGACGCGATCGAGCTCCCGCCCCCTGTCGAGACCGCCGGGACCGAAACGGCTCCGGTCGCCGCCCAAGGCGTAGAGG
>Ga0163150_10007754_pt1 | contig 12476 bp, 14 predicted proteins | sample OliLakLV19P2IB_FD_148628 | JGI IMG/M metagenome (GOLD analysis project Ga0163150, IMG submission 148628) | Freshwater microbial mat bacterial communities from Lake Vanda, McMurdo Dry Valleys, Antarctica - Oligotrophic Lake LV.19.P2.IB | ecosystem: Environmental > Aquatic > Freshwater > Lake >...
TCAGGCCATCGCGCAGCTGTGCGCCACACTCAATGAAACTCAAACGGTCTTCCCTGGCACTCACCTCACATTGATCTTCGAAATCGGCTCATCCAAAATTCCCCCAGATCAGGAGGTCTGAGGGTCCGTGCTCCGCAACCCACTTTAGAGCGAATGGGCCCATGCGCGCGCAAATTTCCTTGCGACCACCGGGGGCGATGCCACCGCTGTCTGAGATCAAATGCACTTTCTCCCAAGGGGGCGAGAGGCGCTCGAACGCTCCTGGTCTCGCATGCCATTGAAATGCAGTGCTGGCTGGTGCTTCAATGCGACTTCGAACTACAAATGATTTCTCTACCATGGCGCTGGCCTCAATGATTCCGGCACGTCCACTGTGTCAACGGCGTGCCAGCGACAGACTGGGGTGGTTCATCACATCCTGTACTTCCCGGCCTTGCTGCCACCCACGCACAGAAGACTTGCAACACGCTGCGCCCGGAAGTCGAAGATGGCTTCCAGGTCGCTGGCGACAACCAGCCGGTGCGCCAATGCGCCCACGAGACCGAAAGGAAGTGCGTAGTGCACTACATCGGTCATTTGGGTTCCCTGACCCGCAGCTTCGAAGAGATGCGTGTGCCGCCAATGCCGGCATGGTCCTACGAGTTGCACATCGTCGAAACGATGAGGTGGATCCCAAGCGGTTATCTGGGTGCGCCACCGGATGGGCAAGCCCCGTCAGCGCAGCAGGTAGTCAATCAAGGCGCCAGCGCCACTTTTGGGAATCTCCCGAGCCAGTATCCTGAAACGCAGCCAGGGTGGTGTGATGACTTCGAGGTTCGAGGCATCCGCAAAAAAATGAAAATACTTGGGCCAACGGCTGCGGAAGCATTTGTTCGCGGCGCAAGATAAGCGCCAGGCCTTGCCTGTTGCCGGCTCGGTCGCAGCCGGCTCGACCTGGCGCCGAGAGGTTGAGGGCTTGTGTCCGGTAGCGGTTGTGTCTCGTCTTTTTTTGGCATGTTTGCACGCTCGTCTTTTTGAATATAAGGCAAATTGATTTGCACACAAGTTAAATCTCTGCGAAAATGAAAACAGTGTGAGTGACAAGAAAATTCTTGCCTGGCTTTTGACTGAGAGTAAAAAAAGGCGGTGCGGATGCTTTCGCGGACGTTGGAACGTGGCTTGGGGGCTTACCAGATTGGCGGGAAGTTACGCGGATTGAGGCTGAAGAAGAAGATGGGGTTGGTGGAACTGGGCCGTCACTCAGCGCTCTCACCGGCGCTGCTTTCGAAACTCGAGCGCAGTCTCATTTTTCCCACCTTGCCGACACTGTTGCGAATCGCCCTCGTTTTCGGTGTGGGGTTGGAGTATTTCTTCGTGGATGACCAGCGGCGGCCCCCTGCTGTCGTGCCCGCTTCGGAGCGTATTCGGTTTCCGGAGAGGCCCGATGCGGAGGATGTCAGCTACTCATTCGAGAGCCTCGACTACCCCGCAGTGGAACGAAAATTCAGCGCTTATAAAGTCGAGTTCTACGACGTTGCGATAAAACACCGCAAGACTCATCAGCACGCGGGAGGGGAGTTTATCTACGTGACCCAGGGAAAGCTCGTGCTCACCATCGGGGACGAGGATTACACACTGCAGGCCGACGACTCCGTCTATTTCGATTGTTCTGTGCTGCACAGCTACCGAAAGAGCGGGGCAAAGCCTTGCCTGGCGATTGTTGTCGCTGCAGCGTAATCCGGCTGCAAGGGTTCGCTCACGCCGGCATTGGTAGACCCTTCGAGCCGCGCAACCCTGGGTGCGCCGCTTCCCAAGCAGCACCGCGTGTCGTTGCGGATCGGAGCGTCAAGGCGCCGCGGACCCTGCTGGGCGGGCGAGGCCGGACGCGCTGCTCGACTTGTGCTAAGATTTCACTGCATTCAATCATCGGAAAGGAGATTCTTCATGCGTCTAAGGAAACTTGCTTCGGCTTCGCTCTTGATTCTTTCGTTGTTAGTGACGTTAGCTTTGGCGGCGGTGACGGGCAATGTGGACAAGAAGGAATACGTCTGCATGATGCAGGACATGGTGCTGGGCAAGGCCGGCATCCCGATTCAGTTCGCTGGAAAGACCTATTACGGCTGTTGTGAGATGTGCAAGGAGAAGATCAAGAACGAACCGCAGAAATACACCCAGGCTACGGATCTTGTTTCTCGCAAGCCGGTGGACAAAGCAGAATCCTTTATCTATAGCGTTGATGGCACGGCCTATTATTTTGGCTCGGATGCCAGTCGCAAGACCTTCGCCGCCAATCCCAAGCGGTATCTAAAGAAGTAGTGAATTCGTGCTGAACAGCTGGTTCCGGAAGGAAACGGGGGCTGCCCCCGTTTCCTGGCTGGATTGCAGGTCTATTTTGAAGTCTTCGACCGCCATCAGGACCGCCACAGCGGGCGTTCCTTGCGATGTCTTTCCTCTCACCTGTTCTCCCCCGCCACATTGTTTCACCCTGCTGCTCGACACCCACATCCCTCCACGCCCGGAAGTACGAAAGTGTTTCCTGTTGGGAACGAGAGGCCATCGATTCTAGAACCTGATTGTCCTCGATTGGCAAAACTTTGCCGATGCGGAGCGGTTGTTCAATTGAGTATCTGCATAAGCGATCATGTTCTGCCGGTCCGCAGCACCGCCGGGGACTCACCTATCCGTAAGGTTTGAAACCCTCGGGCAGAATCCTCTCTGTTTACTCCCTATCCTTTCAACAATTCATTGGCTGAGGGTAGCGCTGGCCGAGCAATTGCTGTCACTCAGACTCCAGGATCCAGCGTTTCTGGATGTAATTGAAGCCTCAGACAGGAGCCGTCAAGAATGCATTCCATCCTTCGCAGATTTGTGTTTGGAATTTGGCTATCGTTCGCAGCGTCAACCGGGTTTGCCCAGAATCCGGCAGTCACCGTTCAGGTCGATGTCAATGCCAGTCGCAAGCCGATCAATCCACTGATCTATGGTGTGGCTCACGCGAGCACCGCGGAGTTGTCGGACCTGAATAGCCCTCTCAACCGGAACGGCGGGAACAACACCAGCCGCTACAACTGGCAGTTGAACGCCGACAACCGGGCCAACGACTGGTATTACCAAAGCATTGGTGACAGCAGCGCGGTGGCGGGCGAGCGTGGCGACACCTTTATTGCAAACTCCAAGGCAGCCGGAGCGCAGGCCATGCTCACCATTCCGTTGCTCGACTGGGTTGCCAAGCTCGGGGTCAACCGGAGCAAGCTGGCCAGCTTCTCAATCGTCAAGTACGGTCCGCAGACTGGCAACGACTGGCAATGGTTTCCTGACGCGGGCAATGGCATCCTGCAAAGCACAGGCCAGCCCGTCGCCGGCAACAATCCAACAGACGCCAACGTCGCATCTTCCGCTTCATTTCAACAAGGATGGGTGCAGCACTTAATCAACCGCTGGGGTGCGGCGTCCAACAGCGGTTTGCGCTACTACATTTTGGATAATGAACACAGCATCTGGCACTCCACGCATCGGGACGTGCAGCCAACCGGTGCGACCATGGAGCAGGTTCGCGACAAGATGATTGCTTACGCCGCCAGCATCAAATCGGTCGATCCGTCGGCGCTGGTCGCCGGTCCCGAAGAGTGGGGCTGGAGCGGATATTTCTACAGCGGCTACGATCAACAATGGGGCGGCCAGAATGGCTGGAGCAATCTGCCCGACCGTGGCAACCATGGAGGGTGGGACTATGTGCCCTGGCTATTGGCCCAGTTGCGTCAGCACGAAGTGAACACCGGACAGCGATTGCTCGATGTATTCACATTGCACTATTACCCGCAGGGCGGAGAGTTCAGCGACAACGTAACCAGCAGCATGCAACTCCGAAGGAATCGCTCCACGCGATCTCTATGGGATCCGAACTATGTGGATGAAACCTGGATCAACGATCGAGTGAAACTCATTCCCCGCATGAAGAGCTGGGTGACTACGCATTACCCAAGTACGGTCACGGGTATTACCGAGTATAACTGGGGTGCGGAAGGTCACATCAACGGCGCAACCACGCAGGCAGACATCTGGGGAATCTTCGGCCGTGAAGGGCTGGACATGGCGGCACGCTGGACCACGCCGGCCGCATCAACGCCGGCCTACAAGGCGATGAAGATGTACCGGAACTACGACGGGAACAAGTCGACTTTCGGAGACGTCAGCGTCCAGACCAGCGTCCCCACTCCCGACAACCTGTCGGCTTTTGCCGCCGAGCGCTCCTCCGACGGGGCGGTGACGGTTATGGTGATCAACAAGGTGCTTTCAGGGAACACGCCGGCGACGATTGCTCTTTCAAACTTCGTGGCCCAAGGCGTCGCCCACGTTTGGCAGCTGACCCCGGCAAACGTCATCAATCAACTTCCGGACATTAACTTCGCAGGTTCCAGCTTCAGCACTTCGGTTCCGCCGCAGAGCATCACTCTTTGTGTCGTTCCCGCTTCGGGCATCACCAACCAGCCCCAGACTGCCGTCATCTCTGCCAATCCCGCTTCAGGCACGGCTCCGCTGGCTGTTGCGTTCAACGGAAGCGCCTCGTCCGATCCGGATGGAACCATTGCTTCCTACGCCTGGACCTTCGGTGACGGAGGATTTGGCACGGGAGTCACGATCAGTCACACTTACAATGCCGCTGGAACGTTCACAGCGATCCTCACGGTGACGGATAATGGCAACGCAACGTCCACAGCGTCTACGGTGATCGCTGTCTCTTCTACCCAGATCAATGCCCCAACCAACTTGTCGAGTTCCAGCTCCAACCGCGTCGTGACGCTACGCTGGACGGACAATTCGAACAACGAAGAGGGTTTTACGATTGAGCGCGCAGTGAAGGCCAAAGGGACGCCGGTATTTTCAGCCGTGGGCCAGGCAGCCGCCAATGCCACCAGCTACTCAGAAACGGTCGCGAGCGGCACCTATCTTCATCGAGTTCGCGCCTTCAACCTGACGACTGGGAAAGTCTCATCCTATTCGAATCAGGTTCAGCTTCGCGTGCGGTAGGTTGTATGATGTGCCGATTAGTCTTTGATCTCGGGGACTTGGATGGCGAGCCGCAGACGGGTTGGGCAGCCATGTCGATTAGGCAGAGACTGGCAGCCTCCCAAGTGGCTCATACCGACGATGACTCAATATGCAGTCTGGAGGTGTTCCATGGGAGAAAAGCCTCTCAAGTTAACGCGCCGGACATTCGTGATGCCCGAAGATGCCTCTCAGCTTGCGCCCGAGGACAAGCGAAAACTCACGATTTGCAACTTGTTTGCGAACCAGAAACTTTCGGTATCAGAGATCCGCCGCCTGCTCGATGAACCCTACAGTAGCGTCATCGAGGCACTGATTCAGCACAAGCTGGTCCATGACCGGCGCAAAAATCCCCCTCAGCTTGTGAAGGGAGAAAGACGGATTTCCCATTTCAATCTATAGCCTCGCAGGAAGTGACGGCCTCCTTGCCGGGAACAGCGATTCCGAAATCCAGCCGTGTTCGGCAAACGGCTCCGCGTTCCCCAAGCCATCCCAGTTTTGAGATCCTTTTCATCACAGGCTGGTTGTTCAGAATGGAGGCGACGAGTGGTTACCCTCTTCTCCCCCACGATCGGCGGGACTAGCACGACGGCAGCCGCCCTTCACCCAAATCCCGAAGAAAAACGACCCATTTACCGGCAGGAGGCCAGGCGGGACTTAAATCTTCTGCTGGGTAGGTTGTGAGACGTAAGGTAAGTTCAGCACCCATCAGTTGACGTAAATGTCAAAGTTATCCAGCCTTTCGCCATTCCAGGAAAACGATACTTGGTTGCCGTCCGGCGAAAAGGAAAGGGAACGCTCGTGGCCTGGATAAGTAATGAGGGGCGGCGCCGTCATAGGCGTGGCAAAACGAGCGGCATAGCAAGACTGCGAGCGCCAGCACCGGATCTGCCAGAAGTTCCGGAGGAAGCACCTTGATGGCAACGAAGCGATCCAAATGTTGGTCGCGTGCCTTCACCAGCAGCCCAAGTTTCATCTCCGTTGCATGGAGATAATTCAGCAGCTCAGCCCGGTGCTCATCAGCGAGTGCCGACACAGCCTTCAGCTCGACAATAATCTTCTGGAAACAAATGCCCAAACTCACCGCTTCATTGTAGACATTGAAGCAGGCCCCAATGATGGCATAGCTCTCCTCTTTGAATAGGATTCCCGCCCTTCTCGGTTCCCTTTTACAGCCCACGAAACACACAGAGGGACGCGAAAGGATGCTTGAATCTGTTTAGCGAGGTTGGTTCAATTCAATCGGTGCCGCCCGCTCTCGAAAAGACAAGGATTACCTAAGGAGCGGAGTTCTCATAGACCGAAGCTGAACCTGAATTCCGAATTTGAGGACCTGCGATTCCACGCCAATCAGTGTGGGGCAGGCTTTCCAGCCTGCCGGTTAGCCGGACTTTCCAGTCCGGCCTCGGGGCGACTGGAAAATCGCCCCAACGGGCAGACAAGAATGTCTGCCCCACGCAAGCAGCTTTGCAATGTCGTTGGCCAACTTCGGGATTCAGGCTTATAGAAACTGCCCCGGCCGAGTTCTTTCGATCAGCGCCACCCGCACGGCCATCTCCCGCCCTTGGCGGTAGATTTTGAGGGGGACAACATCGCCGGGCCGTTTCTTGTCGATCACACGATCAAGCTCCGCCATCGAACTGATGGATTGGCCATCAGCGTCAACAATGATGTCGCCGCCAAGAATCATCAGCGAATTCCCAACCAGATAAGTCTGCCGCCCGCCGCGAATCCCGGCCTGCGCAAAAGAATCATCCGGCTGCGTGCGTGCCACCAGAATGCCATGATCCACCGGCAAATCCAGCGCCTGAGCGAGGTCTGGTGTCAGCTCGTAACCAGAAAGGCGGGCATAGGCACGCCGGACGCGGCCCCCAGAGATCAGATCCGGGATAATGGCTTTGGCAGTGTTGACCGCCACCGCAAAACCGATCCCGATATTGCCGCCGCTGGTTGAAAAAATCTGGCTGTTGATGCCAATCAATTCTCCCTGCGAGTTCAGGAGCGGCCCTCCCGAATTCCCTGGATTGATGGCCGCATCGGTTTGGATGACGTCATCGATCAGCTTTCCGTTCTCAGCACGAATGGAGCGCCTCAGCGAGCTGATGACTCCGGTGGTCAGCGTGCCTTCCAATCCGAAAGGATTCCCGATGGCCAGAACCTTCTGGCCCACTTGCAGGTTCGACGAGTTGCCCAACTGCACGACGCTGAGGGGCTTCCCTGCTGGATTCACGCGGATGACGGCCAAGTCGTTGGACGGGTCAGCTCCAATGATCTCTGCTTTCAACTTTCGTTTGTCGGAAAGCGTGACTTCCAACGTGCGAGCGCCTTCGACGACGTGGTAATTCGTCAGAATGTGCCCCTGTTTGTCGATGATCGCGCCGGAGCCGGAGCCCTGTTTGGGCATGGCATTGAAGAAGAAATCGAAATCTACCGTCGTGGAGGTGATGTTTACGACAGCGGGACTGACTCGCTGGTAGATTTCAATGCTGTTAGCTTCGTCCTGAGTCGTAGGCAGGTAGGGTTTGTCAGCCGCCGCGGCCGATGGGCCTTCTGTAAAGAACGGCTCCGGTGCAAAATGGCGGGTCAGCAACCGGCCTGCAACCCAAGCCGACAGGCTAGCCAGAGCAAGGAGCAATATGAGGGTGCGCAAGCGCAGAGTAATCATAGTGCCTCACTAGTGTCCCAACGTTGAACTAACACGAGTCCTTAAGCGATTGATCGCACGACTGTTATTGGCCGATTTGAATTTTTCGATTTGAAAGTTTGTCGAGATCATCGAATTTTTCTTAGGCAATTTCAGGGATTACTTCTTGACATCGAACACAGAAAGTTACGGGCGATTGAGAGTTCAGTGTTGCAGGCATACTTCCGTATTTTCACGGAAGGAGATGCCACTTGAACTCCGACAAATCGATTTTCTCTCAGCTGATGGACTTTCTTCCTCATTACGAGTTCCAGAAATGCGTCCAGCGCTACAACGGTAATCACAAGGTCAAAACCTTTTCCTGCTGGGACCAGTTTCTCACGATGGCGTTTGCCCAACTCACTTATCGGGAGAGCCTACGCGATATTCAAGCCGGTCTACGCGCCGCGGGAAGCCAGTTGTATCACTTGGGCAGCCGCAGCCAGGTCTCGCGCAATACCCTCGCCAATGCCAATCAGGTTCGCGATTGGCGCCTCTACGCCGATTTCGCTCAGGTGCTGATTGGTCAAGCCCGCCGCCTCTACACCAACGACGAGTTCGGTGTGGATCTGGATCAAACGGCTTATGCCCTGGATTCCACGACCATCGATCTCTGCTTGACGCTGTTTCCCTGGGCGAAGTTTCGCCGACACAAAGCCGCCGTGAAGCTGCCTACGTTGCTGGATCTGCGCGGCTCGATTCCCAGTTGAGTGGTCATCACCGATGGCAAAGTTCACGACGTCAATCTCCTCGACCAGTTGGTGTTCGAGGCCGGAGCCTTCTACCTCTTCGATCGCGGCTATCTCGACTTCGCCTGCCTTTACCGGATTCACCAATCCTCCGCCTTCTTTGTCACACGAGCCAAGAGCAACTTCGAGTTTCATCGTCTTTGCTCCCAGCCCGTCGACAAATCCACCGGAGTGCTGTCGGACCAAATCATCCGACTCAAGGTTTTCTACAGCCGGCAGGGCTATCCGGAGAAATTGCGGCGTGTTCATTACCTCGACGCCGACTCCAACCGGCGACTGGTGCTGCTGACCAACAACTTCACTCTCTCGGCTCGGGACATCGCCGATCTCTATCGTTGCCGGTGGCAGGTCGAACTCTTCTTCAAATGGATCAAGCCGCACCTGCGCATCAAAGCGTTCTATGGGACCACCGACAATGCCGTCAAAACTCCATCTCAGTCTACGTCTTGGTAGCGATCGTCAAAAAGCAGCTCAACCTCGATCAGAGCCTCTCCAGCATTCTCCAAGTCTTGAGCGTCACGCTTTTCGAGAAAACCCAGATTCTACGGGCTTTCTCAGCCACCGACACTGCACAAGAAAAAGTGGGCTCCGGTAACCAGTTGAATCTATTTAACTAACGTTGGCACAGTAGTGATAGTGCCTTTGAACGATGATCCAGGGTGTTCAGATTGAATGGGCCTCGAAACGTGCAAATTAAGACTGGGAGCTAGTTGGGCGCTACCGGGAAAATCTACCTGCGCCAGCCAGGTCTTCATCCAGCGCTGGGTTCCGCGTGCTGATCCACTGTATCGGATTCCCCCTCACCCCCAAACCCCTCTCCCTGCGTTGGGGCTAGGGGAGCCGAATCCAACCTGCGGCCGCGACGAACCGGCACGCACGGGCCATTTCACTATAATTCGCAATGCTCAGTAATGTCAGTCGTGGAAGTCATCGCCGGACAAACCTTCCATCAGTCCTTTCACAATTCTCTTCATGTCCTCCGCCGGAGGCAGACCGATGTACTTCTTGGCTATTTTCCCCTTGCGGTCAATGATGAAGGTTGTTGGCAATCCGATGATGCCGCCAAAACTCTCGGCCACCTTTTCATCGCCCATCACGATAGGGTACTGGATTCGGAATTCGCGGGCAAAATCCTTGACCCCGTCAGTCCCGTCCGTATCCATCGAAATGCCCACGATCTCCAAACCTTTACCTTTCAGCTCCGAATAAAGTTCGTTGAGATGGGGAATCTCTTCGCGGCAGGGGCCACACCAGGTCGCCCAAAAGTCAACGATCACCACTTTGTTGCTGAGGTCTTTCATGGCAACGGTCTTGCCTTCCAGGCTCGTGAGCGAAAACTGCGGCACATCCGGGGCAGAGCTCGTGGGCTTGGAGCATCCGGCAAGGACTGCAACAGCCAGCAGCGCGGCAAACAGAGCAACCATCTTCCAGTTCTTCATCTTTGTATAAGCCTCACAATTTCGCTACCGGGGCGCCGGGCCCCGCCTGGACTAATTAATTAGGTATCAAATGTCACAACATCGTAGACACGGAGAAGTGTCACGGCATCGTAGACACTGGTTGAAATCCCAAAGCAAACTAAGCCCACAGAAAGAGCCATCCGTTCATAATTGCGGATCTTGGCGGAAGGAAACCCGATGTCAAAAGTCGCGCCTGATGCGACTTGCGAAGCCCTTGACATCGGTTTTCCTGAAGCCATCATGGACATGAACGGATGGCTGGAAGGCCTTTTCGAGCAGGTGGTCTACTTTACCGTCTACGATGTTGTGACACTTCTCGGTGTCTACGATGTTCTGAACTTTGTCAATTAGGCGTTATGCCCGAGGTTACGAGAGTTCTGTTCTCGTTGTGCTTTGGTAGCCACGGTCAGCGCCTGTTGCTGGCCGTGGGCTTTGCATTATGGACTGCCCACGACCACCGCAAACTTCGCGGTGACCGTGGCTACCTAGGCTAAGAGAGTTTCGCGACAGAAATCAATTAGGACGCACAATCAAAATAGCTGGCCAATCGCGAAAATTGGTTCGTCATCACCATCAAACCCACTGAGACGCCAGAGATGAAAGCGATGTACGCCAGCACGAGCGGGAGTACACACGGTGAAACAAAAGAAGCGACTCCGGCGATAGAGGCTGAAATTAAGGTGACGTTGTCCATGCGGTCCGTTCCAGATCCTCGAACAGGGCATCCACCTGCATCACGGTCTTCTCTTTCGTCCCTGAGTTGTCGATCATGTCAGTCGCGAACGCTCGCTTCTCCTCCAGTGGCATCTGCAACGCAATGCGCTGCCGGGCCTGCTCCTGCGTGAGACCATTCCGAGTCATCAAGCGTTCCACCTGCTGCTTCAATGTGCACGTCACCAGAACGAGGCGCTGAAAGTTGCGATGAAATCCAGACTCGATCATCAACGACGCATCGACGATGATTCGTGCCTCGCCGACCGGCCTGAGGGCCTCCAACGTTTCCCCGATGGTTCGAATCACCTCGGGATGCAGAAGCTGGTTCAGGTGTTCCAGCTTGCTCCGGTCGCCAAAGACCTCCGCCCCCAGTTTGCCACGATCGATCTCGCCTGCGTCTCCTAGAATGCCTTGTCCGAAGGCTTTGATAGCAGGCTCGTAACCCGGTTGCCCCCGGAGCAGAAGTTTGTGCGCAACCAGATCGGCATCAATAATCGTGCAGCCCTTCGCCTCCAACAAACGGCAAATGGTGGTCTTGCCGCTGGCGATCCCTCCGGTGAGTCCCACAGGTGTTATGGTCGAGGCCACCCTAGTGACCTCGTCGCATGCGCGCCGCCTGAACGGTGTTCTTCATCAGCATGGCAATGGTCAACGGACCCACGCCTCCGGGAACCGGAGTGATCGCGGAGGCAACCGCCGCGACGCTGGAAAAGTTGACATCGCCAGTGAGAACATACTCCTTGTTCTCAGCATGGTTCTTTTCATACTGCGCGACCAGCGAAGGGTCTGCTGCCAGGATGCCTCGCAACGAGTCTCCAACAATCTTGTTGATGCCAACGTCGATCACGACTGCGCCTGGCTTGACGAATTCAGCCGTGATGAAGCCAGGCTTTCCGATAGCAGCCACCAGAATGTCCGCGTCCCGGCACAACTGCGGCAGGTGCCGCGTCCGCGAGTGGCAAATCGTGACGGTGGCGTGCTCCTGGAGCAACAGAAGAAGTTGTGGTTTGCCCACCAGATTGCTGCGCCCCACAATCACCACGCGGCTGCCTTCAAGCGGAATCCTCTCCCGGCGAAGAATTTCTACGACACCGGTTGGGGTGCACGGAGTCAATGCCTTTCGGCCCAAAGCCAAGTTACCCGCATTCATCGGATGCAACCCGTCCACATCCTTCTGCGGACTCACAGCCAGCAGAATGGCCGGCTCATCGATCTGTTTCGGCAGCGGAAGCTGCACAAGAATGCCGTCGATAGCTTCATCGCGGTTCAGCGCTTCAACCGTACCGAGCAGTTCCTGTGTCATGGTCTCCTTGGCCAGCCGAAGTTCACGACTGTAGATACCAAGGTTCTCGCAAGCTCTGATCTTGTTACGAACGTACACCTGCGAGGCTGGGTTGTCGCCGACCATGACCGCCGCGAGGCCAGGTTGAACGCCCTGGCGCTTCAGCGCCTCGACGTCCAGTCGGACTTCCTCCCGGATCTCTTTTCCAATCCGCGCGCCATTGATGATTCTCGCCGTCATTTTGCCTGCATCCATTAATCGAGCTGGTTCCAAGAACAAGCCTCCGTTCGGTCAGACGCCCCGAAATGATAACACACGCGCCCGTTGCGCTGGGCGGAAGTCGCGCGGGATCTCAAGGTCGCGCCCAGGGAGGCGCTGGATAAGGAAGGCATGCGTCCTACAACACTCTGCGGCCCCCCCACACCCCGGGAAGCTGTGAACAAATCGATTTTCCGGTACCCTAGCTTTCGTTTCGACCGGTTTTTTTAAGAACCGGTCAGGTCAAACCAAATTGTGGCGGGTTCAGAGCATGTTTTTGGCTTTCCTGGCGCCCGTTGGGCCCC
>Ga0163150_10007755_pt1 | contig 12476 bp, 9 predicted proteins | sample OliLakLV19P2IB_FD_148628 | JGI IMG/M metagenome (GOLD analysis project Ga0163150, IMG submission 148628) | Freshwater microbial mat bacterial communities from Lake Vanda, McMurdo Dry Valleys, Antarctica - Oligotrophic Lake LV.19.P2.IB | ecosystem: Environmental > Aquatic > Freshwater > Lake >...
GTGGTGGTGTTCACCGGAAAAGGATCCACGTTGTCAATCATCAATACACATTCGCTACTGATAGTGGCGCGGCGAACCAGTTTCCATTTCATTTTCCAGATTCTTCATCCTCCCGTTGGGATTCTTCACCCTCCCCCTGGGAGGGTCGAGCGTTGGCTCTTCATGCCTGAGCCGGTTTTCGCACGCCCTTTGAAACTGTATTCCAACCCAAGTTCCTTTGCGATTGCGCGGCCGACAGCTTCGGCGTCTTGCTCAACTTTCTCGTCCGGGAACCGCAAGACTTTCCATCCGAGCTTTTTCAGTTGCTTTTGACGTTGCAAGTCGTGCTCGATGTTCTCGTCGTGGTATCCACCATCAATTTCGACGACAAGCTTTTGTGTGATGCAGGCGAAATCGACGATCCAGCAGTCGATTGGATGTTCCCGACGGAACTTCAGTCCGCAGAGCTGTTTGCCTCGCAGGATGCTCCAAAGTAATCCTTCGGATCGTGTTGGATTTCTCCGCCTTGCCCGGCGAAAATTCTTTGGTGATTCGCGATTTGGTTGCTCATTCATTGGCGCCGCCCCTCCCCGCTCGTACCTCGCGACCCTCCCTGAGGGAGGGTGAATGATTTTTAACTCCCAATCATGATATCTTGCTTTTCATGATAGCTTGCCTTGGGTTAGCATGCCCCAATCACTTTTCTCCCCGCCATCCATGGTTGGAGTTTTGCAGGGACATTGACACTGCCATCGTCGTTTTGATGGTTTTCCAGGATGGCAATGATGGCCCGGCTGAGTGCCAGGGCCGTTCCATTCAGGGTGTGGACGAAGTGGGTCCCTTTTTCCCCAGCCTTTTTGAAGCGGATGTTCAACCGGCGGGACTGGTAGTCCGTGCAGTTGGAGGTGCTGGTTACTTCGCCCCACTCTCCCGTTTCACCCCGACCTGGCATCCAGGCTTCCAGATCGAACTTCCGGTAGGCCGGTCCACCCAAATCTCCAGTCGCCGTATCGACAACCCGGTAGGGGATTTCGAGAGCATCAAACAACTCACACTCGATCTGCCGCAACTCGTCGTGCATCGCTTCGCTTTGACCAGGAGTCGTAAAAGCGAACATCTCGATCTTGGTGAATTGATGGACGCGATAGAGACCCCGCGACGCGCGACCGGCCGCACCGGCCTCAGTCCGGTAACAATGGCTGATTCCGCATAGTCGCAAGGGGAGAGTATGCTCTTCCAAAATGTGCCCACCATACAATCCGCCCAAAGTAATTTCGGAGGTACCAACCAGCGAAAGAGTAGTTCCGTGAATGCTGTAGACCTGGGTTTCCGGTCCGCGCGGCATGAACCCGATCCCTTCCAGCACCGAGTCCTGGGCCAGATCCGGTGTAATTGTCGGCAGATAGCCACGCTTCATCAGTTCGTTGACGGCGAACTGCTGGAGTGCCAGATCCAGCAGCACCAACTCCCCTTTCAGGAAATAGAATCCGGATCCGGTCGTCCGGGCTCCCCCTTCAAAGTCGATCCAGCCATGCTTTTCGCCAATTTCCACATGATCCAGCGGCTTGAAGGCGAATTGCCGGACTGGCGTTTTGCCCTGGTAGAGTTCGAGATTGGAATGATCGTCCCCCCCTACGGGAGCAGAGGGATGGGCCAGGTTGGGAATGGTCAACTGGATGGTATGGGCCGCAGCCTCCAGTGCATCATGTTCGTGCTGGGCGGAGTCCTTCTGCTCGCGCAACTCGCGTCCCTGTTCCTTTCGGGACTCCCGTTCGGCAGCGTCTTTCGCCGAGCCGATCGATTTCGAAATCTCGTTGGCCTGCCGGTTCAGTTGCTCGACCAGCTTCAGTTTTTCCCGGCGGCGGTTTTCCAGTTCGACCAGTTCGTCGATCCGGTGCGATACTCCCCGGTTCAGGCAGTTTTGTTTGACTGCATCGACATTTTCCAGAATATATTTTCGGTCAAGCATGGCAGGTTGAAATGGGAGGCTGTTTCTGTTGACAGGACCAACGGGAAGTTTACGGTTTTCTGCAGGGAATGATACAGGGGCCGGGCGATGCCGATGGGGGCGGCGATCACACCGTCGGCTATTTCATGACGGCGAAAAAACGCTCGTTCAGCCGCTCCAGTGCGGCCTCACCGTCTTTGGCGTCAACCGCGACGTTGATCCGGACTTCGCTGGTATTAATCACTTCCAGATTGATATTGGCGTCCCGCAAAGCCTGAAAAATACCCGTCGCCATACCTGTATGGCTGCGCAGACCAATGCCGCTGACCGACAGTTTTGCGATCGCAGCCATCTCGCGAATTCTGGAACCGGGATACAGATCGCACAATTGCCTGGCAACTGCCCGACCGGTTTCCATCTGGTCCCGGGGGATCGTGAACGTGATGTCGCATCGTTCTTCGCTGTTCCATGTTTGAACGATCATGTCGACGAATACCCCCTGGTCGGCCAGGGACCCGAAGATTTTTGCCGAAACGCCGGGATGGTTGGGAACCTGCAGCAGCGTCAAGCTCCCCTGGGACTGGTCCAGACCAATTTTGTCCACGGTCAACCCTTCGAGCTCCACGCCGCGCAGTCGCTGAATGACCTCGACCGGCGACGCCTGGCGCCGGATTTTTCCGATCTCGGCAAACGGGTCACTGACCGCATTGGGAGGCATAATGTGCAGCCCGAATTCTTCGTGAACTGCGCGGAGGGCCCGCAACGCCTGGCTCCGATCCACCAAAACCGAAATTTTGATTTCGCTGGTGGTAATCATTTGCAGATTGATTTCCGCGCGGGCCAAAGCCTGGAACATGCGGTTGGCCACGCCAATCTGGCTGGCCATCCCCAATCCGACGACCGAAACTTTGGAGACACTGTCACTGCAGGGACCGACCGTTCCGCCCAGCTTCTCGACCACCGGCTGGACAATCCGGAGCGTCGATGCCAGTTCATCCCGGGGCACCGTGAAACTGACATCGGCCCGGCCATCGGCCGACGGGCTTTGCACAATCATGTCCACGGTCAATTTCTTTTCGTCCAGCGGTGCAAACAGTTGGTAACAGACACCCGGCAAATCCGGCAATCCGGTCAATGAGATCCTCGCTTCGTCCCGGGTCAACGCCGCGCCGCTGACAGCCTGCTCCGGCGCTTCGGGGTCGTTCACGATCAGCGATCCGGCCACATCCGCCTGGCTGTTTCGTACGTGAATGGGTACACCGAACTTTTTGCCGAATTCAATCGAACGGCTGTGCATGACGCCGGCTCCCAGACTGGCCAGTTCCAGCATTTCGTCGTAACTGACCTGGCGGGTCAGTCTGGCTTCGGGGAGTATCCGCGGGTCGGTTGTATAGACGCCATCGACGTCGGTGTAGATTTCGCAAGCCTCAGCTTCCAAAACCGCTGCCAGTGCCACAGCAGTCGTATCGCTTCCGCCTCTGCCCAGCGTCGTGATATTCAGGTACTCGTCGATCCCCTGGAAGCCGGCCGCGATGACAATGTTCCCTTCTTCCAGCAGCTGCTTGATGCGATCCGTAGAAATCGACTTGATCCGCGCCCTGGTATGGGAACTGTCGGTACGGATGCCCAGTTGGCCTCCGGTCAGGCTGACCGCCCGAAATCCCAGGCTGTCGATTGCCATCGCCATGAGGGCGACGCTGACCTGCTCGCCGGTGGACAGCAACATGTCCATTTCGCGTGCGGGGGGCTGTTCATTGATTTGGTGCGCCAGGTCAATCAGGTGGTCGGTGTTGTGCCCCATGGCACTGACGACGACAACCACGTGGTTGCCGTTTTGCTGAGCGCGGACGGCTTTGCGGGCAGCGGCGAGAATTTTTTCACAGTCGGCAACACTGGTGCCTCCAAATTTCTGGACAACCAAACCCATCGGCGTGGATCACTCCTTGAGTTTCCCTGAAAACGAAAACACGAACCAATGCAAAATGTTACCTGCCGGCGAAAAGCGTAACAGGCCACGTCTGCCGATCCGGGGCACAAAGCGTTATGCTGTTGAGCAGATGGGGGCTATTCCCAGACCAGTTTCGCCGTTATTCAGAACTCTCACGATGGCTGACATTTTTGCCGAACTTCAGTGGCGTGGTCTGGTATATCAGACCACGTCAGACGATTTCCTGCCGGGCTGGCTGAATGCCGGCCGTCGCACCGTTTATTCGGGCTTTGATCCGACCGCTGACAGTCTGCATGTGGGCAGCCTGTTGCCATTGCTTACGCTTCGTCGTTTTCAAAAAGCTGGTCACCGGCCGATCGCACTGGCCGGTGGTGCTACCGGGATGATCGGCGATCCCAGCGGCAAAAGTGCCGAGCGGACTCTGCTGGCCGAGGAACAGTTGCAAGCCAATCTGACCGGCATCCGTTCGCAGATGGAGCTGCTCCTCGATTTTGAGGCAGGACCGTCGGCGGCGATGGTGGTCAACAACAACGACTGGATTGGCCAGTTCGGATACATCGAGTTTTTGCGCGATGTCGGCAAGAATTTTTCCGTCAATGTCATGATGGCCCGGGATTCGGTAAAGACCAGACTGGAAGGTGACTCCGGACTGAGCTACACCGAATTCAGTTATATGCTGCTGCAGGCCTACGACTTTGTGCATCTAAACCGGAAGTTTGGATGTGAATTGCAAATTGGCGGAAGTGATCAGTGGGGCAACATCACTGCCGGAATTGACCTTGGCCGGCGGATGGATGGATCGCAACTGTATGGCATGACCTGCCCGCTGTTGACCAAATCTGATGGCTCGAAAATGGGCAAGACGGAATCCGGAACGGTTTGGCTGTCTGCGGAGAGAACCAGCCCGTACCAGTTCTATCAGTACTGGATCAATGTCGCCGATGTCGATGCGGGGAAATGCCTCCGCTTTCTTTCGGAGTTTTCGCAAGATGAACTCCGGCACCTGGATGAAAGCAGGCTGGGCAATCCGGCAGCACGAGAAAGCCAGAAGCAGCTGGCATCGTCGCTGACCCGGCTGATTCACGGTCAGGACGGGCTGGTCCGGGTGGAACAGGCGACGCGGATTTTCTTTGGAGCAGAAATAGAAAGATTGCGGGACGACGAACTGCTGAAGATTTTTGCCGACGTTCCCAGCAAGTCCCTGTCGTTTGACCTGCTGGATTCAGGAACCCTGACATTGGCGGATGCGCTGGTTCATTCCGGACTGGCCACAAGCAAGGGTGATGCGCGTCGGGCTGTTGGCGAGGGCGGAGTATACCTGAACAACCGCCGCCAGGATGGGTTTGGGCTGGTCCTCACTCGGGAACATCTGGCCAGCGAGTCCACGATTGTTCTGCGACGGGGCAAAAAGAAATACGCTCTGCTCCGGTTTGTTTGAGCAGGTTTTTTGGTGATTGACCCAAATGGATCAATCTGAGGCAAATATCTGCGTTTTTGCCTGTGAAACGGAATGGATCCCGCAGCGATCCAGTGCCGGCAGCATGAAACTGGACGCGGAATTCTTTGGTCCAGCCGGTTCTGTCCGCTAGAATCAACTCGGCTCCCGTCCCGTGACACCTGCACTGAATTCTCCACTTCCTTGATGTGGGGAAAGGATTGACACTGATGGGCGATGACAAGTCCGGCAGAAGTGCTTATCGGCCAGACGATACAACGATTTTGAAGTCGCCCAGCGATGACGAAGAATCCGGTGTGTTCTCACTGGCAGCCAACTACGATTTGCAGTTTGTCGAAGCGACTGCCCGTTATGAGATCCTTGATGAAATTGGCCAGGGGGGAGTTGGAACGGTCTATCGGGGTCGGGACCGGTCGTTGGGCCGGGAAGTCGCCATCAAGATGTTGCTTCCGAAGCACATCGGAAGTCCAGAGCTGATTCAGAGATTTACCAACGAATCCAGGATCATCGGCTATCTGCAGCATCCGGGTATCGCGCACGTTTTCGAAGCAGGCCATTGCCTGGATGGCCGGCCGTTTTACACAATGAAGCTGGTCGATGGTGAAACGCTGGCGGATCTTCGCAGGCAGCACGGAGAACGAACCGTTCCACTAACCAGATTGTTGCGGGTTTTCTCTGACGTTTGCCATGCCGTAGCCTATACCCACGCCATGGGCCTGATTCATCTCGATCTCAAGCCGCGAAATGTTATGGTTGGATCGTTCGGTGAAGTGCATGTGATGGACTGGGGCCTTGCGACGGCAGTCCGGGAAGATGTGGCCAAACAGCTTGGCCTGTGCACAGAATCAAGGCATTTTGGCGATTCGGTTCAACTGAACCTGGACAAAAGGTCCTCGATTCGCGGCACTTTGCCTTACATGTCCCCCGAGATGGCGCGTGGAGAACGGGTTGGTAGACCGGCTGACATTTTTGGGCTGGGCGCAATCCTGTGTGAAATTCTGACTGGCAGTCCGCCCTTTACCGGAAATACAAAACGGGAGATGTTTCGCCAGGCATTGTCCGGCGAGATCGGAGACGCTTTGGCAAGCCTGGAGGCATCGGATACTGATGACGCACTGATTCGACTTACAAAACGTTGCCTGGCTCCCTTGCCCGAGGACCGGCCGGAGAGTGCCCACGAGCTCGTCTCGGAACTTTCGAATTACACCGAGTCAGCATTGGCGAGGATGGAGAGTGACATGTCCCAGTTTTTTGATCTGTCACTCGACCTGTTCTGTATCGCCGGCTTTGACGGATATTTCCGCCGGATCAATCCAAATTTTTCCAAAGTCCTGGGCTTTCCGGATTCGGTCCTTCTTGCCACTCCCTTTATCGACTTTGTTCACGAGGAGGACCGGGAAAAGACGGTCTTGCAGATGTCCGTCCTGAAGGATGGCAAGCCGGTCGTACGGTTCCGCAACCGGTATATCTCCATCGACGGGGACTATTTTCAATTTGAATGGACCGCCAAATCCATCCCCGACGAACACATCATTTTTGCCGTTGCGCGAATCGTAACCTGATCGCGACGTTTTTGGCGGTGAGCGACGGTCATCGCGCTGCGGGTTTTGCAGGCGCTTTCTGTCATGATCCATACAACTTTGATTCGTGTTTCAGCGTGTCAAGCATGGATTGCAGCCGGCTCCGGATCTCGTTCATGAGCGGGTCACCATCAGCTGCAGAACGGTCCCGATGGCCATCGACCTCGATCGCTTCACCGATATCGATAATAACCCGCAAATTGCCGTGTATTCGGCTGGCATCGGTCATGTCCTCTTCAAACTTTTCGATCGTTTCCAGGATTCTGTCGTTACTGGCAAAACGGGTGACGTACCGCTCTGGGTAACAGTCGATCTGCTGGGCCAGGTATGTGTGTTCGAGGTGGTGCCATCGGCGTTTGCGCTCGTCCAGCGGCAGTTGGTTCCGGCTGAGGTCGGGAAAGATCTTCATCCGCAGATTCTTGATCCGGACGGCGATACCTTCGTTTCTGGCCCCTCCCAGCCATTCCTTTTCCAGCGGATCCAGCAGATGGTTAACCATTCTGGTCTGGCGTTCGCGGATCGGCGTCCCAGGAACCACTTCCACGCCGTGCTCCAGTTCCTTGAGCATCAGCAGTCCTTTACCGACCTTGACCAGCCGCTCAATCAGCGGCTGGCCAGTTGCAGGACGCCAGGTGAGCCGTTTTTCAATGTCTGTCAAAACAGTGTCGGCCGCACGATCGATGTCGCCGTCAAATACGTACTTCATCGCAAGCGGGTGCACCACGACTTTGCCGCCGTCCTGTTTGGCCCGACGTTTGGCCGCCGTTCGGGCGATAAAGGCAGGGCCATCCATCAGGGACATCAGATGGTCATTGGTCCGGCTGGTGGTCCCTTCCGGAAAAATCAACAGGGGCCGTTGGGCGTTTTGCAAAATACGAATGGCCTCATCAATTGCCTGCCGGTCCAGCCCCTCCCGGTTGACACTGAACGCACCCAACAACCGGAGCATGAAATAGTTGAACCAGCCCTGGTTGAACAGGTGCCAACTGGCCATGATGTAGAACGGCGTGGGAGTTTCCCGGGAGATATGCCCGATGGCGACCGGGTCGGCCGTACGGGAATGGTTGGAGCACAACATGATTCCATGTCCGGCCCGAATCGATTCGCGCAACCGGTCGAGATTGCGGCATTCGTGATCCACAACACCGTGAACCCGTCGCAACATTCCGCGATACAGCCCCAACTTTACAAACAGGCGGGCGGGCCAGGACGGCCGGAACGCGGGCACAAACCGGTACGGCTTTTCAATCATTACCTGTTGCATGAAACAGCACGTTCGGGTTGGGACATTTGAATTGAACCGCTGGGGTATCTGCAATTATTCTTTCCGGTCAATGGTATTCATCTCGCGGAATTGCAGCAATACGCGAACCAGTGCCGCCATGATCAGGAACAACAGAATGGCCGCCGGAAATCCACCCAGCGTGGAAATCATCCGGATGCCGTTGACATCAGCAAAACTGATCATGACCCATGCAGCGGCACCAACCAGCAATCCCCAGGCAATTTTGACCCTCAAGTCACCCTCGGGGTTTTCGGGCGTGACGCCGAGCGAGCTGATACTGGCCATCGCGGTCGTGTTGGAATCGGCGGAGGTAACGAAACATACAAACGCGCTCAGCAAATAAAATCCTGCCAGCAGAGTGGCAAACGGTAGCGACTGAAGGACTCCATAGGAGACCGACTCAAAACCGGAAGTTTCGATCATTTCTCCCAAACCACCCCTGTTCATTTCCAAATGGAGTGCTGTTCCGCCAAAAATCGCCATCCAGGCCATGCTGAACAGGGCAGGGCCCACGAAATTGACCAGCATGAACTCGCGGACAGTCCGGCCATACCCAATCCGGCCAAGAAAACAAGCGGTAACCGGAGTCCACGCCAGCCAAACTGCCCAGTAGAACACCGACCAGTCCAGTGCCCAGGCATCATCGGCAACCAGGCTGGTGTACAGACTTAATTGAAAGAAGCGGAGGCCATATTCACCGACTGCAGCTATTCCCGACCGGGCAATAAACATCGTCGGGCCGGTTACCAGTACAACCAGCGCCAGCAGCAAAAGTGCTTTGGCGTTGAGATCGGACAGAATCCGGATCCCATTCATCAAACCGGTGGCGCTCGATACAACAAACGTAACAACGATCGTCAAGGCAATAATTCCCCAAATCCATGCAGCCCGCGGTATGCCCAGGAGTGACTCAAGGCCTCCGGAAATAGTCAGAATACCGGTCCCCAATGAAGCCGCCATGCCAGCCACCAATGAGTACAAACATATGGCGTCGATCACCCCGCCACATTTCAACGCCCGACGTTGGCCCAAAATTGGCACAAGGGTCGAGCCAAGAGAAAATGGTTGCCGCATGTTGTAATGTGCAAACGCAAACATTAGGGACGCAACGCAATAGATGGCGTAGGGAGTAAACGACCAGTGATGATACAGGGCCACAATCGCAAATCGGGCTGCTTCCGGGCTGTCAGGCTGAATGCCCAGCGACTCTGGAGGATTGTGGAAATGCCGGACGGGCTCAGCCGTTGACCAGAACAGAATTCCCACAGCGATCGTCGTGCAGATGGTAATCGCAAACCAGTTCCACCGGCTCATCAGTGGTTTCGCATCGGCTCCCCCCAGCCTGACCCGGCCGAACGGCGAAAACAGAATCCAAATGCACAACACCAGGGCGAAGAAAGCGCAGAGGGTGTACATCCATCCAAAATTCTGCAACACCCAATCGTTGGCCAGCTGAATCCAAATGCCAAACAGGGCCGGGCTGGCGATATTCAGCCCCACCGCCAACAACAACAGCAGAAACGGCGGCCAGAAAACCGGATGGTTCAATCGGGACCGGGAATTTGCCGGAAGACTTTTTTGGGACGTCACGCAGCGGGTGGTTTCTGTACCAGGGAAACAGGACTGTCGAATCCGCCATGATAACGGACTTGCCAGAACATCGTCACCGCCAGAACGCCCGGTTGGAAATTGCCGAATGAAACCGGATTACTGGCCGAAATGTTTTCGCAGGGCCTGCGAGTGACCTTCCATGTCGAGCATTCAGTCAATCAGGTTTCGTCCACTTCTTCAAACATTCCAATCTGGCGATATCGGAGGCCGGGTCAAAATAGCGTCGCCCGTTCCTCCTGCAGACATTCCGGAACGTCGTGTTTCGGTGAGTTGACCAGTTTGGTTACCCGTCTGGATTTCATATATTCGGCAGGAAAGGGTTGCAACATGGCCGAAGCCTGGTCGGTGGAAATATCCCCCAGCCAATCTTTCCAGACATCGACCGGCAACAGAACAGGCATCCGGTCGTGAAACGGGCGAACCGTCTCATTCGCCGAAGTGGTCAATAGGCTGACAGTGCCGTCAGCCGGAACTGCCGCCATTTCGGCGGACGAAGCAAGCTTTTTCGGCGGTGCTTCCCAAATTCCGGCCAATGCAAACGGGGTACCGTTGACAAGCGAAAACCAGACCGGCAGCCGGGCCTTTCCTTCCTTGAGCCACTCATAAAAACCGTCGGCCAGGACCAGGCACCTGCGTTTTGAAAACGCCTGGCGAAAAGCGGGTTTGGTCGCCACCGTTTCCGATCGGGCATTGATCATGGTATAGCCGGCCTTTAGATCTTTTGCCCAGCCCGGCAGCAATCCCCATCGCCGCATGGCGGCGGAAAAAACTCCGTCTCCATCAGCCGTTATGGAACAGACAACCTGCGACGGCGCAATATTGAAACGGGGTCGCATATCCGGCAATTCGACATTCACCTTGCATGTCTTTAGCCAGTCAGCCAGGTCGGAACGGGAATGTCGCAAGGTAAAACGGCCACACATTTCCTGTTCAGCCCTGAAGGTGGAATCGGAGAACGCCAGCCGGGTCAAATTGGCCGGGCATTTTGTTCCATTCTATAACAAGTCATAATCAGAATGTCCCCAAATGGCAGTCCGTTAAACTGCAAATTGGTACGACCTGAAGTTCCGACCGGGCAATTACCAACGATGTCCCAATCCGACTGGATGCCTACCTCGACATGGCAGACGATGCAGGCCCGTGCGGGGCTGCTACAGGAGACCCGTGCCTTTTTTGCCAGTCGGGGGTTTGTGGAGGTCGAGACACCCCTGATGTCCGCCGACACAATCGTGGACAAACATATTGATCCGGTCCGGGTCGATGCAGAGGAGTTTGGAATCCCGGCGAACGCGAATCACCCAGAACAGTACTTTTTGCAGACCTCGCCCGAATTCGCCATGAAGCGATTGTTGGCCGCAGGATCCGGTCCGGTCTTCCAGATTTGCAAGGCCTTTCGGGGCGGCGAGTCCGGTCCCAGCCACAATCCGGAATTTACCATGCTGGAATGGTACGACACCCGTCTGGATTACGCTGGAGGCCGCCAACAGCTGGAAGAATTCGCAATTTCGATCCTGCATTCCGATGGCGTTGACCAGATCACGTACCGGGATCTGTTTCAGCAGTATGCAGGAATAGATCCGTTCGAATGCGAATTGTCAGCCTTGAAGAAACTCGTTCAGGAACGGACCGACGTTCAAACGGGTGGCCCGGCAGAATCCGTCGATGATCTTCTCGACATTATTCTGGCAACCATCATTCAGCCTGCTCTCGGAATGACTCGCCCGGCGATAGTCTACGACTGGCCCCAATCGCAAGCGGCACTGGCCAAAACCCGGACCGCAGAATATGGAACCGTGGCCGAACGGTTCGAGCTCTATTGCCAGGGTCTGGAGCTTGCCAACGGGTATTGCGAACTGCTGGACGCAGACCAGTTGCTGGACCGGGCCAGGGAGAACAATCGTGTCCGGATGAAAATGGGTAAACCGGGTTTGCCACTAACCAGCCGGTTGGTCGATGCGATGCAATCCGGCTTGCCAGCCTGTTGCGGAGTAGCACTGGGAATCGACAGGCTGTTGATGGTCAGGTTACGGTTCCATGATATTCGCGAAGTGATTGCATTTCCGTTCGACCTCGCCTGACTTGGGCTTCATTTTGCCACCACCGAATTAATGCGCAATAAAAAAGAGCTGATCACCGGATACGGCGACCAGCCCTGATTGATCATTTACCTGGCCAAAGGGAAGCAGTTATTACTGGCCGCTTTTGTTTTCGACAGTTGTTGACCTGGATCCTGAATCCAGTTCGCGAATTCGCGATTCGCTGTCGATTTTTTGAGGTGTCGTTTCGGCTTTGGCTTCAGACTGCAGTAAGGCAGCCTGTCCACGGGCCAAACCGGCTACCTGCTGGGCAGCGATCACCTGGTCCTGGCGGAAATAACGTTCGAACGAACCGTCCATTCGCTCAATACGGTTCATGGTCAACAATTCCATCCAGTTCAGGCCATTGGCAATGTTCCACGCAGCTGCCTGGGCCACCTGGGTATCGATCTTGTCATTGGCCAACATCCGGCAAAGCACTTCGACTGCCGGATCGTTGTTGAATTCTTTCAACGGAATGATTTTGTATTCCATTTGGGGAACGGGGTCTTCTTTTCCGTGTTCGAGACAGAAGGTGCTGACACTCAGCTTGCCCTGTTCGCCGGCCGGGATATTGAAGGCTCCACCTGGCAT
>Ga0163150_10007758_pt1 | contig 12474 bp, 11 predicted proteins | sample OliLakLV19P2IB_FD_148628 | JGI IMG/M metagenome (GOLD analysis project Ga0163150, IMG submission 148628) | Freshwater microbial mat bacterial communities from Lake Vanda, McMurdo Dry Valleys, Antarctica - Oligotrophic Lake LV.19.P2.IB | ecosystem: Environmental > Aquatic > Freshwater > Lake >...
CTCGTAATGGAAACCGAGGCTGCCCCCGCTTCAGAACAAGGCGAAGGCAGTGTTACGCCAGATGAAGGACAGCCGCTGGCGGGGGAGGGGGCAGTAGCGGCGTAAGCAATAGAAGAAATTAAAGAAATAGGGATATAGGGGATCGAATCCTCTATTTCTTCTATTTCTTCTAGATCCTCTATATCCTCCTCCCATGAAACTCCCGCCCTTCTCCTTCGTCGTTCTGGATACCGAAACCACGGGGTTCGTCCCCAAGGTGCACCGCGTCATTGAATATGCGGCAATGCGCGTCGAGGGAGGTGAGGTGGTAGATACGGCAGAGTATCTGCTTGCGATTGATAGTGAGGTTCCGCCACTCATTCAGACACTGACGCACATCACACCGGAGATGCTGCTGGGACAGCCTGATTTTGCGGCACGACGACCGGAGATCGAACAGAAGCTCGCAGGCGTGGATCTGCTGGTGGGACAGAACTTGAGTTTCGATATCGGCATGCTGCGCGGGGAGGGTATTGATCTGACCGACAGACCATGGGTCGATACGTCGATGCTCGCATCACTGGTATTTCCTGAATTGCCGAGCTTCTCGTTGCCGTACATGAGCAAGGTTCTGGGGCTGGATCATTCCCCTGCACACCGTGCACTGGGAGACGTGCGAGCAACATTGGAACTCTTCGGGAAAGTGTGGGAACGCCTGTGTGAAATGGACGCGGAACAGACGGCATTGGCAAAGCAGATTATGGGCGCGTCGACTGCGGGCTATAAAATTTTGTTTGATGCATTGGAAGGAAGCGGAAAAGGTGCGTCATGGATGAATCAACGACAGCGTAAAAAGGAAGATCGCGGCGGCGGAACCATTACATTGGATGCACCCGCTGTGGGAACAGTGACGTTACAGGACGAAACGCTGGATGCAGGATGCTTGCAGAGCGTGATTGATGCGGCAGCCAACGATCCATCGACTGTTAGGTGGATTGCCGTGAAGAACCTGGAAACATCGCTGCGCCGCCTGACGATTCCAGACACTGTGACTGTCCTGCATCCTCCACAACTTCTGCTAAATCCCGAAGCTGCAGAGTCATTGGCGAAGCAAACCACATTCACATCGGATGAAGCATTCATCCGTCTGAAACTCGCGTGGTTCACCCCCCGCACACGCAACGATGTCGCGCTGCACGGCGGCGAGAAAGACGTATGGAACGGCCGACTTGCCTGCACCGACGCAACACCTGTCTATGCCGCTCAGTTTGATGCGAAGAGCCGCGCGTTTTTGCTCGATCATCGGCAGTTGCTGCAATTGCTCTCAGGCCCAACAACCGCGAAACATCTAGATGGTGCATATGTGATTATCGACGATGCGTCGATGCTGGAAGACACCGCAACAAAAGCCTTCGGCGATTTCCTCGGGTTGGATTATCTGCGTGCCGCCGCAACGGGGGACAGCGCGCTGCTTCGCATTACCGATCTGCTTGCGCTGTTCTGCGAAAAAATCCGCGGAGGCGAAGATCAGTACATGCTCACGCCTGCGGACCTGCGTAAACCCGAGGCACAGGCCCTGCGTTCGGATATTGAGACACTGATGGCATTGCCTGCTCTGCCTGCGAAAACAGAGGAGCTGTTAAAGGCGGCGCGCGCATTATTGGAAGAGAATCTCCCCGAAACACATTTGGTATGGATCGAACGGCGCATGGATGGAGCCCTGATGCTTCAATCTGCCCCCAAGCGCGTCGATACGATGCTCAAGGGTGTTCTTTACGATGTGCACCCAACAACGCTCCTGACGCCCATGGGGGCCAATGGCCACCTGCCGGAAATCGTCCCGCCTGACAGCGCGATTACGACCGCCCCATCAACCGGGTTCGCGCCTTGCGCACTCCCTGTTTCGTTTCCGACGAACACGGGGCTTCTGAGTTTCCTGCAAAACCCGCCTGAGGGCAAAACGATTATCCTCGCCGGCAGCAAGCGCATCATCGAGCAGTCGTTCACCGTGCATGCAACACGCTTGGATGAAGCGGGCGTGACATTAATTTGCCAAGGAATGAGCGGCGGACAGGGTCGTATGGAAGCAGAGTTTACAGCCGCAGGGAGTCCGGCAATCTTGATGATTACGCCGTTCATGTACGAAGGATTCGATTTCCCCGAAGGCATGGCTGACCGGCTGATTATCGACACTGTCCCGTTCGATCACCCAAACCACCCTGTGCTGGCGCTGCGAAGAAATCACTACAAAAACGCCTTCAGCGAGTACAACATGCCTCGTCTGGAATTCCGCCTGTTCCGGTTGCTCCGCAGTTTCTGCCGCCACAAGAAAGCGAACGCAGAGGTGATTGTGTTAGATAAGCGACTGCATGAGAAAGACTACGGCAAAAGGCTTATGGCCTTTATGAAAGCGTGTGGGGACAGCCTTGATAGGAATGAATCAGAAGGAGAGACGCAGATGAAGATGTTACTGTGACGAAAGTATTGTGTATTGAGTATACCTAATACGTAATACTCAATACTAAGCGACTATATACTGGATTGTGCGTTCCCCAGCACTGTACATGTAACCCCACTATCCTCCCCCGTATCATTACATCCTGGCGGCGTTTCACACTGCGTCGCTTTACCATTGCTGTACAGCACGTAACGCGCCTTATCATCCTGACACTGAGGCTGACAGGTCCAAGGATCGTTGACGGTTCCCGTGTAGGCAAAATCGACTTTGATAGGAGCCCCCTTACATGGCACTTCAACAACCGGCTCTTTATCGCGCGGGACGTATGTTTTGGGCACAACGGACTGAACCGCTACGACCAACAGTAAGACTATGAGAGTTCCGCCGATGACGCGCTCGAGAGTGTGCATACAAGTATGCAGTATTGTGTATTGAGTATTCTGTATACGCAATACTTAATACCAAATACTCAATACAGATTCAGTCCGCCCCTCTCCTCCCCAACACGACAATAAACGTCCTCCAGAGAATCCAAATATCCAGCAAAAGTGACCATTCTTCGATATATTTGAGATCGAGCGCGACTTCTTCATTAAACGTCAGATCCGAACGACCCGAAACCTGTGCGAGACCGGTGACCCCCGGACGAACGGCGAACACGCGGTGCTGATAACTGGTGTACCGTTTTACTTCTTCAGGGAGATGCGGACGGGGACCGACGAGGGAGACATGACCGAAGAGGACGTTAAAGATCTGCGGCCATTCGTCGATGGACCAGCGGCGCAAAATTTTCCCGATACGCGTGACGCGCGGATCATTCTTCATTTTGAAGAGCGGTCCGTCGGTACGATGGTTGCGCGCGAGCAATTCTGCCTTGCGTGCATCGGCGTCGCGAATCATAGAGCGGAACTTAAACACGGGGATTTTTTTCTTCCCTTCTTCGCCTACTCTGCGTGACACATAGAAAATGGGTCGGCCGTCATCGATAAGAACGAGCAATGCCACGATAAGCATAGGCACAGCGAGGATAAGCGTGCCGATAAGCGCAGCGACAACGTCGAAGATGCGCTTGGAAACGCGGCCCCAGCCGTCGAGCGGTGTTGGCTGGAAGCGGATCATGGGCAGTAACCCCAAACGTTCGACGGTGAGCAGATGCGGCACATCGGCAAATACCGGCGGCAAGAATGCATAGCCGATATGGTGACTGCGGCAGTGGTCGATAAGGAGCAACGTGTCCTCACTGTCGGGGTTGGGGTCGGTTTGCAGCACGAGATCGAGATCTTGTTTTTCTGCGAGTGCGATCATCGCCGTAAGGTCACTGATGTGCCCGAGGTAGTTATACCGCACATCGCGCTCCAGTGTGGCTCGTGTGGTCGCAGCAAGTTTCTGGCGACCGACCGACACGACTGCACGCACGCCTATGCCCGATTGCAAAAATGATCGCTGCAGTACGGTCAATGCTGCACGACCAAGAGAGGCAAACAAGGCGATGAAGAACGTGGTATGGAGCAGCAACACGCGGGAGTAGAAGAGCTGTTTCTGCACAAGGAAGTACCACGCCATGATGCCCACTAACCACAGAAGCCCCGCAAGGATCGTGCGTCCGGTTTCTTTCCATGCACTGCGCGTCGATTCCAATCCGTATAGCCCCAACGATCCACAGAAACAGATAAATGCGATGGCGCTGGGAACAATGAACGATGTGAAATATACCCCAATCGGCGGCAATGTAGACGCGGGGTCTAACAGCTGGAAACCCGGCACAAGGTCGATATTCGCTTCGCGCAGGCGATAGCTCAGCAGCATCGCGGCAGCGACGGCCAAGGCATCAAGCGGGATACGGACAGCGCCGAAGACGGTCTCGGAGCGTTTCATGGGTTGATGATACTACGAATTGATGTTAGATGGAGCCGCTTGTCGGATTCGAACCGACGACCTACTCATTACAAGTGAGTTGCTCTACCACTGAGCTAAAGCGGCTTGAGCCGGAACTCTACATTTTTCTGAGCAATTTCCCAAGGGCTTTATTGCCTTTAAAATGCCTTTATGGCATAATAGTGGTCCTGCTCCTTGGATGATCGCCCCGGCTTCGCGCAAGCTACGCCGAGGGAGGAACGTCCGGGCTCCACCGGAACGCTATGCGGGTAACACCCGTCGCGCCGTTACATATTCGGTAAAAGCGGCGTAGGACCAGTGCCACAGAGACGAACCCCGTCACCATCTTTCGCAAGAAGGACCAATATGGGGGTGAAACGCCTCGGGAACCGAGGACCCCGCACTTGCTGCGGGGTTGGTAAACTCATGGTGGAGCAAGGAGGAATTGGGTCGGCAGATTCAGCGATGGTTCCGTCGCTCTGTCTTCCCCTCCGCATTGAGGCAGTCGGGTAACCGCTGCCCCAGATAGATGATCGTCGCCGGCGTCGCCCTCAGTGGCTATGCCGCGCACAGAACCCGGCGTATAGAGGGGCAGGACCAAAAAAACGGCTTACTGCCGCTTTTTTGGTGCCCTCGGCAACCGCACCGTAAACACGCTGCCTTTGTCCTCGATAGACTTGAACGTGATCGTACCCCCCAATCGCTCGATAATCGTGTGGGTAATGTAGAGCCCAAGACCATTGCCGTCGGTATCCACCTTACGCACGTTTTTGGCGCGGAAGAATTTCTGGAAGATTCGTTTCTGTTCCCCAAACGGAATACCCAGACCATCGTCGCGCACGGTCAGCGTAATGCCGGATGCATGCTCTGCGAGTTCGATGAGAATCGTTTTTTTGGAATTCTTCACCGAATATTTCACTGCGTTTCCGACAAGATTTTGTAGAACGATGCGCAGCAATGTCGGGTCGGTCTGTAGACGGACAACATGACGGGGGACGACGAGCTCATACTGCAATCCCGCTTCATGGACCAGCGGCTCGAAGTCATCTCGCAATTCGTGAAGCAAGGCAGTCACATCAATACTGGATACATCGGGTGTCAGATTCCGGCTTTCCATGCGTGAAGCACGGAGTAACGAACTCAAAAGCGCGTTCATGCGCTCGACGGATTTTTTCATCTCTCGGACATAGCTTCGCTGATCGTCGCTGAGGTCTTTTCTGCTGTCGGCCAGCAATTCAGTATACCAACGAAGTGCAGAGAGAGGCGTACGCAGCTGATGACTCGCCAAAGAGATGAATTCCGATTTCAGGTAATCGATTTTTCGTTCCTCGGTCACGTCTTGAAACACCATGACGGCACCGACGATTTTTTTGTCGCTGCCGAAAGGGCTGACGGTATAGAGAACGGGGAGCAGCGTATCGTCGCTGCGACACACATTGAAACGCGCGCTGATAGGTGCCTGCTGCGCACGACCGGTCTTTATGCAATGCAACAACGGATGCACACCTTTGAGCACCTCACCCCGATGACCACATATAATCATCACCTCTCCAATGGGAGCACCGACGATATGCTCTTCTTGTTCACCGAGGAGCTTCAGACCGGCTCGGTTAATGCCGGTTATATGACCCGAACGATCGGTCGTCAGCACGCCGTACTCGATGTTTTCAAGAATAGTCCGGTCAAGGGCGTATTGGTGGCGCAACTCCTCGGTACGGCTGCGGATCTCTTTCTCCTGCGAGTGATAGAGCGTCTGCAAACGATTTGCCATATCGACCAGCACCGATTCCAGGATTTCCACTTCGTCTCCGGTATGAACAATACGATGCATCGCCCACGCTCCGGGCTGCAATTTCTGAACGCGCTCTGTAAGACTGCGCAGAGGTTCTGTGAGCTGGCGCGCAAGGAGCCATGACAGAACGGCGGCAAGCAGCAGGAGCAGCGTGCCAATGGATGCATGGGTGAATGCGAGCGTGCGCACGCCGGTCAACGCTTCATCGCGATCGATCATCAGTGCCATTCCCCAACCGAGCGTCGGCAGAAAGCGATAGGCTGCCAAAACATCGGACCCTTTTTCATCAACCGAGCGTGCCACACCTTCTTTTCCTGCGATGGATGATGTCCATGGCATGGTAACATCGTTGATACCGTCTACCGAACCGAGCGACAAAATATAGGAGCCGTGAGCGGAAGCGGTCAAACGAAACAGCTGCAGTTGGCCGCTGCCGTTACGAACAATCAACACCTGTGAACCGGACCCGAGGGACGGTGCGATGTCCGCCAAACGGTCGAGCACGGGACGCGTGTTGTAGCGCAATGTCAGGTAACCGATCTTCTCGTTGTTTGTGCCCCAGATAGGCGTGCGCACGTCATACCAACGCCAACCCGATGCGTCGGTGACGGCACGATACTGAGGAACTGCACGAGCGTCGTCCGGTAACCCTGCTCCTTCGCCTGCACGATCAAGCAGCAGCCCGGTTGGCCCATACACTTCGATGCCGGTAAGCCCCGGCTCATCACGTTGCAGAAGCAGCAACAAACGTGCAAGTGGACTGCGCTCTGCGCCACCGCGCAGCAACTGTCGGATATCGGTATGAGCGGAGAGTAACGTCGCACGTTCACGGTGTGATTGCAGTGTCTGATCAAGCATATTCTCCGACACCGTTGCGACGGAAGATAATTGTGACAACACTGACTGTTCCATCAACGATCTCGTAATGAGAAACGAGAGCGTGGTGAGCAGTAAGATGACAAACCCCGTCAGCAACAATGCCTGCGTCATCTGCTTTCCAAGAATGGAGGAGCGCAGAACGACCGGCCGGGGTGTGGATACGCGTAATGCAGACATAGAATGGCTTCTCATTATTATAGCATAAAATAGCCCAAAATGCCATATTTAGACCCATATGAAACATGCGAGCCAATAGCCCATATGGCACGTTCACACGGTCGATTCACCCTCTAACTCCCTAGATACTAGTTCCTAGCTCCTACCTTCCTCATTCCCGCCCATAACAACAAAGCCCTCCCTCGCGGAGGGCTTTATCTTTCAATGCGGTATGAAAATTAGCGCGTTATGCTGATGCTCTGTGAGTTCTCAGCAGAAGGAGCAGTGACCGTGATGCGGCCGTTTGCATCTCTCGAGATGCGGTAGCCGGCGCCTGTTCCTGTGACGCCAACGCTAGGATCGCGAGGGATGCTTACAAGGTAGGAACCCGTTAGAACACCAAGGTTCACACCACCACTGCAGCTTACTGCGCCAGTCCTACAAATCTGTTTTGTTGTCAGGGCAATGTCAGTCGGGATTGTTCCATTATTGTCGATGGCATACTGGTACACAGCGTTCAAGATCGTGTTCACATCGGAACGGCGCTGTGCGTTGCGTGCATCACCCAACTGCTTGGTGGGGTTGATGGCAACGATAACGATAGATGCCAAGATGGCGATGATGCCGATAACGAGAAGCAGCTCGATGAGCGTGAATCCCCGTCGCATCTGTGATGACTGGTTCATAGGAAGAGAAAGAAAAAATATAAAGGGAACAGTGGGACGGAAAGTCCTCGTGTCGACAGACATTATAACAATGAGTTTGAATACTGATGCCTTTTTGCCTTGACGCGCAAAGGAAACATGACTCTACAATTGTGACTACGGGCATTCGAGTGTTGTCTGGACTGAATAACATGTATTGCTCTCACACACTTCCCATGTGTATTCATCACCCGCTCCGCATGTGGGAGCCAAACATCCGCAACTGTTCCCGACAACTACATCTGACGGAAGAAGCGATACCGTCGTTTCAAATGAGCGTACATAACTGTGCGGCATTTGCAGCCGAATCGTGCGAGAAAGTGTAAAGGAGATAGAAGCACTCTGACGCGTCGCGGATGTCGACGTGTTGCGTGCAACGAAGTTAGTAATGGCAACTTGTTCTGTACTCACTTCTTCGCGCGTGAGATGTTCGATGATAACGAGCGCACCGCTGTTCATGCCGATAATCGTAGGATCAAGCGCACCCGACGCCGTCTGCAGCACGAGCACAGACCCGGTTGCTCCTGCGGCTGGACTGATAATTTTTTCACCGGCGCGAATGCGCTGCGAAACGTTTCCAAGAATCTGCGCACCGTTTTGTTCGACAATGGAAATAGTCTGTTGAAGAAGTCTGTTTTCTGTGGCACTGAACAGCAAGGGGATAGTGATTCCTATAACCATGCCGAGAATGGCCATGAAAATCAGCAATTCAATGAGTGTGGTTGCCCGACGGGAACGAAGAAAGCGCATTAGGGGCAGAGCGAAAAAGAGGATACCTCGCGCCAACTCTGTACAACGACAGACGGATACAACTGTAATATCTGCACCTCAAGACGGCGTGTGTTTTGACCGCTGATACCGGTACTGCAGATAGCCCGGTCATCATTGCCATGTCCCGCAATACGAGAAACGCTGCAAGTGCCGTATGTGAAGTTGATGGTGCCGGACCCCGCATAGGCCGGGTCATAACGCAGATCTCTGAGTGTCCGCTCGACGCAGGCCTGCGCATATTCAAACGCTTGTGTCGACTGTGCGACGAGCTGTCCGTTCTGCTCCGCCGCCCATCCCAGCAACATCAACGACGTCGCAGTCACAGTCGCAATGACGCCGACAACGAGGACTGTCACGAGGAACACATACCCGTTATGTGATTGATGGTGCATCATGGGCAGGTACCGGTAACGGCACCGGGACTGAAAATAATGACGGAGCGGTCGGTGGCAAGAATGACGCGGTCGCGCCGCATGTCGTAGAGCACACTGCGACCGAGGCCGGTTGTCGACGTGTACGTTGTCAATTCTGCGAGAGTGGTTTTATTGCGGATATTAAACACCTGCAATGCTTTGCGTCCGGACTGCGCGGCGATGAAGCCATAACAACGGCTTGGTTCGATATCCATGCCTATGACGCTACCGCTTCCCTCGTGATACCACGGGCCGGGGGATGTGGGCACGCCGCCGTAGCGAAGATCGAAGAGAACCGATTCTTGAATGTTCGAACCCTTATCGGTACCAAGAAGCGCGGATGTGCCGGAGATAGCGATGGAAAGTCCGTCCAGTGTGCGATCGGTGAGATTGTATCCACCCATCAACGTGAGACTGGATCCACTTTCGATATTTACCACGCGCAATTCACCCGTATCCAATGAACTTGCAAGGTACGCAGCTGTGCCCGAGAGCGCAATGCGACTGACAGTGGTGCCATCGTCGTCGATGGTGCCCAACAATGTGAAACCGCCGGCCGGTGTCACCTGCAGTGCGATAAATTCATACTCGCCGGCCGTCGCGCTGGTACTGGCACCCACATAGAGCGTATCGCCGCGGATGGCGAGCGAGCGAGCGCGTGCGGAACCGGGAAGATTGTAGGAGCCAATAAGACTCGCCGCGGAAAGAGCAGATGGCGTACCGATATTGTACGCCCGGATTTCCTGCGTGGGATCATCGGTTGCAACATACAGAACATTCCCACGAACCGCTGTGTCCCATGCGCCGTACCCGAGTGAGAAGGATGATGCGACCAGTATCGGGTCTGATATTGTACGCGTATCCAGAACATAGAGACCGTTCAACGTGCGGCTAGCGGCGAAAACATAGGACCCCGAGTACAGTGCAAGATCGACAAATGTTGGGGTGCCTGCATTGGTGTAGGTGCCTTCTGTCGTGAGCGTCGACCAGTTGCCCACAGTCTGCGTTGTGCGCCAGTTTGTGAGATCTGTTGTAACTAATACACTACCGGAACGATTGTATCCGTGTTTCCATGCCGTTCGGGAATCAATGCGAACCCAATCGGACTTGAGCGACGAGACAGTGACGGATGTCGTATACGTGCCGGTCGACGTGACGCTGGACCCGCTGAAGGTCCATATGCCAGCGGGGGAAAGACGATACCCATGCACTCCGGATGTCAGCCCGGCAAAAGATGTATCACGCACCGCGCGCGCGATATCGATACCGCGTTCGGAAAGATAGGAGGCACGAATGCGGTCACCGGATCGGATTGTCTCTTCCTGTCCGTACAGAAGTGTCAGACCGACGGATGAAAGAAAAATCGCAAACACGGCGATGCCGACGAGCACTTCCAAGAGAAGAAAGCCCTTATGCCGATGTACAACTATCAACGGCTTCATGCTGCGTGTGATCGTAGCAGCTTCTCAGCTACTTAGCTTCTTAGGAATTGCAAGCTAAGGAGTTGAGCAGCTATGAAGCTAACAAGATGGCGTCAAGAATTTCACAAGAACAATGCCATCCTGATAGTCCACTCCCGAGCAGTTGCTGCAATAATTGTTGCTGCACGAGTTACAATCTTGTCGGTTGAAATCACCGAGGAGAACAGCATCATATGTGCCGATGCTGATGACTCCATTCACAATGACTGACTGGAGCAGCGTCGACACTGATGCCTGACCATTAGACCCCGTGATCGTCGGCGCCGTGTCGCCGTTGCGCAAAACGAGTATCGAACTATTTCCGTTATTGGAGTAGATTTTGCGATCGTATGACAGCCATCCTTGATTGCTGAATTTCGCCCACATGCGCAAGATCACCTTGTCCCCGCTCTGGAAGCCACTCACGGTCTGTGTTGCCCCTCCACTACCATTGATCGCATTGCCACCGAAGAGATTGGTCCAGTTGTTTCCGTTACTCGTTTTTTTGTACGCTACTTTCACCGGTACATTGGGGCCGCCGTTCCCATACCCGAACTGCGCACCAAGTGAATCGAAGCGGACGCTAAGTGGCCCTGTTGTCGTAATTGTACCGTTAGCTGCGATACTGAAACGGTCCTGACAAGTTGCAGATGCGGAAGACCCCGCACCACCCCCTCCTGCACTTGACGCGACGGAACTTGCACCCCCACTGGATACTGCAACGGAACTTACCGCAGATGAAACTGCTGCAGATGATGCTCCCGCACATGCACCCAGCGTATCGCCGTGTGCTTGGTGAGCAGGCCATGCGTTGTCATTGATCGTCAATGTGTGCGTGCTATTGCCGGCATTGTGGCAAATGGAAATACGGTCGTTCTGCACAACCGCAACAGATTCCGCTGCGACAACAATGAGAATTGTGCGCGAATCCTGGTTCAACGCAATAAGCGTGATAGCGCCTGTGCCGCTGGGGTCACCGCTAAGTTTGTCATAGGACACCTCGGACAAACCTGTGGTCATAATCGTCCCGGGCATCGGGTATATCTCATCATATGACGTTTCACGCGCAGCATAGCTATCACCCTTGTAGAGCACGCCGGCAGGAACATAGAACCCCCAGCCGTCGTCATCTTTTCCCGATTCCGAAAGCAAACGCGCACGCGCCAACCCCTGGGTTACCTGCTCGGTGGCGAGGTTTAAGTCGTTGCGAATCTGGTAGTCTCGATAGAGCGGAACAGCAAGGCCTGTCATGGTTCCGACCATGCCGATGACCAGCAACATTTCAATGAGAGCAAAACCTGGGCGACGCATAGGAAGAGGGGGGACACTGCCCATTCTATCCATGATCGATCTAATCACACCTTCTATCACTCACTTTGTCTTGACGATGTACATCGAAGCCGCAGAATTCATAATTAAAAATGAAAAATGAATAATAAGAGGAAATATTTCGTCTTATTATTCATTTTTCACTATTCATTCTTATCGCCCTACGTTTCCAACAATAGAATAAATGGGTACAAGAATCGAGAATGCGATGGTTCCCACGAGACTACCAATGAAAAGCAGCAGCATCGGCTCCAGAATCACCGGCAGTTTCTGCGCGGTCTCGGATGCCTTCTTGTCATAGATATCGGAGATTTTCAGCATAATGTCGGCCAATGCCCCGGACTTTTCACCCGTAATAACAAGTTGCTGTACCGATGGCGGTAGAAGCTTCTCGCTGCCCTTGATGGCTGCAAAGCTCTTCGCGAACGAATCGCCGATCGTAATATGATCGAGCATGCGGATATACAACTTTTTGAAGGCAACGATATTCGTCACTTCCACCAGCGACTGCAGGGCTTCGGTAACAGGCACACCGGCTTTCAGAAGGCCGCCGAGGATAACGCCAAAACGCGCGATCGTCGCCTCACGAGCCAGGCGTCCCACACCGGGAATGCGAAAAGTGAACCACTGGAACACCACTTTCAGACCTGTGTATTTA
>Ga0163150_10007760_pt1 | contig 12471 bp, 8 predicted proteins | sample OliLakLV19P2IB_FD_148628 | JGI IMG/M metagenome (GOLD analysis project Ga0163150, IMG submission 148628) | Freshwater microbial mat bacterial communities from Lake Vanda, McMurdo Dry Valleys, Antarctica - Oligotrophic Lake LV.19.P2.IB | ecosystem: Environmental > Aquatic > Freshwater > Lake >...
GTATCGATCGAACTCGATGTAACGAAATGGGAGCCGCTTATTCGTTCGTTCGAACAGTTGGGGCAGGTGCATGTTATCGCCACCAATAACGCCGTGACCCTCGAGGCGTTCGGGCAATTCGGCAATTTCAGTGCGTGGGGGGATTACTTTAACGTGCAGACGAAGTCGCTTGATATGCACATTCGCACGAAGGAACTCGCTGCCGTGTTCGCGGTGGAGAAGCCCGGGCACATGGACGGCGTACCGACGCTAAGCTTCCAGTTCTTTGACAGCCGCGGCAGCTCAGCCTTCAAAGTGTTTCTTACCTTTGGCACGAAGCCGCCGACGGAGGAAATCCGCGAACATTTCAATCGGTTGCGTGGCGAATTTCGATTGGCCTGATCGCAAAGCACCGGATCGCCGAACACGAGATTGCCGCCCATGCTTACGACTGATTCCAAGTCCTCCGACTGGTTCACCGCGGCCGAGTTGCGCGCCACCGGCGTCGCGGCGACATTGATGGTGGTGCTGGGAACGATCGTCGTCGTCGGGATCACGATCGCCTTCGGCCATTACAATTCGCTGCTGCACGCCGGGCCTAAGGCGGTCGCCGACGCACTGGCGATCGGCTTGCTGCTTGGCGCAGGCCGGCGTTGGAGGTGCATGGCGCTGCTGGGCGTTGTTTACGGTCTGGTGATGTTGCTGCAGATCGGGCTGATCTACGTTTCGGTGATGATGATGCTGGCCGGACTCGGCGCGGCGGCGGCGGGGCGGGTTACGCGTACATTCGGTTCGACCCCCGCGGTATTGATGGCCGCCGTGGTGTTCGAATTGCTCGCCGGATTTACCGCACCGATAAAAATTCTGCTGGCGACCAATGACGGCCGGGAACCTGTGCTGTGGATGCTGTGGCTGGCCGAATGGCCGCTTCGAATCGGCGGGGCGGCGGTGGGTGTGATGCTCAGCCGCAAACTCGCGCGGAGCCTAGGTGTAAATCTTGCGCGACGTTCCGATGCACCGCCCGAAGGTCTTCCGGCGGCGACACGCAGTGCGGCGCCTTCGCCGCGTACGAATGCGTCGAAATCCTGGCACGCGCCTGTGGCGTTGACGATGGTGATCATCGCCGGCACACTACCGATGGTTGTCCAATCCTGGTTCGGTCTTGCGATACTCGCGGCGGTTTTCTTCGGCTACGGCTACTGGTACGGCTTACGCCGCGCGCTATTGAACGCCTTTGTAGCCCTAGCCTGGGGTTGCATCACCTTTGCCGCGGCAAGCTTCCTATGGCATCGCGATGCTGATCGGGTGGTGGACCTCGGGCGCACGTTCGCCCTGCGCTTCTGGCCCATGACGGTCGCCGCTGTAGTGATCGCGCGGTGCGTGCGGCCGATCGCGTTCGTTCGCCTGTTGCGCCAACTGCGTTTGCCGGCGATCATTCTACTGCCGCTCATGCAGGTGGCGCGAAGTATTCCGCGCGCACGGCGTGATGTCGAACGATCACTCGCATCATTGCAGATCAACCAGAAAACGCACGGCGTTGCCTCGATGTTGCGCCGCCCGCTGGCGACGACCCGTGCAGTGCTGCAGCCCCTTATCTGGCGCTTCGCGCGAGAGCTTGGCAAACATGCAGATCCGGTTGGTGAGGCGAGTTGTCGCGTCGGAGAATCGACGGTTGCCAAAGGTGCGCCATTGTGAATAACTAGGAGACGGGCAATGCCACGTGGTGGGACACGGTGGCGCGCCGGAACGTTTGTCGCGTGGCGAATGTTCGAGCTTTACTTTAACTGCTCTGGAGGTCAGAAAATGGTTCGCAAAGTTTTTCGTGTCGTCGCCGCTTCGGTGGCGGTGTTTGTTGGTTCGTCGGTTTTTGCACAAACGGTGATTCAGCCCACGGCGGCGCAGAGTAAAGATACGTTCGTTTACTCGTTTTTGCCGACGTTCAACTTCAACGCGTCCCCTGGTTTTGATGCACTACTGGCCAGCGGCAGGTCGTCCAGCGGGCACGATCTTCGGTCGCTGGTGCAGTTCGATCTCACCGGCGTGACGTTGGGCGCCGGCGAAATCGCCACCTTTAACCTCTACGTTGCCGACGGCGGAACGGTGGGGTTCCCGGTGATCAACCCCTCGCCCGCAGCGCCGGTGATTGCCGATGTGTTTCCGGTGACCGCCGCCTGGGATGTCGCCACCGTAACGTGGGGAACCCAGCCAACGTTTGGCGCAACCGTTTTGGATTCTGAAACAATTGATGGCATTGGCCGGCATGTCACCTTCGATGTGACGTCGCAGGTGCAGGCGTGGCTTGCTAACCCCGCCACCAATTTCGGCTTTAGTGTGCAGCAGCGCGACGTGGTGCTCAACGGCGGAAGTGTGCAGGCGGTGTACCATTCATCGGGCGGTGCGAATCGGCCGTTCCTTTATGTTGGTGCGGTTCCCGAGCCGGTCGGCGTCGCGGCCCTTGCTTCGCTCGCCACGATGTTTATCCTTCGACGGCGAACGTGAACGGGCGAACATAAGCGGGTCTCAGGGTAGCATTGATATGATCACGCGACGCGGCTTCACGCTGGTAGAATTGCTTGTGGTGATCGGCATCATCGCGCTGCTGATTGGTATTCTGCTTCCCGCTATGCGCAAGGCCCGCATGGCATCTCAACAAACCGTCTGTGCGAGCAACCTGCGCCAAATCGGCGCAGGTTTGCTCATTTACGTGAACGATAACAATCAGCGCCTGCCGCTGATCATCGAGCCGCTTTGGAACACCGACGGCTCAACCAATTTTAACGCCGACCCCACCGACCCGACCGCGACGCCGGCGAGCTTCTATGTGGTGATGAAGAAATATTTCGGCGATATGCGCGTGCTGTTGTGCCCCGGCGCTAACACAGGTTTTCCGGCAGCGGATGCGAAGATGACCTATCGCGTGTCGGCGGCGAATAATAACGACGGGCAGGTGAAGCTTGTCGAAGAACTGGCCGGCGTCAATGGTGTAAACTATTCCTACAGCCTGAAGTATCTCAACGGCCGGCACTACGAACTGATGCACGTCGATCCATTCTCGTTGCCGTTTAAGCTGGTCAAAGGCGTCGGGTCACACTATCTCATCCGCGACATGGTACGTCGCCGCGTCGAGGGGGAAGCGATGCCGCCAATGGCCGCCATGAGCACCGGCGTTCCGCCGCACCCCAACCGGCAGTTCAACCAGTTGCTCCTGGATATGAGCGTGACCCTGGAACGCGATCCACGGTTTCAGGTCACTTCGCCATAGTCTAAGTTCTGGAGCGTTCAGTGGCTGGAATGATGAATTGAGAAATTTTGATTTCACACCACTGGGCGATCAAGGCACTCTGACGAATCCCCGCCACTACGCTTCAGGACGACCGTGCACAGCCCTACTCCGATCTGCGTTAATCGGCGTTAATCTGCGGAAAAATGCATTTCGGGCGAACAAACGGTGAGCGGGCCCGCGATCACGCGGCGATGTGAAAGATTACGTTTGACGATGCGGCATCCCCGCGCGTACAGTCCTGTTTTAGCAGGAGACTCACTTCGTGGCCCATCGCCTGCCCGTTATCAACGACCACGCCCGGCACCCCAACCCCGCTCAGCACGACGAGTACGAGAAAAAGGAAAAGTGCGGCCTGTTCGGCATTTGGGGAACGGCCGACGCTTCGCAGATCACTTACCAGGGGCTTTTCGCCCAGCAACACCGCGGGCAGGAATCGGCGGGCATTGTCGTCGTTGCCGACAACGGCGAACTGCACGGCCATGCCGACATGGGCCTGGTCAGCCAGGTTTTTACCCAGCGAACCCTTGACGAAACGCTCGCCGGAAAAGCCGGCATCGGCCACGTTCGGTATTCAACCACGGGTTCGAGCAAGCTCTGCAACGCCCAACCGCTATTGCGGCAATACCTGATGGGGCCGGTCGCGGTGGCGCACAACGGTAACTTGATCAACGCAGGCTTACTGCGCGACGAATACGAGCGCCACGGCCATATTTTTCAAAGCACGACGGACACCGAAATTATCGTGCACCTCTTGGCCAAGCCGAGTCATGTGGAAAAACAGGACGCCCTGCCGCATGTGCTGAAACACCTGCAGGGCGCGTTCAGCCTGCTATTTCTTTTTCCGAACCGCATCGAAGCGTGCCGTGACCCGTGGGGCATCCGCCCGTTGGTGCTGGGCAAGCTCGGCGGGGCCTGGTGCGTGGCCAGCGAAACGTGCGCGTTTGATGCGATTGGCGCGGAGTTCGTCCGCGAGATCGAGCCCGGCGAGATTGTTCGAATCGATGACGCCGGTGTGCACAGCCGGCGGTTCGTGCCGCCCGCCGACGAAGGCGCGCGGTGCGTGTTCGAGCACGTCTATTTCGCAAACCCGGCCAGCAAAGTCTTCGGCCAGAACGTGTTGCGCGCCCGCGTGCTCATGGGGCGGCAGCTCGCCCGCGAATCCAACGTGCCGGCCGACTGCGTGGTGCCCATGCCCGACAGCGGACGGTCGGCGGCTTCGGGATATGCCAAGGAATCCGGGTTGCCGTTTGAAGAGGCGATCGTGCCGAATCGGTTTGTCGGCCGGACCTTTATCCTGCCGGACCAGATGGCGCGCGACCGCGCCGTGGCCATGAAGCTCAATATCATCGACGAGCTTGTGAAAGATAAGCGAATCGTCGTCGTGGATGATTCGATCGTCCGCGGAACAACCACGCGATCAAAGATGCGCGCCCTCCGCCGGGCCGGAACGAAGGAAATTCACCTGCGCGTCTCGTGCCCGCCGATCCGACATCCGTGCTTTTACGGGATCGACTTCGCCACCCCCCGCGAACTTGTAGCGCACGAGCGATCGATCGATCAGATCCGCGATTTTCTGGAAGTCGATTCGCTTGCCTACCTGTCGCTGGAAGGAATGCTCCAGTGCATCACCGTCCCGGAAAAAGACTGTTGCACCGCCTGCTGGAGCGGCAATTACAAAATCCCCATCGACCAGCCCGCCAGCAAATTCAGCTTTGAGCGCGATCAATTGAAGATGTTCTAAGGACGTGAGGCCGCCGACGAGCCCCCGCGACGCGTATTAGCCGGGGCATTCGAGCGGAGCAATTAGCCGCAGATGAACGCAGACGAACGCAGATAAGTCGGAGGGTTGTAGCTTGGCCGAGCATGGCGTTCTTCTTCCATCTGCGTTCATCGGCGTTTATCGGCGGCTAAAATGAAACCCGCCCGGCGGAGCGAACTCCGTCGGGCGGGAATTATTTACATCAAAACTAACTGCGACGCAGCCGGCCTAGCCCGTTGGCTTAAGCGCGACGGCGACGAGCCGCCAGTCCGGCCATTGCCAGGCCGATAGCCCCGAAGGCCGTCGGTTCCGGCACCGAGCTGCGCGGGAGGTCAACTGCACTCAGACCGAAGTTCGACGCCAATGCGGTGAAATCGTCAAGGTTGACCAAGCCATCGTAGTTGAAATCACCGGTGGCCCAGCGTTGGCTCGGCAGACCGAAGAACGCTGCCAAAGTGGTGAAATCGTCCAGTGTGACGTTGCCGCTCAGGTTGGCATCGCCGGTAAGTGTGTAGCGAAGGAGGACGGTCGTGCCATCGATCGGGACGCCGAAGAAGTCCGAGCCGAAACCAGTATCACCGACTTCGCCGATACCAATGGCGAACTTGCCCGGTGCGGCGGCGGCAGCGGATGAACTGGTAATTCCGGTGCCGTTCCAAGCACCAGCGCCTCGACCCGATGTGATCAGGTCTTCTAGTCCGTCGAGCGGGCTAATGCCCGTGTAATCGACGGCCAATGCTTGGTTCGAGAGGTCTAAAGTAGTCCCGGCTAACACGGCCAAATTGCGAACCGCACTGACTTTCGCCGGGTCGTTGTTGAGAGCACCCGATGTCACGCGAAGTGTTCCCGCAGAGACCTGTACCGAAGCCAGCGAACTTACCCCGGGAGCAACCAACGTCACGGTCCCGTCGTTTCCGTCAACATCATCACCGGTGAGGTTAAAGATGTTGGTGTCCGACAATGCTCGCACAGCCACAGTGCCCGTGCCGACCTTTGTCAACGTGGCGCTACTTGCCGCAACAGTGAAAGCGCCGCCGGTCGTCGGCGTCGGGCCCTGACCCGTATAGTCGGCCAAGAATCCGCCGACTGTAAGCGTGGCCCCAGCGTCGGCACCAATCGAACTGCTGGTAATCAAGTTTACATTGCCGCCAAAGGTGTTAGCTCCTGACAAGCTGAAGAGTGCACCCGAAGCCACAACACCCGTCAAATCGGAAAGGCTTGCGGTTCCAGAACCGGTACCAGAACCGTTCAGGTAACCGCTGCTGGTCCGAAGGAAGGCGTTGCGGCCGGAAGCGGTCGAGATGTTGCCACTGAGGCCCACCGCCGAACCATTGCTTTCGACCTGCACGCCGGCTTCGCCCAATGCGTTGTTGCTGGCAAGCACGAGCAAACCGCCCGGTACATCAAAGGTCGGCGCTGCATCAGCAACAAAACCTCGAATACCCACGAAAATCCGCGAATCCATTGAGTTATTGCCGCTGATCGTCATCGTTCCAGAACTGAACGTGTTAGAGCCCGCGACAGGCGCCGTAAAGTTGAACGCGACATTCTGCGCAAGTTTGCGGAAAGAGCCATTGCTCAGCACACCTGGAATGCTGAGATTTCCGCTGGCAGGAACGATGGTCGGCCTGCTTACACCACCCACGGCACCGAAATCGATGCCACCGGTGATCGACAAATTGCCATCAAACCGAAGGTCGTCTTGGTTGGTAGTTCCTTCTGTCGGATCAACGACGAACGTATTCGGAAGCACGACGGCCGCATCGGCAACGGTGTTAACGGTTCCTGCGGTGTCCTTAATGGCTCGGAAGGTGCCACCGGAGGAGTAAACCGGACCCGTCCCGAATGGTGTAACGCCGCCCGCTTCGTAAGTTACCGACAGCAAGGCCGTGTTTGCGGCAGCAGCTACATTGGCCTGAATTCCGCCGGTGAATGTGTTGCCAAGCGCGGAGAATATACGGGTCCGCTGTCCGGGCGAACCTGCATCCTGAAGAGCACCAGGACCAGTAATTTGACCGGAATAAGTCACCAATGACCCACCGACCGTGAGTAAGGGGGTCTGTGGCGAAGTTAGTTCGATGTTGCCGTAAAACTCGGTGCTGCTGGCCGCGTTGAAACCGCCAACCTGCGGAGACGAAGAGCCGCCGCTGCTTACAATCTTGAGGTCGCGTCCAAAACGAACGGCTGTGCCCGACTCGTTAATGAGGCGGGTTGCATTCGAGCCTCCGCCCGAAACATTTGCAGCCGCTGACACTAATTCGACTGCGGAGGTGCTGAGGCCGAACGGGTTAGCACCCGTATCGCCGGGCTTGTTGCTAGGAATATTCTGAGCAATAAAAACACGACCCTGATTGAAGCGAGTAGTGCCGGTATACGTGTTGGCGCCGCTTAGGTGTAGGTGGGCGGGACCAACTTTGGTCAATCCACCGGTTCCACTAATCACGCCCGAGATATTCAGCCCGTTGGTGATCGTCGCCGGTAGCACACTTGCGGGAGGAGCCACGTTGTCGCTAGCAGCGATTAACAATAATTCATTGGCACCGGCCGTAAGGCCCGAACTGATAACCGAACTCTGTACAGTGTTGAGCACGGCACCGCTGGTCACAGTGATCGCGCCGGCAGAAATGGTAGGTGCCGCGCCAGTAGCGCTGTTGGTAGGGCTACCGATTCGCAGGGCGTTAGCGGTTACGTTACCGACTGCTACCGAAGCGTTGATATTCACATTGTCGCTGGCAGCACCAAAAGACGAAGCATACTCGGCGGTCGCTGTTCCGAGATCGCTGAGCTTTAGCGGCCGAAGGCTCCCGCCGGCATCCACTGCGGCAAACGACGCCGAGCCGCCGCCGGTCTGGGTATTTGCGGTAACAGAATTACTCTGCAGGCCAAATACGAACGGGATAATACTCTGAGAGGTAGTATTGATCGCGCCGCCACCACCGACGGCCAAGGTCGAACTGTTTGTTACGTTGAACTTCGGGCCCGTGCCGCCGATGTTTGTTCCACGAAGGAAAATAACTCCACCGTTCTCTCGTGCGAGTGCGGTGGTAAGCGCTGTGGTAGCAGCCGTCGAAGTGTATGTGACTGCCGTGTAGCCGCCCGTGACCAACGTTCCAACGGCTTCTGTGTTGGCTACACGTATATCGCCGGCTACGGAACGAACGACACCGGCGTCATTTAGGCGGTTGTTCGAACCGGCGTCGAGCCGAATAACGCCACCATAATTGTTAAGCGTGCCGGACGACGCAAAGGCACCGCTGCCGTTTAGGAGCATCGTACCGGTGTTGATATTAATCTCGCCGGTATGGGTATTGGCGGCGGAGTACTGATAGGTGCCTCCGTAACCGCGCGTACTTTGGTTGAACGCCCCGGCACCAGAAATTACTCCGTTGAAAGTCGGTCCAGTTGATGCACCAAACTGTACAGTGCCACCGCCAGCGCCGACTCTAAATTCCTTGCTGAACTGCGGATTGGCAAAGGTTGGCACGGTAAGCCCACTGAAGCCGCGAAGTGTTCCGCCATTAAATACAACCGAACCACTGCCCAAGGCGAGTTCGTTGACGACGGGTTGTCCGGCCGGGTCTGCGACTGAAGAACCTAATTCTGCCATCGTCACAATGGCACCACCGGTGATAGTCAAGCCTCCGCCAAACGTGTTATTTCCTGCAAGAATGAGCGGCGAGATCAGGCCCCCCGATCCATCTACAACGACCGGGCCGCTGCCGATCAAGTTCGCCTGCAGGGTCTGACCGAAGAAGACGTAACCAGGATTCTGAAAACCGGCAGCAATCGGTTCCGGGAAGTAGTTGCTCGGCCGGATCGTCAGCCCGCCCACAGCGGTCGTGATGTTACGCACGGGATTCGCGACAAGCGTTGGCTGAATATCAACGCCGCGCGAGTTCGTCAGGTTCAGTTCGCTGAGGCTGATATCGACGTCTAGGAAGATGACGTTGTCACCTAAGCGTTCCGTGTCCGCGACAAGGCCCGGGCGACCAATCGTTGCAATTCCGCCTCCGGTGGGGAACGCTCCACTCGACCAGTTCGCATTGTCTGACCAGATTTCAAACCCTTGAGGGTCAGTACCCGGGAGTGCACTAGGAGCGGCGAAAACAATAAACGAGTCCTGACCCCCGCCGCCTCCTTGCCAGACGGCGCCAACGCCCTCAGGTCCCCCGGCGAGCGAGGAGCCCGGATTGGCCTGGCCGCCGACGTATCGATAAGTACCGGAAAGATCTAGCGGGCGTTTGACGACACCGCGATCATAAAAAAGTTCTTGGTCGGCGGCGTTGCCAGCAGCCCATATGGTGGTGGGGGCGGCAGCGACGGATGCTGCGATAAGTGCTGTAGCACGAAGACGCGAACGATGCATTTCAAACCTCCTGAGGATTAAACGAGCCGGGCTAATCGCCCAGTGAAACAAGATGTAACAAACGCACAAAAAGTGAGAAAATCGGCTAGGTTGCGTTCTCTTATATTGAGCACATTCACCGAAAGGGCGCGTTTACACCTTATTACGGATGAGGCGCCCATTTCACACTCTTTCAATATAACACGCGCTGGTTGGGAATCAACTGAAAAATAATCTTCCATCAACACAAACGCCTGTCTTTGGGTAATTTTCCCGGTTTCGGGTGAAAGAGTTGCGATATGGTCTATACCCGTGTCGGGGAAAAAAACTCAAAAAGGTAATAGCAGGTGTTGCCAGGGTCCAGAAAAAGCAGCGCCCCAGCCAAAGGTGCCGGGGCGTTGCTGGTAAAAGTCGATTAGCAACCATTCTAACTCGCCGGCGTAAATCCGGACGGAGCGCTTGGACGAAGCAAGCGCCGGATCAATTCGCCCGAAATCGGCGGACTATTGAGATCGTTGCGGTCACTTCGTTTAGGGATGGTCATCGTACGCACCGAACCGTCACCCATTAAAAAGTTTGCGGCCACTCCTCGACGGTGGCGCCATCGAATGTTGCCTTCCGATCCAGGAGCCCCGGCATCCGTGTTCGGCCCCTGCGGTACGATTCCATCATCCGAAATTTCCTCGTTACCGGCTCCAGCGGGAGCTTGGCCACGGAAATAACGGAACTGAATACTTTGCGTACTCAAAGCGCCGCCAGCAATGGATACGCCATGGTTCCCACGGTCTACGTTGAAACCCATGACGTATTGAGTGTTGTAGTTGGGAGGAATTTCCGTCGCGTCCCAAAGGACGACATTGTCGGCTTTCACTTGGCCGGTTTTACCCGGTTGCAGCAGCGCCTGCTTGGGGTTAGTCGGCGCAACGCTCGATCGCTCATATGGCCACCCTGGCATAATAAGTTGATTTGATGCGAAATCGCAACCGGCATCTCTTCGAATGCCGGTCGGACAGTTAAACGCTGCCATAAATCGGTCTGAAGCGAAATCGACGAAGTTATCATGGTTAGCAAATTTACCATTTTTCATGTACTTCCGGATCACGCTCCACCACACGAAGACCCCTTTATCAGTGTTTGAAGATCCTCCGTCGCCTACGGAGCTAGGTCCACCGCCCACCACGTTTCGGAGGAACAGCGAGTAAGGGTATGCACCTTTGTACTCGACCTGATAAGCCACCATCAGTTGGCCAAGGCTGCGCATATTGGCCAGGCAGGCGGTGGTATTTGCCTGGTCTTTTGCTCGTGAGATAGCGGGGAGCAGAATTGCAATTAGAATTGCAATGATACCAATGACCACCAAAAGTTCGACTAAAGTAAATGCAAATCGGTTGCGGTTACGTTGCTCCACGGTGAAGCCTCCTAAATATCGCGGCGTTTTTGCCGCGTTGGAATTTTAGAGAGTTGCCCGCGTATTGTGGACGGGCTTACTCAGAACACGCAATACGGTGTTCTCCATTCTTCAGCATAAACTGGGTTTCCTATGTTGTCAATCGTAATCTGATCGGACTGCAACCTTTTATGAACCTCGCGCACACACTCACTTTCAGTGTAGTTGGCATCGTTGTTAGCCGAAGAAGAGCATGATGAACTCTCCCGCAGAGGCGTTTCTGCACGAGGCCGTCGAGCGCGGGTCGGCGATGGTGCTTACGCTGCCTTCGGGGGGGATGCTTCGGCATTACAAATCAAGATTCCTGGGATCGGACGCCCTGGGTATTTGGGTCGAAGCCGACATCGGCGAAATTCCGTTGTTAAACGCGTTGATCGCAGCAGGCACGCCGGTGGGGGTGTCGTGCAAACTTGGTCCGGAAAAGCTGAAGTTTGTTGCGCCGATTGTGCGGCTGGATGCGGCGTTGGTCATCTCGGCGGCGAGCTGCGTCTTTCCAATATTGATCAAGCACCCCAAACAAGTTGAATTGCGGCAACGCCGTAACGACTACCGCATTTGTATTACCTCACCCGACGAGGTCGGGGCGCAAGCGTGGCAGATCCCCGAGCACGTCTATCTGGGCGATCGACCGACGGCTAAACAGTCGCTGAATCTCGAACTGAGCGATCTGAGCATCGGCGGGATTGGTTTCATGGTGACGCCGAAGAAGGCCAATCCGCCGCGCGTGACTGAGGGGGAGCGGCTGCGCGTCAGTCTATCCGCTCAGGGGAGCACAATTCTTGTCGAAGCTCGGGTGGCCTTTGCGATGCCGGACGAGGCGGAGATGAATATTCAATGCGGGGCGGGTTTTGCACATCTGGAACGGGATGTCGATGGCCGGCAGAAACTGGCGTGGCTTGGGAAAATCATCGGGCAGTTGCAACGCGATGAAGTAAAGCGCCATCGGCGGGCGGCGGGGTGAGTGGGAGGGTTAGCGTTGAGCGGCGCGTTTTTTGGGTTATGGGTGAGTGATGATCCGGCGGTCACATCAGCTTTTCCTGCTCTACGACCAGATTAAACATTTCATCGGGTGTGGTGGCGTTGTTCATCGCCAGTCGAAAGGCATCGACAGTCATCAGCCGGCTGATGCGGGCCAAAGCCTGAATGTGCGGCGACGTCATTTCCGGCGGGGAAGTGAGCAGCCACAGGATCGTCACCGGCCGGCCGTCGATTGCCTGAAAGTCGATCGGCTGGGCGGGCTTACCGATGGCCATCACCAGATGATTCGTGCCGGCGCACTTTCCGTGCGGAATGGCCAAGCCCTTTCCGATGCCGGTCGTGCGCGTGGCTTCTCTATCGAGCACGGCGTCGAGCACCTTTTTGGCATCCGTCAGCTCGCCGTTGGCGTTTAGAAGCTCCACCATTTCGGTGATTGCTTCTACCTTGGTCTTGGCCGTCAACGGCACCTTGATATTTACTGGTTTCAGAATTTCAGTCAGACGCATGACTTATCACTCGCTTGCGTCCCGGTCACATGTTGTCCGGTTAGTTGGTTACGAAGCGAGGGATAGTATCGATGAAAGCGCGGCAGGGCAACACGGGTTTGTTTCCGGGGCCTTATTTCTTTGCGTTTGCCATGCGGGCGAGCCTCTACGAGGTGTAAATCACCGTGCCACAGC
>Ga0163150_10007761_pt1 | contig 12469 bp, 14 predicted proteins | sample OliLakLV19P2IB_FD_148628 | JGI IMG/M metagenome (GOLD analysis project Ga0163150, IMG submission 148628) | Freshwater microbial mat bacterial communities from Lake Vanda, McMurdo Dry Valleys, Antarctica - Oligotrophic Lake LV.19.P2.IB | ecosystem: Environmental > Aquatic > Freshwater > Lake >...
CCCGGTTTGAAACGGCTGTCAGTGGACGAACGAACACGTCCGGCAAAATCGATACCCGCTATCAGCGGAAACTTGCGAACCACAGGGGCGGCACCCGTAACCGCCAGACCATCCTTGTAGTTCAATGTTGAATGAGACACCTCGACCGTGACGTCGCCCTCCATCAACTCGGACTCTGCAAACTCACTGAGTGCGCCGCGCGCCCCAGCATCGGTCTTGGTTACCAGAATGCATCTGAACTTGTCTGACATTGAACGACCTCGATTGGCACTCAATTATGGTGAGCGCTAGTACAAAGAAACTGTTGCCGCCAGAACGCTGTCGCTCAAAAACAAACCTCGTTCATCATTTTTCCGAACTTGTTTGTCTCGACGACGTCGCGAACTCGTGCCTACGATTGATTCACGGATCGGCGTTACACTAGGGACGGTGCCCCGCTCCGCACCGCGAACCCAGCGATGGGTTTCGTCAGTTTGGCGTTTGAAATGCGGGAGTAAAACATGAGCGAGTTCAACTTGATGCTCAAAGGCTACCGTCTGACCACGGCGGAGATCCTCTACCACATGCCCGACCACCCGGGCCTGCTTCAAACATTCGTTTGGCAGGAACTCGACATGGCACCCAAATTTCCGGTGCTGAACAAGTTCCTGAATTTTTGGCAAAGCAGGCTGGAGGGAAAACTTCATTCGGTGCGCGTGGCCAAGTGTGGAATCCTGTCGCCACTGGACATGCGCTACGTCGGAACTGAAGTCAGCCTCCACTAGCACGGTGACAGCGCTTCCAGAAACCGCAGGGGCTTGCCAAGCGGCGTGCCCGTAAGCTGGCCGTCCCACATGACAATGTGGCCACGAATAATCGTCGCCACCGGAAATCCTGTTACCGTCATGCCGTCAAACGGCGTCCACCCGCAGCGGCTGGCGATCCATTGGTTCTCAATCGTCCGGCGAGCCTTCAAGTCGACAATCGTAAAGTCCGCATCGTAGCCAACGGCGATCCGCCCCTTGGTCTGCAACCCGAACAGCCGTTGCGGACCATGCGCTGTCAAATCCACAAACCGCTCCACAGATAGACGCCCCTCGCTCACATGATTGAGCATGACCGGCACCAGCGTTTGAACTCCTGTCATCCCCGAAGGAGTATCCGGATAGGTCTTGTCTTTCTCTTCACGTGTATGCGGCGCGTGATCGGAACCCAACACGTCAACAACGCCATCTCGCACCCCCGCCCAGATCGCATCCCAATGTGATTTGTCCCGCACCGGCGGATTCATCTGGGCATAGGTCCCAAGCCGTTCGTAACACTCCGGCGCCACCAGCGTCAGGTGATTGGGTGTGACTTCAACGCTGGCAATGTCTTTGTGATCCGCCAAATAGGCGATCTCACCTCCGGTCGAAACATGGAGAATGTGAACACGGCGGCTTGCACTTCGCGCCAGCCGGACCACCCGCCGCGTGGCGATCATAGCCGTCTCGGCATCTCGCCATACCGGGTGCGTCGCGGGCTTTCCGTGCTCCGCCAGATGCCTGCGCGCCTTGAGGCGGTCTTCATCCTCGGAATGAACGGACACACGCCGCCGGCCACTCAGCAAAACCTGTTCAACGTCGCGGTCATCGGAAACCAGAAGTGTCCCGGTCGACGAACCCATGAACATTTTAACGCCGGCAACGCCCGGCAGACACTCAAGCCCTGCAAGGGATCTGGCATTTTCAGGCGTGGCACCAACATAAAACGCGTGTTCGCACCACATGCGCCCCTGCGCCCGCTGAAATTTGTCGTTCAGCGCCTCGCGAGTCGTCGTAGGCGGCGCGGTGTTCGGCATTTCAAACACCGACGTCACCCCGCCCAGCACCGCCGCCCGGCTGCCGGTTTCCAGATCTTCTTTGTGTGTGGGGCCGGGCTCACGAAAATGCACCTGGCTATCAATGACACCGGGCAGCACATGCAGTCCGCGCACATCCCGCACACTGGTCGCTGTCGCTGAACCCAGCGCCCCAATGGCAGCAATACGCTCTGCGCGTACCGCGATATCACAAACCGCAGTGCCCCATGGGGTCACGACCGTTCCATTCTTCAGTATCAAGTCAAAACTATCGCTCATGTGAGAGTGCTACCCTTGGCGCTTCACGGGCGCAAGCCGCAGTCTGACTTTTTCACGAGACATCTTGCTAGAGGCCGCGCCCAGGCTCTACATCTCAGCCATGTTCAATCCAGCCATCCTGCACGACCGCTCCATCATAGAAGTCTCAGGCCCCGAAGCCCGCCCGTTCCTGCAAGGCCTCGTGACCAACGATGTCATGCGCGTCAGCGCGCTCACCTCTGTCTACGCGGCACTCCTGACCCCGCAGGGAAAAATCATCTACGATTTTCTGCTAGCCGGCGCACCCGATGGGGTGAGGCTGGACTGCCACAAAGACCATGCCGCTGAACTCATCGCCCGGCTGAAGAAATACCGCCTCCGCGCCAAACTGGCGATCACTGACACCTCGGCCGGACTAGCCGTCGTCGCACTGCCATCACCGGCGCCATCTGCAGTCGCCGACCCAAGGCTTGCAGCCCTCGGTTACCGGGCGATCATCCCAAACTCCGAACTCGAAACCTGGACCCAGTCTCTGGGAATAGTCCTTGGCAATGATACGGGTTATCACGAAGCGCGGATCAAACTTGGTGTGCCCGATTCCAGGTCCGACATTCCGCCCGAAACCTGTTTCCCGCTCGACTGCAATTTTGAAGAACTCAACGGTGTCGACTTCAACAAAGGCTGCTACGTCGGGCAGGAACTGACATCGCGCATGAAGCATCGCGCAACGGCGCGGCGTCGAATGTTGCCGGTGTCTGCACTGACCCTTCTGCCCGCTGCTGGAACGCCCTTGAGAAATGGCACAATCGAGATCGGAGAAATGCGTGGTTCAATCCACAACAACGGTCTCGCCCTCATCCGCCTTGATCGGCTGGGCTCGACAACCGAAGTGACCATCGACGGCACCATCATCCACATTGGCCGCCCGGCCTATCCACTGATACTGACTGGAGCTGAACCAGAATGACAACCAAACAACGCTGCACCTGGCCAGGCGTCGATCCATTCTACGTCGCCTACCACGACGATGAATGGGGTGTCCCCGAATACGACGACCGCGCACTCTACGAAAAGCTAATGCTCGATGGCTTTCAGGCAGGCCTCAGCTGGATCACCATCCTGCGCAAGCGCGAAAACTTCCGTGCCGCCTTCGACAACTTCGCACCCGAAAAAATCGCCCGCTACACCGAACCGAAAATCGCCAAGCTCCTCCAGAACGAAGGCATCATCCGCCATCGCGGCAAGATTGAAGGCGCGATCAAAAGCGCTCGCGCTTTTCTTGAGATCATGGACAAAGAGCCAAATGGTTTCTCGGGCTTCCTGTGGAATTATGTGGAAGGCAAACCGCTGCAAAACAAATGGACCTCGATGAAAGACGTGCCCGCGCAAACCCCCATGAGCCTGGCACTCGCCAAAGAACTAAAGTCCCGCGGCTTCACGTTTTGTGGACCCACCATCGTCTACGCCTTCGCCCAGGCCGTAGGCATGGTCAACGACCACATGACCACCTGCTTCCGCCACAAGCAATGCGCGAAACTGTCGAAACATTAGATGAGTTCGAAACCGGGCAATCTCGAAGCGCCTTCATCGAACGTAACGACCTTACTGCATCCGGCACGAAAGCAGAGGGCGCCAATCAACGCGTCTGCAAATGTCGCCTCCCCTTCGCTCGCAGCGCGGAGCGCATGAACCACATATGCCTCGTCGCTGACGACGATCGATCGCGAGCGCAGCAACTGGGCGAAGATGTTTGCGATCGACCTTTCTGGCTCCTTGTACGCCCGTGCCAGAACCCACGCGATTTCCGCAAGCGCGATGTGGGTTAAGTGACCCGGTTCATCCGCCGAAAGACCCTCAATGATCTTCGTTGCCTTAGGAGACTGCGTGGGATCGTCCTGCGCAAGGTACCGCAGCAACACATTGCTATCGAGGCCAATCACTTCTGACGCTTCCTCCGTGACGGCTTCCACTTTGCCGCTTTCGGATGGGGTGTTATTCCAAGCGACGCGACCGCACCTTCCGCGATAGCGTCATTCATTTCCTCGATTGTCACTGGCCGCTTGTGCGGCGACTTCACGATCCCGCGCAAGACCGAGATCGGTCGAATCGGAAGCAACACGGTCGTGCCATCCGGCAGGTTGAAAATCTTGACGCGATCCCCGGCCTTCACGCGCAAATGTTCCCGCGCGGCCTTGGGCAGGGTCATTTGTCCTTTGGCGGTCAGGGTTGATTGCATCGACGTGTTCCTTACTTTGTCAGAAAAGTAATACCTCAAAACCGCTTGACATTCAATACCGAATCCTCACCCTCTCCCGCGATAGGGTGCCACCCCTTGCTCCGGCACCCACAGACCACCCGGCAACTTCCCCGCCTGCCAGAACACGTCGATCGGCATACCTCCGCGCGGATACCAATAGCCGCCGATGCGCAACCACTTGGGAGCGATCACCTCGACCACGCGCTTGCCGATCGAAAGCGTGCAGTCCTCATGAAAGCCCGCATGATTTCGGAAGCTCCCCAGATACAACTTCAACGACTTCGACTCGACGATCCACTTTCCCGGCGCGTAATCGATGACAAGATGCGCGAAGTCGGGCTGCCCCGTCACCGGACACAACGTCGTAAACTCCGGCGCCGTGAAGCGCACCAGATAGTCGCTGTCCGCATGCGGATTGCCAACGCGCTCCAACCTCGCCTCATCCGGCGACGCGGGCAGCTTCGCCACTTGACCCAACTGCGTGAGTTTGTCCTTTGCCATCACACCCTTCGATAGGTTGCGGATTCGCCGAGCGAATGGCGGTTGACCGTGACCGACGCAATCTCCGGCAACGCGCCCTTGAGGTCGTCGAAAATGAACCGGGCCAGCCGCTCCAGGGTCGGCAGCTCAAGCCCCATGATCTCATTCAAGAGATGATGATCGAGCCGCGCGCGCAAATCGGCGACCGCGGCGTCCACATCGCCAAAATCGCGGATCCAACCCTTTGCCGGGTCGGGCGCGCCTTCCAGCGTCACCACTGCCGTGAACGAGTGCCCATGCATCCGCGCGTTCGGGTGCCCAGTGGGCGCCGTCGGTAGATAGTGCGCCGCATCGAAGCGAAACTCTTTGGTGATTGAAAGCGTCACGGTATCCCAATCCACTTATGTGTTTGCACGCTTAGTCTCCAGCGCGGATGCGCCATACAGTAACACGCTGCCTCTTGCATATTCTCCGCCGTTCGTTCGCCCCACATCGGTTGCAACAGGAAGTGGTCAAAGGCCAATTCCTGAAACCGCTCCGGGTCCGCACCTTCCTGCGGATAGACCAGCTTCAATTCGTTGCCGCGCCGCTGCACCAATGTGGAACCCGCCTTGGGGCTCACGCAAATCCAATCGATACCGCGAGGCGCCTCGATAGTGCCGTTCGTCTCGATCGCGATCTCGAAGTCCAGGCGATGCATCGCCTCAATCAACGCATCGTCAAGCTGCAACAACGGCTCGCCGCCTGTGAACACCACATAGCGGTTGCCGCCGCCGTTCTGAGGCCATTGCGCCGCCACCGCCCGGGCCAGCACATCGGCACCGTCAAACTTCCCGCCGCCAGCGCCATCGATGCCAACAAACTGTGTGTCGCAAAATTTGCACACCGCCTCGGCGCGATCTTCTTCTCGCCCCGACCACAAATTGCAGCCGGCAAACCGGCAGAACACGGCCGCGCGTCCGGCCCGCATGCCTTCGCCTTGCAGCGTATAGAAAATCTCTTTGACGGCGTAAGTCATCGCGGGCCCGCTTTGTAGCGCGCCCAGCCGTTGGCGCGCAAATCACAGGCCGGACAATCGCCACAACCATAACCCCAGTCATGCCGCTTTGACCTGTCCCCGCGATAGCAGGAGTGCGTCTCCTCAACCATCAGGTCAACCAACGCCGTCCCGCCCAACGCCTCCGCCATCGCCCAAGTCTGAGCTTTGTCGAGCCACATCAGCGGTGTCTCCACCACGAGCCGCGTGTCGAGCCCCAAATTGAGCGCCACCTGCACCGCCTTCAACGTGTCGTCGCGGCAGTCAGGATAGCCCGAGTAATCCGTCTCGCACATGCCGCCCACCAGATGCTTGATGCCCCGCCTATAGGCCACCGCCGCCGCCGCCGTGAAGAACAGAATATTGCGTCCCGGCACAAATGTTGTCGGCAAGCCATTCCGGCCCATGGCTATTTCAACATCACCGGTCAAAGCCGTTTCGCCCAGCGCTTTGATCACCGATAGATCGACCACATGATCATCTTTCAGTCTCGCACCCCATTCGGCAAAGCCGGACCTGAGTCCGGCGGCAAATCGTCCGCGAAACTCGAGCTCCACCGCATGGCGCTGCCCGTACGAAAACCCGATAGTCTCCACCCACGCAAATCGCTCCAGCGCCCAGGCCAGACACGTCGCCGAATCTTGCCCCCCTGAAAACAGCACCAGTGCTTTGCTTTGTTCCGTCACGTCAAACCTGTGGCTACCTGAAACGGGCGGCAGATTGGGGGGATGCGCTGCCTCACGCAATGCGCTAAACCACGCACCAGAGATAATCGATTTGAGCGAGGGTTAACGTGACGGCAATAGCCATCAGCGGCACAGGACTTTACACGCCGCCATTTTCGATCAGCAACGAAGAACTGGTCGCGTCTTACAACGCCTATGTCAGGAAATTCAACGCTCTTCACACGACAGACATCGCCGCCGGCAAAACCGCTGCGTTGAATGAATCCAGCGTCGAATTCGTCACCAAGGCCTCTGGCATCAAAAGCCGGTTTGTCGTCGAGAAAGAAAACACGCTCAACCCCGACATCATGTGCCCCCGTATCCCTGAGCGCCCCAACGACCAGATCTCGATCCTGGCTGAGATCGGGGTCACCGCCGCCAAAGAGGCGCTCGACCGCGCCGGGCGGAAACCCCAGGACATCGATTGCGTCATTGTCGCCTGTTCGAACCTGCAGCGCGCCTACCCCGCCATCGCGGTTGAGGTGCAAAACGTCCTGGGTTGCGCGGGCTTCGGCTTCGACATGAACGTCGCCTGCTCGTCCGCCACCTTCGGCATGCAGGCCGCAGCCGACATGATCCGCGCCGGTAACGCCAAGGCCGCGTTGGTCATCAATCCGGAAATCTGTTCCGGCCATTTGAACTTCCGCGACCGCGACAGCCACTTCATCTTCGGCGACGTCGCCACCGCCATCGTTCTCGAAAAGAAAGAAGACACCGCCAGCAGAAACGCCTGGGAAATTCTCGGCACCCGTCTGAAAACCCAATTCTCCAACAACATCCGCAACAATTTCGGCTTCCTCAACCGCGCCGCCCCCGAAGGCATCGGCAAAGCCGACAAGCTCTTCGTCCAGGAAGGCCGCAAGGTCTTCAAGGAAGTTGTACCGATGGTCGCCGAACTCATCGTCAGCCACCTTAGCGACGAAAACATCGCGCCCGAAAGCCTCAAGCGCATGTGGCTCCATCAGGCCAACATCAACATGAACGACTTCATCTCCCGCAAGGTTCTGGGCCGCGACGCCAAACCGGAAGAGTCGCCCATCATTCTCGACACCTATGCCAACACCAGCTCGGCCGGCTCCATCATCGCCTTCCACAAATTCAGCGACGATCTCAAAAAGGGCGACCTCGGCGTCATCTGCTCCTTCGGCGCCGGCTATTCGGCAGGCAACGTGATCGTCAAAAAGCTGCACTGATCTCAACCCTCATCTTTGAGCCCTTGAAGTGATCAAGTAGGGGTCGAAACACGGAGGGGGAGTACCCCCCCTGTCACCACCCCCTTATTGCATGCAAAGCTTGCAATAAGCCTCTTCGTTTACTGCCACATGCGCACAAATCGATTTTCCAAACGTCAAGTCTGCGGCGGCGTGCCGCATGATTTTTAATCGGAAAACTTTACTGCTTAGAACACATGCCGCTTCACTAAAAATCACAAATAGTTATACGAACAAAAATAGAACAAATACACTAAGAGGTCAACCCCCTAAGTTATAAAATACAGCGTCCCCCGTCCGCAGTGCAGCGCCGCTTCAACGGTCACCCCGGACAAGCGAAGCGCGATCCGGGGCGCGGGGCCTATAGGGGATATGCCGTTGTTTCGTGGTTTTCGATAGAGTTCGAACCCCGCATGGTCCCGGACCTGCAGGGCGGCATTTCGCTTCGCTCCATGGCCTGCACTGCGTCCGGGAGTTTAAGACGCGCGGATGCTGTAGCGCTTACCTGTGTGCGCACGTCGAAGTTTACGAAAGCCAGTTTTACACTTTCACACAATCCGGCCCGCAGGAGTTTCCTCTCGCGGGCCGGGTGGGCGATGAAGGATGTCTGCGTATTACCAGTGCAGTTTCACACCTGCAGTGGCGTCGAAGCCGCTGACTTCATTGCTGAGGCCTTCGGTGACGCCCGCGTTCAAGAACACCGCGGTGTTAGAGCCAACCAGTGCAGTGATACCGGCTTTGGCGTTGAGCAAACTGGACGCAGTGTCGGTCGTGATGCTCGCAGTGCCGTTGGTCACGGTGTTCGAACCACCTTCCGAGAGTGACACCGCGAGGAAGGGCAGGAGCTTGCCGCCGGACATCGTGCCGTCGAGGCGCATAGTGCCTTTGACCGACCAGTTGTTGATGTCTTCAACCGTGCCCGCCAGCAGACATTGATCGCCGCAGGTCATGTCGTCGTAGCCCAGTTCGGCCATCGCACCAAAACGCCAAACGCCCATCGGCCAGAGCATACCGGCCTGCAGCGAACCGATGACGCCGCCAGTGGTGGCAGTCGTAGGCACCGACGCCGGACCATCGAAGTTCCAGTTGATATTGCCGTAACCGAGCGAGAGGTTGGCAAACATGTGCTCGTGGGCATAACCAAGGAAGCCTTGGATCATGCCCCCGTCGCCGTCGAGTTTGCCGACCCCAGCCAAAGTCTGCACCTCGACGTTGGTGGTGCCGTAACCGCCCGATACGCCCGCGCGCATGTTACCCGCAACGCGCACGTCCAGGCCGCCTGAGCCACAGTTGAAGTCTTGTTCGCTGTCGATGCCGGTATCGGGCCCGGTTGAGCGGCTGCCGATGGTGACTTTGGCCCATGACCTGCCTGCCGTCGAACGAGTGCCGTCGCCAACCAGTTCATCCGTGCCACGGAAACAAGCGCCAGTCATTGCTTGGCCGGCCGAGAACATCGCCGCGTCGCCAAACAAACCTTCGCCCAATCGCGATTGCAGGAAATAACCGTCGAGAGCGCCGGAATAGTTCGGCATATAGGCCAGGACGTATTGGTAAGCACCTTGGAACACGGGAGCCGCCAGTGCGAACTGACCCGCACTGGTTGCGCCGCCAACGCGGACCAACTCCATGCCGTTGCCTGTTGTTGCCGCAGGCGCGCCCGATGGCGGGAAGGCAATGATGTTCAACAGCGTGGTGGCACCGGTGGCCGAGCCACCGATCGATACGAAGTCATGCGTCGTGCCGTTAACGGGAGCTCCGGCGTTGTTGAACTGGACCTCCATGTTGAAGAGAGCGCCAACGCCTGCAACGTAATTGCCAGCGATGGTCACCGTGCCGGGTGAGTTGCCGGGGTTGATCGTGCCATTGTTGGTGACATTGCCGCTGACGGTGGCGTTACCCGAGAATTTGGCACCGGCTGCGATTAAAAGACTGTCAGCCATTGTGCCGTTCAGTTTCAACTCACCAGCATTGACGGTGGTCAGGCCGGTGTATGAAGTGTTGGCGTTGATCGTGAAAGTGCCAGTGCCAACCTTTGTGAGGCTGGCGCCTGCACCAGACTCGTTGAGCACACCAGTCCAGGTGGTCGAGCCGTTGTTTCCACCAGTCGTCAGCGCGCCGCCAAAAAATGGGAATTATATACTTGACTCCCTTTTGTCAGCGATAGGCAAGCGTTGCCTTATGATCTAGCGCCTTAGCAGGCAGGAGCTTGTAGTGTTTCTCGTCAACGACCAGCACGGTGTCGTCTATAACAGTTAACTCGAACATGGCGACGCGATCCTCTCCCATGAACTGTACGGATATTGCCCTGCAGCGCACACCGGAAAATTTCTGCAAAACCCAGTCGATGTCCTGCTTCGCCTGGACAACAGATATTTGGTCGCTGCCACCCTTGGCCTGGACTGGGATAACGTAGTGGCAGCCGTGTTTGTCTATTCCGATGTAAAGCTCGTCTATCTCGATCTGGCCAGTTCCCTTGACGGTTGTCCTGAGATGGTTTTGCAGACTAAAGGTCGTCAGGCCAAGGAAAATATCGATTAGGCGATTGTACCGCACGATTGCGAGCAGTGCTTGTTCGTCATCGAGAGCATAGGCTCGAATGATCTCCGGCGTCGAGTCAGGTATGCCAATAGTGAGTATGTCCGGACGCGGTAAAATGCGATTGAATTTAACAAGTTTGAAGCGGTATTTTGATCGTCCAGCGCCTTCAATAATCCACTCCATCCCAATGGGCTGTGTAACCAGGATGGTCTCTGGGAGCGGCTGACGATAACGAAAACTGTATGGAACGTCGCCGGGATTCAATTCCAGATTTGGAGCCAGAAGTTCCTTAGCGGCGATGATTTCCGGTCTCAGAAACACGAATTCGGTCAGGCCGGTCGCATAATGATCGGCAAATATCTTGGCTATGATCTTCCGGTAGCCCTCCCTGTTTGACTGAGCAGCCACCTATGCACTCATCGCCGAAATACGTGCGGCCTCAGTCTCAGTTTGCGATCGCTTTCTCGCACCACTTTTTCGATCCCGTTTGGTTGAAGGCTTTTCGACCTCAAAGTACGCACAGGCTTGGGCCATTACCACTGTTAGCAAATCAGCGTCTCCAAGATCCATCTCGTTGTTGGATGCAATTGGCTTGATGCTCAGCGCCTTTATAACCTCTCCCGCTATCGCACGCGCCAAAGGAGGTGGTACAGCATTGCCGATCTGCCTGGCCCCATGCCACTTCGTTGCGTGGAATCTGAACCAGTCAGGGAACCCATGCAGGCGGGCCATCTCACGAACGGTCACGCAGCGGTCTAATGCGTAGTGGATCGGGCGCGGGCTGGTGAACGCACCTCGTGACCCATCTGTCCCAGCACGCAGTGTATTCGACAGCCCTGTAGGACTGAGCTTATAAAAGCGGCTGATTGGTTCGACAGAGCCGGGTGATGTCTGCGAGAAGCGAAGCTGCGATATTTGGGTATGGCCGGTCCGCGCGCTGGATGTCAGATATGCAGAATCCCATTTCCGCATATGACCATAGTGCCACGCATTGTCTGACGAACAGCGCATCTCCTCGGCGTATGACGACAGCTTCCCGTGCTTCGCTTTCACCTCATCGACGACATTCAGAATGTCAAATTTGTTGGCGTTTGGAACGTCTCCGAGAGCATCCTTACACGTCGGACCGACCGGTAAGTTCGATTTCATTTTCATGTCAGCTGGAGCGGTAAGCGATTTTGGATATTCCGGTACTTTTGTGCCGCGTTTGGCCCCGAATAGAATGAGACGTTCTCGATGTTGTGGGACGCCATAATCAGCGGCATCCAGTACCTTCCATGATGTTCTAACATCATATTCAGCATCCTCAAATGCTTTAATAAGTTCAGTGAGAAACGGAAGCTGCTTACCGACCGTTAAGCCCTTGACATTCTCAAAGACGAATGCACGGGCGTCCAGTTCGGCGACAATACGAACAAAATCAAGCACGAGGCGGTTTCGTGGATCATCTAAAGAACGTTTGCCGATCAAGGAAAATCCTTGACACGGTGGGCCGCCGAAGACCACATCAACTTTTGCGTTACCGATACCTGCGGCCTTCCGAATGTCCGCGCCGGTTATATCTTGAATCGACTTCGGTAGGATCGCGCATTCAGGGAAATTGAACTTGTGCACGGCGCAATGAATTGGGTCGATTTCAACTGCGGCCCGAACGTCAAAACCGGCTTGCTCAAAGCCCAGACTCATCCCTCCCGCTCCAGCAAATAGGTCTATCCCAATTGGACGCGCTTTTAGTATTTGCTTTTTCGGTTTAGAGGGATTCTTGCCTTTTGCGATGCTGGTTTTTGGACGGTGAGAAAGAATAATATCGACTACCTTATCCAACACCTGCAAGTCTCTCTTCATGCCGTCAACTCCTTGTAAGTGATACCGCATCCGATGGTTGCTCTAACGAAGCTGTCTAAGCGAGCAAGCGTATGGCGTTTTACGTTGCCGTCATTCAGCCTAAACGTGAATTCGTTGACATAGCGGCCCAGGTGCTTGCCGCTGACTTGATGGTAGACGCCGTGGATGCCGCGCTTCAGGACTGCCCAAACGCTTTCGATGCCGTTGGTGGTCACACCATCCCGGACATACTCGCCGTCGCCGTGATTGATCCGCTCGTGCTTGTAGAACACACCCTCAAGGCCAACATAGCCGCCATGC
>Ga0163150_10007764_pt1 | contig 12467 bp, 10 predicted proteins | sample OliLakLV19P2IB_FD_148628 | JGI IMG/M metagenome (GOLD analysis project Ga0163150, IMG submission 148628) | Freshwater microbial mat bacterial communities from Lake Vanda, McMurdo Dry Valleys, Antarctica - Oligotrophic Lake LV.19.P2.IB | ecosystem: Environmental > Aquatic > Freshwater > Lake >...
ATCGTGCGGCGGCGGATGACGCGTTGGCGGCGATCGCTTGGGTGGCAGCGCGGCATCCGATCGATCGCAAGCGCGTCGTGGCGATGGGTGAAAAATTTGGTGGGTTCCTTGCGGCGCGCGCGGCGCAGCTCGAGCCGGAGGCGTTTCGGTGCGTGGTGGCGAACGAACCGATGCTGCAACCCTCTGTGGCGTTGCAGCCGCCGCCGAACGTCCATGGAGATCCGCCAAGCTTTCAACCGGAGGTAAGCCGGATCTATCTAGAACGGATGGCGCCGCGGTTGCACGAGCTCGATGTCACGTCGCACGCTGACGCGTCGGTGCATCCGGTGTTCGTGGTGTATCGATCGCATCGCGCAGATGCGATCGCGCAAGGGGTAGCGACGCTGAGGTCACAGTTGAGACGGCGGGACGTTCCGCACGAAATGCACGACGTTGGCGACGATTATTTTCATGAGCTCCCCGGGGCGCGGACCCGCGCGTATCGGGCGCTGGAGGAGTTTTTGAACCTGAACTTGTATCACTACGACGTGAAGATCGGGCCGACGCGGGTGGTGAAGTGAGGGAGGTATGTCTTACGACGATCAAAACGCACTCAGCCTTTGCGCGCGCTAACGAACAACGCGACCGGCAGCCGTGCGCGCCCTCTATTTATCAGACCGAGCCGACGGCCCTCGAACTGGACGTGCCGGTGATAGCGATCGTCTCCGGCTCGATTTAACTGAGCCTGGTGCTCTGCCCATGGGCCGCCTCGCCGACAAAAGGCCTTCTTCGTTATCCGCGCTCGGACCGACGTTTGCTTCTATGTGCGAGCGTCCCGCATCGTCGGCCTGCGATTCCAGACATTCTACGGCGCCAGCAACAACGCGCTGCGCCTACAGCTTTGGGCCTCCATCTGTGTATACCTTGTTCTGGTAGCTGTACGCATACAACTCGGCATCACCACAAATCTGACGACCTTCGCTGAAGTACTCTCACATCACGCGCTTCAAAAACACCTGTTGATGAGTTTCGGCTGGAAATAATACAAGCAGCAACGCGCCCGCCACCCATAACCAGCTCTCACTCAGTGGCGGGTTCGGACCCTTCCGGCTGGCCGCGGATTACCGACCGCAGGTGAGTGCACTTTCTTTTTGCAGCCTTGAAGAAAAGTGTTGCCTATCTTTTCCAAGTTGCCAGCGAAACAGTCGCTTCACCCACGTAGCCCTCATATTACCGATTTCACCGCGGCCCCCTCCGCAGTATTTATCTCTGCTCTCGAAGTCCCGTCTCTTCATCCTTTAGTCACATACCCGTGACTTGCTGTGCAAAATGCGCTGGATCTCGAAGAGCAGGAGACTAATGAATTGTTTTGGCGTGCAGCTCTGCGCTTAGCTTCTTCTCCGACTTGCGGCTTAGAAACGAGTTTTTCCCGTTTGCGCGAGCGCCTCGGCGTTTTTTGTTTTCATTTCAATCGAATTAACGCCGCGGGGTCTGGCTTGGGTTAAAACTGCCGTCGCACCGTCCACGGTACTCGCCACTTCTTCACGTCGGACACCCTGTCTCGGGCGGAGACCAGGATATAGTACATCATTTATCCCGAATAGAGGCCGAATGCTAGAAGGTTCGGGTTCAGCCCCCCCTCCCATGACCTCACTGATAACATCCCTTGTGTTTCTAATCGTCACCTGTGTCCCTGCGTTTGCTTCTTCACCTGTCCAGCAGGTATCGGGCGAGCTGACTTATAACCTTTACGATGGGCGAACGAGTCGGATTCAGAAATCCGAAATCGGCCATTTCACCGTATTGAGGACGGACGAGAAGTTTCAGTTCCGCGTCTTCGATCCGTCGACCACGCCCAAGCGGCTGTGGCGGACAGTCCTAGCCCGGATATTTCATACGCGGAACCGTTTTTCGAGTTTTCGTGGTTCCGAATGCGGAAACCGGCGTGGCCGACACACTTGTTTTCACAAATCTCTGGGATTCGAGGCGCCGGCGCGTTTTGCAGGCCCAAAACCCCGATTGGGGGACATGGCGGTCGACGCTTCGCCCTTGCGGCGAGCGTGGCTCGACGTTTTTTGCGGTCAGGCGGGCAGCTCCGTGCGTTTAACCGTCCGCTGACGTGAGCTCCGAAAGCCGCCGCTGGCAGAGCCGGAACAATTCCGGCCGCGGATAAGCGCTGCTCAATTGTATATAGACCCGCCGCACGCTTACCGTCACTCGCGCGGCCACTTTCAATAAACCCAACCGGATGCTCCCGACTGTCGCTCGCGCCAGCTCCGTGCCATGACAGCCCAGGGTGCGCAGCCGTTCCAGCATTAAATACGCAAAGGTCGCCAGCCAGAGGCGCAGTTGATTGCTGGCCATATAGTGCGTGCTCATCGCATCGGCCTGTAGATCCAGCACCTGCTGCTTGAGCACGTTTTCCATCTGGCCGCGCGCACAGTAAAACTCTTCGTAAAGCCGCTGCGGCGTGAAGCGCGCGCGGTCCTTCTCTCCCGTGAAGCCTTCGGCCGGCAGGTTCGTGACAATGAAGCGCGGATTGTCGCCTTCGACCATCACTTCGGCTTTGCCGGTTACCCGCCGCGCCCGGCTCCAGCTCCGCTGCGTCTGGTATTCGAACTCGGCAAACTCGCGCATGGTATCCCCGCCGCACTGGATATGGCGGATCCGCGCGGCGACCAACTCGGGCGTGAGTTTTTCCAGCAGAACCGGATTGCGGGCCAGTCCTATACAATAATAAACGGCTTGCTGCCCTTCGCACCAAACCATGATCTCCTCCCGGCAAAAACCGCTGTCGCCCCGCACGATGATCTTCGCCTTCGGACAGCGCAGACGGATGGCCGCGACGATTTTTTCCAGCGCCGGTACCACGCCGTCGGCGCCGTCGCGGTCGCTGGTGCGCAATTGCGCCCAGAGCGGGATGTCGCCTGCAAATACATACAGCGGCAGGTAACAATAGTCGCCGTAGTAGTCGTTATAGTGCCGGCCTTCCTGCAGCCCATGGACGAGGTGGCCCATGCTATCCAGGTCGAGCACCACTTCCTTCGCGTGCTTGGACAGACAACGCACGCCCATGGTCAGAAGGCAGGCTTCCACCTTTGCGGGATCGTGCGGCAGTTTGTGGCCCGGGGTCGATTTGTTGTTGGACAACTCCAGGCGGTTGAGGGTCGAAGGCGCCGCCAGCGGGATGCCGCGGTCCAGGGGGTTGAATCGATCCAGGCCCAGGGGATCGCGTTTGTCGCAGGCCGTCGCCAGCAACGGATCGCGGCGGAGTTGCGCGTGATCGTTAAGATCTGTATAGCCCAGCGCCTGACCGTAGATCCGCTGGGCCACCAGTTGCGGCAGCGAGTGATCGACAAAAAGCGGGTTGCGTTGATCGGAGAAACAATTCGCCAGGTTGCGCGTCAGGCCCAGTCCGGAATCGATCATGCGCAGCAGCAACGAGCCGCCGTCGGTGGAGAGTGTGCCGCCGGAAAAATCCACCACGACCTTGCGCGGCCCCAGATCGGCAAAAAACAGGGCTTCGGCGGCAGCAGGAGGTGTGACAGGCAACATAAAGCTAGCCTGATAACTAGCTTTTAATTGACAGGCAAAATTAAAAAGAAATATTAAAACAATGGAGACGACCTACGCATTAAAAGTACAGGCCATCCGTTCGAAGGGCCAGCAACCGCGCTTGTATATAAGCTTCCCTTTGGCGCTGGCGGCCGCCATCGGCCTGGAGCCGGGCGAAGCCGTGCAATGGGAATTGCTCGACCGCGGCGAACTGCATCTGGTGCGTGCGCAGACGCCCTCCCCGCGCGCGCGACGCGCGGCCACACGCTGAGACCGTTCCGACAGTCTGTTCGGCGTCCAAACCACCTGATCGGCGCCATCCGTCCCGGTTCTACGAGGGAACGCGATGGCTCCTGCCCGAAAAACGAACCCGGAGGTATGAAATATCCGGGCCTAGTTCGCCCCGGTCGCGTGGCCGTCGCAAAGCACCGGCTCGCGAGCAAGAGCGCAAGCGTGGGCCTTCCGGCAAACCCGATCCTCCGGCGGGGGTGGTTGGATTAACTCCGTCGTTTCGCCGCCTTTGAGATCTCGCGTGTCACTTGCTCCTGCGTGACTTGCGCTTCGAGTTTCGCGGGGGCCTCGACGTACTCCACGCCTTCGCCTTCGTTCCAAGGGCCGCGGAAGTCTCGTTCGCCATTGCCGTTGGTCCCCGACGAGTCGTTAAAGAATTGGTCCACGACTCCGGGCGTGGGCGGGATTTCACCAATCGAGAGCGGATCCTTGCCCATGCTATCGAGCGCGGCCATAAACGCGCGGAGATGGGTGATCTCGCGGGTCATCAGAAATTGAAGCGCGTCCTTCGTGCCTGGGTCGTCGCAGAAATCGATCAACCGTTCATATACAATTTTTGCCCGCGCTTCCGCTGCGATGTTGCTGCGTAAATCGACATCAAGCTCTCCCGTGATCTTCAAATAGTCCGCTGTCCAAGGGTTGCCCTGGGAGTTGTGCAGGGCGACTCCGCCGCCGCCGGCGATCGCAATCAGCGGATCGGCTTCGGCCGCTTCCCGGGACTTCTTCGCCTTCATCGGCTTCAGATGCATGCGCGCAAGGGTCCCAATGATCTCCAGGTGGCTGAGCTCTTCGGTCCCAATATCCATGAGCAAATCCTTTCTCGCCATGTCCTCGCAGTTGAGCCCCTGAATCGTATATTGCAGGGCAGCGGCGAGTTCTCCGTTGGCACCGCCGAACTGCTCGAGCAGCATGTTGCCAAAGCGCGGATCGGCTTCGCCAACGTTGACAGTATACATGAGCTTCTTGATGTGATGATACATGGTTTTATTGGATTAAGCCATCTTACGACGGTTCGGAGCCGCGCGCCATCCGGCGAAATATGGCAAACCGAGCGGGACACCGTCCGGGGGGAACATCCTGACGGACACTAAAGCATTCCCGGATCCGATCTGGGGACGCATCCTTTAGGGTGATGCTATCATTTTATAGTCAACAACGTCTTTATGGATCAAAATTATCCCGACCGTGATCCCTGATTTTCAGGGTTCAAGACGCCAGCGTGTAAGCTGCGAGCGTTCTGGGCAGAAGCGGTGGCAACGGTGAAGTTAATTCCAATGACATGGATGGTCGCAATCCTGAAGGCGGCCGACGGCCATTCAAGCTTCAGGGTTTTCGACAGCAGTGAAAGAAGAGCCGGTCGAACTGAAACAAGGTGGAATGCGAGGATCCGCGGATCGCTCGCTTCGGATCTTCATCCATCGACCATCATTTCGAAGCCGCCGTAGATCATGCGTTCACAGTCGAACGGTAATTTCCTGGGATCCATGTCCGCGGCCAGCCGCGGATCGTTCATCGCTTTCGCATTCACGCGATCGCGATGCGCTCGGGATTTATACATGATCCAGGCAAAGACTACGGTCTCACCCGACTTGAGTTTGAGCTGCTGCGGAAACGGCAGCCCGAACTTGACCATCAAGTCTTCGCCTTGGCATTCCCGATACTCCAACGCGCCATGCTCGCGCCAGATCTTCGCCGCCTTTTGCGCCATGCGCCGATAAGCCGGGAGCTTTTTTTTCGAGACGGGCAGAACAAATCCATCAACGTATTTAGGCATGAGAGAACTCCTTTGATTTAAGCGTGAAACGTTCTGAGGGAATGAGAGGCAGGAACGAAAGCGGGCAGTCGACAGAATCGAAAGCGACCACGGAATTCAAATCCTGCGTAATCAGGTCGAGAGCCTTTCGTAATAGGTTGACCACGGCGCCTGGACATCGAGGAAGCGATGAAACCCTTGCAGATCGATTCCGTTCACAACCGCTTGCGCCCGGCCTCAAAAAGCCAACAGTGGATGAGTCTTCACGCAGCTCTTTCCCCTTTCATGATCACCCCTTTGCGTACCCTGCTGGCGGCCACCGTTTTGGCGGTTCCGCCTGTTCTTGCCGCTGCCGAATTGCCGGTATCGTTCAATCGCGACATCCGGCCGATCATGTCGGACACGTGTTTCCATTGTCACGGCAACGACTCAGGCACGCGCGAGGCCGGGCTTCGCTTTGACCTGCGCGAGGAGGCCCTGAAACCGACGAAAAACGGCGTGATCCCGATTGTGCCCGGTAAGCCCGACGAGAGCGAAATGATCTTCCGGATTTTCGATGACGTGGAGCCGATGCCCCCTGATGAAGCGCACAAGAAGCTGACGCCCGCGCAGAAGGACCTGCTTCGTCGATGGGTGGCCGAAGGAGCGGTGTATGAGCAGCATTGGGCTTACGCACCTTTGTCCAAGCCCGCGCTTCCGCCGGTTGTCGGATCCGCAGCCTCGTCTTCATCCTCCTCCGCGTCGGCGACGCGCCATCCGGTCGACGCCTTTATTCGGGCGAAGCTCGCGGAAAAGGCCATCGCTCCTTCGCCCGCCGCACCCAAGGCCCAGTTGTTGCGCCGCCTGTCGCTGGATCTCACCGGGCTTCCGCCGACGCCGGACGACGTGGCGGCGTTCCTCGCCGACACCTCGCCGCGGGCCTATGAGAAGCAAGTGGAACGTTTGCTCGCTTCGCCGCATCATGGTGAGCGCATGGCGGTGTGGTGGCTCGATATTGCGCGCTTTAGCGACACGGTGGGATTTCACGGCGATCAGCAGCAGCGCATTTTTCCGTATCGCGACTACGTGGTCGGAGCGTTCAATAACAACAAGCCGTTCGATCAATTCACGATTGAGCAACTCGCGGGTGATTTGCTACCGCAGCCGACCACTGAGCAGATCGTGGCGACCGGCTACAACCGTCTCAACATGATGACGCGTGAGGGTGGGGCGCAGGCAAAGGAGTATCTCGCGAAGTATGGGGCGGAGCGCGTTCGTTCCGTCGCCGCGGCCTGGTTCGGCAGTACGTTTGGCTGCGCGGAATGCCACGACCACAAATTCGATCCGATCAAGGCGAGCGACTTCTACGAGCTGCAATCGTTCTTCGCCGACGTAAAACAATGGGGTGTCTATAGCAGCTATAACTACGCGCCCGTGCCCGAGCTGGAAGGCTTCAATAACGATTATCCGTTTCCGCCGGAAATCGTGGTCACGAGCCCCTATCTGCTCGCGCGCAAACAGCGTCTTGAGGCGGACGTCGCGGCCCACCAGCGCGTTCTCCGCGATCAGGTGCAGAGCGGCCCGTTGGCGTCGGCCTTGGAAACCTGGATTAGCGAAACCCGCGCCTTGGTCGCGGGAGCCGACTCCGTCTGGCAGCAGCCGTCGCTTAGTGCCACGCTGATGAAAGGGAATCAACCCTTGCCCGACGGGCTCGTGCCCGTGTCGGATGAGCGTACGATCCAATTGCCACGCGCGCTTGCTCGCAATGAACCGCTGCGCCTCACCGTGGAGCCTGGCGTGGGCCGCGTGGCGGCGCTGCGGCTGGAGTTGGCTGGTTCCTGGGATGGGGCGCCAAAAACGCGTCGTACGGCCAACGAAACCCTCCGACTCGCCGCCAGCGTGCGCGAGGCGGATGGCAAGCAACGCAAACTGGATTTCGTGTTCGCCGATGCTGCGTCCAAGGAAACCCGATACGAGCAAGGCACGGATGTTCTGGGCATCGCTACAGGGTGGCGGCTCCCGGTCGCGGCCGCGGACAGTGGCTCGAGCGAGAGTGGGGTGTGGCTGCTCGCCACGCCCCATGTCTTCACGGCGGACGAGAAACTCGTGCTGACCATTACCGGTGATACCACGCCGCAGCTGCGGGTTTTCACCAGCCCAGTGGCGGCGGCTGATCCTCTGCAGGTGGGATCCGCGGAATTGCGGGACGCGCTTAAAGGCGATGCGGCGGAGCGCGCGCCCGCACAACAGGATTTGCTCGTCGAAACCTGGCTGCTGAGTACAAGCGCGGACCGCCCCGCCTTCGAACAGCGTCACGCGCTGTCCGCGCAGATTCGTGAAACCCGCGAGGGTCGGACGGCGACGCTGATCACCGAGGCGATGTCGCCGCTCACGGTTCGCGTGTTGCCCCGCGGCAACTGGCTCGATGAAACCGGCCCGGTGGTTCTTCCGTCGACCCCAAGTTTTTTGCCGGGCCGGCTCGAAAGCACGGCCGAGCGGCGTCTGACCCGACTCGATCTCGCGCGCTGGATTGTTTCGCCTGTGAATCCGATTACGGCGCGCACGGTGATGAACCGGTTGTGGTCGATGTACTTTGGCAGTGGCCTAAGCGGCGTGATCGACGACCTGGGTTCCCAGGGTGAACTTCCGTCGCATCCGGAGTTGCTCGACTGGCTCGCGAGTGAGCTGCGGGAAAAGAACTGGGATCTGCGCCACATGATCCGGTTGATGGTCACGAGCGACACCTATCGCCAGAGTAGCAGCCTGCGTCCGGAGTTGCGCGACGTGGATCCGGCGAACCGGTTGCTGGCCTCGCAAAACCCGCGCCGGCTCGAGGCGGAGTTCGTCCGCGACAATGCTCTCTTCATTGCCGGGGCCCTCAACCTCCGCGATATTGGCGGTCCCAGTGTGAAGCCGTATCAGCCGGTTGGTTACTATGCGGCGCTGCAGTTTCCGGATCGTGAGTATCGGGCGAGCCAGGATGACGAGCAATGGCGGCGGGGAGTGTACATGCACTGGCAGCGGACTTTTTTGCATCCGATGCTGGCCAACTTTGATGCGCCCTCGCGCGACGAGTGCGCGGCGCAGCGGGTCTTCAGTAATACGCCGCAGCAGGCGCTCACCTTGCTCAACGATCCGACCTTCGTGGAAGCCGCCCGCCTCTTCGCGGCTCGCATCGTCGCCGCTGGCACCACCGATGCGGCCCGGCTGCGTCACGCGTTTCTCCTCGCGGTCGCGCGCGAACCGAAGCCCGCTGAGCTCGCGTCGCTGCAGACCTTCGTCGCCACTCAGCGTGAGCACTATCGCGCCAATCCGGCGGACGCGGAAAAGCTTCTGCGCGTGGGCCACGCGCCGCCGACCGCCGGCGATCCGTCCGAGCTTGCCGCGTGGACCAGTGTCGCGCGCGTTATTCTTAACCTGCAGGAAGTCATCACCCGATACTGACGCTCCCGACCATGCCACGCTACGATTCCACGACTCACGCACTCAGCATCAACCGGCGCGCCTTCCTGCTGCAGAGTGCTTACGGCCTCGGCGGCGTGGCCTTCTCGCTGCTCGCTCAGCGACTCGGTGCTGCGAACACCGCACCGCCCGCCGCGCGACCACCTGGTTGGAGTGGAGCGCTGAATCAGGCGCATCTGCCCATTCGCGCGAAACGCATTATTTTCATGTGCATGGCCGGCGGGCCGTCGCAGTTCGAGTCCTTCGATTGGAAGCCACAGCTCAAGGCGCTCGACGGCCAGCCGTTTCCGGAATCGTTCACGAAAGGCCAGCAACTCGCACAGCTGCAGAACACCGAATTGAAGGCGCGCGGCGCTTTCACCGCGTTCAAGAAGCACGGGCAATCGGGCACCGAAGTAAGCGAGTTGTTTCCCCACATCGCCGGGATTGCCGACGACCTCTGTGTGATCCGCTCGATGCACACCGAGCAGATCAATCATGATACCGCGCATGCGTTCATGAACACCGGCTCCATCATCAAAGGCCGGCCGAGCATGGGTTCGTGGATGCTCTATGGTTTGGGCGCCGAGTCGCAGGATTTGCCGGGATTTATTGTCCTTACCTCGGCCGGAAAGCTGGGGCTGCAACCCATCTCCGCGCGGCAATGGTCAAGCGGCGTGCTACCGAGTCGGTTCCAGGGGATTCAGTTTCAATCGCGCGGTGATGCCGTGCATTACGTTGGCAATCCCGATGGTGTTTGCCAGAGCACGCAGCGGCAAGTGGTGGAGGAAGTGCGACGGCTCAACGGGATGCTCGCCGAGGAGCGTTACGATCCGGAAATCGCGACGCGCATCGCGCAGTACGAGTTGGCGTTCAAGATGCAGACCAGTGTGCCCGAGCTCACCGATTTGAAAGCCGAATCGCAGGAGACGCTCGACCTCTATGGGATCAAAGAGCCCGGCGACGGTAGCTTTGCTTCAAACTGCCTGCTTGCCCGCCGGCTCGCCGAGCGCGGCGTGCGCATGATCCAGTTGTATCATCGCGCGTGGGATCATCACGGCCAGTTGGAACCGGGCATGAAGGCGGCGGCGATGGATGTCGATCAGAGCACCGCCGCCCTGATCAAAGACCTCAAGCAACGCGGCATGCTTGAGGATACGCTGATTCTCTGGGGCGGGGAATTTGGCCGCACGCCAATGGGGCAGGGAACGGGCCGCGACCACCATATTCTCGGCTTTAGTGTCTTCCTCGCGGGTGGCGGCGTGAAGGCCGGCACGACGTACGGTTCGACCGACGAACTCGGTTATCGCGCAACGGAAAACCCGGTGAGCGTCCATGATCTGCATGCCACCATGCTCGCGCTGATGGGCGTCGATCACCATCGGTTAAACACGAAATTCCAAGGCCTAGATGTTCGCCTCACGGGCGTGGCCGGCGAAGTGGTTAAGGGCATCATGGCGTGAGACGCCTGAGGTGATGCAGACATTCCTGTCTGCTGGCCCATCGGATCCAAAACCGGCAGGAATGCCCGTTTCACCTCGGAGCAGAACGCCGCTTGCCTGGACCCGCGAGGCCTATATCAAGCCGCTTCGGCCGGCAGTGCCCGAGCTCGGTGATGCCACTCGCGGCGTGCGGAATCCGATCGATCGCTTCGTGCTCGCTCGACTCGAAAGCAGGGCCTCGCGCCTTCGCCGGATGCGGGGCGCGCCCGCTGGCTGCGGCGGGTGTCGCTGGATCTCGTTGGTTTGCCGCCGACGCCCGACCCGCTGGCTGCGTTTCTCGCTGACTCCGGTGATGCCGCGTACGAGCGGGTCGTGGATCGCCTGCTCGCTTCGCCGCAGTATGGCGAACGTTGGGCGCGGCCATGGCTCGACCTCGCGCGGTATGCCGACTCGCACGGGTTTCAACGCGATGACCTCCGCGATATCTGGCCGTATCGCGATTGGGTGATCCGCGCGATGAACGCGGATATGCCGTTCGACCAGTTTACGATCTGGCAGATTGCGGGTGATCTGCTCCCCCCACAAGGCGTGGCCGGAACGCCCGCGCAACTCGATCCGCTGATCGTGACGGGTTTTCACCGGGCCGCGCCGACCAATGTTGAAGCCGGGACCGATCAGGAAGAGGGGCGGATCAACCAAGAAACACGAACTGGACCAAGACCAACTCTTGCCGCGACAATACGGCAAAATCTTGCGGGAGCTGAAGCGCATCGAAAAGCACTTCAAGGGCTCCCGCGCGAACAAACCGAAATCAGAAGGCAACAGCCGCAAACTGCTCGTGAAATTATTACACGCGCGATCGGTCTCGGCGTTTCAGAACAGGCGGATCAACGCAGCGGCATGTGCGGCCAGTATCCCGATCGTCACAGCCACACTACTGGCCGGCGAGATTTTCCAGAGAAACGAAAAATCGCCGCACGGCTTGTTTGCGAGACGGGTGAATATCAGGTCGCCGCAAAGATAGAGAACCAGAACGGAAGTCATAGCCCCCGCGACCGGAAGCAGCCAGAATCGCGGAACCCCTGCCGCACCTCCTCCGAGAACCAAAACAACGAAAGCGATCGTTTGCATGATCAGGCCCCCGGCCACATACAACACAGCCCGCGGTCGATCACCCAAGAAAGCCATGGCCACCATCGCATAGCGTTCGTAGTCGAAATTTGGATGCAGCCACCGGTCGTTGTCCCTCAACGCGACATGCTGCGGAAAAACCAGCAGGCGCACGCGCATGGAGTGGTGCGGAATCCCTCCCGCGAGGCCGGCTAGATAGTGGCCACACTCATGCACGGCAATAATACCGAACACCGCGAAAAGGCATACAGCGAAAATCGAGATGCCGAGCAGCATGGTTATTATTGGGTGAATGCGAACGAACGCGACCGAGCCCCCATCGCTCGGACAGATGCAGCCCAAGCCAAGTGAAGATCGCGAATACGCGCTGCCAAACGAAGTAATAGATCGACCGCAGGCATAAACAACAGCGGCGACCATGCCGGAAGCAGGATCAAGTTCAAGGCAGGGCTACCTCGAACCACTCGTTAGCTCGGCAGATGAAAAAGTTACAGCGGCACGCGCAAGGGCTTTTCGCGGGCGAGGCAGGAGCGGGAAAGTTGAATCCGCTCGCTCCCCGTTTGCCGCATTTTGCTCCCCGCGCGAAACGGGTCATTTATCTGCACATGGTCGGGCCGCCGTCGCAACTCGATCTCTTCGACTCGAAGCCCGCGTTGCAGAAATACGACGGCAAGCCGTGTCCGGATGAATTCATCCGGGGCAAACGCTTCGCGTTTCTGCGCGGTCATCCGACCATCACGGCTTCCAAGTACGCGTTTCAGCGTCACGGCGAAAGCGGCGCGGAGATCTCCGAACTGCTGCCCAACCTGGCCAAGGCGGCGGATGAAATCGCGATCGTCCGCTCCTTGCAGACCGATGAGTTCAATCACGCGCCGGCGCAGCTCTTTTTGCACACC
>Ga0163150_10007769_pt1 | contig 12457 bp, 12 predicted proteins | sample OliLakLV19P2IB_FD_148628 | JGI IMG/M metagenome (GOLD analysis project Ga0163150, IMG submission 148628) | Freshwater microbial mat bacterial communities from Lake Vanda, McMurdo Dry Valleys, Antarctica - Oligotrophic Lake LV.19.P2.IB | ecosystem: Environmental > Aquatic > Freshwater > Lake >...
AATGTCAAAAACTTTCACCACGCGCTAGACGCGGGGGGGGGCGCGTTGTTAAATGGGGACCATTGCGAGACTGGATCGGTTCCAGGCTCGCTCCATATGGGAAATGCCGGTTTGAAGCCCATCATGCGCGAACCCGGCTTCGCGTTGAATTGTCCCTCGTTCGGCGTATACTATCTCTTTCGCTCCTGGCGGTCGCTCTCGCCCTGGGGGAATCAAATCTTTCAATCCTGCGGAGAATCTTCGAGTGTTCGAAACAGTCGCAATCGTCGGCGCCACCGGCGCGGTCGGCACCATTATCTGTCGATTGCTAGAGGAGCGCAAGTTTCCAGCCAGGCGGCTGAAGTTCCTGGCATCGGGACGATCGGCCGGAAAAACGATCCGCTTCGGCGGCCGCGATCACACAATCGAAGCATTGACCCCCGCGGCATTCGACGGTGTGGACCTGGCGATTGGCAGCACCCCCGATGAAGTTGCTCGCGATTTCGCACCCTGGGCCGCCGAGCGTGGCTGCATCGTCGTCGACGAAAGCGGCTATTGGCGGATGGACCCGAACGTGCCCTTGGTCGTGCCCGAGGTCAATCCCGACGCGCTCGATCATCACCAAGGGATCATCGCCAGCCCGAACTGTTCGACCACCCAAATGGTCGTGGCGATGAAGCCGCTACATGACGCCGCGCGGATTCGCCGCGTGATCGTGAGCACCTATCAGGCCACCAGCGGCATGGGACTGGCCGGCAGCAAGGAGCTCGACGAATCGGTGCGCGCTCGCGTTGCGGGCGAGCCGTTCGAGCCGTCGGCATTCGCACACAATATTGCTTTCAATCTGATTCCGCAGATCGGCTCGCAAAAAGAGCAGGGCTATACCTCGGAAGAAATGAAGATGGTCTACGAGACTCGCAAGATTATCGGCGACGACTCGATTCAGATTTGTCCGACCTGCGTGCGCGTGCCCGTGGAGAATTGCCACAGCGAAAGTATTCTGGTCGAGACCGAAAGGAAACTGACGGTCGAGCAGGCCCGCAAGTTGTTCGCGGCCACGCCGGGCATCATCGTCGTCGACGATCTGCCGGCCAAGAGTTATCCGATGCCTTCGACGTGCGACGGTCGCGACGAAGTGTTCATCGGTCGGATTCGCGAGGATCTGTCGAGCCCCAACGGTTTGGCTTTCTGGTGCGTCAGCGACAACCTAAGAAAGGGCGCCGCGACCAACGCCGTGCAGATCGCGGAGTTGATTGTGCGCAGAGGCCAGCAACCCTGGAAGAACGGCGCGTGGGGCAGGGGGGAGGCGGTCGTCAGCCGCTAGTCGCGCCATCGGTTCTTCCAAGTTTACGTGCGGCCAGTGACTCGCCCGGGCGACCTTCATGCGGACGTTCAAGCTGACCCTGGCCTACGACGGCTCGAACTATTCTGGCTGGCAAGCTCAACCGGGCTGCAAAACGCTGCAGGAAACATTCGAGCGCGCACTGACGAAAGTAACTGGAGAGACGATTCGCGTCACGGCGAGCGGCCGCACCGATGCCGGAGTCCACGCGCTCGGGCAAGTCCTCAGCCTTCGCAGCGAGACCCATCTTGAACCCGGCATTCTGCTGAAAGCGCTCAACGCCGAGTTGCCGCACGACCTGGCCGTGCTCGAAGTGGCCGAAGCGGAACCTGGCTTTCATGCGACCGGCAGCGCCGTGCGGAAGCGCTATCGCTATGTTCTGCACGACGGCCCAATTCGCGATGTGTTCGCGCGGCATTACATGTGGCACTTCCGCTCGCAACTCGACGACGCGGCGATGCACCTTGGAGCACAGTTTTTGTTGGGCACCCACGACTTTCGCAGCTTCGAAAGCAGCGGATCGCGGCGACAAAGCAGCGTGCGAACCATTTTCGAAATCTGCGTGACGAGAGGGCAGGGGGACGAGCGCGATCGAATGTCGATCGAAGTCGAAGCCGACGGATTTCTCTATAACATGGTGCGCACGATCGTTGGTACGCTGGTAGAAGTGGGCAAAGGTAATTATCCACCATCCTGGATCTCCGAGGTGCTGGCCGCTCGCGACCGGAAGCGCGCCGGCCAAACGGCGCCGCCGCAGGGTTTGACTTTGCTGCGCGTGGACTTCTGAGGACGCTGGATTACGACAAGGTTTCAGCTGCAAGGGCCGCATGCGGATCGCTCATCTCATCACGCGACTCATCTTGGGCGGGGCGCAGGAAAACACGCTGTTGACCTGCGAGGATTTGTTGCGAATCCATGGCGACGACGTGCTCTTGATCACCGGTCCGCCGCTGGGACCCGAAGGCAGCCTGGTCGAGCGCGCGCGGCGCAACGGCGTGCCGCTCGAGATCCTCCCGGCGCTGCGCCGCGAGATTCATCCGCTGCGCGATGTCCAAAGTTATTTTCAAATCAAACGCGCGCTCAAGAAGTTCCGCCCGGACGTCGTGCACACGCACAGCGGCAAGGCAGGGCTGCTGGGCCGGGTCGCTGCGCGCTCGCTGCGCGTGCCGGTCATCGTCCACACTGTGCACGGCGCGCCCTTTCATCCTTACCAGGGCAGGGGGGCACGGACCCTGTTTCAATTCTGCGAGCGCTACGCGGCCAAGAGATCAGACGCGCTAGTGAGCGTGGCCGATGCCATGACCGAGCTGATGGTCAGTGCGCGCATCGCGCCGCGCGAAAAGTTCGTGACTATCTATAGTGGCATGGAGGTCGAGCCGTTTCTCGCGGCCGGCGAGCATCGTCAACAAACGCGCAGCCGATTGGGATACTCCGACGAGCACGTCGTGATTGGAAAAATCGCACGGCTGTTTCATCTCAAGGGGCACGAGTATCTGGTGCGAGCGGCCGAACAGGTGGTGACTGCGCGGCCCAACGTGCGCTTTCTGTTGGTGGGCGATGGCATTCTGAGAGAGCAAATCGAAAGCCAGGTGCGGCGCGCAAAATTGGAGCCGTATTTTCAATTTACCGGCCTGGTGCCACCCGAGCAGATTCCCGACTTGATCGGCGCGATGGATGTCGTTGTCCACACAAGTTTGCGCGAGGGATTGGCCAGAGTACTGCCGCAAGCGCTGATCGCGGGCAAGCCGGTAGTGAGCTATGACATTGACGGAGCGCGCGAAGTCGTCATCTCGGGCGAGACCGGTTTTCTCTTGCCGCCCGAAAGCATCCAGGAACTGGCCGACAGCTTGAGCCAATTGGCCGGCGACCCGCAACTGCGCGAGCGGCTGGGGAGCAGGGGGCGGGAGTTGTTCAGCGAGCAGTTTCGACACGAAAACATGAGCCGGCAACTGCGACAACTCTATGTGCGCCTCTTGGCTATCAAAGCCGCGCCGCCCCCACGGTGATCTGGGGCCGTTTTCAGGTCGATTTCGGCCTAAGTCATTGGGTACGTGGACTTAGGCAACGCACGTTTCAACTTCCTAGACTAGCTGCTAAAATGGACCGGTTATACCGATTAGGTCCGAGGGCGGCAGGAAACCCTGAAACAACAGGCTGGCTGGCCGCCGCGGTTCGAGAAAGTTGCTCCCCGTGGCCCAAGACAATGTCGGACCGTTCCGACTTCTCAATAAGATTCGCGAGGGAAAGACCTGCGCGATTTGGGACGTGATGAACGACTTGAAGGGCGAGCGCTTGGCCATCAAGCTGCTCACCGGAGAGGGTGCCAAGAACCGTGAAGAAGTCGCATTTCTAAAACACGAGCACCAGGTTGGACGCGGACTGGAACATCCGCAAGTCATCAAGATCTATGAATTCGGGACCGATCGCGGCGCCGTGTACTTGGCGATGGAATTGTTTCCCGCGCCGAACATCAAACAACAACTAACCACCCACGGAGTCGAAGCGCTGTCGCCGGTGATTTCCGAATGTATTTTCAAGGCGGCCGACGGGTTGGCTTACTTTCATTCCGAGGGCTGGATTCATCGCGATATCAAGCCAGACAATTTCCTGATGACGCTCGGCGGCGAGGTGAAGCTGATCGATTTTGCTTTGGCGGAACGCAAAAAAGGGGGACTGGCTCGGTTCTTTTCGGGCAAATCCAAAGTGCAGGGGACTCGCAGCTATATGTCGCCCGAACAGATCCGCGGACAATCGCTCGACCAGCGGGCCGACATATATAGCTTCGGCTGCATGGTGCACGAGCTGCTCGGCGGAAAACCGCCGTATACGGGAACCAGCACGAATGACTTGCTAAACAAACACCTGCGTAGCGCCATTCCACCTTTGCAGGCATCGAATCAGAACGTAACCGATGCGTTTGCCCAACTAGTGCGGCGGATGCTAGCAAAGAAACCCGAGGATCGCCCGGACACGATGGCTGATTTTGTCACTGAAATGCGAAACACGCCCGTGTTCAAGGTTCCTCCCAAGCCGATTAAGAAGACAGCGACTTAACGACCAGTAGAAACAAGTAGAAAACAGTTGGGGGGCCCAGACGACAAGTCGTCTGGGTTGCGGAGCAACAAGAGGCACTAGCAAGCGACGAACGGCTTGAAGTGCTAGTAGCTGTGCTGGCATGACCAGCATTGCTAGCATCAACAAATTTGGTTCCCTGGGAAGCATGATCATGGCGACAGTAAACCATCGGCTCGCGTTCGAGCGCCCGATTTACGAACTCGAAGCCCGGTTGCAAAAGCTGGAAGCCGGCGGCGACGGCAGCCTGACGGCGCACGAGGACATTCGCAGTCTCAAGCGCGAACTGACCGACGCCAAGAAACGGATCTATAGCAACCTCGCGCCGTGGGAAACCGTGCAAGTCGCGCGGCACTCCGATCGGCCGATGACCACCGACTATCTCGATTTGATTTTCGATGAGTTCGTCGAGCTGCATGGCGACAAGTTTTTTGGCGACGATCGGGCCATGCGCAGCGGCTTTGCCAAGCTCGATCAGTACAAAGTCATGGTCATCGGTCACCAAAAGGGAAAAACCACCAAGGAACGAATCGCCTGCTACCACGGTTGCGCTCATCCCGAGGGCTATCGCAAGGCGTTGGCCAAGATGAAACTGGCGGCCAAGTATTCGCTGCCGGTGATTTGCTTCATCGATACGCCCGGCGCCTATCCGGGCATTGGGGCCGAGGAGCGCGGCCAGGCCCAGGTGATTGCCCAAAATATGTTCGAGATGTCCCGGCTGGCCACCCCGATTATATGCGTCGTGATTGGCGAAGGCGGCTCCGGCGGCGCCCTGGGCATTGGCGTGGGCGACAAAGTGGCCATGCTCGAGCACGCCTATTATTCGGTCATCAGTCCGGAAGGCTGTGCCGGCATTCTGTGGAAAAGCCACACCTTTGCCGAGCAGGCCGCGGCGGCCCTGAAAATGACCTCCAAGCACTTGCTGGGTCTGGGCGTGGTCGACGACGTCATCGAAGAGCCCCTGGGCGGCGCTCATCGCGACCATCACCAGATGGCCGCCCGGATGAAAATCTATCTGCTGAAATGCCTCCGGGAGCTGGTCGGAATCCGGCCCGATCAACTCGTCGAAAACCGGTACGAAAAATTCCGCCGGATGGGAGTTTTCCTGGAAGCACTGGAAACGGCCGAAGGCGCCGCCGAGCAACTCGACTCGGCCGACTCAAACTCCGCTCGGGCTGTCGACTGACGACCGGTCTGGCGCCAGTCTAACTGCCGCGCAAGCTGGCGGTTCAAAGCTCAGATCCACCGGCTGACTCAAAGTTCGATCCGGTCATTCTTGGACTGACTCAATCAATCTTTTGATCAACAGGTCTCAGAGGTCGGGCAGGCCGGTTTGAAGTCGCCGGCGGGCAAATTTCGAGGCCCGCCCCAACGTCCGATAATGTTTCTTATGTTCGGTTTGACCGGGGTTTTCCGGTTCAAACCATACATTCTTGCAATTGGCTCACACTCGCTTCGTCGCGTGCTGTTCGTTGTTTGCATAGTCCATCAACACTCAAAAACATTTCGCGTTTCACTCCCCTGCTACGCTCGCTCGGAGCTTGGCGTGGGCTGCGGCGGACCGCCCGGATTCGGTCTGGTGGCGGGGTCGAGCTCGTGCTCAAGTTTGTTGAGATACGGGTCGAGCACCTCGTGAAGTTCCCGGGGCATGACGGCGTCGGCGCGGTTCAATAGCAGGGCGATATAATAGCCCGACCGGGACTGCAAGACGGCCGCCCTGGCCTTCGTGGACAGCGTGACGGCGAAGAACGTAATCGCTACGCACAGCAGAACCCCTTTGGCCGCGCCAAACAGGGCGCCCATTTGGCGGTCGAATTCGCGCAGCCTGACCCGGTTAATGAAGTTGGCCACGATCCGAAAAGCCAGCCAGATCACCAGCGAAGTTCCCAGGTAAAGCACGAGCATGGCCATGAACCGATTCAAGGGTTCTTGCTTGCCAAAGAAGTGGGCAAACTGGCTGCTGAACTTCAGCGCCACGGCATAGCTCAGCACCAGGCTGGCCGACGAGGCGACCTGCCAGGCCATGCCCTTCCAGGCGCCAAACACTGTGGTGCCAACGAGGACCACCAGCATGCAAATGTCGTAGATTTCCATTCTCGAACGTTTCTCCGACGGCGCTCCGGCGGCCACCATTGGGCTAGAAAACTGGCGGAGTATACCCCAAGGGGGGCCAAGGGGCGAAGAGCAGCCACGCTAGCACTGGCGCTTAAGACGGAAATTGATCTAGGCTGTATTTGCACGATTGCGATACAGTCTGCGGCCCAACAAAGCGGCAACAGGCTAGGGCACTCTGCTCCAGGTAAAGGCGCCCTAAGCTGAGGGGATCTGAGATAACGGCGTTGCCAGGTTATTCGTTCGATTAAAGGAAGCATTGGCATGGCAGGATTCAAAACGCACATCACGACGAGCACGGTCATTGGAGTCGCTTATGGCACAGGCGCGGCGGCCATGTATGACGTGCCGTGGCCGGCTTGTGTCTTGGCTGGTGGCTTGTGCAGCGTGTCGGGCATGCTGCCAGACTTGGACAGTGGGCCAGGGGTGCCACTGCGCGAGAGCGTGGCCTTTGCCGCAGCCGTGGTGCCGATGTTGTTGATCGACCGCTTCGAACATATGGGAATGACGCCCGAGGCGATGGTGCTCATCGGCGGCATCGTGTATTTGCTCATTCGCTTTGGCGTGGGCAAGCTCATGGCCAAATTCACGGTACACCGCGGCATGTTCCACAGCCTGCCGGCGCTAGCGATCGTCGGCGAGTTGGCCTACCTGATCTGCGCGCACGAAAACCCCTGGATGCGCGCCTTCAACGCCGGCGCGGTCATGCTCGGATTCTTCTCGCACTTGCTGCTGGATGAAATCTGGAGTATCGAGTTTCGGCACGGACTGCGCTTCAAGAGCTCGTTTGGCACGGCGATCAAATTTTGGGGCGACTGTTGGTGGGCCAATCTGGCGACCTACGCCAACGTCATCATCTTGGCGCTGTTGATCACGCAAGATCCGTCGCCGCAAGGCGAAACGAGACCGTCGCAAAACCCCGACAGCATCGCCACGCAAAACGACATCTTCGGGTTTATGCGCTGAGCGGCTGAACACGCTGTGCTCCCCTGCCCCGTTAAACTGTTTGCCACCGGGCTGGCGATGCGCCTTGAACTTTCCGAGCTCACGCACGGCTATCGATGAGCAACGTCACTGGGCCGTCGTTGGTCAAGCTGACTTGCATGTGCTGACGAAACTTTCCGGTGGCTACCTGAATGTCCTGCGCGGCGACCGCGGCCACGAACGCCCGGTAGAGCGTTTCGGCCACCTCGGGCGGAGCGGCGGCAACGAAACTTGGACGGCGCCCTTTGCGGCAATCGCCCAGCAGCGTGAACTGGCTGACAACCAGCATGGCGCCGCCAACGTCGGAGAGCGATAAGTTCATTTTGCCGTTGGCATCGTCGAAAATGCGCAGGCCCGCGATCTTCTCGGCCAGTTGCTCGGCATCGTCCGCAGTGTCGCCCACGGCCACGCCCAGCAGCACGACCATACCTCGGCCAATCTGGCCGCAGACTTCGCCGTTGACGCTTACTTGCGCCTGACCGACTCGCTGGATGCATGTTCGCATATCAAAGTTCGCGATTGTTCTTGTTGACGAGCTGGCGCTCAGCGATGGCGGTTCCAATAAACTGCCAGTGGCGCCGCGGCGAGAGGAATTGGAATCAAAGCGCAGCTACAAACAAAGGGGAGGTATTTCCAATTCTGGGACAGCTCAGAGAAATGAGCGGCGACAACAGCGATCAGGACGATCGCGGCCGTCAAAAGGAGCGTTCGCACGGAAATCAAACGAAGCCGCCAACATGCAATGAAGGTAGCTCCGCAGCCGAGTAGACAGACGACCAGGCAAGTAAGGCCATATGCCTGGGTGAATGAGGCCCTCGACTCGCGCGCCAAACACAGCGGCAGCAGCATCCTCGCCATTCCAGCGCCAAATGCCAGCGCCAGCGCAATGCCGATCACTTTCCTGCCTGCCAGAGTCAGGGACGTCACAAAGTTGACGGTACTCCATACCACAAAGGTGCCAAAAACTATGCCCGCAAATAGGACCAAGGGCCTGACTTGTTGAACCGCGCCGTAAAGCTTGGACGTCTCCGTATACTCTCCGAGAATCAAAACGACCAAGGTCATGCACGCGGCCCAAATCAGAGTCGAGACCAACAGGCCGCAGGTCGCGCTCTTGAGGACCGCATTGGCGAGCTGCACGTCCGAGAGCGGCCGCGTGCCATTGAAGTTGCCAAACTCACCCAGTGGGGAGCGGCTGCCCCAATAAATTCCAATCACAAACAGCGGCGCGAACGAGAACGCTGACATCCCGCTCACGAAGCCGGAACCATTGTTCACTGGCACGCACAACGACACGATGATCGCGGCGATTCCCAGTAGCGCGACCACCACCGGTAGACTGAACCCACGATCGGTCCATTCCAGCCAGAATTGAGCAGATGTGGGCGATTGGAAAGGCGTCGAGCGCGATTTGTTTCGAAACGAAATAATTTGGCCCACCCAGTCAATGATGCGATCGACTTCGAATCCTGACCCATGCCGCAGACTGGCAAAGCCCGCGGAACCGACAGTGACGCTGACCAATGTTGCCAGGCCAATCGACAAAACGTGCCAGCCGCCGAAGTTTATCAGATAGCCGCCGATCGTCGAATCATAAGGTGACTTCGACGCTGAGGCGGCGAACGCGAGCACGATAAAGCTCGCCAGGAAGACGGCTCCCCGGACGATCGCTGAGTTGGACGTCGACCATAGTGCTGCCTGGCACCAGGCGATGAGGACGGCGGCCAACAAACCGGGCCCCCAAATCGTCCAGCCAGCGTCGAACAAGGCGTTCACAAAAAGCGCTACGATCGTGTATTGCACGAACATGGTCACCATGGCGCAAGCCATCGGTCCGGCAACCAGCAACAGACTCGAGGCGGGCAGCGCGTATCGCTGTTTGGGATTTCCCAGAGCCGTCATGATCGCGCTGCCGATGCTCAGGATCGCCATCCAGTAAAAGGAAAAGTGCAAGAGCCGGCCAATCTCGGTATCGTTAAGCGGTTCGCTCCCGCCCGTCGACATCAACGCGGCAAACACAAAGCTCGGCATCGCCAGCGCGCCAAGAGTGGCCAGCAGCATTCCGATCCAGCCGTTGGCAAAGAATTCCCAAGCCAAGGCAGTCGCGATTTTTTGTGTACGATCTGAAGTGCGGTTCATGGCTCTACCTCCTGGCATTCTGTCGACCCGGCGTGCTTCGAACCCAAATTAAGACCGCGTGGCCTTGGCTCTGGCCAAAAAGATCTCATCGAGTGTTGGTGTTTCTTCCTCGACGACTTGAGCGCCCGCGCGCACGGCTGCCATACGCAGTTCCTCGAGCCCGCCATTGCAAACCACCGTCCACTCGCGCCCCTCGCCTTGATACGAAAGCATGCCCGGCAAGTCGGGGCGGGTCACTTGAGGCGTCTCGAATCGCAAGACAACTCGACGGTGGCTGTGCAGGATTTCGTGCAACGGAGCGCTCAATGCAACTCGGCCTTTATGAAGAATTGCCACTGAGTCGGCGACACGTTCGACTTCGTCGAGCAAATGCGACGAGAAGAGCACGGTTCGGCCTTCTTCAGCGACCGTGCGAATGATGGCTGAAAGGATATCGTTGCGAACCACCGGGTCCAGACCGGACGACGGCTCATCCAAAATCAGCAGGTCCGGCCTGTGAGCCAAGGCAATCAACAACCCGGCACGGGCGCGCTGGCCTCGCGAGAGCCGCTTGATCTGTTGCCTGGGGTCCAACTCAAACTGATCTTGCAGTTGACCGGCGAACGCCTCGTCCCAGTTCGGAAAGAAAGCCTGGTTGTAGCGCATCAACTGCGCCACCGTCATCCACTCGGGCAGGTCGCGATCTTCCGACAGATATCCGATCCGGCCCAGCACGCTGACGGGGTCGACGACGGGATTCAGTTGGAACACGCGCACCGAGCCTTGTGCAGCCTTGAGCAATCCCAGCAGATGTTTGATCAACGTCGTCTTGCCGGCGCCGTTCTCACCAACCAGGCCAAACACTGTTCCCCGCTCGATGCGCAGCGTCACATCATCGAGAGCCAGTTTCTTGCCAAAGCGCCGCGAGAGATGGTCGATTTCGACGATGACGTCTGACATGGCACTACTCCGATTGGATTTTGCGGCTGCGATCGCGCACCATTTTGATCACGGTCGTTACATCGATGTTCAGATGACTGGCCTCGGCCAAGAGTACGTCGATCCGCTCTTGCAACAGCTTTTGCTTGTCGCGTGGGGCGAGCGGCGAACCGTTGCCGGCAACGAAAGCGCCTGAGCCTTGCCGGGAGGAAATCACGCCGGCCGTTTCCAATTCTCGGTAGGCACGGGCCACGGTATTGGGATTCACGATCAGTTGCTCGGCGAGAGCACGGACCGTCGGAAGCTGTTCGCCAACCGACAACCGCCCCACCGCCACCAGGTACTTGACCTGATTGACGATCTGCCGGTAGATCGGCACCCCATCACTATTGGATATGCGAATCTGCATCGGCTGCGCTGGTTTCCCGAGAACCCATTGAATTACTGTACTAGTAGACTAATACAATTACAGCGAACATGTCAAGCACAAGATTCCAGCGCAATGGGGATTTTTGTAGGTCAGGCCTCGGCCTGACAGAGCAGGAGGACGGATTGCCGTCGTTGGCCTGATAGAGTTAGAGAGCGGAGCGCATTGCCTGTCAGGCCGAGGCCTGACCTGCCAACGGGCACTTCTGCTCGCCCTCGAACAGCGCTTGCTCTTGGTCGCTAATCAGGGGATACTGACACGTTTTCGGAAGTGTTCCATGAACCCGGCCGTGTTGTTAGCCATTTATTGCGGCGTGACCGTGGTCGGGTCGCTCTCGGGCGGCTGGATTCCGCTGTTCATGCGGCTGACCCATCGGCGCATGCAGATCGCGATCAGCTTTGTTTCCGGCGTGATGTTGGGAATCGGCCTGTTGCATCTGCTCCCCCACAGCTTTGCCGAATTGGGGTCGATCGATGCCACGGTGCTCTGGGTCATGGCAGGTTTCCTGTTCATGTTCTTTCTCGAGCGTTTCTTTCACTTTCATCATCACGACGTTTCCGACGATTCCCTGCTGCTTGGCGCATCGCCTCCGCTCCACGTCCATGCCGCGCACGAGCCGCATGATCACACCCACGACCACGGGCCAGCCCATGCCAAGCCGGGGCCCAGCTTTTCCTGGGGGGGTGCTGCCATCGGGCTCACGCTCCATGGTCTGGTAGACGGCATCGCGATGGCCGCCGCGGTTCAGGCCGAAGCGGGAACCGCAGGCGCGCGATGGGCGGGGCTTGGCGCGGCCATGGCAATCGCGCTGCACAAACCGTTCGACTCGCTGACCATCGGCACGCTGATGGCCGCCGCGCATCGCTCGACGCGCACTCGCCACATCCTGAACGCTCTCTACTCACTGGTCACTCCGCTGGGCGTGCTGCTGTTCTATTTGGCAGTACCGGGCCAGGAGCGATCACCGCACGGCATCGGCCAGGTTTTGGGATTTGCCGCCGGCGCGTTTATCTGTATCGCCACGAGCGATCTGCTTCCCGAGTTGCAGTTCCATCGCCACGATCGCACAAGCCTGTCGCTCGCACTGGTCGCCGGCATCGCTTTGGCCTGGAGCACCGTATTTCTGGAAAGCGCCGGCCACGATCATCATTATGGACCGGCCGAATCGCCTCAGAAAGAAACTTCAGGCCACGATCACGATCATGGGCACGAGCATGGTCACGAACATCCGCACGACGCACATTGAGCGGCGGAAGCTTAGGTTTCCAGCCCATGCTCAACGCGGATGCGGCGGACTTCGGTCAGCACGTCGGCGATCACCTGATGGTTGGCATAGATATTCGTCCATTCGACGAAGAACGACCAGCCGATCAGCAACAGGCCCACGAACGCCCCTAGCAAGTGCGGCGTCACCCAGTTTTCGGTCCCCGCGCGGCCGGTGGCCGGGTCGGCCGCCGCGCCCAGGGCGATAATGCCCACGACAG
>Ga0163150_10007770_pt1 | contig 12457 bp, 12 predicted proteins | sample OliLakLV19P2IB_FD_148628 | JGI IMG/M metagenome (GOLD analysis project Ga0163150, IMG submission 148628) | Freshwater microbial mat bacterial communities from Lake Vanda, McMurdo Dry Valleys, Antarctica - Oligotrophic Lake LV.19.P2.IB | ecosystem: Environmental > Aquatic > Freshwater > Lake >...
GTGCTGGCAAGCGAAATGGCGGATTGGTGGAACCCGTCGCAGCCCCAGAAAAGGTCGACGGCTTGTAATCATGCTTCACCAAGAGGAAACTGACATAGTTCGATCTTTCATCGGAAATCCTGGTCCCGGCCCTTCTACTTCAGGCGAAACACATCCATGCGATCCGTTCCCAAACACTTCAAATACCTGCCGCTGCTTGCGGCATTCGCCGTGTCGCCGCTTTTTGCCGCCGAGGACACCTCGCCGACGGTCCGGCTTGTCTTTGCGGGCGACATTATGCTCGATGATGGTCCGGGCAAGGAGGTGGCTAAGGGGGTCGATCCTTTCGCCGATTTTGCGGCCACGCTCAAGGACGCCGATTTTACGATTGGCAACTTGGAATGCGTGATTGCCCGCGGCGGCGAGAAGGTGGAGAAGCCTTATAACTTTCGAGCCGACACGCGCTGCATTCCGCTGTTGCTGCGCTACTTTGATGCCGTTTGCGTGGCCAACAACCATTCGGGCGACTTCGGGCCTGGGGCGCTCGCGGAGCAATGCGATCTGCTGGAGGCGGCGAAGCTCAAATACTTTGGCGGGGGCCGCAACCTGGTCGATGCCCACCGACCGCTCGTCATCGAGTCGCATGGTCTGCGGATCGCGGTGTTGGGATACAACGAATTCAAGCCGCGATCGTTCGAAGCTGGCGAGTCGCGGGCGGGCGTGGCTTGGAGCGTCGACGAGCAGGTTCTTCGCGATATTCAACTTGCCCGCTCGCAATTCAAGGCCGACCTGGTGATTCCGTTCATGCACTGGGGCGACGAGCAGGAGCCCGAGCCGAACGATCGCCAGCGCCAGTTTTCGCGCGTGATGATCGATGCGGGGGCCGACGTCGTGGTTGGCGGGCATCCACACATTACGCAGGGAGCCGAGTATTACAAGGGGCACCTGATCGTTTATAGCCTGGGCAACTTCGTGTTCGACGGATTCGAAGAAGGCCCGTGCCGCAGCGGATGGCTGCTGCGAATGACGCTGAACAAACAGGGCCTCGTCGAGTGGGATACCCGCGTGGCCCACGCCGACGAGCAAGGCATCCCGCATCCGCTGCCAGGAGCCAAGAGTCCGCGGGGCAGGGCAGGCAGCACCACGATCGAAATGCATGCGACCGACTGATTTTTTACCGCGGTTTCTTTGGAAGGAGCGACGAGGATGAAACGACTTGCGATCTCGCTGTTGACGCTGTTGATTTGCTGCACTGCCTTCGCGCAAGTCGAAGGCACGAAGGAAGAGCTCGGGAAACTGACGGGCAACTACAAACTGGTTCGCGGCGAGGAAGCCGGCAAACCATTGCCCGAGGCGGCGCTGAAAGTCAGCAAGCTCACGATCACCGGCGACAAGCACGTGGTGAAGATCGGCGAAGAAGTGCCGATGGTTGGCACGCACACCGTGAACCCCTTTGAAAAACCCAACAGCATCGACGTGAGCGATACCGCCGGTCGTTTTGCCAGCAAGTCGATCAAGGGGATTTATAAGCTCGATGGCGACGAGCTGACCGTCTCGTTTTCGCCACCCGGCGAAGCACGCCCTCGGGAATTCAACACGCAGAACCGGCCGGGCCGAATTCTGCACGTGTGGAAACGAACGCTGTGAGTTGAGCGCTAATTGGCGAGCGCCAAACACCGGCTGCAAAGCGATGCCGGCAAGCGTGATTGGAGCCAGTCCTTGATTTTGCTGCAGCCCAAGGCATGCACGCAGCGGCGCGGATCGGATTCTGCGCCGCGATAGCCCCAGTGAACGGCCACGATTCTGCCTTGACTGACCATCGGTCCGCCGCTGTCACCGGGAATGGTCACCTGCTTGTCTTGCACACCCTGGGCGGCCACGAGTGTCTGCGGCACGTCGCCGGCCATCGGAATCGGGTTGGAAACGAGAGCCGTGAACGAACGGAAGCGTTTCGGGCCGTAACCCCAAATCTCGACTTGCTGGCCGAGCGAAGGATCGTGGTCGGCGATCGGCACCGGCTTGATGCGCTTCGGCGCGTAAATCCAGAGCGCGGTTACATCAAGCTGGCGATCGATGGCGAGAATTCGTGCGCCAGAAACCTGGCCGTCGGGAAACTCGACCGTGATCGGACCGATCTTTTCTTCGAACAGATGAGCGGCGGTCAAAACCAGTCCTGCATTGCCGTCGATGGCCGTGAGAGTGCCGGTGCCGCTGATAGTCGGGCCGGGCTGGTGATAGCCGCTGATCCAGTTCTTCACGCGAGCGGCCGCCATCCGCGAGCCGTCTTGCTGATACGAATCAACGCTTTGCGGGGGTACAGGACTAGCGAGCAGGATACCCGCCAACACCAGGACAAACTGAGGCATCACGAGACCTCCACGGTTGGGCACATCATGACCCTTTGGCTTTCAGCAGCCATTGCCGAAGCCAAACACCCGAAACCAAGGCGCTACTGCTTGCTTGTTCTCAGCCGGAAACGCTCCGAAAAGATCCTTGCAAGTCGGTAGGGGCAAACTGCGTAACACACGAACAGATCATTAGGATAGATTCGATTGTAACCGCCCGAAACGGCCCTGGCGGCTAAATCTGAGGGGTCCAATTCGGTGGGGGCACACCCTGCGTCAACTTCCAGAGTAATTGGAGAGACGGGCGATTTACAGAGCGCAGGAGATTACGTTTTCGCAGTTTTTGCGAAAAAACGAGCGAAGCGCACCGGTCGTATCCACCTTGCGAGCACTAAAAAATCGAATCGGGGAGTTGCTCTAAGTGTTTAATATCCGACGGCGCAACCGTCCTTGCGCGGCTCGGTGGCACCGCGCAGCACGCCATATTTCCAATCGATGAGAATGCCCTGATACCCACCGAAGCCTCCGCCGCGAGCCTCACCCACGTGGTGTCCCTTGTTCACCAAGGCCTTGACCACGTCGGCTTTGATCATCGGTTCGACCGACACCTTGCCGCCGTCGGGGTCACCGGCTCGGCCGTTGGGGGTGGCACTGCCGCTATGCTCGACTCGAGCCTCATCACCTGCCTCCTGCACGTTCATATCGAAGTCGATCAAATCGACCAGAATCTGCACATGGCCTTGGGCTTGCATATCGCCCCCCATCACGCCAAAGCAAAACCAGGGCTTGTTGTCATTGGTCACCATCGCCGGAATGATCGTGTGGAACGGTCGCTTGTGGGGCTCCAGCCGATTCACGTGCGTATCGTTCAGGGCAAACGACGAACCGCGGTTCTGCATGACAAAACCGACGTCGCCGGGCACAACGTAGGAGCCAAACGCACCAAAATTGCTCTGGATGAACGAGCAGCAGTTGCGATCCTTGTCGACGACGCTCAAGTACACCGTGTCGCTGTGTGCCAATTTGGGATCGCCCGGTGGAATGTTTTTCGCCGCTTGCTCCATGTTCAACAGCTTGCCGCGTTTGGCCGCGTACTCCTTCGAAATCAATTCTTTGGTCGGCAAATTATTGAACTCGGGGTCGGCATAGTACTTGGCTCGATCAGCAAACGCGAGCTTCTTGGCTTCCAGAAACAAGTGAAACCACTCAGCGCTGCCGCGGCCCATTTTGCGAACGTCGTAGGGCTCGATCAGATTGAGCATTTGCAAGGCGGCGATGCCTTGGCCGTTCGGAGGCAATTCCCAAACGTCGTAGCCACGATAGTTCGTCGAGACTGGCTCAACCCAGTCGGAATGATGGTCGGCCAAATCCTTGAGTGAAAGGTAGCCATCGTTGGCTTCGCTGTAGGAAATGATCTGCTGGCCGATGGAACCTTTGTAGAATGCGGCCGGCCCGTCTTTGGCAATGGCTCGATAGCTGGCAGCCAGCCGCGGGTTGCGAAAGATCTCGCCTTCGGCCGGGCCGTGGCCATCGATCAGGTAGGTCTTGGCGGTGTCCGATCGTTGCGCCAATCGCCTGGCTGAGCCGCGCCAGCCGCCCGAGATGATCTCGGTGACGGGAAAGCCCTTCTCGGCATAGGAGATCGCTGGCTCTAAGATCTCGGCCAACGATTTGTTGCCGAAGCGCGAGCGCAGATCTTCCCAACCAGCAACGCAACCGGGCACCGACCAACACAACAGTCCATCGCCAGGAATGTCGGAAAGTCCTCGTTGCTTGAAGACATCGCTATTCAATTTGTAAGGGCTGCGGCCGCTGCCATTGAGTCCGTATAGCTTTTGAGTTTTGTTATCCCAATAGATGACGAAGATGTCGCCGCCAATGCCGCAGCTCATCGGCTCGACCAGTCCGAGCATGGCGTTGGTGGCAATCGCCGCGTCGATGGCATTGCCGCCACTCTTGAGAATGTCCAACCCGGCCTGCGCTGCCAGCGGTTGGCTGGCGGCAACGATGCCGTGCTCGGCGACCACCACCGAACGGCTTTGGTTGGGATTCTTCGCCGGCCGATCGTAACCGGCTGCCAGCAGTCGCGAGGCGCTCGAAAGATTGTAGTCCGTCATGGTGGTTCCCAACGCGATACAAGCAATGATGGCAGAGGAAAAGCGGCTCATAGCAAGTGATTCCTGAGTCGGGGCGGGGGGCCGAGCGCACAATAGCCAGCAAGCACAAAATTGACCGATTCCCCGCGGCCTGTCAATCAATTTGCCAGCGGGGCACTTCAGCGTCCGTGACTTTTCCAATGTGCAGGGACAATTCGTTGCTGGCACTCAGAGTGGTTATGCAGGCGGTTCTGGGCGCCATTCGAGCGCAGAGTGCGGTTGGGCAAAGTGTTCGGGCGGCGGTCGAAAATTCACTGACAGATATTTTTGACTTCCGGCCAGGTGCGTCCATAGTATTCCCAGCTTGGGGAATTTTTCGGACGGAGCAGGAGGATTGACGGATGGCTATTCATCGTGTTTTACCGCGGATTTGTAGCCCTACGATTTTCGTGTTATCGCTGTTGGTCGGCAAGCCGGCGCTGGTTCAGGCAGCACACGTGGCTTTCGACCTGCCGAGCACGATCGAATGTCGCGACGTGACGCCAGCCGACTTTGCCGCGGCGCACCCGACGCTGAAAGTCATCGAAGCGAAGTTCCGCATCTCGGCCAGGATCTTGGAAGGCAAGTCGGCTGACATCGTCGACTTTCTGTACGTTCTGACGAGCACCGATAAGACGATGCGCTTGCAGGATTACTTGCCGAACACAACGCTGGAAAGCGCCGTGGCCGACGATCAGATAGAAATCACGGCCGCCTCGGAAAATTGCAAAACGACCGGCGCCGAAGCCCACGTGGTCTACAAACCGTTCACGCTCAGCGCGAACCACAGCCAGAACGCAAAGAAATCGGAATCGAGCCACTACAAGCAGATTGCCGCGAAAGATCTGGTGCTGGCCAGCGGCACGACCAATCGCGAACATGGCGTGTTCTTTCGGCTGAAGCCTTCGCGGGCCGCGTCGCTCGAAGGCGGCAAGGAATTCACCTTCCTGGCGATCGTGCCCATCAGTTGGCGCGGTGACCTCTGCAAGATTTCGTGCACAGCGCGAGCCAACAAGAGCTCGCTGATATCCAGTTCGATCGTGCCCGCCGGCGCGGAACAAGCCCAAGTAGGCATGTATCTGCAAGGCGACCTGGAAGCCGCCACGCTGGCCGAGCGTCTGCGTCAGGCCGAGGAAGCACGGGCAACTGTCGTGGCGGCCCAGCGGTCGAAGGACGGCGTATTTGATACAATCTCCAGCCAGGCCACGGTATTATTCACCGGCAAGAAATCAGAGCAACAAGCTCGCGAGGAACTTCGCGAAGTCAACAGTGCCGTCAAGGACGTCGAAAAGCGTCTCAGGCAAATGGCTCGGTAAACAGCAAGAGTTTCGTACGTGCAAATCGTTGAGCGGCTGAGGAGTATCCCTTGGACACCGAGACAAACTCAACCGAGGGCGATCCACGCACCTATTTCGCCGCCGAGAGGACGCTGCTGGCCTGGATCCGCACGGCACTGGCGATGATGGGCTTAGGTTTCGTCGTGGCTCGCTTTGGATTATTCCTGCGAGAAATAGCCAGCGTTCGCGATTTGCCGCCACAGCCGTTGAAAGCATCTCTTTGGTTCGGAACGGCACTTGTGTTGCTCGGAGTTGCCGTAAGCATTGGGGCCTCGCTGAAGCACTGGACAACCGTTCGAAGGCTCCAACGCGGTCAGCCCATCGTAATGCGACCTGCTTCGCTGGCCTTCATCGTGGCCCTGCTGATGGCGCTATTAGGAGCGGGAATCGCGGTCTATCTCGTCTTCGGGCTGAGCGAATCGCCTTAATTGCGTTTGCGCCTTTCCGAGGCGATCGCGCTGGCTCGCTTGTTCGCAGTGTGCGGCCCGAAGACAATGATCGGATGTCTCTACACGGTCTCGCCGGGTCGTTCCACTAACAATCTTGACTAACCGATGGCAGACTCGGACGAGAATCTGCGGCGCTCCGAGGATGGCGATCGGAACACTGGCGACGAAGCCGAAGCCATCTCGGAGGTGTCCGTTCCTTCCTCCGAACGTCTCGAGTCGATGGACGTGCTTCGAGGCTTCGCGCTGCTTGGCATTCTGCCGATCAATATTCTCTCGATCGCGCTGCCGGGCATGACGTTTATGAATCCGATGATTTCGGGCGGTTTCACCGGCGGCAATTATGCACTTTGGTGGGTAAGCTATCTGTTCTTCGAAGAGAAGATGATGACGATCTTCTCAATGCTCTTCGGTGCCGGTCTGGTGCTGATGACCGATCGCATGCAGCAAAGCAAGCGATCACCGGCAGCTTTTTTCTATCGTCGAGCCGCCATCCTTCTGGTGATTGGCCTGGCACATGCGTACCTGCTGTGGCCCGGAGACATCCTGGTCAGTTATGCGCTTTGCGGCATGCTGGTTTATCCACTGCGAAAACTTGCACCGTGGTGGCTCTTGCTAATTGGCTTGCTCGCGACGCTCCCGTCGTTGGCGCTTTCGCGATCGGAGGCGACTGCGCTGACTTTTTCCCGCGGAGCATTTCAGCGGGTTCAGGCGGCCAACCAGCGAGGAGAGGCTCCAACTGCTGTGGACAGCGCGGTTGCCGGCGAGTGGGACGACGCTCGCAAAACGTTCCATCCCACGTCCGAGGAACTTGCGCAGGATCTGGAAGACTCCAGGCACGATTCCTATTGGCAATCGGCGGCCAGCCGCGCCCAAGGCGCTTTTTTTGTCGAAACCAATATCTTCGCGACGACTCTGCTGTGGGTCGTCAGCGGCCGAATGCTGTTGGGAATGGCATTAATGCAATGGGGCGTTTTCTCCGCTTCGCGATCGATGCGCTTCTACGCCATGTTTGCGCTAGTGGGTTACGGCTTTGGACTACCAGTCGTCGCCTGGGGCGCGCAGCAACTGGTCGCGAACAACTTCGACGTCGTTTACATGCACGGCGGCGGAACGGAGTTCAACGAGTTTGGCAGCCTGCTGGTGGCACTGGGCCATGTGGGAGCACTGAGCGTGCTCTACAAGTCCGGACTCTCGCGGCGACTGATGCAATGCCTGGCGGCCGTGGGCAGAATGGCGCTGTCGAACTATCTGATGCAAACCGTCATTTGCACCACGCTGTTTTACGGCTACGGATTCGGAATGCGCGGCTCGCTCGATCGGATTCAGCTATCCGCAGTCGTGATCGCAATTTGGGCATTGCAACTGAGCTACAGCCCACTGTGGCTCCGCTCCTTTCGCTTTGGGCCGTTTGAGTGGCTATGGCGGTCGCTGACGTATGGCGCGGCGCAGCGTATCTGGAAATCCCAATAATATCGAGGGCTTTGGTCGACTTTGCGTGATTTCGCGAATTGGTTTTTCCAGAAAATATAGATGAACTGAGTATTTCTGGGTATTGAGGTGGCCGGCAGCGCTGCGAAAGCCGATAACGTGATTAGCCGCTCCAGCGGTCCAGGCCGACACCAGCAAGGAAAGTGCCATGAATCTGCGAAACTGGGAAGACACGATCAAACAGATCGCCGACGAGTCGAATCACGAGCCCAAAGAGTCGGGCAAACACAAGGTCCTGACCGCGTGGCGTGCCAAGCTGGAAAAGGAGCCGACCAATCTGGCCCCATTCCAGATCGACGATATCGTGCGGGAAGTACGCAAGCGTTTGACCGCCGTCGCTCGCTAGGCCTTCGGGCTGGCTCGAGACACTTCAAGAGTCGAGTGGATCTGCCCGTCGCTTACGGAATGCTCCGCCGGCCGCTTCGTTGGAACCGGGCAACTGTTTCGTATCGTTGCCGCACTTGAATGAAAAAAGCCGCCCGGCGATGGGGCGGCTTTTTGTTGCGCTGTTGCAGAAAAGCTACTGCACTTCTTTGGCGACTTTGAGAATTTGCAGGATGGCAATGGCTTTGTCGAGCCCGCCGACCGAATTCGCAAAGGTAGCCGCCTTGCGAATGTCGCTGACGGCGACATGTCCATTCGAGGTTGGCTCCGCCTTGGGCTTGGCACTGCGTTTGGCTCGGACACTCGGTTCCGATTCCAAATGGCTGCCGTTCTTGACTTCGGCGAGCTCCGCGCGCTCGTCGAGATCGTCCTCGATGGTTGCGATTCCCGCCGCTCCGCCCAGTTTTTTTCCCGTCCCACGCTTTTTGGCCATGGATTGCACTCCGTTGACTGAATAGTTTAACAAGGACCTGATAAATTAGCGGCTGACGGCCCGCACGGCAATTGCACTTCTCTGGTAGGGTACTGCTCGATGAACATGACAACTTTGAAACCGATCTCCACGCTCATTAGCACGCTGGCCCTCCTCACCATCGGGGCTCCGCAAGGGAGCGCCGGCGATCCGCTCGCCTCTTGGAACGACGGGCCCGCGAAACAAGCGATTGTCGAATTCGTACGCGCGACGACCGACAAGGCCGGCCCCAAGTATGTTCCGCCAGAGAAACGCATCACCACGTTCGACAACGACGGCACGTTGTGGGTCGAGCAACCGATGTACACGCAAGTCATGTTCGCCATGGATCGTGTCGCGGCGCTCGCTCCGGAACATCCTGAATGGAAGACCCAGGATCCCTTCAAGGCGATTTTGACGCGCGACCGCGAGGCGATCGCGAAGTTCTCGCTTGCGGATCTGGCGAAGATTCTGGCCGTCACCCACAGCGGAATGACCGTTGAAGCCTTCGAAGGCATCGTGAAAGACTGGTTTGCGACGGCCCGACATCCTCGCTTCGAACGCCCCTACACCGAACTGACATATCAGCCGATGCTAGAACTGCTGAAGCATTTGCGCGCGAACGACTTTAAGACCTACATCGTCACGGGCGGCGGACAAGATTTTGTGCGGACAATAGCCGAGAGTATTTACGGGGTTCCACCCGAGCAAGTCATGGGCACGCTTACGAAGGTGAAATACGGTTACGACAAGTCTGGCAATCCGACGCTCGTCAAACTGCCAGAGGCGCTCTTCATCAACGACAAGACAGGCAAACCCGAAGGCATCAACCTGCTGATTGGTCGGCGGCCCTACGCGGCATTCGGCAACTCGACAGGCGACCAGCAAATGCTCGAGTGGACGCAGGCAGGCGACGGCGCGCGGTTGATGATGCTCGTACATCACGACGACGCCGAGCGGGAGTACGCGTACGGGGCAGATTCCAAGATTGGGACGTTTTCCGACGCGTTGATGACGGAGGCAAAAACGCGGGGCTGGATCGTGATCAGCATGAAGCGCGACTGGAAGCGAATCTTCGCCTTCCAAGAATAGCTGATGTCGCGCGGCTCCGCTTGCTGTCAGGCCACACTCTTTTGCTCCGCCAGCAGCGGCATCAATTCGGTCTCGATTCGAGCAATCGAAATGTTCGGGGCGTAGCGGCGCACGGCGGCACCCTGGCGATCGACCAGGAACTTGGTGAAGTTCCATTTGATCGATTGGGTAAACAGCAGACCCCGACAGGCGGATTTCAAGTAGCGGTAGAGCGGCGTGGTTTCCGGCCCGTTGACTTTCACTTTGGCGAACAGCGGAAAGGTCACGTCGTAGTTGAGCGAACAAAACGTCTTGATTTCCGCCTCGTCGCCGGGCTCCTGATGGCCGAACTGGTCGCAAGGAAACCCCAGAACCGCAAAGCCATCGGCCCGGTGCTTACGATAGAGCGCCTCAAGGTCGGCATATTGCGGCGTAAAGCCGCACCGACTGGCCACATTGACGACCAGCAGAACGTCTCCTCGAAAGGGACTCAGATTCTGCGGCCGGCCATTGATGGTTGTGACCTCATAATCGTAAACGGTTGCCATGGTGCGTCGCTAGTTGGTAAAAGGTGTCTTGCCCGCTAAAGTAGCCTTAGTATCTCGGATGCCCTACGCCTGGCGATGATTCATGGATTGGCTTACCTGGTACAACGGCCTTGATAAACCAGGTTGGACGCCAGCGCCTCGAAGCATTGGGCTGATCTGGCAAATACTCTATCCGATCATTGCCGTCACATTTGCCTTTGTACTCGTGCAGGCCATTAGAGGCAAGATTCCTTGGCGAATCATGTTGCCCTACGCGATTAATCTCGCCGCCAATCTCGCCTTCACACCCATTCAGTTCGGATTACGAGACTTACCTCTGGCCTCGGTCGACATCCTGATTGTTTGGGCCACAATCGTTTGGATGATGCTGGCGGTCTGGCGTCACTATCGATGGATCGCGGCACTACAGGCGCCCCTATTTCGTTTGGGTGTCACTGGCAACAATATTGCAGCTCTCGATCACCTGGATGAACTGGGGCAAGTGACACACGGTTGGTATTCATCCACTATTTCGCGCGAGTCCTTTCGTGAAACTCGACCTCAGCAAACACAACGCCAACGGCACACTCAAAAACGGAGTGTTCAAGGAATTCTTCAAGGACGGGTCGGTCTCCTGCGTCGGAAAGTTCGTCGGCGGCGAAAAGACCGGTCAGTGGAAATATTTCCTGCTCAATGGAACTCTGAAGGCGATTGGCCGCTATAAGCACGGCAAGTTGATCGGCCCGTGGAAATGGTACCGCGACAACGGCGAGTTGATGCAAACTGGCGGGTTCGACGACAACCAGAAGAAAACCGGTGTGTGGAAACGTTATCATCCGAACGGAAAGCTCTACGACGAAGGAGCGTATGCCAACGACAAAAAGGTCGGCGAGTGGCGCACATACGACGCCAAAGGCAAGCTGACTAAAACCAAGCGCTACAAACCGCCGAAATGAACACGAGCCAGCGAAGACCAGATTCCCTCACATTTGAGCGATGACCGAGCAAGTCCGCTCACTTTATCGCCGGCGGTTGCCAGGTGCCATCGAGCGCTTGAGGCTTGGGCCAGTACAGTCGCAGGTTCATGCTAAAGCTCCCTTGCTTTGGTGCCGGCAGCCAGTTGCTTTCTTTGTCTGCCCCAGGTGACTCGCGTTGAACGTACAGCGTGAGCGATCCGTCGTCGCCGAACGCGAGCTTGTCGCGGTCACCGATCGCGAAACGGTTGATCGGGTTGGCAGTGAAGAACTGCTTGTCGTCGTACATCGTCAACGACCAAAATGCTCGAACCGGTGGAATCTGATCCTTGGTGAAGTGCAACACGTACTTCGCCGCCGAATCGAACGCTTTGCCATCGGGGCCAGCAAACGCGGTCGGATAGATCGCGTCTTCGACCACATTGGCGCCGAGCCCCATGTTGGCAATCAGCGATCGCTTCAAATAGTCCGTTCCATACGTACCGACCGGATTCATTACCATCGCCCAGCCGTTGATGACCTGATCGGCGTTGTGGATGTACTTTTTGATTTTCGCTTGAGCCGCGGGAACCGCGTTTTCGAGGGCCGCCTTCACCGGCGCAGGCGCCGCCGCGGCATTAAACGGCCGACCCGGTTCGAGACCAATCCGTTTCATGCGCGCGAGCACCGGATAGTCATTGGCATGCGGCGGGTTGTCCTTGGTCAATGCGCAGAACCGGGCGAAGAACTGGGCTGCATCCATTTTATCGACGATGTCGACTGGCGGCAGCTTCGGAACGCTTGCGTCGATCTTGCTCTTCGGCGGAGTATAGGGTTTGCCAAAGGCCGAGAGCGGTGTCGCTTTCAGTCCGTCTTGAAACTTATGGACCGCGGCATAATCGCTCTTGCCGTTCGTTTGCGTCCGGCCGACCATCCAGCCAACGTTGGTCGGAGCACGAACCAAGTCCACTCCGCTGGGCAGCTTGCCCTCCCATTTCGGCGAGGCGATCGCGAACGTCTGGGTGCCCGTGCCGGTCGTTCGTTTGCCGGGGCTGGCGAAAATATCGGTCCACAGATCGAGCATCGGCAGCAGAAAGTATCGGCCGCCGGAATCTGGCACTGAGATTACCAGCGGTTCTTTCGACACGTCGAACCACAGGACCGAGTATAGCGTGTCTGCATTAGGCCGCACGACGTCCGTGAACGATGCATCCGGAAACGTTCGCTTGTTGCCGAACTGATTCATCGGCGCCATTCCGTCGGGTGTCACGGCCTCGACGTTCGTCATCACCCGGCGGCTGGCATCCATGAGCACGAGCGGATATGCATACACATAGG
>Ga0163150_10007772_pt1 | contig 12455 bp, 10 predicted proteins | sample OliLakLV19P2IB_FD_148628 | JGI IMG/M metagenome (GOLD analysis project Ga0163150, IMG submission 148628) | Freshwater microbial mat bacterial communities from Lake Vanda, McMurdo Dry Valleys, Antarctica - Oligotrophic Lake LV.19.P2.IB | ecosystem: Environmental > Aquatic > Freshwater > Lake >...
AAAATAGGTAAAAGGGGCATATTGGACAAAGCCCTTTTAATAAATATTTTCAATCCCTCTTGACACGAATCTCCAAAGGGAATATATTTACTTACATCATATCTGACTTCACCATGAAAACAAACATGCACCTTGGGGTGCCTAATCGATTATTTGCGTATGCCAGGCAATTACGCCAGTACCCCACCAAAGCAGAACAAATACTTTGGGAACGATTGCGCGGCAATCAAACTGGATTTAAATTCAGAAGGCAACATCCAATGGGAAATTACATTGTTGACTTCTATTGTCATACTTTGAAATATGTCATTGAAGTAGACGGCAGTATACACGGCGAACCTGCGCAGGATATTGAAGACAAAAACAAGGACTTCAACCTTCAAGAGCATGGAATCTTTGTCCAGCGTTTTACAAATGAAGCAGTTCTAACAGATATTGAAAGTGTAATGAAGCAAATACAAATATCACTTTCTGAGTTAAGCTAAAAACGTAACGTCGAATCCGAAATCTAAATATGATTAAAAAAGGGGTACCTGTTTTCGAATTGAACTCTCTATACCCCCTTTGCTTGTCCTCTAAATGTGGGTACCTGTTTTCGAATTGAACTCTCTATATTCCCTTTGCTTGTCCTTTAAATGTGGGTATCTGTTTTGAATTGAACTCTCTATACCCCTTTGCTTGTCCTCTAAATGTGGGTATCTGTTTTGAATTGAACTCTCTATATTCCCTTTGCTTGTCCTCTAAATGTGGGTATCTGTTTTGAATTGAACTCTCTAAACCCCCTTTGCCCCCTAAATGGGGGCACCTGTTTTCGAATTGATTTTCCTTAGCCTTCTATCAAGATGAAAGTGATTAATTGTGTTCGTGATGAACACATTCCCATTTGATAATCAGTAAAATCTGGTACCCCCATTTAGGGGGTAAAGGGGGTAAAAGAAAAAGGGGTGCATATGGCAATGGAGGTAAAAGGCAAAGGGGTAAAAGGAAAAAGGGGTAAAAGGAAAAAGGGGTGCATATGGCAAAGGGGGTAAAAGGCAAGGGGGTACACAGGACAATGGGGGTAAAAAGTACTGATGAACGGAATTAATAATCAACTAAGGTGTGTACTCAGAAAAATCATAAAATCTGGTACCCCCATTTAGGGGGCAAAGGGGGTAAAAGGAAAAAAGGGAGCATATGGCAAAGAGGATATTAGGCAAAGGAGGTAAATGGCACCTGTTTTCGAAATGATTTTCCATTGCCTTCTGTGTCCATGGAGGAGCGTCGTAGGTCAAAGTTTGGTTACTTTTATGGCAATGAAAAAAGTACCGTATCTAGCATAGCATGATTAGTCATATGTGTTCCAAATTTATTTTGAACACTTGCGGTTTTAAACTAAAGATGAATGACAAACTGGATTTATAAAACATATCAACCTGAAATATTCCAGGGACATACGGCAAAGAAAAAATATTTCGAAGGCTGGTACTTCAAACTGGTCACAGCCGATGAGCGCCAGGCCATCGCCATCATTCCAGGTATCGCTATCTATGATGATGCAGACCGCCATGCATTTATCCAGATCATCAACGGCATAGCTCAGACAACGGTGTATCACAGGTTTCCACTCGAAACTTTTTCTGCCGATGAGAAGGAGTTGTATGTAACGATTGGAAATAATCATTTTTCAAAAGCTAAAGTTGTCCTCGATTTGCCTGAACTGAAAGGGGAGATCCAGTTGATGGATTCAATACCTCTCGTTTCAACACTGCTGAGCCCAGGTATCATGGGTTGGTACTCCTTTATGCCAAGTATGCAATGTTATCATGGTATAGTCAGTCTACATCATCGACTATCCGGTGTTACCACCGGATCTATGGGAGACATCGATTGGCAACATGGAATAGGATATATTGAAAAGGACTGGGGTACTTCTTTTCCGAAATGCTGGATATGGTTACACAGCAATCATTTTAACCATTCGGCTCCGGCATCTTTAATGGCTTCGGTGGCGCATATCCCCTGGCTGGGAAGATATTTTCCAGGATTTATTGTCGTGTTATTGGCTGATGGCGTAGAATACAGGTTTGCCACCTACAATGGCTCCCGAATGAAATGCAGTGTCTTTGAAGACAGGGTCGTGATGGAATTCAGAAGGAAGGATCTCCATTTGTCTTTACAGGCATTCAGGGGGCCGACGGCAGTCCTGAGGTCACCTATCACCGGACAGATGACAGGAAAGGTTAATGAAAGCCTTCAAGCCAGGGTAGAGGTTGTGTTGACAAGGTCAGGAACCGCAATCTGGACTTCCACCGGAACCACTGCAGGTCTTGAAGTCGCCGGTGATACCACCATTCTTGAAAGTGAAACATGGAGAAGGTAGTCCAATTGAAATGAGGTGGCTACCTTTGCGCCCATGATCCGCATCCTGGGAATAGCCTTTTTGTTTGCTTTTGCATCTGTCGTTTGGGGCCAGACTTCCGGGAATCCGTTTGACCTCAAATACCGTCCCTCAAAGTCCAATGTCCCGGTTACAACCAAACCCATATCGACCCCCGGGGACACTCTTTCAAAATCGGGAGTACCTCTTCCCAAATCTAATACGCCTCCTGAAACCAGCAAAATGCTGAAGGATAGCACCGATATGCCCGGGTCAGTCCTTTCCGGTGATACCACCTTGCCAGGATCTGGTGCTAATCCCTTCGAAAGGTCTGCAGCGATAGATACTGATGCAGGGACTGCAATAACAAATGTTGATTCTGCCACTAGTAGCCAGGCCCAAAAAAAACTCCCCATCCCTGCGCTGAAGTCTAAGACCTCAAGGGGGTTTCAGATCTTTTTTTTACTACTCAGTCTGCTTTTCCTGATTTTCATTGTTAATGTTGAGCGAAGCTTTGTGCGGGACCTCTGGCGAGTGATCTCTAATGAAAACTACAGTTCTCTGCATCACCGCAATCAGCGCAACACTATGAGGCAGATCCTCCTGATGATGGGGTATACTGTTTTTATTATCCAGGCAGGCTTGTTTATCTACAGCGCCATGCGGGTTTTTATTTATTCAGGAACTCTTCTTGATAACGTCTGGACTTCTATTGCGCTCGTGCTCTGCATCTATCTGATCCGGCACGGGGTCATCAGATATCTGCGATGGTTATTTAACAACGAAAAGGAATTAACCCTCTTTGGTTTTGATATCAGCATCTTTAACACCATGGTTGGCCTCGTCCTTATACCCATCAATGTCATGCTCATTTTTGGTCCCGAAAACATACATAAACCATTGGTTATCATAGGTATTGTGGCTATAGTGCTTGCCTATGTGACCCGGCAGCTGAGATGGATGCTAACGGCACGTCAACTTATTGTGAATAGTCTATTTCTCTTTTTTGTTTATCTTTGCGCCGTCGAAATACTCCCCTTATGGGCAATTTCGAAGATTTTCTGGTGAGTGATTGATCCATTAAAACCTGTCGAATGGGTACAAACAGTATCAAAGCAAGTTCAACATCAAGTCCAAAACGTACCGTGAAGACGATTTTAGTCTCACAGCCTAAGCCAGAACGATCACCATACTATGACATTGAGAAGAAATACGCCATTCAGATAGACTGGAGGCCTTTTAATCATGTCGAGCCTGTCACGGAAAAGGAATTCCGTAAGTACCGGATCCGCCCGGATGAGTTTCAGGCAGTGGTGATGACGAGCAAAAACAGTATTGACCACTTCTTCCGCCTCTGCGAAGAAATGCGCGTTAAGGTTTCCCAAGACATGAAGTATTTCTGTACTTCCGAGACCGTGGCCCATTATCTGCAGAAGTTTATCCAATATCGCAAGCGTAAGGTTTTTGTTGGTGAACGATCTATACAGGATCTTTCCAGTGCCCTCCAGAAACATAAGACTACAACCAGGTTTCTGGTGCCTTGCTCTAACCTTGGAAAGGAAGATGTGATCGATTATCTGAAGCAAAAGGAAGTCAATTTTGAATCCGCAGTGATGTATAATTCGGTTTCAAGCGACCTCTCAGACCTCAGAGATATCTTCTATGATATGTTGATCTTCTTTTCTCCGCAGGGTATTGAGTCCCTGTTTGAGAACTTTCCTGATTTCAAGCAAAACAACACACGGATTGCGGTCTTTGGAAATATAACCGCCAAGGCTGCCGAGGAACATCATCTCCACATTGATGTTGTAGCCCCTGCCCCTGGTATTCCGTCAATGTCAATGGCGCTCGATAAGTACCTGCAGGAATCCAATAAGTAAGGGGATTTGTATTCCAACTTGAGTAATTTAAGTTTTCCTCAAATTATTGATGGTGACATGATTGCGACTTCAAGGCCTCCGTTAATTGAAAAATTGCAGCATAAACTGTTGCATGACCCCTTGCCAGGTCCTTCTGCTCATTCAAAAATGGCCCACGCGGTCAGAAGAGTTGAACCTGTCCAGGATATCGGTACTACCAAAGATGCGGCTGTACTGTTGACTCTATTTGAAAAGAATCCAAATGAATGGCATTTGATTTTTATCAGGAGAACGTCTTCCCATCAGCAGGATAAGCATGCTGGACAGGTTGGTTTTCCCGGAGGCAAGTGGGAGGAATCCGATCCTGATCTCATGTATACCGCCCTGAGAGAAACGGAAGAGGAGATCGCTATCGACCTTTCCGGAATCGATGTCCTGGGGCCACTCAGCCCGCTCTACATTACGGTAAGTAAATTTCTCGTGCATCCTTATCTTGCTTATTCCTGGAAAACGCCCCAATTGATGCGTCAGGAAAGTGAAATCGAAGAAATCCTCGAGATTCCATTGTCTTCTTTCCTTCAGCCAGCTTCAAGAAAAGATACTCGAATCAACCTTACGACCGGAATTATCCTCAATCATGTACCTTCTTTCCAGGTTAATGGGCATACCATCTGGGGAGCTACAGCCATGATTTTGAGCGAATTGCTGGACATCCTGCCAGCCTGATTTCCTTTGAAGGACACATTTCCGTATTTTGTGAGCCTACATGGAAACGATTCAATCTATCACCGCATACCAGCCTAAACATCATATACGGATCGTTACGGCAGCCTCCCTTTTCGATGGCCACGACGCCGCTATCAACATCATGCGCCGCATCATGCAGCGCTCCGGTGCCGAGATCATTCACCTTGGCCACAACCGGAGTGCAAAGGAAATCGTAGACACCGCTATCCAGGAAGATGCTCAGGGTATCGCCCTGACTTCCTATCAGGGTGGTCATAATGAGTATTTCAAATACATCTTTGATATGCTCAAGGAAAGAGGAGCTGGCCATGTGAAGATTTTTGGAGGGGGTGGAGGTACCATTTTGCCGGAGGAGATTGCAGCACTTCAGTCGTATGGCATTACCAGGATATATACGCCGGATGACGGCCGCCATATGGGCCTGCAAGGCATGATCAATGATGTCCTCCAACAATGTGATTTTCCACTTGGAGAAAATGTAAACGGAGAGGTAAAAAAGATTTCCAAAAAAGATCACCTTTCGATTTCCCGACTCATCACCGCTGTTGAAAACTTTCCTGACAGTAATCAGCATTGGATTGAAGCGATTACCGCGGGTGCCAAAGACTCCAAAGTACCTGTGCTTGGTATCACTGGTACAGGCGGCGCCGGTAAATCCAGTATGATCGATGAAATCATCCGGCGGTATCTGCTTGATTTTCCCGACAAAGATCTGGCAGTGATTTCTGTAGATCCCAGCAAGCGTAAGACTGGAGGAGCACTGCTCGGAGATCGTATCCGAATGAATGCATTGATATCACCCCGGGTGTATATGCGCTCGCTTGCAACACGCCAGGCAAACCTCGCCCTTTCCAGACATATCAAACAAGCCGTTGATATACTCAAGGTCGCTGCATTTGATTTAATCATACTCGAGACTTCCGGTATCGGCCAGTCCGACACAGAGATCGTTGATCATGCAGATATGTCATTGTATATCATGACCCCGGAGTTTGGTGCCGCTTCTCAATTGGAGAAGATCGATATGCTTGATTTCGCCGATGTGATCGCGATCAATAAGTTTGACAAGCGGGGTGCACAGGATGCACTACGCGATGTCCGCAAACAATACAAACGCAATCATGAACTATGGGATGTAGCTGAAGAAGATATTCCTGTATTCGGAACGATAGCCTCTCAGTTCAATGATCCTGGTACAAATGCTTTGTACAAAAAGATCATTGCTGTGCTTGAAACTAAAACCAATAGGTCTTTTTCAAGCACTGTGCAATTCAAAACAGGTGAGAGCGAAAAAATATATATCATTCCTCCACATCGTGTCAGATACCTTTCCGAAATAGCGGATAACAATCGCAAGTACGACACCTGGGCAAAAGTGGAAGCCGGAAAAGCAGCTTTGTTGTATGCATTGAAAGAATCAGGGGCCCATTTTGAAAGCAAGGGTGCAACCGATGTGACGGCAAGTCTTCATAAAGAATTTGATAGGCTGAAGCAGGACATGCACGGAGACGTTTGGCGCTGGCTGGAAGAATGGCCGGAGATACGTCACCAGTATATCGATGATGATTATTCCTACAAGGTCAGGGATAAAGTGATCAAAGTAGATACCTATGTCCGCTCACTATCCGGCACTCGTATTCCTGTGGTAGCACTTCCGTCTGCAAAGGACTGGGGCACCTTAGTGAATTGGGTCACTCAGGAAAATCTCCCTGGACGTTTTCCTTACACAGCGGGTATCTATCCATTCAAACGCAAAGGCGAAGATCCGACGAGGATGTTTGCCGGCGAAGGCGGACCTGAACGAACCAATAAACGTTTTCATTACGTCTCTAAAGGTATGCCTGCGATCAGGTTGTCAACAGCATTTGATAGCGTGACTTTGTATGGTGAAGACCCAGATTATCGCCCGGATATCTACGGAAAAATCGGAAACGCAGGTGTAAGTATTTGTTCACTCGATGATGCCAAGCGTTTATATTCCGGCTTTGATCTCTGCGATCCAAAGACTTCGGTCTCGATGACGATTAATGGACCGGCTGCAACGATCTGTGCGTTTTTTATGAATGCAGCGATCGATCAGCAATGTGAATTGTATATCAAAGAACATAATCTACAGCGTGAAGTAGAAAAGGCTTTTCAACGAAAATTTGATCAGCACGGTTTTCCCCGTCCTGCTTATGATCAGGAAATACCCGAAGGAAATAACGGACTTGGTTTGATGTTGCTTGGGTTGACCGGAGATGAAGTATTGGAACCGGTAATCTACAACACGTTAAAAGCAAAAGCGCTTCAATCCGTGCGCGGTACGGTCCAGGCAGATATTCTCAAAGAAGATCAGGCGCAGAATACATGTATCTTTTCCACTGAGTTTTCGCTGCGGTTGATGGGTGATATGCAGGCTTATTTTATTGATGAGAATATCCGTAATTTTTATTCTGTTTCGATTTCCGGATATCACATTGCCGAAGCAGGGGCTAATCCAATTACACAGTTGGCTTTTACGCTTTCCAATGGATTTACCTTTGTGGAGTATTACCTTTCGAGAGGATTAAACATCGATGATTTTGCGCCTAATCTCTCTTTCTTCTTTTCTAATGGAATCGATCCGGAGTATGCCGTCATTGGTAGAGTAGCCCGACGTATCTGGTCAAAAGCCATGAAGTATAAATACAATGGGAATGAGCGGTCACAAAAACTGAAGTATCATATCCAGACCAGCGGTCGATCCCTGCACGCGCAGGAGATATCCTTCAATGATATCCGAACGACCTTGCAGGCACTTTATGCGATCTATGACAATTGCAATAGTCTCCATACAAATGCATATGATGAAGCTATTACCACGCCTACGGAAGAAAGCGTACGCAGAGCCATGGCCATACAATTGATCATCAATCATGAATTGGGGCTTGCGAAAAATGAAAACCCATTGCAAGGTGCTTTTATCATTGAAGAATTGACAGACTTGGTGGAAGAAGCAGTACTTGCTGAGTTTGATCGCATCACAGAACGTGGCGGCGTACTCGGTGCTATGGAGACGATGTACCAACGCAGCAAGATACAGGAGGAAAGCCTTCATTATGAGACCCTCAAGCACTCAGGAGAATTTCCAATCATCGGCGTGAATACATTTCTATCTGCTGATGGATCTCCCACAGTCCTTCCAAGAGAAGTGATCCGCGCCAACGAAACAGAAAAGGAAACACAGATCAAAAGGCTCCAGCAACTTAAGGCGGCTAATATTCAGGATTCAAATAGTGATTTGAAGAAATTACAGGACGTAGCCATTGAAAATGCCAACACATTTGCTTCCCTAATGGATGTCGTCAAGAAATGTTCGCTGGGACAAGTGACGCATGCCTTGTATGAAGTGGGAGGACAGTATAGAAGGAATATGTAAAAAGAAAAGAGAAAAGAGAAAAGAGAAAAAATAGAAAATCGAAGCACAACGTAGATCACGACGCTAGGCGTGAAAGAAAAATTGCCCTAATTAATAAATATCCCGACAATGTTTAATCCAAGGCATGAAAGGCCGGCATCTATCAAACCGGGGTGAAGCCCTGGGGTGAAAGTAAAGAATGAAGAGGGAAGCGCGAAAAGCGGTGTGCTTTACAAATCCATCTGTTATACTTCACTCAATACAAGTTTTTCATTTTTCATTCAACAGTCCTTAGCCACTCCCTTAAAACAGCCTGCAGCACCTTCTTCTTAGCTTTAGCATCTTTCATATCTTCAATGATGGCGATCCTTCTTCCATCTTTATATTCCCCGGTGAGAAATCCAGTCGTATCATTGATACGAGCCCCGCTTGGGAATACCATCATAATCCGTCCTTTATAAAAATTGAAGACCACGATTTCCCTTTTATACTCCTTGGGATTAAATGGTATCATTTCCCCTGTGTAATAACAGCAGGGATTGTTCCATTTGATATGTTCGTTGATGGATTTGTCGGTACTCAATATCATCTTGCGCAAAGCCTCGACAATAGGAGCTATGGCAGGATCCAGTGCAGCTATATACGCAGTCACCTGCTCCTGGTCGGTTAATGTGGATTTTGCCATAGGATTTTTTTGATGTTTACTTCAATTCGGTGCTGAAGATAAGCATATATAGAAATTGCGCTGATCCAGTCAGCCATACATGAAGATTTCCATTTAAGATTCCATATTTACAGTTGAAATCAGGACGATCATGAGTGATGATACATTAAATCGATTTGACCGCATTGTGGCCATGTTTATACACCTGCAGTCAAGCCGTATTGTTAAGGCACAGGAACTGGCTGACCGTTTTCAGGTAAGCCTGCGTACGGTCTATCGGGATATCCGTTCACTCGAAGCAGCGGGCGTGCCGGTAGCGGGTGAGGCAGGTATTGGCTATTCGATCATAGAGGGGTTTAGGCTGCCTCCGGTCATGTTTACGCGCGAAGAAGCTTCAAGTTTTATTGCGGCAGAAAAATTGATGCAGAAGTTTACAGACAAGAAACTAGGCAGTCATTTTGAGTCTGCGATGTACAAGATCAAATCAGTCTTAAGAGGCCATGCGAAAGACCATGTGGCCGCACTGGAATCACAGATATGGATCAACACTACACAACAACTCTTTAATGAAAACACGCCCGATGCTTTAGAAGTCCTCATAGAAAGTATCGCGGAGAAAAAGCAGGTCAGGCTGGTCTACCGCGCTTATGAAGGAGAGGAAGCCATTGAACGTATGATTGAACCAGCGGGATTGTTTCACGAATACCATTTCTGGTATGTGATAGGATATTGTCATCTGCGAAAGGATTCTCGTCAATTTCGAACGGACCGGATGATAGAGATCAACAGGACCTCTTTGTCCTTTTCGGGTGAACCGATTGATGTCGATGAATTCAGAAACCTGGAGGATACTTCAGCAAAAACAAAGGTCGTCATCCGTGTGAAAAAGGATGTCATCAGGTATATGCGCAGCGGACGAAAATATTATGGCTTTGTCTCTGAATTGGAAAAGGACGGCGAGGTTGAAATGACTTTTATGACGATGGATCTTGGCTTTGGCCTGGCGCGTTGGTACCTGATGTTTGGGGATTGTGCAGAAATTGTGGAGCCGGAGAGTTTTAAAACCCTCGTAAAAGAAATGGTCGAAAAGACGAGGCTGAATCTGTCAAGAAGTTAATAGCCACCCATCGCCTCTTTGACTAGCTGATGGCTGGTCCCCATGGCAAGTATTACTTCAGCAGGAAAGGACCTGAGATCTTCAAGTTCTTTGCACCGATATCCCGCATGTTGAAGCGCATCTATGATACTCGAAGCTTGTATCGAACAGGTTTCGACCCGGAGGATGTGGTCACAAGCCTCCAGATCGAAATTCCATTTGTCTTCAGGATTCATAAATTTATCCAGCAATGGTTTCAACTTGTCAATGTCCATTCGGGTGGACACGTTTGTCCGAAAGACCCATATGGTTTTCAATAGCTTCATCAGGTTTTGTCTATCGTTCATAGAATGCAGGTGGTTCGATACCCAGCGCACGCAGGTACACATACATTTGCGCCCTATGGTGAATTTCATTGTCATGGAAGTAAAGGATAGTAGAGCAGACAGAGCCGGGATACATGCCGAAAGCCACGATTTCATCATGAAATCGCTCTACCGGAAGCATGGCCCAATAATGATTGATTTGTTCTGTGCCTTCGTCCCATAGTTTCAGTGCATGATCCTTGCTGTTCCCGAGATCAGGCGTATGGTGCTGTTCTTCATTTTCGCCCGTAGCGATCTGTCGCATACCCGGCCCGGCGATGGAAATTAATTCCTGAAGGAGTGCTGCGGCAGTGCGCATACCACCAATGGAAAATTCAAAAAATTCCTTTTCCGGAAAGGCTTCGATCACACTGCGGGTAAGGTTTCTATGCCCTTGCCAATGGTTTAGTAATTCTGCGGACGTGATAACAGATTTAAGCTGCACTGATGATGTGGAATGGTTCATAATCGTTATTAAGATTTGTGAATGCTTTATGTATCACGACAAAAGTATCCGCGACCAGTGACAACGGTTTGTCAGCAGGTATTCCTCATGCTGTAATTTTCAGAAATATTTCCAGAATAGGTGATTTATAAGGCGTGCATGGTCTTTTAGGCTTCTTACCTCGATAAATTGTTAATTTTCGTCTTATGAAATGGGTACTGTACCTCTTGCTTGTCGGATTTGTTGTCCTCGGTGCCTGCATCGGGTATAGGCCTGCTTCACGTCAAACGTATGATAGCGAGCCTATTGCTTATTATCCTTCGTCTAAGCCGTGCACCCGGTGGTGGTGGTTTGCAACCGAAATCAAGAAGCCGGATATTCGTTCTCAATTGGACTGGGCTAAAGAAATGAATTTTGGCGGAGTGGAAATCGCATGGATTTATCCCCTGTACAGATACCAGGATATGTATGCCAGGAAGTATAACCGCCATTATCCTATAGACACCACCGCACAGAAATGGTTAAGTCCTGAGTGGTCGGAGATGGTCGCCTTCACTAAGGTTTATGCTGATTCTATTGGTTTAGCATGCGATTTCACATTTGGGAGCGCCTGGCCTGTTGCAGGAAGCAATATTGAAAAAGCGAATAGAACACATATTTTTGGAGATACGTCTTTCCGACAGGCACTCACTTTTGCATGGACGTATCCTGATACCCAGTGGGTCATCAATCACCTGGATAGCAAGGCATTTCATCAATTCGCGCAACCCCTTGGTCAGGCCCTCCAGCCTGCGCTCAAAGGAAGTAAATCTGCATTGTTTACCGATTCATGGGAGATCAAGCTCAACGCTACGAATAAAATCTGGACGCCTGGTTTTGATAAAACGTTTTCAACATCATTTGGGTATGATATCATTCCCTTTATGGAAGCTGGACTTGATTCTTTTCCGGATGTTCGGTACGACTATATGTTGCATATGGATGAATATGTGACAAATGGATTTTATAAACCGTATGTGCAGAAATGCAAGGAACTCGGGGCTTGGTCACGGGTTCAGTGTTTATCGGCACCGGCAGATGTGATGACAACTTATTCCCTCGTGGACATTCCTGAAACAGAGGCGATGTTAAACAATCCGGACTTTTCGAGGATCGTTAGTTCTTCAGCTTGTCTCTCCTCCAAATCTTTGGTCTCAAGTGAAACCTTTACCTGCATGTATGGATTTCCGGCTACCTATCTGCGGCAGGAGCAGACAGCCGATCTCAAGCTGGTGGCTGACGCGCTTTTTGCGCAGGGGGTTAATCACCATTTTTATCATGGCATGCCTTATCAGCCGCAAGGCGCGGACACAATAGATTTTTTTGCAACCACTTATTTTGGTCCTGGAGGTAGTCTTGCTCCTGAGTTACCGGCTTTCAATGCGTACATGGAGAAAGTCTCCGGCATCATGAAGCAGGGTAAGACCTTTAGCGATGTAGCTGTGTACATTCCATATGAAGATGGGGTGATGAAAGGAGCTTATCCGCCGGAAAAACAACGA
>Ga0163150_10007773_pt1 | contig 12455 bp, 10 predicted proteins | sample OliLakLV19P2IB_FD_148628 | JGI IMG/M metagenome (GOLD analysis project Ga0163150, IMG submission 148628) | Freshwater microbial mat bacterial communities from Lake Vanda, McMurdo Dry Valleys, Antarctica - Oligotrophic Lake LV.19.P2.IB | ecosystem: Environmental > Aquatic > Freshwater > Lake >...
GTTCGGGACGGTGGTGGCCGACGAGGTGGTGGTCGTCGTGGTCGCCTCGTCATCGCCGCTGTTCACCGTGACGAGGACGAGCAGCACGATCGCGACGATCACGACGCCGCCGACCGCGTACCACCACCATCGACCGCCCGCGCCGCTCGCGCCGCTCGCGCCGCTCGCGCCGGGTGGTGGCCCCGGCGGCGGGGGAGGCGCAGCGCCGGCGACGGTGGGCATCCTCGTCGTGGCGTCGGCCGGGTCCGGCTGGTCTGGCGGATCGGTCATGTTCATGCGGTTGTGCCCTCCGACCTGCGGTCCTGCGCCGTGCCTTATCGGGGAGGCTAGGTCGCGGTCCGTATCCTGGCTCGGATGTCTCAATTCGTCGACGACGCCCAACTGAACGTGAAAGGCGGCGACGGCGGCGCGGGGTCCGTGTCGTTCCGGCGCGAGGCACACGTGCCCAAGGGCGGTCCCGACGGCGGCGACGGCGGCAAAGGCGGCGACGTGTGGTTGCGGGCCAACCGCAACGTGGCGTCACTCCTCGCGTTTCGTGACCATCCCCACCGCAAGGCGCCTTCGGGCACCCACGGCGCCGGGAAGAAGAAGAGCGGAGCGTCGGGTGCCGATCTCGTCGTCGACGTGCCGGAAGGCACCACGATCCGATTGCGCGACGGAGCGCTGGCCGCGGACCTCGTCGCGCACGGTGACCGCTGGTTGGCAGCCCGCGGCGGGCGGGGCGGGCGCGGCAACGCGAGCTTCTTGTCGAATGCGCGCCGAGCGCCGTCGTTCGCGGAGCAAGGCGAATACGGCGAGGAGCTCTGGCTTCGTCTCGAACTAAAGCTGCTCGCCGACGCGGCGCTCGTCGGGTTCCCGAACTCGGGTAAGTCGACACTGATCTCGGCCGTGAGCGCGGCCAAGCCCAAGATCGCCGACTACCCCTTCACCACGCTCGTACCGAATCTCGGCGTGGTCCGCTTCCAGGATCACGAGTTTGTCGTCGCCGATATCCCCGGCCTCATCGAGGGCGCCGCCGAAGGGCGCGGACTCGGGCATCAGTTCCTCCGCCACGTCGAACGGGCGCGCGTCATGATCATCCTCTGCGACCTCGCGCCCGTCGACGATCGCTCCCCGGCGGAACAAGAAGAGATCCTGCTCGCCGAGCTCGGCCGGTATCGGCCGGAACTGCTCGAGCGTCCGCGTCTCGTGGTCGGCAGCAAGGCCGATGTCGCGACGCAGCCGTTCGACGGCCTGCAAATTTCCGGCGTCACACGCGATGGGCTCGACGAGTTCCTCGGCCGCATCGGCACGCTGGTCGACGAAGCGCGGCTCGCCGAGGGCGAAGTCGAGCCGTACGTGGTGCTGCGCCCCGAGGAACAGGGATTTTCGGTTGTGCGCGAAGGGGCACACTCGTGGCGTGTCAGCGGCCGGTCCGCCGAGCGCGCCGTCGCGCTCGCCGACCTGACCAACGTCGAAGCGATGGCCTTCGTGCAGGAGCGGCTCAAACGCATGGGCGTCGAGCGCGCGCTCGTGCGGGCCGGGGTCTCCGAGGGCGACACCGTGCGCATCGGCGAGGTCGAGCTCACCTTCGAAGAGGGGTACTAACCCATGGGGTGGGAACGCCGTGAGCGCCGACTGCCGAAGGCCCGCAGCGCGATCAACTGGGCGGGATAGAGAGTGCTCGCCGTCGTGAAGATCGGGACGTCGTCGATCACGAACGACCGCGGCGAGTTGGTCGACGCCGCCCTGTTGAAGTTGTGCAGCGACGTCGCGGCGGCGCGGGCGGCGGGGCATCGCGTGGTGCTCGTCATGTCGGGCGCGATTGCGGCGGGGATGCCCGCGCTCGGGTTCGAGACCCGGCCGACCGACATGGGCACGCTCCAGGCACTGGCCGCGATCGGCCAGCCTCGTCTTCTCGAACGCATGAACGCGATGCTCTCGACGCACGAGGTCGTCGCCGGTCAGGTGCTGCTGACTCCGTACGACTTCGTGCACCGGAGCCAGTACCTGCACGCGCGCGAAACCCTGCAACGGCTCCTCGATCTCGGGGTGCTCCCGATCGTCAACGAAAACGACACCGTGGCCGACGACGAAATCCGCTACGGCGACAACGACCGCCTCTCCGCGCTTGTCTCCCACCTCTTGAACGCCGACGCACTCGTGATCCTCACCGACACGGGTGGTTTGTTCACCGCCGACCCCCGCCTCGACGAGGGCGCGTCGCTCATCGAGGAGATCGTCGAAGTCGACGAAGCCCTCGAACAGGTCGCGGGGGGAGCCGGAAGCGATCGGGGGAGCGGCGGCATGGCGAGCAAGGTTGCCGCGGCCAAGATCGCAGCGTGGTCGGGCGTTCGGGTGGTGATCGCGGCGGCGAATGTTCCCGACGTCGTCGCCGATGCCCTTGCGGGCAAGCCGGTGGGTACCGCGATTGCGCCCCGGCCGCAGCGGTTGTCGAGCCGCAAGCTCTGGATCGCGTTCGCGCAGGGCGCGGTCGGCCGCATCGTCGTCGACGACGGCGCGAAGCGCGCGCTCGTCAACGGCGGCAAGTCGTTGCTCCCCGCGGGCGTGAAGGGCGTCGAGGGCGCGTTCGACGCCGACGGCGCGGTCGAGATCATCGGCGAAGACGGCAAACCGTTCGCCAAGGGCCTCTGCCGCTACTCGGCCGCGTCGTTGCGCTCGGTAGCGGGCAAGCGCACAGCCGAACTCGCCGAGGGCCTGCCCCACGAAGTAGTCCACCGAGACGACCTCGTCGTCCTCCCCTAACGACCGATGCGTCGCTAGGGGGTGAATATTCCCCTCTAGCGACGCACGGGAAACGGGGGGACTTGACCGAGCGGTCAAGGGATATCCTTCCCCGGATGAGCGCGGTAACCGAGCTGGGGGCGAGGGCGAAGGCCGCGAGCCGGGTAATCGCGACGGCCGGCACCGCGTCGAAGAACGGTGCGCTCCTCACCGCCGCTGACCTGCTGGCCGAGCGCGGCGCCGAGATCCAGGCCGCCAACGACGCCGACCTCGAAGCCGCGGCCGCGGGCGGGATGGCCGCCGGTCCGCTCGACCGGCTGCGGCTCACCGACGCTCGCCTCCAGGCAATGGCGAACGGTCTGCGCACGGTCGCGGCGCTGCCCGACCCGATCGGCGAGGTGCTCGACGGCTGGACCCGGCCCAACGGGCTCCAGATCACGCGGGTGCGCGTGCCGCTCGGCGTCGTGGCGATCATCTACGAGAACCGGCCCAACGTCACGAGCGACGCGGCCGGACTGTGTCTGAAGTCGGGCAACGCGGTGTTGTTGCGGGGGTCGTCGTCGGCGGTGCGGTCGAACATCGCAATCGTGACGGTCCTGCGCGACGCGCTCACGAAGCACGGCCTCCCCGAGGACGCCATCACGCTGGTCGAAGACACCGCGTACGAGACTGCCGTCGAGGTGATGCAGCTCACCGAGTACGTCGACTGCCTGATCCCGCGGGGTGGGCCGTCGCTCATCAAGAGCGTTCTCGAGAACGCGCGCGTTCCGGTCATCATCGACGGCGACGGCAACTGCCATGTCTACGTCGACGCCGCCGCCGATCTGGACGAGGCGCTCGCCATCGCGGTCAACGCGAAGACGCAACGGCCGAGTGTGTGCAACGCGGCCGAGTCGCTGGTCGTGCACGCGGCCGTCGCCGACGCCTTCGTTCCTCGGGTCGCCGACGCACTCGTGGCGCACGGCGTGGAACTCGTCGGCGACGACGGCGCGCAACAACGGTCGGCGCACATCGGTGTGGCGACCGACGACGACTTCGGGCGCGAGTTCTCCGACCTCAAGATGAGCGTCGCCGTTGTCGCCGACCTCGACGCGGCGATCGCGCACGTCAACCGGTACGGCACCGGACATACCGAAGCGATCCTCACTCGCGACCTCGACGCCGCCCGCCGGTTCACCGGCGAAGTCGACGCCGCGGCCGTCGTCGTGAACGCGTCGACCCGCTTTACCGACGGAGAAGAGTTCGGTTTCGGTGCCGAGATCGGTATCTCGACGCAGAAGCTGCACGCGCGCGGCCCGATGGGCCTGCGCGAGTTGACCACGTACAAGTACGTCATCTGGGGCGACGGCCAAGTTCGCGGCTGAGTCCCACTCGCACTGGAGTTCCATTGGCCGAACGTTTCGCATCCGTATCCGAGGTCCTCGACCGCCTTCGCAGTGTCGACTATCTCTCCGACGCGTCCATCGCGGGCGTCGTGTACCTCGCCGACCGGCTCGAGAAGCCGGTACTCGTCGAGGGCCCCGCCGGTGTCGGCAAGACCGAGCTGGCCAAGGCCGTCGCCGCGACGACGGGCAGCCGCCTCATTCGGCTCCAGTGCTACGAGGGCCTCGACGAGTCGAAGGCCATCTACGAGTGGAACTACAAGAAGCAGCTGCTGCGCATCCAGGCCGACCGTGAACACGAGCGCGACTGGGAGACCGTCGAGTCCGACATCTTCTCGGAGCAGTTCCTGCTGACGCGCCCGCTGCTCGAAGCCATTCGCGCCGACGAGCCGGTCGTGTTGCTCATCGACGAGGTCGATCGCGTCGAGATCGAGACCGAGGCGTTGTTGCTCGAAGTGCTTTCCGACTTCCAGGTGTCGGTGCCCGAACTGGGCACGATCGTCGGCAAGCAGATCCCGATCGTGTTCCTGACGTCGAACAACACGCGTGAACTGTCCGAGGCGCTCAAGCGCCGGTGCCTGTACCTGCATATCGACTACCCCGACCTCGAGCGCGAGAAGGACATCGTCCGGGTCCGCGTCCCCGAGATCGACGACGCGCTGGCCGAGCAGGTGGCGAAGGTCGTGGGCACGATCCGCAACATCGACCTGAAGAAGGCACCGTCGATCTCGGAGACAATCGACTGGGCCCGCACCCTGCTGTACCTCGGTCGCAACGAGATCACCCCCGAAGTGTTGGGCGAGTCGCTCAACGTGCTGCTCAAGTACCAGACCGACATCGCCAAGGCCCGCAAGGAACTGGGTGTCGACGGCCCGCCGGCCACGACTCGCGGCCGGTAGGGGAGTTGCAGTGGCAGAAAGCCGATCACGCATTCGGGCAGGGGGCTCAGCCGATGACGTCGCTCGCGGGTGACGCGACGATGATCGACGTGCTCCAGGGTTTCGTGCACGAGCTGCGCGAGGCGGGTCTGCCCGTGTCGATGACCGAGAACCTCGACGCGATGCGAGCGATGGAGCACGTGCCGTTCGCCGACCGCGATTCCCTGAAGTCGGCGTTGGGTTCGACGCTCGTGAAGAACCACGGGCACCACAAGGTGTTCGAGACGGTCTTCGACGTGTACTTCTCGCTGTTCGGGCCGGGCATCAACCCCGACGGCGACGACGCAGAAGGCGGTGAGGCGAGCGAGGCCGACTTCGAAGCGTTGCGCGCCGCGATGGACGCAGCGGGCGCCATGGGTCAGGTGTCGAACGAAGAGCTCGCGCAGATGCTCCTCAACGCGCTGATGAACATGGACGAGGACCAGATGCGCATGCTCGCCGCCGCCGCGGTGGCGCGGTTCGCGGGCATGGAACCGGGCCGGCCCGTGGGCGGCGCGTATTACTTGTACCGCACGCTCCGCCAGCTCGATGCCGACGGCCTCGTCACCAAGATGATGAACCAGGCGCGCGACGACGAGAGCATCGGCGAGGGCGCATTCGACGAGCGCCTCGCGCGCGAAGATTTCGAAGGCCGCCTGAAGGTCCTCAAGGAAATGATCGAGGCCGAGATCCGCCGCCGCCTCGTCGCCGACCGCGGTGTCGAGGCCATGGCCCGAACGCTGCGCAAGCCGCTGCCCGAGGACGTCGACTTCATGCACGCGTCACGCGAGGAGATGCAACAGCTCCAGCGCGCGATCTATCCGCTCACGCGTGCGCTCGCGGCGCGCCTCGCCCAAAAGCGCCGCCACCGCCACCGCGGCACGCTCGACTTCCGTCAGACGATCCGGCACTCGATGGCCTACGGCGGTATTCCGGCCGAGCCCAAGTTCAAGAAGCCGCGCCCGTCGAAGCCCGAGATCATGGTCGTCGCCGACATCTCGGGCTCCGTGGCGTCGTTCGCCCGGTTCACATTGCAGTTCGTGTACGCGATGCAGAGCGAGTTCTCGAAGGTGCGTTCGTGGGTGTTCATCGACGGCATCGACGAAGTGACCCGCTTTTTCGACGAGGCCGACGAACTGGCCCAGGCAATCCAGCGGGTGAACACCGAAGCCGACGTCGTGTGGGTCGACGGCCACTCCGACTACGGCCACGCGTTCGAAATGTGGCACGAGCGCCACATCCGCGAGGTCACGAAGAAGTCGACCGTCATCGTGCTCGGCGACGCCCGCAACAACTACCACGCGTCGCAGGCGTGGGTCCTCGCCGAAGCCCGCAAGCGCGCCCGCAAGCTGTTCTGGCTCGACCCCGAGCCGCGCGGCTACTGGGACACCGGCGATTCCATCGTCTCGGACTACGCCCCGCACTGCGACGGCGTGTACGAGTGCCGCAACCTCCGCCAACTCTCCAAGTTCGTCGCCGACGTCGTCGAGAGTTAGGACGCGCGGCGGGCCCGCCGGCGTTCGATGGCCGCCTTGTGGTCGACCATCGGAGGCGGGTAGCCGACCTTCTCTCGTACCTCCGGTGGGGGATCGTGCACGTCGGGCGCGTGCACGTCGCGTAGCTCGTCGACGTAGCGGCGGATGTACGTTCCCGCGGGGTCGAACTTCTGCGCTTGCAGCGTCGGGTTGTATACCCGATGCGGGTTCGTGTCGGTACCTGTTCCCGCGACCCATTGCCAGTTGAGTTGGTTGACGGCCAGGTCGCCGTCGACCAAGTGCTGCATGAAGAAGGCCGCGCCTGTTCGCCAGTCGACGAGGAGATCTTTGGTGAGGAACGACGCGACGACCATACGCACGCGGTTGTGCACGAAGCCTTCGCGCGCGAGCTGCCGCATGCCCGCGTCGACGAGCGGGAACCCGGTCGTGCCCTGCTGCCACGCCGCGAGGCCTTCGTCGTCGTCGATCCACTCCGGCTCGCGGCGCACGCTCCGGTGCGCCGTGTCGGGTCGTGCCGCGAGGAACTGCATGAAAAAGTCGCGCCAGCACAGCTGACGCACGAATGCCTCACCGCCGGCGCGCCCGCGCAGGCGAGTCGCGACTTCGAGCGGGGAGAGGCAGCCGAAATGCAGGTAGGGGGAAATGCGAGACGTCGCGTCGGCCGCGACGTCGTCGTGGACCTCCGCGTAACGGGCGAGCGTGCGTGCCGTCCACGCCTTCATTCGCCGCAGCCCCTCGGTCTCCCCGCCGCGCATGACATCCGGTGCTCGGTGCGCGGGCGACCCCGGGAGTGCGCCCCGGTCGAAATCGGGCGGGATGATCAGGCGGCGCACCATCGGGACCGGCTGCCGCCACGCGGTGTCCGACCACTTGTTCCAGTACGGCGTGAACACCTGGTACGGCTTGAACGTGCCCGGTGCTACCACCGCGAGCGCGTCATGGAACACAACAGGCACAGGAACGTGTTCGGCGAGGCGGGCGGCGCGCTGCTGCGCAAACGCACTCACGTCGCGGGCGACGTGGACTGAGATCGCGCCCGTCTCCTCGACAAGACGCACGACTTCCCCGACCCAGTCGCCGTGCCGAACGGCAAGGGCACCGCCGCGGTCCTGAAGCGATGCGTCCAGGTCTGCAAGTGCTTGGATCAGGAATCCCACCCGGTTCGGGCTGCCGTGGCTCGTCGCGAGGATCGCGTCGTCGAATACGAACAAAGGGATCACGGCATCGGCCGCCGCTACTGCCGCCGCGAGCACGGGGTTGTCCCGGACGCGGAGGTCGCGGGTAAAGAGAGCCACGGTGACGGTCACGGGTGGCAGGCTAGGAGGAGTGACCGATCTCGACGCCCTCGGATGGGACGCGGAGCTCGCCGCGGCGGCGGCGGAGCGCCCGCAGGCGCGCCCGGGCCGAGTCGCGCGCGTCGACTTCGGGTTGGTCACGGTCTGGACGGCCGACGAGACGGTCCGGGCGGTGCCGAGCGCCGGTTCGGTCGCAACCGGCGACTGGGTGCTGGTCGAACCCGTCGAGGACGAGGTCCACGTGACCGAGATCCTGCCGCGGAAGTCGTCGTTCGTGCGCGGCGCGTCGATCGAGGGCAGGGTGACCGGCGCGCAGGTGCTCGCCGCGAACATCGACACCGTCTTCGTCGTGCACGCGTTGACGAACCGGCCGAACTTGCGCCGGCTCGAACGCGAACTCGTACTCACCTACGAGAGCGGGGCGATGCCGGTCGTCGTGCTCACCAAGGCCGATCTCGCCGACGATCCCGACGAGGTGGTGGCCGAGTACGCCACCGTGGCGCCCGGCATCGACATCGTCGTCACCAGTTCGACCGACGGCCGCGGCATCGACGAAATCCGTGCGTACGCGGCCGGCAACCGGACCATCGCGCTCATCGGCGCGTCGGGTGTCGGAAAGTCGACGCTCGTCAACCGGTTGGTCGGCGAAGACGTGCAGGAGACAGCCGCGGTTCGCGAGGGTGACCAGCGCGGCCGCCATACGACGACCGCGCGCGAGCTCGTCATGCTCCCGGGCGGGGGAGTGCTTGTCGACACCCCGGGCCTGCGCGCCGTCTCGCTCTGGGATGCCGAGGAAGGGTTCGCGCAGGCGTTCGCCGATGTCGAAGCGTTCGCGGCCCAATGCAAGTTCCGCGACTGCGCGCACGAAACCGAACCGGGCTGTGCCGTCAGGGCCGCCGTCGAACGCGGCGACCTCGACCGCGGCCGGTTCGAGAACTACTTGCGCCTCGACGGCGAACTCGACGCGGCCGTCAAACGGCGCGACGCCCGACTGGGCAGCAAGGTCGTGAAGAAGTTCTACAAGGGTCGCTAACCGACGAACTTCACGAGGCGGTCGGCGATGCGGGCGAGCACCATGAGTTGCCCGCGTTCGCGTGTGCGAAACGGGTGGCCCTCGCGCCCGACGAGCAGGACCGCGCCGTGCGCGGAGAGGGGTGCGATGGCGAGATCGTCGGGACCGTGCTCACCGGCGGCGACCGTCGGCGACGCGGCCGTGCCCGTCGCGAGCGCGTGCAGCACCGGCGCGAGTGGCGGGTCGGTTCCGGCGGTGGCGAGCAGCGTTTCGTCACGGAGGAGCGCAGCCCAGTCGGCGTCGAACTCACGGTGCACCCGCTCGACGAGGCGCCGGCGAAGGTCGTCGAGACCGGATGCGTCGCAGATGTACTCGACCGATTCGAGCGCGTCGATGCGCGGGTCGGGGAATCGTTCGACGATGCGCCACTCCTCGACCGACGCGCCGTCGACTTCTTCGACCTCGCGCACCAGCAGATGCACGAGATCCTCGCGCTGGAGCACGACGGCGAACTCGTCGACTGCGACGTGCTCACTCCGTTCGAGCACGTCGATACCGACGATGTCGGCACCGGTCGCACCGATGCGAGAGGCGACCAGCCCGAGCGCGCCCGGCCGGTCGGGTAGCCACACGCGGACAACAACGTGAGTCTCCATCTGGGGGAGCGTACGATGCCGCGTCGTGACCGAGCGCCTTGGGATCCTCGGGGGCACATTCGACCCCGTACATGTCGGCCATCTGTTGGCCGCGCTCGAAGCGCGCCACCAGCTCGGGCTCGACCGGGTGCTCTTGGTCGTCGCGGCCGAACCGTGGCAAAAGGAAGGTCACGTCATCGCCGCCGCGGCCGACAGGTTCGACATGGTTGCGGCCGCGGTCGACGAGATCGACGGCCTCGACCCCTCGCGCATCGAGATCGACCGCGGCGGACCGACCTACACCGTCGACACGGTCGAAACGCTGTCGAAACCTGGCCGTGAGATCGTGCTGATCGTGGGCGAAGACGTCGCCGCCCGGATCGACGGTTGGCACCGCGGCGCGGACCTTCGCGAACTCGTGTCGCTCGCGGTAGTGGGGCGGGGCGCGGGCGCCGAACCCCCTGTCGGCTGGTCGACGGCGGGGGTCACGATGCCGCGCCTCGACGTGTCGTCGAGCGACATCCGGGCGCGCATCGGTCGCGGCGCGCCGATCGACGCGCTCGTACCACCCGGCGCAGTCCGCATCCTGGCGGCACGACGTCTCTACACTCCCGCGTGATGATCGATGTCTCGGAGCGTCGCGCCCGCGGGCACGACCTCAGGGCGCAACTCATCGTGGTCGTCCTCGCCGTTGTCGCAGGCCTGATTACGGCGGCGCTGGGTGCCCCGGTCGATGCGGGCGTCGTCGACGTCGACGTCGAGGAAGCACCCGCCGAACCCGCGGCCGAGCCCGAAGCGGGAGGCGCCGGCGGTCAGGTGACGCTCATTGTCGGTGGCACCGGAGACCTTGCTCGACGTTCCGTCGCTCGGACGACAAGCGGTTGCCGACATCGTGCGACTCGGATCTGCCGAGCTGTTGTAAACGAGCATCGAGAACGCGCTCGCGTCGTGGCGTACGGCGCTGCGCGACCCGACGATCGCGCAGGCGACCACCGCGCGATCGACCTGCGTGTTGCCGTCCTCGTCGAACGCGCGGGCGCGGCGCTCACATACGAGGCGTTGCCCGTCGAATCGTTCAGCATCGAGGGAACCGTCCGGTACGACGTGCTCGCCGACGCGGCCGACACGCTGATGCGGAACGCGCTCGGATTCGCGCTCCTGAACGGCGGCGATCCCCGGGCCCGAGTTGCGGTGCGAGACGGTACGGGTGCGTTCGGACCGGCACCGCTGGTGGCGGCTGTGCTCGTCCCGGCCGAAGGAAAGATCACCTCGACGGGTAACGTGCAGGGCTTCGGCGTGGGCGTGACCCAAGTCGTCTACCAGGACGACGGCGACATTGCCGCTGCCGAACTTCGAACCACCATCCGAGGAGTGACCACGGACGCACGCGACAAGGCACGGATCGCGGCAACCGCCGCCGACGACAAGCAGGCGACCGACATCGTCGTCCTCGACGTGGGTGACATCCTCGGAATCGTCGACGTCTTCGTCATCGCGAGCGCGCCGAACACCCGCCTCGTCCGCACGATCGTCGACGCGGTCCAGAAGCACATACGCGAGCGGACCCAGACGAAGGCGCGCAGCGTCGAAGGTCTGGACGACGCGTCGTGGGTACTCGTCGACTACGGCGACGTCGTGATCCACGTCTTCCTGGAAGAGACGCGCGAGTTCTACGGACTGGAACGCCTCTGGGCCGACGCGGAACGCGTGCCCTGGGAAGGCGCCGAAGCGAGCTGACGGTTCAGCGCCTCGATGTCGAGGGCGGTGACGTCGATGTGATCGTCGACCGCTTCGGCGGGAACGGGAAGCGGCGGTCGATCGGGGCGCACGACCTGGCCCGTCAACGGGTCGAGGAACGCGACGGGCGCACGAAGTTCCGGCGGCGGAAGTGTCCCGTCCTCGCCCGGTAGGGGTGCGGTGCGCGTGGCCTGCGCGCGGGATGCGGCTTCGAACGCGCCGCCCCACGCGTTCGCGAGTCTCCGCGCGCTGAGGCTCCGGCCGCGAATGAATCGGCCCCGTTGCGACTCCGCTTCGCGCTGCTGCTTCATGGCCTGCTCGAGCGCGTCGATCGCGGCTTGCTGGGCGGCGGTGGTGCGCTCCATGCGTCGCTGCGCGCTCTGCTCGTCGCGTTCCTGCGCGCGCACCGCGGCCTCGGCCCGGCGCGTCTCGTCGATCTCGCGTTGGCGCGCCACTCGACGGCCTTCGGCGACCTGGCGTTCCTCGGTGAGCGTGGCCGCGAGCTCGGCCCGCTCGCGCCGGGCGGTCTCGATACGTCCGGTCCGTTCGGCGGCTTCCTGCTCTGCGAGTTCTCGGGCGTCACGTATGCGATCCGCCCACAGCGTCGACGCCAGCCGGCGGGCTTCGTCGCGGACGCGGGCGTCCGCGGCCCGCGTGGCTTTGCGCCGCGCGGCGACCCGCCGCCGGCGTTCGGCCCGGCGCACGTCGGCTCGCGTCGGCTTGGCCCGGACGGTCGGCATCGCAACAGCATTGGTCGCGGCCGACGCGTCGACGATGCGACGAATCCGTCGCGCGTCGATGCGAGAGAGGAATTTGGCGCTCATCTGGGTCATCGCGAGCTGGACGCGGCGACGCTCCTTCACGGCCCGCACGATCGACGGCACGATCATTCTCATCACGAGGAAGGCGATGCCGCCGACGATCGCGATCAACAGAATGATGTCGGCCGTACGAGACTGTTCGCTCCGCGGCGTCCCGGTGCCTGCGACCTCAGCGGGCGACTCCGGCGCGGCGTCGGCGCCGGGTATCGGAGTCGGGCTCACGCTGTCGAGCACCGTGACGACGACGATCAGTTCTCTGCGTATGTCGGGTTGCCCTTCGACTTCGACGAGCAGGGTCGCGTGCGTTTCGCCGGCCTCGGTCCCGACCGGCGGCGCGACGGTGAACCGAACGGTTTCCGACGCGCCCGGTTCGAGGAGCACGCTGCCGACCGCGGGTTGTAGCCAATCACTCCCGCCAAAGTGCACGGCGAAGCGT
>Ga0163150_10007774_pt1 | contig 12455 bp, 11 predicted proteins | sample OliLakLV19P2IB_FD_148628 | JGI IMG/M metagenome (GOLD analysis project Ga0163150, IMG submission 148628) | Freshwater microbial mat bacterial communities from Lake Vanda, McMurdo Dry Valleys, Antarctica - Oligotrophic Lake LV.19.P2.IB | ecosystem: Environmental > Aquatic > Freshwater > Lake >...
TATCATCGAACGAGCTGACCCCTGGTGCTAGGCGCTAGTGGGCACCGTGGGTGGCGTGCAACCGATGAGATGGCATCGTTCGAATTACTTGGCTTTCCAGCACCGCACGTCGGGCCGATTGGCGAGCCGTTGCGCCTGCGCCGTGACAGTTACAACGCTGCTGCAAGATATGACGCTGATCGGCTTTGCGCTGATCCGGCAACCACCACGGGTGGTCCTTCCGCAACGACCTTACCGCCTTCGTCTCCGGCACCCGGACCCATATCCACCACCCAGTCACATGCCGCCACCAGGGCCATGTCGTGTTCGACGACAACCACGGTGTTGCCGCTGTCCACGATCCCTTGCAATTGGATAAGAAGGCGTTCGACGTCCGCGGAGTGGAGGCCGGTGGTGGGCTCGTCGAGCACATAAAGCGCATTGCCGCGGCTCGCGCGCTGCAGCTCGGTGGCGAGTTTTATGCGTTGCGCCTCACCACCCGATAGCTCCGTCGCGGGTTGTCCCAATCGCAAGTACCCAAGACCTACTTCGCGCAGCACGTCGAGGGAGCGCTGAATGGCAGGGACGTCTTTGAAGAAATCCGCGGCGACGTCAACGGTCATCTGCAGGACTTCGGCAATATTCTTGCCCCGATGGCGGATTTCGAGCGTACTGGCCTTGAAGCGGGTGCCGTGGCAGGTTGGACAGGGCGAATAGACACTGGGCATGAACAGGAGCTCGACCATCACGAAACCCTCGCCCTCGCAATGGGGGCATCGGCCCTTGGCGACGTTGAACGAAAAGCGGCCGGCGTCGTAATGCCTCGTCCGCGATTGCGCGGTGCTTGCAAAGAGTTCGCGGACGTGATCGAAGAGACCTGTATAGGTGGCCAGGTTGGAGCGCGGCGTGCGGCCGATGGGCTTCTGGTCGACGGTGATGAGGCGCTTCATCCCGTGGAGCCCCCCCACTATTTGCCCTTTGACTGGAGTAAACACCGGGCGATCGAGCACTTCGTCCTCATCCTCTGCGGCCTGCGACTTCTGCCCGAGAGCGCGACCCACGAGCTCGACCAGCACTTGACTCACCAGCGTTGATTTTCCGGAGCCCGAGATGCCCGTCACCGCGCACATGACACCCACCGGAAACGCCACATCGAGATTGCGCAGATTGTTACGTTCCACTCCGGTGAGCTTGAGCCATCCGCGCGGCTGCCGCACCTTCCGCGGCAGTGCCGGCGCATTCCGGAAGAGGTAGGAGGCGGTGCGGGAACCTTCCACTTCCTTCAATCCCGCGAGTGGACCGCTGTAGAGAATGTGGCCGCCCTCAACGCCGGCAGCTGGACCGACATCGACAACCCAGTCGGCGTGACGGATGACGGCGATCTCGTGCTCAACCACAAAGAGGGAGTTGCCTCCGGCCTTCAGGCGATCAAGAGCGCGCAGCAGGGCCTCCGTGTCCGCGGGGTGCAGGCCGGCCGAGGGCTCGTCGAGCACATACACCACGCCGAACAGGTTGGAACGTACCTGCGTGGCAAGGCGAAGGCGCTGCAGCTCGCCGGGGGACAGCGTCGGCGTGCTGCGCTCCAACGTCAGATAGCCGAGGCCAAGATCGAGCATGATCGCAAGACGCGCACAGAGATCGTCGCAAATTCGCCGCGCGACCTCCACTTTTTCCGGATGGTCGCGCGCGAGCACTTGCAACGCGGCTGCTTCGCCCGTTGCGTAAGGGTGCAGGATCTTGCCTAGCTGCTTGAGCGGGAGTCGCCCCATTTCTGCAATGTCCACGCCAGCGAACTTGACGGACAGAGCTTCCTTGCGCAAACGTTTGCCCTTGCAAAGCGGGCAACGCGAGCTGCGCATGTACTGTGCCGCTCGGCGCTTCATCATCGGGCTTTGCGTATTGGCAAACGAATGAAGTACGTGCCGCCTTGCGCTGGAGAATGTACCCATGTAGCTCGGCTCTTCCTTGCGCCGCAGTGCCTGCTTCGCCTCCATGAGGTCGAACCCCGCGAACACGGGAACGCGCGGCTGTTCCTCAGTAAAGAGAATCCAATCGCGGGTCTTCTTCGGAAGGGATCGCCACGGAACATCGACGTCGATGCCTAGCGTGGTCAGGATGTCCCGCAGGTTTTGCCCCTGCCAGGCAAGCGGCCATGCCGCCACAGCGCGCTCGCGAATGGTGAGCGATGGGTCGGGCACCATGGTGTTCTCGGTCACGTCGTAGACGTTACCGAGTCCATGGCATTTCGGGCATGCGCCTTCAGGCGTGTTAGTGGAAAACGATTCGGCGTAGAGCAGCGCTTGTCTTTTAGGATAGTCTCCAGCCCGCGAGTAGAGCATCCGCAGAAGATTTGACACAGTCGTTACACTGCCCACCGACGAGCGCGTGGTTGGCGTACCGCGCTGCTGCTGTAATGCAACCGCCGGCGGGAGTCCCTCGATTTCATCGAATTCGGGGGCGCCTATCTGATGAAAGAGCCGGCGCGCATAGGGTGCGACCGACTCGAGGTATCGCCGCTGCGCTTCAGCGTAAAGCGTGCCGAATGCGAGCGACGACTTACCCGATCCTGATACGCCCGTAAACACGACGAGTGCGTCCCGCGGGATCTGTAGGGAGACATCCTTGAGGTTATGCTCGCGCGCTCCACGGACGCGAACAAATCCTCGAAAAGACTGAGGAACCTTTTCAATCAAGGGGACCCTTCTCGTCGTTTTCTCCAGTTGCCCGAAGAAAAGCGCGGGAGCGACGGCCGAATTGAGACCAACACAATCACGGCCGTCTATCAAACCACACCAGATTATTTCCGTGCGGTTGTGCGGCGTTCTGAGTTGCCCGTCTTGGACTTCGCAACGAGCACTTCTACAACACCCATTTCCTGCTTTAACTCCGCCTGCCGCGCTTGCATCTCCGCTCCGATGGCGGCTGTATCGACCGCCTTCTTTGCCTTCGGAAACATCTCGCCTTCTTCTTCCTTGACGTGATGGTCAATCATCTCCCCCAGGACCGTGACCTTTGCGTCATAGTGATCATCGCCGGGGCTGGACCCTTCCAACTGCGCAATCAGATCCTTGGCACTCGCGTGCTCGACGTCTGCTTCGTCCATCAAGTCGTCGTCATCGATCGCTTCGCGTACCGCGGGATAGAAAATTTCTTCCTCGATAGTTGCGTGAATGGTCAGCGCAGTACAAATCCGTTGAACGAGATCAGCCTTCTCATCATCGTTGCCGTCGGATTTCATGAGCTTCTTGAATTCCGTGAACATCGCCTTCACTTCCTTGTGATCAGCGGTCAACAGTTGAATTGCGTCAGTCGCGCCTGTCTTCGACTTACTTTGGTTGGTTGCCATAGGTGTCTCCGTGTGAGGTTGGCCGAAATTCGACCATCAGCAGTTTGACCGGCGCCCCCTCAACTCCAGAAGCGGAAAACCCAGTATCGATGCGTAGGCAGATTCCGACAGCACCCAGCATTTCCCGGTTTTCCCGACGCGTGCGCGATGCGTCCGGCACCTTGACGGCGAATTCGGCACTGTTGTGGAATGGCGGTCGGTGACTCGTCGGTCGCGGACCGCCGGATCGAGCCGAACGCGCCGCGCGTAGCGCGACGTCAAGTGAACAATGGGTGGTGGATGACAACTACAGCGCAAGCTACCAAAGCGCCACAACGAAGAGAAATCCAGCCACGCTTCCAAGGGCAACGCCGACCACTGCGGCGATCGTGATCGTCACCAAAAGGTTGCCAACGAACCGCGCGAGCAGCGGCACGGCATGTGCCGCAAGCAATGAGCGCCCACTTCTGGCGTACCGCGTGAAGTTTGTATAGACGACCATGGTACGTGCTGATCCGAATCTGAAGTGGAGTTCGTCATACTAGTGAACACCTCAGCGCCGTACCGTCCGCCAACACCCCGACATGGTGTAGGACGAACGCCAACCGTGGCGCAATTCACTTGCCGACCATGAGCCTCATGGCCGCGACAAGTGGCACCGTTGCGGCCACGGGCGGGCTCTAGAACTTCAAGGAAGCGCCGATCCCGGCCATCCAGTTGCGAAGTGGTGACGGCTCGAAGTACCGGGAATTGGTATCGTTGACGATCACGGAGCTGCTGTAGTTGCGGCCGGTGACATTATTCACCCGTACATACTGGGTGATTTCGAAACGTCCCGATGACTGCGCGAACCCTGCTCGAACGCTGCCGATGGTGTGCGCCGGCGCGAACGCCGTGTTGCGATCGTTCGCATACAATTTCCCAACATGCTGGATCTCGACGGCGGCATTGAATCCATGCATGCCGCCCGGGGTCCACGTCACGATCCCGTAGGCTTGTTGCGCCGGCACTCCGGGCAGCCGGCTTCCTGCGCGCACGATCACGGGCGGCAAGCCCGCGCCGAAGTCCTCGGCGAATTCCGCCTGCAGATAGGTGTAGTTGGCATGCACGACGAAACCTGCGCCCAGGTCAGCTTCCCACAGGGCCTCGACTCCGCGGCGCTTCGTCTTGCCGGCATTGCGGTAGGTGGTGCGCCCGCCCGTCGCGGTGTCGACGACGATCTCCTGGTCGGTGTTGGCCGCGAACAGCGCAAGGTTGATGCGTTGTCGCGACGACGGAAACCATTTCATGCCAACTTCCCACGAGGTGGCGAGCGCGGGCGCAAGCCCGAGATTCGGTCCGGTAGCCAAGGGTCTGTACGCCAGTTCCGCAAGCGTCGGCGTCTCGAAGCCCTGCCCGTAGCTGGCGTGGAGATTGATGTCGTCCGTGGCATGCCACACGACGCCTGCCACCGGGCTGGTGTTGGCATAGCGGCGCGCGCCGCTGTCGTCCGGATTCTGGCTGGCGACATAACGATCGTCGATCGCATAGTTGACGCGACTGGTCCGCACGCCCAGCGTCACGGCCAGTGCCGGCAGCGCCTGCCACAACGCCTCGGCATAGAGATCGGTGCTGCGCACGGTGTCGTACTCGTCGCGCCGCAACGCACCCTGGACGCCGAAGTCGTTGACGAAACCCTGCCGCGTCTCGCCCATCCGGTCGCCATCGACGCCGGCCGTCAGCGTCAGTGGTCGACCGCCCAACGTGGACTGCGTGATGATCCGCGCGCCGAGGCCGCCATAGGTGCGATCAAGATCCACGACACCGCCTGATGCAGTCGCAGCGGCGCCGGTGAACGCCAGATACTGAGTCACCTGCCGTTGCCCGCCGTAGCCCGTTACGCGCAAGGTGGTCGCAGGCATCCATTGATATTCGAGCGCAACGCCGCCCTGCAACTGCGTGACGGACTTGCGGGTGTTGAATAGTGTCGCCACCGGGGTCGCCTGACGCGGGTTGGCATCCCATTGCGCCTGCGTGAGACCCAAGGGGTCCTGCGACTCGGGCTGGTTCTGCGAACTGCCGATGACGGTGACCCGCAGGTTGGTGCCGGGTGTGAACGTGAGCTTCGCGTTGACCACGTCGCGTGTCGCGGCGGAGTGATCGCGATAGCCTTCGGTGTCGAATCGGTTGGCGGCCGCAACGTAGCCGATGTCGCCTGCCGTCCCGGTCGCCCTGACCCCGATGTTGGACGTGGCGTAGCTGCCGACATTGGCGGTAAATCCCACCGCCGGTACCCGCGCCGGCTCCTCCGTGAACACGGCGATCACGCCGCCCGAGGCATTGCCGTACAGCGTCGAGAACGGGCCGCGCAGCACCTCGATGCGCTGTGCGGAAAGGAGGCTGAAGCTGCCGGTCTGTCCCTGCCCGTCGGGCATCGTGGCCGGAATGAAGTCCTGGTATAGCCGCACGCCGCGCACACCGAACGTGGCGCGGGCACCGAAACCCCGCGAACTGATCTGGATGTCCTGTGCGTAGTTGCCGCGGCTGGCAGCGAAGATGCCGGGCACGCGAACCAGAGGTTCGGACAAGTCGATCGCGGGCGTGCCATCGCGAATCGTCGCGCCATCGATCACGTCGACCGACGCCGGCACGTCGAAGCTGCGCTGGAGGCTGCGTGTTGCCGTGACCGTGACGGGATCAAGTTCGATCCGCGCCGCGTCCTGCGCCAGCACCTCCTGTGCTGCGAATACACCTACCGCCAGCAACTTGAGGTGCAACGTCAGGGCCGCGCAGAAGGCGCGATACGCCAGATGATGTTGCCGACGTCGTCGGCCACCAGCACGGCACCTTTCGAGTCGACGGCAACGCCTACGGGCCGCCCGTAGGCTTCACCGTCGCTGTTGACGAAGCCACTCAACACATCCTCGAGGCCGCCCGCCGGCTGCCCCTCCGCGAAGGGCACGAACACCACCTTGTAGCCGCTTCGCGGTTTGCGGTTCCACGATCCATGAAGGCCGATGAAGGCACCGCCCTTGAATCGCGCCGGCAGCAGATCGCCCTCGTAAAAAGTCATCCCCAACGGGGCCACATGGGACCCTAATGCATAGTCTGGGACCACCGCGCGCGCCACCAGATCGGGCCGGGGAGGTTCAACCCGCGTGTCGACATACTGTCCGAAGTAGCTGTAGGGCCAGCCGTAGAACGCGCCGTCACGAACCGAGGTCAGGTAGTCAGGCACCAGGTCGCTGCCTAGTTCGTCGCGCTCGTTCACCACGGTCCATAGTGCACCCGTCTGCGGTTGCCACCCCAGTCCGTTGGGATTGCGCAACCCCGACGCGAACAGGCGTGTCGCACCCGACGCTATTTCGATTTCGAGAATCGCAGCACGATCACGCTCGTGCGCCATGCCGTTCTCGCCCACGTTACTGTTCGATCCCACCGTCGCATACAGGAATCTGCCATCACGGCTCGGCAAGATGTTCTTGGTCCAGTGATGGTTGATCGCACCTGCCGGCAGGTCCGCAACCTTCGTGGCGGGCGCCGCGATCTGCGTGGCTCCGGGCACATAGGGAAATTTCACCACCGCATCAGTGTTGGCCACAAACAACGCATTCCCCACCAGCGCCATGCCGAACGGTGAATGCAGGTCCCGGAGGAAAACGCCACGTACCTCGGCCTTGCCATCGCCATCGGCATCGCGGAGCAAAGTGATTCGGTCGGCGCTCGGCACCCCGGCACCGGCGCGCTTCTGTACCCAGCCCATGACCCATGCGCGGATGCCGTCGGGTTCCTTCGCCGGCTTGTTCGACTCCGCGACGAGCACGTCACCGTTTGGAAGCACGTAAATCCACCGCGGGTGATCGAGCCCGGACGCAAATGCATTCACTGCAAGCCCGGGAGCCGCCGCAGGCTTGGCGCCCTCAGGCCAGCCCCTGGCCGGCGCGATATTCACGGTCGGGAACAAGGACGTTTGCGGGGCAGCGATCGTCGGTCGAGGACCGGTGTCCGCATTATCCGGAAGCTTCGCCACGTCGCCGCACGCGCCGAGCGTCAGTGCAATCACGATGGCCAACCCGGGGAGGTAACGCTTTGTCGGGACCACTGGGAATACTCCTTCCATCGCCGGTTTTGGCGGCACGGCCACGCCGCTTCAGCACAAGCGAATCCGCTTGCCGTGGACGGGACGGATGCCGCGACTTTAAGGAATGCACGTGCCAACGAAGAGTCAGTGACTGTCTGAAGCGTTTGTAGGACACTCACCGGTTTGCAAAAGTCGGTATTGAAGGCAGCATCTGACCATTGTTAACAGTTTCCTTACCTTGCATGTCGAAACGACCATCCGTCCTGCGGCATTGGGGACTTCTGGCGCTACCGCCCGCGACACTCGCCAGCGCGCACGACGGCGCGGCTTTGTTCGCGGGCTCGGACTGGCTGCAATGGACAGGCAATTTGTGGGTCGCCGGCGCAATCGCGATCACGGCGATCCTGTACGCGCGTGGGTGCCGGCGCCATGCGCGCAGCGCCCCCCTTGCCAGGAATTCCTGGCCGCAGTTGGCGTGGTGGACCGGCTGGCTCGCGCTTGCACTGGCATTGCTGTCGCCGCTCCACACCCTCGGCGCTGAGCTCTTCTCGGCGCACATGATCCAGCACGAGCTGCTCATGCTGGTCGCCGCGCCCTTGCTGGTCCTGGGCCGGCCGCTTGCCATGTTCGCCTGGGCATTGCCGGCATCCTGGGCCACGCGGGTCAGTCGCATCTTCCGGGTCAAGTGGTGGCGACAGGGTTGGCGGTGGCTGACACTGCCGGTAATCGCATGGTTGCTGCATGCCGTCGCGCTCTGGGCCTGGCACATCCCATCATTCTTCGAGGCCGGGCTTCGCAGCGAGGCCGTCCATGACGTGCAGCACGCCAGCTTCTTCGGCACGGCGTTGCTTTTCTGGTGGGCGCTGGTCAGGCGGCGCCGCCGCGCCGAGACCACGATTCATGTGTTCACGACGCTCATCCACACCGGCATGCTGGGAATGCTGCTGACGTTTGCGACCACACCCTGGTACCCGTTCTATGCGCGAACCGCACCCTTCCGGGGCCTCACGCCACTTGAGGACCAGCAACTGGGCGGACTCATCATGTGGGTGCCGAGCGGTGCGTTACTGGTGATCGCGGGACTGCTGCTGGTTCATGCATGGCTCCGCCATATGGGTCGGGTGCCGTCTCGACCGGTCGAATTCGTGAATGACCCGTGACGAATCGCCCGCCGGCGTTGGAGGTTGCTGTGTAGTCGTGCCGCCCGTCGGATCACACCGACTTACCGCGTTGATCAAGAATGATCCCCTGGTCCGCCTTGGCCGCGCCCCGGATATTCATCACCACCAGGACGACCTGCAACACGACCAGTGCATACGCGTCGTCGTGCCAGCCCCAGCCGACCCACAGCACATTGCTACAAAGGAACAACCAGAACCCGGCTCGGCGTCGCCGAATGCTGGACGACCCAACCAGCCAGGCTGCACCGATCGTGGCGATCATCGCCGGCCACTGCAACGCCTCTATCAGGTCGATCATGACGGGAAAAACCCTGCTTCCAGGATACGCAGTCCCAATTGAAGTCGACGCAGGACAGGCCAGGCCCCTCCCGCATCCGAACTGCGCGTGGCCTATTTGCCGTCGCGATCGGAATCGCCTGGCACCGCACGCTCCACCGAATCACTCAACCGGTCCCACGAGTCTCGCGTGGCGTTGCGGGCACGGTCCCACGTCAGCGTGGAAGTTCCGCGCGCGGACTGCCAGTTGTCCCGGAGCTCCGATTCCACATCATCGAAACGGCGGCCCTTGTATTCCGGGAACGTGTAGACCCCGTAGCGATAGGCGGGGCCATATTCGTCGTACGTGGCACCGGGTGCGACGTACGAGCGAGTCGCGTAGTTGTCGCGCCAATACGAATCCTCCTCCGTCGGATCGATCATCTCGGCGACACCTGCGCCGGCGTATTCACCCACCACGGCACCGACCACCGCGCCGGCAAGGGCTCCCACGGGGCCGGCGACCGCACCCGCTGCCGCGCCTGCCGCGATGACACCCGCCGCCGCGCCGAGGCCGGCACCAACCGGATGGTCGCCAGGCGCGCCGGTCAGCGGTTCGCGGTTGGCCGTGGGCGCATCGTCGCGCTGCAGTTCATCGATTCTCTTATTCATCATGACTCCTGAACTATTTGGATCCCGGCGCCGATCGGGCCGGGTCTCGTGAGTGTCGATGCTTCGACGTTCCGCTTCCATAAGCCTTTGCCAGAATATCGGGTAGGTCTTTTCTGACATTCATTGAGTGTGCGAAGTGAATTTCGCGAATTTTCAGTGCATGCGTCTCCCGCACATTCTCACCCGCCGCTCGTTTCACCGCCCATCACCTGGAGGATCGTTCCAGTGATGTATGAAGAATCTGCATTGGACGCCAGGAACACATACGCGGGTGCCAGCTCTTCCGGTTGCGCTGGCCGGCCCATCGGGCTGTCAGCGCCGAATTTGGCGACCTTCGCCGGGGTCATGCCCGCATCGGACGGATTGAGGGGTGTCCAGACCGGCCCTGGCGCCACGGCGTTGACACGTATTCCTTTCTTCACGAGGTCTTGCGCCAGTGACTTGGTGAACGCGTTGATGGCGCCCTTGGTAGCGGAGTAGTCAGGCAGCTTGCGGGACCCAAGAATTCCGGTTTCGGAACTGGTCGCTATGATCACCGCCCCGCGTTGCATGTGTCGGAGCGCGGCACGGGCCAGACGCACGTACGCATACACGTTGGTTTCAAATGTTTCGACCAATTCGCTGTCGACGAGGTCCTCGAGCTGATCCTTGCGATTCTGGTGCGCGGCGTTGCTGACAAGGATATCCAGCGAACCCCAGCGTTTGAAAGTCGCATCCACCACGTCGTCGCAATACGCAGCGTCGGTAAGGTTCCCCGGTAACAGCAGGCATTCGCGTCCCGCCGCCTGAATGTGATCGCGAGTAACGATCGCGTCGGACTCCTCCTCGGGGAGGTAACAGATGGCTACGTGAGCGCCTTCGCGCGCAAACATCACCGCCACAGCCCGGCCGATCCCCGAATCGCCCCCGGTCACGAGGGCAACCTTGTCCCGGAGCTTCCCCGCAGGCAGATACCGGTCCGCGTTGAAGCGAGGCTTGGGACGCAGCCGCGATTCGAGCCCCGGCCCCTTCTGGTGTTGGCGAGGGAATGGTGGCTCCGGCTGGCGAGGAGGAGATGACGTGTCGCGTTGGGCAGTTTTCTTCATGAAAGACTCATTGTCCTGATCGGTACTTGCTGTACTGGCCACGCCCACGCACGCGGCCGGTTCATGTGACTTATTGGGTGACATTGTTCGGGCTGGAGCACTTCGTCTTCGAATGGTGTCCCGCTGAGTCGAGACAAGCGCTTTGGGCGCCCCACGCCACGGTAATCGGGTCGTCGGGCGGAGTCGGTAGTCCGGCAATGCAAATTCGTGTCGGTGACTTCCGCTTTCCTACGCAAAGAAACTGCGCGGACCGATAAAGAGGGTCGGTGAGGCCCGCGGCGTTTCTGACCACGCAACGGCGCGACATTCGCCTACGGGCGTATGGCATCGCGACCCACTGGCGGTGGAATGGCGCTGGCGGAAGATGCAGGGAGCGGTGTTCCGGCTTCCTTCAACTCCGGACACGCCTTTTCCCAACTTGAGGAGATTCACGATCATGAACAAGCAAAAGATGGTTTCCGCAATCGCGGCGGTGGCATTGGCTTCCGGAATGGGTTTCGCCTATGCGCAATCGAGCGGTGGCGCGAGCAGCGGCGGCTCGACGAATTCGCGCACCGACCCTAACGCCACGGGCAACACCGGGGTGACGCCGGGCACGCCGTCGACCGGCGGCAATGTTATGCCCGGCAACGCCGGCAACATGAATCGGGCCATGCCCGGCAACGCCGGCAACATGAATCCGGCCACGCCCGGCAACATGAATTCGGCCATGCCTGGCAACGCCGGCAACATGAATTCGGCGCAGCGGACCGGCAATGCAGCAACGGGCAACATGAATTCCGGAACCGGAACCTCTAACGGGGTGGCGGGCACCACGCCGGGCAATACGTCATCCGGCATCGGCAGCGGTTCGACGAGGACGATGGACAACGCCGGTCGTACAGCCTCGGGCGAGCGTGTGGCGCGTGCAGATCGTAACTAAGTGTTATCCGGTCCCCGTAACTAAGTGTTACCCGGTCCCGCCAGCCGAACGCGGTCAGCAGGCGGGACCTCTTCATGGGATCATGTATGCGCCGAGGCGGTGAATGGACTGTACTGGCAGTAACGGCAGCACTCGTTGCGGCGGCGCTCGTGTTCCTGTCGGCGCACTTCGCCGCTCGCCAAGCCTTCGCATCCGAGTTCACACCTGTCCCGACGGACCACGTCGCGATCTACGTGGCGCTGACGACAGACGCGCCGACTTCGGCGGTGCAGCATCTGACGCAGAGGATCATCGACAGCAAGGACGCCCAAGGCAAGGCATTTGTCGTGATTGACAAGCGTCGCGCCACCCTGCACGTGTTCAATGTCGATGGCCGAAGTCTCGGTGAAAGTCCGATCTTGCTTGGGAGCGCCGTAGGCGACCACACCGTTCCCGGTGTCGGCAGCAAGGCCATCTCAGACGTACTACCCGATGAACGCACTACGCCGGCCGGACGATTCGAGGCGGAATCAGGTCGCAACGCCCGCGGAGAAGACGTGATCTGGGTGGACTATGACGCCGGCGTTTCCATGCATCGGGTGATCCAAGGCGTGCCGTCCGAGGCGAGACTTGCGCGGTTGGCAAGCCCTACGCATGAAGATAATCGCATTTCATACGGCTGCATCAATGTGCCTCCGGCGTTCTTCGACAAGGTGCTCACGCCCGCATTTGCGCGTTGGGGAGCGATCATCTACATCCTGCCGGAACTGGCGAACCCTGACGAATACCTCCGGATCGACATCAACGCGGCTGCGCCAGCTCAATCGGCATCCGCCTCATCCCGCCCATTCGTAACGGACTGAACGGGCAGTTGCATCTTTGGCATCAACCAATCGGCGAAGACGACCGCCTGCCTTCGCGCATTCCCGTGCCTGTGGTTCCTGTCGGCAGAGGTGAAGGGATTTCCGACAGTGCAGTCGAATCGAGGATGTCCCGT
>Ga0163150_10007776_pt1 | contig 12451 bp, 13 predicted proteins | sample OliLakLV19P2IB_FD_148628 | JGI IMG/M metagenome (GOLD analysis project Ga0163150, IMG submission 148628) | Freshwater microbial mat bacterial communities from Lake Vanda, McMurdo Dry Valleys, Antarctica - Oligotrophic Lake LV.19.P2.IB | ecosystem: Environmental > Aquatic > Freshwater > Lake >...
GGCATAACCGGCCCCTTCCCCCACCGGATAGAGCCCTCGCACCCCCACGCTTTCCAGCGAGTCGTCGCGCAAGAAGCGGACCGGCGCGCTGCCGCGCGACTCGGGACCCACGAGCGTCGCATCGCGCAGAAACTCTCCACGCCAGCGTCGATCGAGCATCGGCAGAGCCTCGTTAAGCGCCGCCACGACTTGCGGCGGCACCAACTCAGCCAGATTCGCCGAGATGACGCCGCGCGGGTAGCTCGATGGCAGCGTGCGATGCGTGGTCCGCCCTTTGAGAAAATCTTCGGCCGATTGGATCGGGCACAAAAACTCGCTCTGGCCGATCTCGAACGCGCGACGCTCGAACTGCCGCTGCACCATCATGCCGGCCAGCACGTGGGGCGAGCCAAACTGCTCGGGCTCGAGCGTGATCATCAGCCCGCTGTTGGCGAATTGCGAATCGCGCTTCGAAAGGCTCATGCCATTGGTGCAAAAGTGCCCGGCCTCGGAAACGCTGGGCATGACGTAGCCGCCGGCGCACATGCAAAATGAAAACACGTGGGTGCGGCCACGGGCCACGAGCGTATAGTCGGCCGCGCCAAGTTTTTCTTCTAGCCTCGACTGCCCATATTGCACGCGATTGACTTGTTCCTGTAACTGTTCGATGCGCACGCCGATTTGAAACGGCTTTTGCACCATCGGCACGCCGCGCCGCACCAGCATTTCGTAGGTATCGCGCGCGCTGTGTCCGATGCCGAGCACGAGCAAGGACGTTTTGAGATAGCCGGACGACGTGGCCAGCCCGCGGATGGCGCCATCGGCCAGATCCAAATCCTCCAACCGGCAGCCGAAACTGAATTCGCCCCCCATCGCAATGACGCGCTGGCGCAGCGCCTTGACCACGGCCGGCAGGCGGTTGCTGCCCAAGTGGGGGCGATGATCGTAGAGGATCGAAGGATTGCCTTTCGATTCGGCGAACAGCTCGAGCACGCGGCGCACGTCGGGGCCGGAGCTGCGACAAGTGAGCTTGCCGTCGCTGAACGTGCCGGCGCCTCCTTCGCCAAACAAATAGTTGCTTTCCGGGTCGTGCGCTCCGCCGGCATCGAAGCGTCGCATGTCGGCGATTCGGTCGCGCACCGCCTGTCCCCGCTCGATCACCAGGGGGCGATAACCTTGTTCGGCTAGAAAATAAGCCGCGAACACACCCGCGGGCCCGGAGCCCACGATGACGGGCCGATCGGCCAGCGGCTCCTCGCCCCTGGTCGGCATTTCGAACGGCGGCTCGCGATAGAGCTCGGCCGTGATGCCATGCGTCCGTCGGGCAGCCCGCTCGACCAGCGGTCCTTCGCGATCGCTAACGGCCACTTCGAGCGAGTAGACGAAGTTGATATTCGATTTGTCGCGCACATCCAGGCTTTTGCGCAGAATCCGAAACCGCTCGATGTCCGCGGGCCGCACGTCGAGCGCCTGAGCCGCGCGCCCCAACAGCGCAAGCTCGGGCTCGGCAATGTTCATGCGAATATTGGACAAGCGAATTGGCATTGTGAGCAAAGTGGCCCGCGCGGCCGGGAAGAGTGGATCGCGAGATTGAAACCATGATTTTACGCGATACGGCGACGGTTACCAAGGACGCAATCAAGGCAGTAGCCCAAGGCGCCCTCGATGGCGCCTACACTAACCCGAAGCGCGAGCCGAGGACATCTACACTAACCTGAAGCGCGAGCGAGGGCTCTTGCTGCAATTATCGGAAGAGCCCTCGCTCGCGCTTCGGGTTAGTATCACAGGATGCTCGCTCGGGACTACAATCGTTGGTTTCGGTTTCCAATCCAACGATCAACCATCGACATGCAACGACTGCTAACAATCTTGGGAATGATCTGGGCATCACCCTACTCGGTCATTGGGTTGGCAATCGGCGCGATCGGCCTATGCACCGGCGGGCATGCCCGAATTCGGGGGCACGTTGTCGAGTTCTATGGTGGCGCGGTCACGTGGTTCGTCCGGTGCCTGCCCGATGGCGCCAGTGTGCTCGCGTTCACTTTGGGCCACACGATTCTCGGCCAAACGGCCGCTTCGCTCGACACCGCTCGGCCCCACGAGATGATTCACGTGCGGCAATTCGAGCGTTGGGGACCATGTATGGGACCGGCGTACCTGTGTTGTTCGCTTGTTCTCTGGCTCACGGGTCGCCGACCTTATCGCGACAATCCGTTTGAGCGCGAAGCGTATGGCGATGCGGAGCATGATTAGTTGCTGATTACCCGCGGAACCTAACGAGTTTTCGCTGGCGACTCATCTTCGAGCGCGAACTTTACTCGACTGTTAAGGGACCGAGCTATTCGGATGAGAGTACCAACCGTTGGATTGTCGACCAGGCCGTTTTCCAGACGGCTTAAGGCTGCCTTGTCGATTCCACTCAGAGTGGAAAGGTCTGCCAGACTCAGGTTCAATTGCTTCCGCCGCGCCCTGACGCGCGCCGCGAATTCCATCAACGACAGGTACTCACCCTGGCGCATCGGCGATTCGTGGTCGCCTTGCTCCGCAACTTCCGCGAGTGTCGGCCGGCGCTGATACTTGGCGCGAATGAGGCGATCACGCGCGATCTCCGTTTTAGTCCGGAGCTTTTTCTTCGGTTGTTTTCCCATCGATGTTTTGTCTCGCTTCAAGACCGCGGCTCGGGCACTTCGTAGGCCGTGATCGGCCGCATGGTCAACGGATCGTCCATCACATGCTCCCAAACCACCGCTATATATCGGTCACTGGGTGTAAATCCAAAAGTAATCATCTCGCCGCTCGACTTACTAACCGCAGTCGTCGACGAAGCATTGAATAGGACCGACTCCACTTCCTCCGGTGTCAGATCGTGCTCGGCAATGTGTTGCACGTTGCCTTCAGGATCCTCCGCCAAATCCCAAATAACATGGGCGCCAAACACGGGTTGCTCCGGTTTCTATTGCGTTGTTATATATTACAACACCCATGCAGGTTGTCAATTAGTTTATCTGAACTAGACCGCCACGCCTTCGCCTTGACCGGCCTTTGTTTCTCGTTAGGATGCCTACGGCTGTTCGTTGCTCGGCGAGTTGCTTTAATGGACACGGAACAAACACGCACGTCGGATCTTGTGGAAGCTTTGGCGGAGTGTCGCGCTGCTTGCCCGGTGTGTGGCGGGCAGCTGATTGAAATTCGCGGCAAGCTGCAATGCTCGGCCTGCCACACGATTTGCGAAACCTGCTGCGAGGGCGGGCGCGGATAACTGTTTATGGCCCACGAATACGAAGGGTTCGAATCGATCCTGGTGCCGCTCGGCCGCATCGCGGTGTTCTATGTGCCGACCGACAAGATGGACGATCCCCAGTTTGGCCGCGACGGGCTGACGCCCACCGAGCTGTTCGATCATTTCTTTCTGGAGAAGTACGGCGGGCTGACGCACGAAGAAAGCAGCATTCGCGGCGAATGGACCAGCGACGACGGCCAAAAAGTCTTTAGCGACCGGCACCAGCGCTATGAGGTTTCGTTTTCCGGCAAAAAGAAGGCCGTCGAGTTTTTGACATTTCTATCGGAAATGTGCGGTCGGCTGAAAGAAGAGTCGATCTATCTCACGATGGGCACGCGTGCGTGGCTGGTGAAGCCGTCAGCGCCGGCGAAATAGCGGCGACTGGCAGCGGGCTAAGCCGTCGGCGGTCGTTGGCCAGGACTCGTTGAAATTGGCTCCATGCGCTCGCCAAAGACCGCAGCGTTATTCGTCGTCGTGGGGTTTGCCGATGGCGCGCAGATAGGACGCCAACCGTGACTGGAGGTCGACCAGGTTCTGCCATTGGCGCGGCTCGAGCGTGACGCGTTCGGCGTCGGGCTTGATCTTCACCGAGCTCAGCAGGTCGCGAATCCGAACATGCAAGTATTCCAGCAACTCGCAAAGTTGCGCCGCTTGTCCGGGACTCAATCGCTCGGGCAGATCGGGAGCTTGCAACGTGTGGAGCGTGCTTTGAATGTCGGGGTCGGCGGTCCAGTTGAGCTCGAAATCGAGCGACGCCGCCCTGGCTCGCGAAGGGTCTTCGTGGCCGATGGTGCCTGAGGAGGACAATTCGCCCCGCAACGCGGCCAACCGGCCGGCAATCTGTTCGCGCGAACCGAACAACAGCACCGAGCGGCCCACGCTGATAATGTCTCCGAATCGAAGTATGCGAAGCTGGATATCCTCGCCGTTAACCTTGGTGCCGTTCGTGCTTTCCAGGTCGGTGATCACGACTTTGTCTTGATCCTCCTGAATCTTGACGTGAAACCGGCTGACCCGTTCGTCGTTGAGTTGCAGCGAGTTGCCTTCTTCGCGGCCAATCGTGACGGGCGTGGGAAGATCGTCGAAAACGCGGCCGCGGTCGGCGCCATCGAGGACGCGTAAAGTGATCTGGGCCATAACGATTGACTCAAGCAGGCGCGTGGCGCAAAAAGGCGCGCTTCACACTGAAGCACCAAGGCACCTTGCGCTTATAACATGCCACGGCGCAAGGCTCAAGTCGGATGGCGATTTCGCGTCGATCCGCAAGCGTCTCCTCGCACGAAAACGCACATCACGTGCCAGTTTTTCCGCAAGTTCGCCGATGTTCGATCTGGACTCGAAGCAAGACCGGGCGAGCACGGTAGCGATTCACTGCAACTCACTGCCAACGGCTTCGCTTGTCGAAGCGGAGGCAAGACCGTATCTTGAAGCTTCAACCACGCGCCCGTGGCGCAATTGGATAGCGCATCGGTCTTCGAAACCGAGGGTTACAGGTTCGAATCCTGTCGGGCGTAGTTGAGTGGGTGGTCCGACGTTTCCTGTGCAGCTCAAAAACTCTCAAGCGGCGACACTCTCTGCTACCGTGGGGTTTTGCCGAATCGCGTCAGAGATCCTCGCCCGTAATCAGTGGCTGCCCCGGCCGGCGGATTGCAAGGATTCGGACTTCGTCGCCCACGATCGTGAACAGCGCTCGATTGGCAAGTCGGCTCCTGGTACGAAAGAGAAATTGGCGAAGCTCGAAAGGAAATTCCGCGTTTTCGGGTGCCAACGATCGAGACTCGGGATTCTCTTCAAGCCGCAGGAGCGCGTCTAAAAAACTGGCGAACCAGCGGTCGGCAGTTTCTGGCGCCGACTGTCGAATGTAATCTCGCGCATTCTCCAGATCTTGAATTGCTCGCGCCGTGAGAAGGACAGTAAACGGCACTACTCAGTCTCAACCGATCGTTTGCCTTGGGCTTCGTCGATGACCGCGCGGAGTGGCCGCATGCGTCCGGCCTCGGCATCCGCCACGCCTTGTTGAACTGCGGCGACCGTTTGGCGGTATTCCGCGTCAACTTCGGCCGAAGAATGGACAAATTCGCCGAGCGCCTGAAGGGCATCGCGGAGAACTTCATCTTCCGAAGCGTAACTTCCCGTGGCCATGTGGTCACGTACGAGCTTCTCGACATCTGGGGGGAATTGATATGCCATCTAAAGTGCCTCCTGCTAATAGCATAACATGGCAGAAACCTCCGGCCAATCTGCGTCGTGCCAGTGACCTGTACGCAGCGGAGTGTTTCCTAGCGGGCCAAAGTAGATTGATCGCGTGAGAGACAAAGGGCGCTGCTCATCCCGCGAGATGCCCCCGCGCTACGCCAATCGCCGGGCAATCCGTCCCGGCAGGGTAAGGATGGCGTGCAGGGTGTCGAAGATGGCTTCGCAGGTCATGCCGATCAGGCGGAATGGCAGCAGGATCGTCCACACCAATGGGTACAAAAGCAGCACCAGAATTGCTAGTGGCCAGCAGAAGAACAGCAGCAGGCACCAGAGCAAGAAAATGAACATCGTCACAGATCCCGGCGGTTGTATTGGTTCGACGACCTTCCCGTAAGGTTATTCGCCGTTCCGCCCGAAATCTTGGCCGCCTGGAATCGTGGCCGCTGGAAATCTTGGCAGTTGCCCGTCTGCTCTAGGTAGCCGTGTCCTGACCGGGTACGGTCTTGGTGAGCATCACCGTTTGCTCGAAGTTGGCGGCGGTGGGCGCGGCCACGGTGGTTTCGCCTGGGCCGCGGAATTTCGTGGCCCACCACTGTTCGGCGTCTTGTTTCGACCATGTTGAACGCGCGGGGCACTGATCCAATTCGTCGGCCAGTGCGCCAGCCGAACTGGGCCGTTCGGCCGGATTTTTGGCCAGACACTTCAGCAACAATTGCTCGAACTCGGGCGAGATGGTCTTGCCCAAACGTTTCGACGGCGACTCCGGCACGCTCGTGACGTGCTTCTGCAAGATCTCCAAAACTTGCCGGCCGTCGAACACAGGCGTGCCGGTCACCAGGTAATAGCCCACCGCCCCGACGGCATACAAATCACTGCGCGCATCAAGATTGTCGGGGTTCTCGATCGCCTCCGGCGAAAGATAAAGCGGAGTGCCGGCCATCGAGCCCATCGTGGTCAGTTGCGATTCCTTGCGCTGATCCAAGGCCTTGACCAGGCCAAAGTCGAGCAGCTTCGCAAAATCGTACAACCCGCCGCGGACGGAGAGAATGACGTTGGCCGGCTTGATATCGCGATGCACTAGTCCGATGGCGTGCGCTTCGGCCAGAGAACCGCAGACCTGCTCGAGAATGCGAATCGCGCGGCCTTCGGGCAAGGGGCCGAACTTGCGCACCAGATCTTCGAGATCGATGCCTTGCAGATACTCCATCGCGTAGTAAAAGATTCCCTCGGGCGTGCGGCCGTAGTCGTAAATCGAAATCGTGTTGGGATGCGTCAGTTGGCTGGTCAGTTGCACCTCGCGCTCGAAGCGAGCAACCGACTGCTCGTTGGTTTTGTCGGCATTAAGAAACTTCACGGCCGTGGGCCGATGGAGCATGGCATGGTGGGCCCGATAGACGACGCCCATGCCGCCTTCGCCTAGTTTTTCATCCAGCGTGTATTGGCCGAGCTGCTTGAGCTCGATGACGGCCATCCGGGCCGCGCGGTTCATGTGAGCGACGATGACGCTGAAGACGAAAATCGCCGCGGCGGCTAGCGCGAGCAACGCGAACAGGCCCATGAAAACGAACCGCATCAGCCTCAGCACGGCAAACGCTTCGGCTTCGTCCTGCTCCGTGGTCACGCCCAAATGGTAATCGTCGAGCCACGTCCATGCGCCGACTGTCCATACGCCTCGATAGTCGCGATAACCGTCGATATCGACGCCCGGTTCTCCTTCGATGGCGGCTGCCACGTTGCGAGTCAGCGGCAGCTCGGAGCGGCGTTTGTCGGGCCGCCCCCCTTGCATCATGTTGATTCCAGGGTCGCGAAGCTGGATGTTGGTGACCGATTCCTGATCTTCCGTCAATAGGCCGATACGCCGCAGTTCGTCGTCGAAGCGACTTTCCGAAACCATCACGCCCTCGCGGTTGAACGCATAGGTTTCGCCGGTCTTGCCCGCTCGGGCGATGTCGAGGATTTCCGTAAACTCGTCTTCCGGACGAATTCGCAGGCCCAGAGCGGCGAGGACCTTGCCTTCAGCGTCAAGAATCGGCGCCCAGGCCAACATCGTGGGCACGCCGACTTTGATCTGGCCATTCCTGGCCGGCAACAGCGAATTGCTCTTGCGCGGCACCGAAACGGTCGGCTTTCCTTTCAGGGCTCGCTCGACAACATACCACTTGTCTTCCGGGTTAAGCTCGATCCCAACCAGCTCGTTACGCTGCGAAGCCGCGATGCGCAGCGACGGACCGGCCAAAATGAAACCGTGGTAGCCGTGCGCTTTGAGCTCGATATCGAGGACTTCTCGCAACTGTTGCAACAGCGGCGATTGGAGCAGTTCCAATTGCGTGATTTCGGGACGCTCGGCCAGCGCCACCATCTTCTGGGAGATCGCGATGACTTCGGGATCAGTCGTCACGGCCGTGGCTGCCGTTTCTTGCGACCTTAGCCACAGCCGTAAGGCTTCGACGTCGGCGTTCAGAATGGTCTCGAGCGACGACGCGCGATCTTCCTTCAGGCGCGACTCGACACCCGCACGCAAGAACCATCCTACGGCGCTCAGCAGCAAGCCCGCGATGATCGGCCACACCCAGATGGACTTGCGCAGCCAAATGCTGCTGGCAGCCACCGAGCGGATCATGCTCCGCGCGCCCGAGCTAACGGCGCTGGCTACCGTGGAGGTCGATTTGTCGTTCCGCGAGTCCATGCTCGAACCTGTTGAAATCACCCCGATCCTACGTCCGACAGCCGTTTATGATTCTGCTGCGGAGCGGGACGAGGGTAAAGCCCCTTTTTTTAGCCGAACGCCATCTCCCCATAGCTTGCCGCGGTCCACTTTAGCTTACATTGCAATTCACGCTGATTCATTTAAACTGCCATGGACTGTCGCGTTTTATCACGTTTCTTCGGAACATGCGTCATGAACAGCCGCCCCTGGACCGCCCGCCTCGTGGGATCAATCCGTTGGTTGGTGGTAGCCTTTGCTCTGGCATTGTTCTCGTGGGCGGAATTGCCAACGGCTCTGGCAGCCACGCGGCCAAACGTCGTGCTGATCATGGTCGATGACTTTGGATATGAATGCGTCGGCGCCAACGGCGGCACTTCCTATCGCACGCCCCAGCTCGACAAGCTCGCCGCGGGCGGAATGCGGTTCGAGAACTGCCACGTCCAGCCGCTGTGCACGCCCACGCGCGTGCAGTTGATGACCGGTCAATACAACGTGCGCAACTATACGCGCTTCGGGCACCTCGATCCGGCACAAACGACGTTTGGCCATTTGTTTCAGCAAGCCGGCTACAAGACCTGCATCGCCGGAAAATGGCAGTTGGGACGCGATATGAAGCTGCCGGCGCACTTTGGTTTCGATCAATATTGCTTGTGGCAACTCGATCGCCGCCCGCCGCGCTACGCCAATCCCGGCCTCGAAATCGATGGCAAGCGAGTGGACTATTCGCATGGCGAATATGGGCCCGATATCGTCAACGCCTACGCGCTCGATTTCATTGCCAAGCACAAGGCTCAACCGTTCTTTCTCTACTACCCGATGATGCTCACCCACGATCCATATCAGCCCACGCCCGATAGCGTCGACTGGGATCCCAAAGCCGAAGGCGAGCAGGTCAACAAAGACCCCAAACATTTTGCCGACATGGTTGCGTATGCCGACAAGCTGATCGGCTCGGTGGCCACGGCCCTCGATAAGCACGGGCTGCGCGAGAACACCTTACTGATCGTCGTGGGCGACAACGGCACCAAGCGCGAGCATCCTTCGCAGATGGGCAACCGTACGGTGCTTGGCGGCAAAAGTACGACGCTGCACACGGGCACCCACGTACCGCTGATTGCCAGTTGGCCCAAAGTGATCCCGGCCGGGCGAGTTTCGAAGGATCTGGTGGATAGCAGCGACTTTCTGCCCACCATCTGCGAAGCCGCGGCGGTTTCGATCCCTCAGCAGCTCACGATCGATGGGCACAGCTTCCTGCCGCAGTTGCACGGACAAACGGGCTCGCCGCGCCTGTGGATCTATTGCTGGTACGCGCGCGAAGGGGGCGCCGTGGCCGAAAAGGAGTTTGCCATGAACCAGGGATACAAGCTGTATCGCGACGGGCAATTTTTTGATCTTACGCACGATGCCGACGAACGCAGTCCCTTGGCTCAGAAGGCTATTGCGGGCGACGCCGCAGCGGCCCACAAGCTCTTGCAATCTGCGCTCGAAAAATACCGCGATGTGCGGCCTGCCCGGCTAGCCTCAGAAAGCCAGGCAAAACAGAACCCGTCGAAGAATGCCAAAGAATGAGAACCTGCCCGTCTGCTCTAAGTCTGCTGCTTTGCGCCGTCGTGCTGGCGCCATTGCTAGTGGGCCGCCACGCTGTGGCCATTGAACCGCCGAAAGGCGCTCAGCCGAACATCGTGATGATCGTTTCCGACGATCACGCCTGGACGGACTATTCGTTCATGGGCCATCCGCAAATCAACACGCCGCACATCGACGCGCTGGCGCGGCAAAGCCTGACATTCACCCACGGCTATGTGCCTTCGAGTTTGTGTTGCCCGAGTCTGGCGTCGATCATCAGCGGCCTCTACCCTCACCAGCACAAGGTAACGAGCAACGACCCGCCGATTCCGGCTGGCACCAGCGCGCAGCAGTTTCACCAGTCGCCGGCATTTCTTGCAGGGCGCGAAGTGATGAATCGGCACTTGGAAGCGGTGTCCACCTTGCCACGCTTGCTCGCGGCGTCGGGTTATCTCAGTTTGCAAACGGGAAAGTGGTGGCAGGGCCCCTACAGCCGCGGCGGATTCACGCACGGCATGACGCGCGGCGATCGGCACGGCGACGATGGTTTGGAGATTGGCCGCAAGACCATGCAGCCGATCTACAGTTTCATCGAAACGGCGCGACAGCAAAACAAACCCTTTCTGGTGTGGTACGCGCCGCTGATGCCGCACGATCCCCACACGCCGCCCGATCGGCTGCTGAAAAAATACCTGGCTAAAACCGATTCTGAGCAAATTGCTCGTTACTGGGCCATGGTCGAGTGGTTTGACGAAACGGTCGGAGAGCTGATGGGACATTTGGACAAGCAGGGTCTCACGGAAAACACGATCGTGATTTATCTGGCAGACAACGGCTGGATTCAAAACTCCGACAAGCCGCGCTACGCGCCCAAATCGAAACAATCGCCCTACGACGGCGGCCTTCGCACGCCCATCATGGTGCGCTGGCCCGGCAAAATAGCGGCTCGCACGACCGAAGCTTTGGCGCTGTCGATCGACCTGATGCCCACGCTTCTAGGCGCCTTGGGGCAAAAGCCCGACGCGCAGATGCAAGGCATCGACCTGCAAGACACTCAAGCGGTGAACGATCGCAAGAGCATCCATGGAGAATGTTTTACGCACAACGCGGTGGACCTGAATCGGCCGGCGGCCAACTTGCGCTGGCGCTGGACGATCGAGGGACAATGGAAATTAATTGTGCCCGACGCCAAGAACGAGCCTAACGAACGGGTTGAACTGTACGACCTGGCCCAAGACCCGCGGGAAAACTCGAACCTGGCGGGCGATAAGCCAGAGGTCGCGGCTAAATTGCTGGGGAATCTAAACGCCTGGTGGGATCCGGCCGGCGTCGCTCGCTAGCTGGCCCAAAGCCGGAAAAAAGTGCCGACCCGTTCGATTGCTTGAGCGTACAATTAGGCAGGCGTACCCTTCTTTTTGCTTTTCTGGTTGGTTGCCCATGGCCTTGGCCGATTCCATGCCGTTGCCAGAGGAATCCGATGCTTGCGCGGTCACCGCGACGGCCGTCGTGGCAGAGCAGGAATTGACGATCTACGCCGAGTCGCCGCAGTTGATCCTTTCAATGGTCAACGACATTCGTGCGGCTGAGCGGCGCGTGTGGATGGAGACCTACATTTTCGCCAATGATGACGCGGGCCGTGCCGTGGCCGATGCGCTGGCCGAGCGAGCCGCGGCCGGCGTGGACGTGCGGCTGATGGTCGACGCGTTTGGCAGCTTTGGAACGCCTTCGAGCGTGTTTAACCGGTTGCGCACCGCCGGCGTGAAGGTTCACATATTCCACGCGTTCTGGGATGCGGTGTTGGGACAATTGCGCTTTCTGCGCGTGCTCAACCAGCGCAATCACCGCAAGTTGCTTGTCGTCGACGACCGAATTGCGTATTTCGGCGGCATGAACGTCGTCGACCAGAGCGGCATCCACTCGAAGGCCGACGCCAAACAATTACACTTGCCCAGCTCGGCCGGCTGGCGCGACGTGCACGTGCGACTCGAGGGCAGGCGGCAGGCCGAGGTCGCCCAGGCGTTTGAGCGGCTGTGGCGCCGGGCGCACCACGAACCGCGCATCGCCGAGCCGCGCTGGCCGATTCAGCAGATGCTGAAAGCGCCGCCCGATTCGATCTTTTTTTTCGACTCCCGACCGGCGTCGAGATTTCGTCGCCCGCAACGGATACTGGTGCCACTTATTCAAGCGGCCAAGCGAGAAGTCATTTTGTGCGTGGCCTACTTTCTGCCCATCGGCCGAATCCTGCGCGAGCTGCTGAGGGCTCGCAAGCGGGGCGTACGCGTGCAAGTGATCATTCCCGGTCAAAGCGACGTCAAGCTCGTGCAATGGGCGACTCGCCATTTCTATGAGTTTCTGTTGAAGCGCGGGATTCGCGTTTACGAGCGCAGAGATCGCATGTTGCACAGCAAAGCCATGGTGGTCGATGGTAATTGGTCGGTCATTGGCTCGTGCAACCTCGACGCCCGCAGCCTGCGCACGAACCTGGAATTCTTCGCCGTCATCCATTCTCCGGATGTCGCAAAAGCCCTCAAGCAGATCTGTCAGGAAGAAATTCGCAACAGTGTTCGCGTGACGTCCGAGCATCTCAAGCGACGCAGTCGTTGGCAGCGCCTGGTCGACCGCACCGCCTGGGCCTTCCGCCGTTGGCTCTAATACGCATCCTAATCCGAACTAGCGCCTTTGACGTATGGCGCGGCGCACACGCTGGTCATCAATTCGGAATT
>Ga0163150_10007781_pt1 | contig 12446 bp, 9 predicted proteins | sample OliLakLV19P2IB_FD_148628 | JGI IMG/M metagenome (GOLD analysis project Ga0163150, IMG submission 148628) | Freshwater microbial mat bacterial communities from Lake Vanda, McMurdo Dry Valleys, Antarctica - Oligotrophic Lake LV.19.P2.IB | ecosystem: Environmental > Aquatic > Freshwater > Lake >...
TCGAAGGTGTGTGGGTGCAACGGCAGGAGGGCGAGCGTTGGCGCGTGCTGCTCGATACGCAGACGAACGCGGTGGACCGGTTGCACGCGCACGGCATGAGCGATATTTCGACCGCGCCGGTGACGTTGGAGGAATTGTTCGTAGCGCTGATGAAAGACGATGCGCGTGTTTGATGCCTACTATTCAAAAACAGGCAATTCGGGCTTGGAAGAAGTAAAATTTGTCGTGAAATAAACGCCATTTTTACTTTAACAATCATAGGTTATTATGAAAGAGCTAACTGTTTTATTGCTTCGAAGCGCTTTGGGAATTGCGTTTTTATCTGCCGTGGCCGATCGGTTGGGATATTGGGGCCCGCCGGAATCCCCGTTGACCGCTTGGGGAAATTGGGATCATTTTTCGCAATATACGAGTTCCCTTACTTTTGGCGCATCGGGAATTTTATTGCTAATCCTTGCGGTTGGGGCCACATTTCTGGAAGTGCTGCTTGGTATTTTTTTAATCCTGGGTTACAAAATAAAACAAACGGCATTTTGTTCCGGTGTTTTATTGCTAATTTTCGCAACAGGAATGGCGCTCAACACGCACATTAAATACACGTTGGACTACTCGGTGTTTTCGGCCTGTTTTGGCGCTTTCTTATTGGCTTATCAGCCTTTCGGCAAATGGAGCGTGGACCATGCCATGAAAAGGTAAACAGGTGTTTTTTATTGACAATCAATTTTACGAAGATGCCGAAATCCGTTCTGATGTTTCGCAGTTTGGGGAAAATTGTTGCTCGTTCCCGAACTCAATTCCCCAAAAACGCGGGCCGTTTTTTCGTGATGAAGATCGTCCACAGATTGCGCAGATTAACGCAGATTTAGGAAAAGAACAGCCGCAAAAAAACGCAAGTGGCGCAAGTTGGGCGAGTAAGTTTGAAAGGTAGTTAGAAATGGAAAGTAGTGGACATAGTTGGCGGCGCGGTTTTTCGCGCGTCGTTCAACTATGTCGTGATGTGCCTTTGGTATGGTTGGGAGCGTTGCCGATAGCAATCGCAGTAGGGAGCGTTGCGGCGACAATCGCGGGGGAGCCTGAATTCATGCTGCCCACTTCGGGACTGCCACACGTAAAGCAGTTTAGCGTCGTCCTTTTTGTTCTGGTAGGAGCGATGATCCCGGCTGCGGTTGTTCATGAATTGGGACGCATTTTGGGATTTCTTCCTGTTGACCGTGTTCGACTGTCGGCATTAATCTGGTTCGCAACTATAATATGGATTCCGATCGCTGTAGTTGTTACTAGTTTTCCGATCGCATTGCTGTTGCCGGAGTCTGACGACGCGGTGACGATACTGGTGCGCGGGTTGTGGGCCGTTATAAGCGTGGTGGGGGTCGCGTCGTGGTCTGCGGTGATGCAATCGTATCGGACGAGTATCGGAAATCTTGTTCCACTAATCGCCCTGCCAGTTATCGCCGTGGCTGCACGGCCCATCGGTGTGAGTCTGCTCGCGCTTGATACAGTGCAAGTGTTTTGGAATTTGGTCTGCGCGGCTGGAATCGGTTGGTCTTATGGTAGACGGGCTGAACTTGTTGGTTATGCTATGGACGACTACCGGTATCGTTCACAGGCCTCATCTACTCGAAAAGGTCCATGGAAGTGGGACCGCAACCGCTATTGGAGACGCATGCGGTACAGCCCGATCACCTTCCAATCATCGATGTTATGCGCAGTATCGTTAATCTCACCTTTGAGTATTCCATTGATGAAGCTGGTCGATCCTTTTGAAAACAAGAATTTGTCGGTGATTGTGTTTGTAGGCTTGCCCATTCTGGCATTTGTCGTGCTATGCGGAAATTTGAGCGTGATGAGACCCTTGAAGTCGATGCCATGGAACGGATGGCAAAAAGTCAACCACATTGTCTTAGGGTTCGCTTGCGCTCATGTCTGTTGGCTTTTTTCAGCGGTATTGACTGAGGCGATATTTTCCGAATTCCCGTTCGCTGAAGTAGCGATGGTGATCGCATATTCCTTTGGTATCTCGCAGGTAATAGCGGCACTCGCATTTTTAATTCAACAGCAAATCCTGCGGATAATTTTTGTCGCCTCCACGTTATCATTCGGATTATTTGGCCCGTTTATATTCGTCATGGACTATTCGCGGTCATTCGCAATTGCGCTGCTCGCAAGCGCTATAGCAGGAATGCTGATTGGTCCATGGCTATTGTTCCACGCACAACAACGTGGCGCGATGTTGCGGTCACATTAGCATCACCACGAAGACACGAAGAGCACGAAAATTTAATGCAATACACTCTTCGTGTTCTTCGTGTCTTCGTGGTGTAAAAAAATTATTTTGGCGTTAACACGACGTACAACGGCAGGCCGACGTATTGAAAGTTTTCGAGCAGTTCCGCGTGCGGCGAGGCGTCGGGTTCTTCGGCCTGGTATTTTACTTTGACGAAACCTTCGAGTTGTTTGAGGACTTCTGGGTCCTGGAAGGTGGTTTCGTTCATGTAGAGACAGTTCTTGCACCAGGTGGCCCAGAAGTCGATGAGGACGGGTTTGTTTTCCTTGAGCGCTTGCGCTAGGCCTTGGTCGAGCGAAGACGTCCAGCCCGCCTCATTTTTCGATTGCGCGCTGGCGAGCACGGCTTTGCGGTCGACGAGGTAGCGCGCGCTGAATTGTTCGTAGGCCTGGTAGCCGTAGTACAGCGCGAACGCGAGGATGAACACGCCGAAGACCTGCTTCACGCGCACCATCCACATGCCGGGTTTTGGCAATAGCGACAGGCCTGCGCCCGCGAACGGCCACGGCAGGGCCATGCCGACGCCGAGGAGGAACGGCAACGCGAGCGCGGCTTTCGATCCGCCCGAATATGCGTCCTGCGAATACAGCACGACAGCGATGACGACTGGCGCGACGCATGCGCCTGCGAGCAGCGCGTTGATCGCGCCCATGACGAACGCGAAGAGGAAGTTGCCGGAATCTTTTTTGACGCCAAGTTTTTGCTGGTATTTGGTGAAGTCGATGACGATGACGTCGAACATGGCGAGCGCGAGCGCGATGAACACAACGGTGATGGACGCGTTGAACCACCATTGCGCGTTGAGCGTGCCGAAGCTGGCCGCGCCGAGCACGGCGACGACGCCGAGCACGCCGTACAACAGCGCGGTGCCGAGTCCATACATGCCGCCGAGCAGAAACCCTTTCGTGCGAGAGCCGGCCCTTGCGCCCGCGCCGATGATCGCGAGGTTGACGGGAATGAGCGGCAACACGCAAGGCGTGAGGTTCAGCGCGACGCCGCCGATGAGCGTGAGCAGGACAACGAGCGGGAGTCCCAAGCCTTTCAACGTGAAACCGCCGCTGAACACGCTGCGGAGTCGCGCGGCCAGTCCGGTGGCTTCCGGCGCGTCCACCCCGCGTTGCGCGCGATCAATCCACCCCATGAACTCTTCCGAATTGAGATAGCCGCCGGTCTGCGCGGCGATGGAGAATTTCGGGAGCGTTTCGGTCCACGATTGCGCGGCAGCCGCGGCCGGCGTTCCCGTTATTGTGGGCGTATCGGTCGTTTGTGCGAGGGTAACCGGCGTTTCCGGCGGCGCGGCTTGCGCATTTTTTTCGATCGCCGCGAACAGTTCTGGTTCCCGGGCGGCGGGCGTTGTCCCCGGCGCGAGCACGGTGATGGGAATTTCGACGGGGATGTTCGCAGGTCCAAGGCAGCTCTTGTCATTGCACGCCTGGACGCGCAACGAACCTTTCAAGGTCAGCGTGCCCGGCGCGACGGTATCGGCGATGTTCAACGTAATGCCGATGGGCGACTGATGTTCGTATACCGACATCGGCGTGGACGAAAACGAGAAGGTCATGTCCTTGCCGGGTTCATAAATGATTTGCGAAACGGTTACCCCGTCGAGCGCGTCGAGTTTCAGCACGGTGGGGATCAGCAGCTTTTCGTGCGGTTTGTTGCTGTTGATGTGCCAAACATCCTGAATGGCAATGACGACCGCGGCTTGTATCGTGCCGCCGGGGACTACGCCGTCGTGCGACGTATGGAACGTCAGCGAGACTTTATCTTTGCTCGAAGACAATTGCGCGTGCGCGCCGAACGCGCACAGCGCCGCCGCAAGTACCGCAAAGAAACGATGCATCAACCGCACTCCAAACTATTTTTGACTGCGGTAGCGGAGTCCGCTTCGGACGCAGCTACCGCTTTCACTTTGGGGCACAAATGGCCTCCACGATTACTCAAATCACCTTGGCAGACCTAACGACTAAGCGGCAGCGCTCCAACGAGTAGTTTAACAAATTCCTCCGGCGACGTGACCGGCGCCTGGCAGGCGTAGTCCTTGCACACATAGGCCGCAGCTTTTCCGTTGACGAGAGTCTTTCCTTGGAGCAAGGGCATGTTCGTACCGTCAGCAGACTCCGCAAATGCGACGACCTTATTGGGAACAAATTGCGCGTGCAACGCGGACAACAGCGCGCGCGTATCCTCACCGTTTGCGGGACCGATAATCGCGATCTCCTTCGGCGCGTTCACGATAAAATCCACCGCGCTGATCATTTTCATGAAACCGCGCGGCGCGCCAGACATGTTTTCCACGTTGAGCTTGAGCACGGTGTGCGCCTTATCGAAGTAGTCCTTGTTGTCGCGCAGTTTCGCGAGACGCAACAGCGCGGTCGCGGCCATGGTGTTGCCAGAAGGTTCCGCGCCATCGTACGTCGGCTTGGTGCGCGTGAGCAGATGCTTGTGATTTTCCGTCGTCGAGAAAAACGCGCCAGCTTCCTTGTCCCAGAAATGCTCGACCATCTCCTTCGCGAGTGTATCTGCGGCATCGAGCCATTGCGCGTCAAACGTCGCTTCATACAAATCAATCAAGCCCAGCGATGTAAACGCGTAATCATCGAGATAGCCCGGCAACCGGCTTTCACCCTTGCGGTGCGTGCGCAGGAGAACTCCGTCTTCGCGCATGTCGTTCATGAGAAATTTCGCCGCGCGTTCGGCGGCATCGCGGTACCGCGAATCGCCAAGTACCTGATACCCCTGCGCCAGCGCGGAGATCATCAGCCCATTCCACGACGAGAGCACTTTGTCGTCCAACCCCGGGCGCACGCGTTTTGCGCGTCCGGTCAAAAGCTTCGCTCGGCACTCCGCGATCTTTTTCTCGAAGTCTCCCGTGGACATGCTGAATTCTTTTGCAACGACATCCGCGGGCCGCGTGATGTGCAGAATATTTTTGCCCGCATGATATTTTTCGTGCGAACTGAAATTACCGCCGGGCCGCGCGTTGTAAAACTGGCAGAACAAATAACCGTCAGCGTCGCCGAGCGCGTCCATGATTTCGTCCTGCTTCCAGACGTAGAATTTGCCTTCCTCATCTTCGCTGTCCGCGTCCTCGGTGGAATGAAACGCGCCGCCGGGGTCCTGCATATCGCGCAACTCGTAATCGAGCACTTCCCGCGCAACGCGCGCGAATAGCGGGTCGCCCGTTGCTTGAAATGCTTCGAGATACACCGGCACAAGCTGCGCGTTGTCGTACAGCATTTTCTCGAAGTGCGGCACGAGCCATTGCGCATCCACGGAGTACCGATGGAACCCGCCTCCGAGATGATCGTACATGCCACCGTTGAACATGCGCGTGAGCGTGAACGCCGCCATTTCGAGCGACTGCTTGTCACCGGTGTTGTAATAGTGGCGGAGCAAAACGGCGATAGACGGCGCGGACGGAAATTTTGGCGCGCCGCCGAACCCGCCGTAATGCGGATCGAACGTGGAGCGCAGTTCATTCACCGCGCCTTCGACGAGCGCATACGACAGCTCGCCCGGTTCCGCGGCCTTCGCGCTGGTAGTTTGTTTCACGTAGTCCGTCAGTTGGTCCGCGCTTTTGGAAACTTCATCCCGGCGCTCCTTCCAGGTCTGCGCGATCGAGTTGAGCACCGTCTTGAACCCAGGCCGGCCGTACATATCCTCTGGCGGATAATACGTGCCCCCGTAGAACGGTTTGAGTTCGGGCGTGAGCCAGACCGACATTGGCCATCCTCCGCTGCCGGTCAGAATCTGCACAGCGGTCATATAAATCTCGTCGATGTCGGGGCGCTCTTCGCGGTCAACCTTGATGCTGATGAAATGCGCGTTGAGGATGTCCGCTACGTCTTCCTTCTCGAACGATTCCCGCTCCATCACATGGCACCAGTGACAAGCCGAATAACCGATGCTAAGAAAGATTGGTTTGTCTTCTACGCGCGCTTTCTCCAGCGCCTCCTCGCCCCACGGATACCAATTCACCGGGTTGTGCGCGTGCTGGAGGAGGTAGGGGCTCGTCTCGTGCGCGAGACGGTTGGTATGTTTGGGCGCCGCGTTTGCGGTGGTCACCGGGGTCTCCTTTACGGGATGGTCTTCGGGCTGCGCGGGCGCGATGCAAATGAGGACGATTCCAACTGTCCACACCGGGGAACGTGGGGTCATTGCGCGCACCGTTTTCTTCCGTTGCCAACAGCCTATCGCAGCCGCCGATTCCATCGCAGGGTAACATCCCCCTAAATCCCCCTTCAAAGGGGGACTTAAGAAGCCAGTCAACGTCGATCGCGTTAAATCACGATGAAGTAGCAAAATAGTTGGATGTACCTATCTCGAAAGTCCCCGCTGAGCCCCTTACTGTGCGCTTGAAGTTGTCGCCCACATACAGCCAAAGCGGTGTCTGCGCTACCCGCTCCGCCACCGCAGTCCAAATAGTCCCTCCCCTTAGCAGGAAGCCTATTTGGACTGCGGCGGCCCCCAAGGCGCCGCTTTGGCTGTTTATCGGAGATGGACGACGGGGGACTCATTACGCCAACCAACGTCGATGCGGTAATCACGATGGAGTGCCAAGATACCTCGAATCAGCCATCTTGAAAGTCCCCCTTTGAAGGGGGATTTAGGGGGATGTGGTTTCCCTAGAGTGTAAACATACTGAACAATCTGGAGTCCCGATTCTGGAATCGGGACGGGGCGGACGGGTTTTTGTGTCTCCCCGCGAGCATCTTGAAAACGATGTATCCTCCATACAATAAAGGACTTGCGGATGGTCAACGTGCAAAGCTCTCAAACTGGCATCACCCTTGCTCTATCTTAAATCCACGTTGTCGGCGAAGGGTTTTTCTAAATCCAACCCGTCCGGCGCACCTGTCGTGCGTTGGAATATAGAAGCGGGCGCTTGAGCTACCCACTCAAGCGCCCGCCGATATTTTTGCATGGAACCGGGACTACTTCACCGCGGCGGCAATAGCTCCGGACTTGTAGAGTTTCTTCATGTCGTCGAGGCTCATCTGCGAATACGTGCCCGCGTGCCCCGCCTGTCCGAACGAGTTCATCCGGCTGAGATAGACCTGCTTGGCTGCCTCGCGCGCGGGTCCGAGCCAGTCGCGCGGGTCAAACTTGTCGGGATGCTCAATGAGCACCTTGCGCACTGCGCCGGTCATGGCAAGGCGGCTGTCGGTATCGACGTTGATCTTGCGCACGCCGTGCTTGATGCCGTCTTGAATCTGTTCAACGGGTACGCCATACGTCCCCGGCATTTTCCCGCCGTACTGGTTGATGATATCGACAAGGTGCTTGGGCACGCTCGACGAGCCGTGCATCACCATGTGGCAGTTCGGCATGCGCTCGTGAATTTCGTGGATGCGCTCCATCGCGAGCGCGGGGGGCAGCATTTCCCCGGTCTTCGGGTCTTTGCGCAACGATTTGTAAGCGCCGTGACTGGTGCCGATGGCGACCGCGAGCGCGTCCACACCGGTCAATGCGACAAATTCTTCGGCCTGCACCGGGTCGGTGAGGTGTTCCGTGTCGTCAACCGCGATGCCCGCGCCGTGCCCGTCTTCAATACCGCCAAGACAACCGAGTTCGCCTTCAACGGTGACGCCGAGGGGATGGGCCAGTTCGACGACCGCGCGCGTGACTTCGACGTTCTCCTCATACGAATTAGGCGTTTTGCCGTCTTCGCCGAGGGAGCCGTCCATCATGACGGAAGTGAAGCCGAGTTCGATGGCCTGTTTGCAGGTGTCGATGCTGTTGCCGTGGTCGAGGTGTAGCGCGACGGGGATGTGCGGGTATTCGATCACCGCGGCTTCCATGAGCTTTTTCAGGTAGATCATGCGGCTGTACTTGAGGGCGCCGCGGCTGGCCTGGATGATCACGGGACTTTTCGTTTCGTGGGCCGCTTCCATGATCGCCTGGATTTGTTCCATATTGTTGACGTTGAACGCGCCGACGCCGTAACCGCCTTTGGCGGCTTCATCGAGTATCTGTCGCATGGGCACAAGAGGCATGGTTTATCTCCCTAACCTGGGCAGGCCGCAAATGCAGCGCCACGGAACATTTTGGGTACACAGGTTCAAATCGTATCATTCGACCGCGGGAAAACACAAAATTGCAAGTGTTCGGTTCTCGTACCCGAACTCCCCGCTGACATAAGGAGTGCGCGAGCGGGTTACCGCTAAATCGATTCCCATCCACGCCCCAGTGTACTATCAGCGAACGAATCCACCACTTCCACACGCATGCGAGGGCGTCCACATGTTTCGCAACAGCAGCATACTTGTCCCCACAGATTTCTCGGAACAGGCCGACCATGCGCGGACCTATGCTCTGGCGCTTGCGAAACAGTTCAACGGGACCTTGCACTTCGTACACGTCGTTGATGCGACAATGTTGGCTGGCGTTCGCGGCGACGATATGTCGCTTGGCGGAGCGGGCGCGGTCGAGTTGCTTCAGACAATGCGCGTCTATGGCGAACAGGGGCTCGCGCAACGCGCGGCGGAGGCCAAAGCGGAAGGCGTTTCGGCCGATCAGCATCTCGTTGTAGGAAACCCCACGCACGAAATCCTGAGATTGATTGAAGAGACGCAGTCCACGCTTGTGGTGCTGGCCACGCACGGACGATCCGGGTTCCAGCACTTCGTGTTCGGAAGCGTCGCCGAGCGCATCGTGCGCGAATCCCCGGTTCCCGTGCTTAGCGTAAAAGAGCCCACCAGAAAGGATGGCGCGCTGGCGATACGCCGGGTACTCTTCCCCACGGATTTCTCGCCGTTCTCGGAAAAGGCGCGGCCCTTCGCGGAATCGCTCGCACGCCAGTTCGGCGCAACGCTGGTGCTGTTCCATGCGACCGAAGTGCCGGTAATGTTGCCCGATGCGCTGCCAGAGGCCGCGATACAACTTGGCCCGCAGCTTGAGGAAGAAGCGCGCGGGCTCATGAAGAACCTTCACAACAGCATCAGCGGCATCACGGTCGAAAGTGAGGTCCGCATGGGCCGGGCACATCGCGAAATCTGCGCGTTTGCCGAAGAGAGCGGCGTTGATATTATCGTCGTGCCGACGCACGGCCGTTCCGCCTTGAGTCACATGTTGTTCGGCAGCGTGGCGGAGAAGGTAGTCCGGCTCGCCAAATGCCCCGTCATGACCATCCGGCCGGAATGGTCGCGGGAATGACGCCGCTTGCTACGACTTTGGGGTCCGGTCAATTCAGTTGAATTTGCTGGCGGTACGCTTCCAGTTCCACCATGATATTCGGAGCGTGAATCCTGCCTTTGGCAACGATTTCACCGTCCGCGTCCATGATGAGATACCGGCTTCGACGATGGTCAAGCGCCTCGTCCTGGGCGCGGGCTGCGAGCGCCAACAGGAGTTCTTGCCGTTGGGCGCGATCACCCTCGCGCCAGGAACAGCTTTCTTGCGCCGTCATCGTGTATCGCCATGGCTCGGAGCAATAACGCTTTGGTTCCTGCATTCGCGATACCCCTTTGTATAGGATGCACCAATCGCGACAGGCCGTGGCCACGCGCAAAAAGAATAGCACAGATTGAGCAATTCCGCCATACCGGCCAAGTTGGCCTGCGGGCGGCTTAGGAGAATTTCTGATGTGGATGGTTGCCCTGTTCGCTGCGACAGCCGCGTCGCCCGAAAACACCGCGCGATTGGCGCTAATGCACGGTGTGCCGGAGAAATGGGAAGTCGAGCGCAATTTCGCGGTCTTTCTCGATCAACTCGAGTCGGCCTCCAGCCAAGACGCAACCGTGTTCATTACTCCGGAATGTTGGTTGGACGGCTATGCCGCCGCCGCGCCGGACTCGACCCCGGAGAAGTTGCACGCCATTGCACAGCAACAGGATACAAGCGCGTACCTGCGGCGTGTCGCGAAAGAAGCAAAGGCGCGCGGGATGATTATTTGTTTCGGCTACACATCCCTTGAAGACGGGCGACTATACAATACCGCCGGACTCTGGAATGCCGAGGGGACGCAAATTGGCCGGTATCACAAAACTCATCTGCAAGCCCACGACCTCCAGTACGCCCCAGGGGATGGGTTTCCGGTTTGGGATTCAACAGTCGGCAAAGTAGGCATCATGATCTGCGCGGACCGGCGCTGGCCCGAAACCACCCGCGCATTGCGGCTTGGCGGTGCGCGCCTGATTCTCAACCCCACCTATGGGTTTCACGGCGACATGAACGAGGCGATCATGCGCACCCGAGCCTTCGAGAATCAGTGTTACATCGCGTTTGCCCACCCGGAATGCAGCCTGGTTACCGGGCCGAAAGGCGCCATCGTGACCAAGTGGACTGGCGATAGCCCCGGCGTCACTGTTTGCGACATCGACTTGTCGCTCGCAATGGACGACAACCATCTTAAAGACCGGCGCCCCGAAATTTATGGAATACTCACCCGGCCCAGCGCATCGAAATAACTGGCCTTGGAGTGCGGTAGCGGGAAGCTGCCGCTTTCACTTCAAGACACCAGCAGCGCCACACATCAGTCCAGACCACTTCCAATCCCGACGCGAAAGCGGTAGCTGCCGCTTTCACTTTAAGACACCAGCAGCGCCACACATCAGTCTAGGCCACTATAAAACGCGATGGCCCTGGAATTGAACGCCGCAACAGTCCGCGCGTGGTTTGGTATACTCGAGTCTGACGCTCGACGCGCTCGGCAAATTCATCGGAGCCGCAGGATAATGGGTAAGTTTCTACCGTTGTTCCCGCTTCAACTGGTTGTATTTCCCGGCGAAAAACTCAAGCTGCACATTTTCGAGCCACGCTATAAGCAGCTCATTGGCGAATGCCGCGACGAGAACGCAACATTTGGCATCCCCGCCTACATCGACGGACGCGTGGCCGAATTCGGCACCGAGATGCGCCTTCTGACGGTCTTCCAGACCTACGGCGATGGCCGGCTCGATATCCTCGCGGACGGCATAGCGGCATTTCATCTCGACGAATTCATCCGGGACATTCCCAAAAAACTGTATTACGGCGCGCACGTTACCATGCTCGACAACAGTCCGGAGACGTATTCCGTCTCGACTGAGGAGTTGGCGCACCAATACGCGCGGCTCCACGAGATCATGAAGACAGGGTACACCCGCGACAATTTTACGTCGAAAAACGTCTCATTCCAGATCGCGCAGGAAGTGGGCCTGACGTTGCCGCAAAAGATCGAGTTGTTGTCGATCGAAAAAGAAGCCAACCGCCAGCTCATGCTCATTCACCACCTCCAATCAGTTATCCCAACATTGGAAGGCGTGCAGGACACACGCCGCCGCATCCGCGAGAACGGCAATTTCAAAAGCTTTCCGCCACTCCAGCTTTGATCGCGCGTGGCCCGAAGCGTGAAACAATGCTCGAAGTGTTCTACACTCTTGGTCGTGCAAACCGAATTGGCGTCGTCGCCCCGGAGATGCAACATGACGCAGAATACCATTCGCGCCACCACCGCGATGTTCGCTTTGAAGGCCTCGCCATGAGCATGGAACGCGCCGCATGACCGTACAAGATGTGTGCAACGTCATGGACGCGCTGGCCCCACCCGCGCTCGCGTATTCCTGGGACCGGTGCGGACTTCACACCGGTGAACCCGACATGGAAGTGCGCGGCGTTCTCGTCGCACTCACCGTCACGCGCGAAGCGTTTGACGCGGCCCGCCGGGCGCGCGCGCAATTGATCGTGTCGCATCATCCCTTAATTTGGGAACCGTTAAAAACGTTGCGCGCCGACGACCCGCACACGCGGCTGTGTCTCGATATCGCGGAAGCCGGCATTGCCTGTTTCGCCGCGCATACCAATCTTGATGTCGTGCCCGGAGGCGTAAACACCGCCATCGCGGAACGGCTCAAGTTGCGCAATGTTTCGCCGCTCCTTCCCGCGCCCCAGGCGTCGCAGCTAAAACTCGTGACTTTTGTACCCGACACGCACCTCGCGGCGGTGCGCGACGCTGTTTGCCGCGCAGGCGCCGGCGTCATTGGAGAATATAGTTTCTGCTCGTTCAGCGCGCCCGGCATAGGTACGTTCCTTCCAGGCGAGAAGAGCGATCCATTTTCCGGGCGCAAGCAAGTTATCAACGAAGAACACGAACGGCGTTTCGAGATACTCGTTCCTCGCGCGCGCACGGCCAAAGTGCTCGATGCCCTGCGCGATGCGCACCCCTACGATGAACCCGCAT